>Ga0172372_10002614_pt1 | contig 27186 bp, 29 predicted proteins | sample LakKiv5m_2_FD_114544 | JGI IMG/M metagenome (GOLD analysis project Ga0172372, IMG submission 114544) | Freshwater microbial communities from Kabuno Bay, South-Kivu, Congo - kab_092012_9.5m | ecosystem: Environmental > Aquatic > Freshwater > Lake | place: Democratic Republic of the Congo...
CACGAGGTGCACTGACACCCGCTGACTGCTGCCCCCTCCTCATAACGGGGCAAATGGTTTGATGAGCAGGTCGGCGTGAATGCGCCAGGAAGCGAAAAGACAACAACTCTCCTGCCAGCGAAGAGCGCATCACTGCTGAGGTCCTGCCAACGATAGGGATTGGGACCGGGAACGGAATCATCCCGCACCCGTGTCTTGAACACCACCCTAGGAATACGTTCAATGGGAGCCATAGCTATCAGACGGGAGATCAGCAGGCTGACGACTGGCCTCCGGCCCGTCAGACACGAGGAGCTTACTCATAACGAGTACGACCTGGCCACGGGACGGCGGGCGCCCTGCCATGGCCGCCCAGTCTGAACGCAGGATGAACGACGACCCTGGATGGGCTGCTGACAAACTGCGGCGATCGACCCACCTCTGATGGCCCGCCGGCAGCAGTATCTGAACATCCTGGCAGGCCTCTGTGGTCTCGCCCTGGTGGGCTGTGCCAATGATGAGGGCACCCTGCAGAGCCAGAAACTAGCCCTGATCAAGGGGCGCGGCGAACTCATCTGCGGGGTGCAGGGAACATTGCCGGGCTTCAGCAGCGTTGAACGCGATGGAACCTATGAAGGCTTTGATGTGGACATCTGCAGGGCCGTGGCGGCGGCAATGCTGGGAGATCCCGACAAGGTTCAGTACCGCGACCTGAACCCGAGCGAGCGTTTTGCAGCGCTGGCCAGCGGGGAGGTTGATCTGCTGTCACGCAACACCACTTACACCCTGAGCCGCGACGCAGCCGGTGGCAACGGACTCAGCTTTGCCCCCGTTGTCTTTTTCGACGGCCAGGGATTGATGGTGCCCAGGGCCAGTGGCATCACCACCATCAAGGGTCTGAGCGGCAAGTCGATCTGTGTCGAGACTGGCACCACAAGCGAACTCAATCTGGCCGACCGCATGCGGGCCTTGCAAGAGCCCTACACGCCGCTCAAATTTCAGACCTCGGATCAGACCTATGCCGCCTATCTGCAGGGTCGCTGCGCTGCGGTCACCACCGATCGCTCCCAGCTGGCGGCCAAGCGCACCGGCTTGCCCAATCCTGACGACCACGTCCTGCTCCCGGATGTGATCAGCAAGGAACCCCTGGCTCCCGCCACCGTGAACGGTGATCCCCTGTGGAGTGATGCGGTGCGCTGGACGATCTATGCGCTGATGCAGGCGGAGGAACTCGGCATCACGCAGGCCAACGTCGAGGCGAAGGTCGCCGAAGCCAGAGCCAACCCCAACCTGGCTGATCTGCGGCGATTCCTGGGGGTTGAGGGCGATTTCGGCAAACAGCTCGGCCTCAGCCCCGATTTTGTGGTCAAGGCACTCACGGCAGTCGGCAATTATGGAGAGATCTTCGAACGCAACGTGGGCTCAGGTTCGCTGCTCAGACTCGAACGGGGTCTGAACCGCTCCTGGAAGGCCGGTGGCCTGATCTACGCACCACCGTTCCGCTGATGCACACACCCTGGTGGCGAAACCGACGGCTTCTGCCCCTGCTCGTGCAGGCGGCGGTGGGATTGGTGGTGCTGGTGATGATCGCCTATCTGCTGGGCAACCTGGTGCGCAACCTCAGCGCGGCAGGTCTGCTGCTGAGCTGGCGCTGGCTGAACCTGCCGGCGGGTTTCGACATCTCCGAATCGCTGCTTCCCTTCAATGCCGAATTGCCCTACTGGCGAGCACTGCTAGCGGGGCTGGTCAACACCGTGCGCGTGGTGCTGATCGCTCTGGTGGGGGCCACCCTGCTCGGCACGGTGGTGGGCACAGCTGCGTTCAGCAGCAACGGGCTGCTGCGACGCCTGTCGTGCACCTATGTGGAGTTGATCCGCAATGTGCCGTTGCTGCTGCAGCTGCTGTTCTGGTATTTCGTGGTGTTCCTGAGCCTTCCCGACGGCAGTGCCGCAATCCAGCTGCCCTGGATGGTGCTGGCCAAATCGGGGCTTCACCTCGGATCGCCCCAGCTTGTGAATGGTGTCTGGCAGGGCAGCCTGCGCATCACCCTCGAATTTGCGGCCCTGCTGACCGGTCTGATCATCCACAGCGGTGCCTTCATCGCCGAGGTGGTGCGGGGTGGGGTGGCGGCGGTGCCCCCAGGCCAATGGGAAGCGGCCCGATCCCTCGGATTGCATGCGGGCCAGACCCTCTCGCGCATCGTTCTGCCCCAGGCCCTGCGGGTGATCGTGCCCGCCCTCAACAGCCAGTACATCTCCCTGGCCAAGAACTCATCGCTGGCCGTGGCCTGTGGCTACAGCGATCTCTATTCAGTGGCCGAAACCACGCTCAACCAGACTGGCCGATCGGTCGAAGTGGTGCTGATCCTGCTGGGCACCTATCTGGCCATGGACCTGGTCATCTCACTGGTGATGAACCGACTGAACCGGCTGGTTCAGATTCAGGAACGCTGATGAACCGACCACGGGCACTGACGAATCGACTGCACCGCGAACTGTTTGCGACCCCGCTCGACGGCCTGATCACCGTGGCCCTGCTCATCGGGCTGGTCTTTGCTCTCAAGGCCCTGCTGCACTGGAGCCTGACCCAGGCCGACTGGGTCGTGATCCAGGCCAATAGCACCCTACTGGCCGTGGGTCGCTACCCGTTGAACCAACAGTGGCGCCTATGGCTGCTGACCGCCTTGCTTTGTGGAGCAGCAGGCATCAGCTGGGGACTGCTGCGCGGAGCTGGCTGGCCGCGCAGCGATCGCCTCGCCGCAGCCGTGCTGCTCGTGCTCAGCCTGTTGTTGCCTGTAGGCCTGGGGCTGGCGGCACCGGTGCAACAGCGCTGGTGGGGGCTCACCGCCTTGCTGTTGGTCGGGCGCTGGGCTGCCGGTCGCTGGGGTGGGGACATTCCAAAGCGCGGGCGACGTCTGCTGCCACTGACGTGGCCGTTGCTGTACCTGCTGGGGCTGGGGCTGATCGGCGGTGGGCTTGGCCTGATGACTGTCAGACCGTCCCAGTGGGGCGGTCTGCTGCTCACCCTGACCGAAGCCAGTTTCGCGATTTCGGTGTGTTGTCCCCTGGGGATCGCCCTGGCCCTGGGACGGCGCAGTGAGTTGCCTCTGCTGCGATGGGGTTCAACGCTCTACATCGAATTCATCCGCGGGGCGCCGCTGATCACCCTGCTGTTTCTGGGGCAGAACATCCTCGGTTTTCTGCTGCCCGGGGGCCTGGCTCCCGATCGTGTCTGGCGGGCCGCTTGGATTCTTACGTTCTTTGCCGCCGCCTATGTGGCCGAGGCCGTGCGCGCCGGCCTGGCGGCCCTGCCCAGGGGCCAATGGGAAGCCGCCCGCTCGCTGGGACTGAACATGCTCCAGACCCTGCAGCATGTGGTGCTCCCCCAGGCCCTGCGTGTGGCACTGCCCGCCATCGTGGGCCAGTTCATCACCTTGCTGCAGGACACCACCCTGCTGTCGCTGATCGGACTGCTTGATCTGCTCGGTGTCGCCCGCGCCGTGATGGCCAACCCAGAATTCCTGGGTCGCAATGCCGAGGTGTATCTGGTGCTGGCCATTCTGTTCTGGTGCTGTTGCGCGGCCCTGGGGCTGGGCAGTCGCTCCCTGGAACGTCGCCTGAACCGCCAACACCTGCGTTCTCAACCATGACCAGCCCCACCACCGCAGCTGACCCGGGCGTCGTGATGATCGAGGCCCGCGCAGTCGAAAAGTGGTACCCCAACGGCTTCCATGCCCTGCGCGGGGTCGACCTGACCGTGCATCAGGGCGAGGTCGTGGTGATCATGGGGCCCTCGGGTTCGGGCAAGAGCACCTTTTTGCGCACCTTCAACGCCCTTGAAGATTTTCAGAAAGGCTCGATCGTTGTCGATGGCATTGAACTCTCCGATGACGTGCGCCGCATCGACGCCATCCGCCGCGAAGTGGGGATGGTGTTTCAGCAGTTCAACCTGTTTCCGCACCTGAGCGTGCTCGACAACCTGACCCTCGCACCCACCCTGGTGCGCCACCGCAGCAAGGCCGAGGTACAGCGACAGGCCCTGGAGCTACTGGCGCGCGTCGGCATCCACGAACAGGCGCACAAATTTCCCGGTCAGCTCTCCGGTGGACAGCAGCAACGGGTGGCGATCGCCCGCTCGCTGTGCATGGAACCGCGCCTCCTGCTGTTTGACGAACCCACCAGCGCCCTGGATCCCGAGATGGTGCAGGAGGTGCTAATGGTCATGCAGGAGCTGGCCAAGGAGGGCATGACCATGGTCGTCGTCACCCACGAGGTCCGTTTTGCCCGGCAGGTCGCCGACCGGGTGGTGCTCATGGCCGATGGCGAAGTGGTCGAAATCGCGCCGCCGGAGCGGTTCTTCACGGCCCCGCAACATCCGCGCAGCAGACAGTTCCTCAATCAGATCAGTTAAGGCCGAAGGCTCGAACTAGGGCTGATTGAAGTCAAGACAAAGCTGCTGGACGCCCCCGTCGGCAACCACACGGCCTCGGCGCCCCTGCGCCAACCCGGTCTTGGGCAGGCCGGCCCGCCGTGAACCATGGCGACGCTGAATGGCGTCGGCGACCCTGCCAAATTCTGCCGCTCGACGCAACGCCCAGAGCCGGTCACGGGCCAGGGCCGCCGCCGCCGACCAATCGACGATCGGGCTTGGATAGTCACGACCGAGCACACAGCCACACCTCCTTTGGGTCTCCCCATCCATGGTCCAGGGCTGGTGCAGATGCACGGCCGGGATCTGGGCCAGCTCGGGCAGCCAACGACGCACGAACACCCCCTGGGGATCGTGGTCCAGAGCCTGCTTGAGCGGGTTGTAGATGCGAATGGTGTTAATCCCGGTTGTGCCCGACTGCATCTGGCACTGACTCCAGTGGATGCCCGGTTCGTAATCAACGAACAGGCGTGCCAGATGCAAGCCGGAATCGCGCCACGGCAGCCAAAGCTGGTAACTGGCCACCGACAGCAACATGGCGCGCATGCGGAAGTTCAGCCATCCGGTGGCGACCAGTGAACGCATGCAGGCATCGACAAAGGGCAGGCCGGTGCGTCCCTGGCTCCAGGCCGCCAGCCTGTCGGCCGAGGGCTCGCGCAGGCCGGCCGTGTGCGGATGCAACTCGCTGAACTCGAGCGACGGCTGGTCCTCGAGCTTCTGCATGAAGTGGCAATGCCAATGCAGACGCTCCTCAAAACGATGCAACGCCAGCGCCCAGGCGGGATGCCCCTGAGCCAGCAGCTGGTCGCGACGACCTCGCGAGTCCTGGATCACCTCCTTCATCGACAGGGTGCCCCAACTGAGGTGGGCCGACAGTCGTGAGCAGCTGCTCACGGCCCTTGCCGGATTGGACAGATCGCGCTGGTAACGCTGGCTGCTTTGCGTCAGAAACCCGTGCCATTGCACGAGGCCTTTGCTGCGGCCTGACGGTTGACGCGCGACACAGCCGTCGTCAGCGAGGTCCAGCTCGGCAACCGAGGGAATGGAACCGGGATCCACTGCGGCAAGGGGTTCCAGCGCTACCGGGGCGGGCAGCACCGGGCTGGCCATGCGTGCTTCCCAGCGACCTGCCCAGCCCTCACGACTGGGCAGGGGCCTGACCACACCGAACTGGGGACGTTCGCTCCAGGGGATGCCCTGGCTGCGCGCCCAGGCGGCGACCCTGCGGTCACGGGCATAGGTCCAACCGTTGCCGGTTTCCTCGTGACTCCAGAGGTGAGCGACGCCGAAGTGACGATGGGCTCGAGCCAGCACGGCGACCACCTCACCTCGGCGGACGACCAGCGGCATGCCCAGCGCGGCAAGCGCCTGGCGAAGCTCAACCAGGGCTTCGCGGCAAAACGCCCACTGACGCGCCGAAGCATCCTGCTGCTGCCAGAGCTCCGGCTCCACCACATACAGGGGCAAGACCGGCCCGCGACAAGACGCCTCGACCAGAGGTGCATGGTCAACGATCCGCAGATCTCGCTTGAACCAGACGACCTGCACGCAGCCCATGACCGAGCGCCGCACCCAGGGAGCTGCGCCCATTGTGGCCAGCTGGCCAGGCCGGCGCGAACCCGCCACCGATGCCGGTAGCTTCGCTGCATGAACGCACCTGCCGTACTGCTCAGCCGACTGGCTGAGATCCCCGCCATGGCAGCGGGGCAACGCCGCCTGGTGGTGCTGCTGAGCCAGCTCGGCGATTTCGACAGCCTCGAATATGCCCAGGCGCTTGTTGATGTGCTGCCCAGACTCGAAGCAGCTGGCATCGCGCTGCAGGCCATCGGCATCGGCAACAGCGACGGCGCAGACCGCTTCTGCACCTACACCGGTTTGCCGAGGAACCGGCTGATTGTCGACGCCGAACCGACCCTGCATCGCGCCCTTGGTCTCTACGGCGGACTGCGACCTCCGGGTGGACCCTGGCCGGGCCTGTTACTGATGTGTGCCGGCATCGGCTCACCGGGAACCCTGGCAGAAGTGTTGCGGGGCTATAGCGGTGATCGCACGGCAGCCGAGCGCATCGGCGCTGATCAGGTCGTGCAGCTGGGTCGGTGGCTGACGATCCGTGGATCCCTGTTTGGCCGGTTGGGATCTGGATACCAACGGCCGTTTGAGCTGGCCACGGTGCGCCTGCGCAACATGGTCGAAGTGCTCGGCCACTGGCGTACCTATGTGCCCCGGGACGATGCCATTACCCAGCGAGGGGGCACCTACCTGCTGGAGGTCGACGATTCGGTGCTTTACAGCTACCGCGACCGCGGCATTCTGGGCTTCTCGGCGACGATGAATCGCCCCCTTTGCTTCCTGGAGCCCTTTCTGGTCGCCTGAGCGGTGGCCGTTCCACCGCGTCACCGCGGGGTTCAGCCGACCACCCGATCGCGATCATCAAGCCTGGGCGGGGGTTCGGTGGGCTGCAGCAGCGGCACCACGACGCTGCTAACGCCCAGCATCAGAAACGAAACCGCGCCCAGCACAGCCAGCAGGCGCAGACCGAGGCTGCGTCCGGGGTCAACCAACGGCTCGTCATCGTCGTCAGCGTCGCTGGGGGGCTTGGTTGGAGGCACCGAACGGGGACCCGGAGCAATGCAGCCTGCAGTTGTTAGCACGACCGGCGCAGCAGCAGAGCCCCTTTGCATGACAGAGATTGCAAGCAGGGGATCTTGGACAGAGCTTGACATCCAGAAGCAGATGCCTTAGTACAGGTGTACTGACCAAGTGGCGATGGCCGTCTCTTCCCCCTATGCACTATTCAGGGCAGCTGATGCCCACGGGCCCCAGACCGTACCGTCTGGCTGGCACGCTGTTTGCCCTTCCCTGAACCAAGCCCCCCCGTCTGCAGTCTTGACGCCGAAGCGCCCCGACCAGACTGCGTGGTGCTCGATGATTCAGGGAGAGCTGTTTCAGCAGCCCTGGTCCTGAGGGGCTGCAGAGAGCAGAGGACGGTTGTCCACCCATCCAGGCCCCTTGGCGCCTGGCCCCTGATCAGGAGACGCTGGTGACCATTCCGCCTGTTGATCTGTGGTGCTGCAAGCCGAACAGGGTCAGATTCAGATCCATACCGAGAACATCTTTCCGATCATCAAGAAAGCCGTGTACAGCGGTCACGAGGTGTTCCTGCGTGAGCTGGTCAGCAACGGCGTTGACGCGATCAGCAAACGCCGCATGGCGGCCATGGCGGGCGACTGCAGCGAAGGGCCCGAAGGCAGGATCGAAATCCGCATTGACCGCGAAGCCAAGACTCTCACGATCGGCGACAACGGCATCGGCATGAGCGCCGATGAAGTGAAGCGCTACATCAACCAGGTGGCCTTCTCGAGCGCCGAGGACTTCCTCGAGAAATACAAAAGCGAAAGCGATGCCATCATCGGGCACTTCGGCCTGGGCTTCTATTCAAGCTTCATGGTGGCCAGGCATGTTGAACTGGTGACCCTCAGCGCACGGGAGGGCAGTGAGTCCGTGCGCTGGAGTTGTGACGGCTCCCCCAGCTTCAACCTCGAAGCGGCTGAGCGCGGCGAGCCCGGCACCGATGTGATCCTGCATCTGATGGACGAGGAGCTCGAGTATATCGAGCCTGCGCGCATCAAGACGCTGATCACCACCTACTGCGACTTCATGCCGGTGGAGGTTCAGCTCGAGGGAGAGACCGTTAACAAGCGCGAAGCGCCCTGGCGCAAGAGCCCGCGGGATCTGAGCGACAACGATTACATCGAGCTCTACCGCTACCTGTATCCCTTTCAGGGAGACCCGCTGTTGTGGGTCCACCTCAACACCGACTATCCCTACAACCTGCAGGGCATCCTGTATTTCCCAAAATTCACCGGTCGGGCCGACTGGGAAAAAGGAGAGATCCGCCTGTACTGCAACCAGGTGTTTGTGAGCGATTCGATCAAGGAGGTGGTGCCCCGCTACCTGCTGCCCCTGCGCGGCGTGATCGACTCCCCGGACATACCACTCAATGTAAGCCGTTCGGCCCTGCAGACCGACCGCCGAGTGCGCTCCATCGGCGGCTTTGTGGCCAAGAAAGTGGGCGATCGGCTTAAGGAGCTGTATCGCGAGGATCCCAAACGCTATGCCGAGATCTGGGAGTCGCTCGCTCCCTTCATCAAGATCGGGGCCATGGAGGACGAAAAATTCGCCGATCAGGTGGCCGAACTGGTGCTGTTCGGCACAACTGCGCCAGCACAGGAACAGCCTGCCGCCAGTGACTCTGGGGAGCCAAGCAGCGATGCCTGGGCAGATAACGACAAGGCCATCGATCCGATACCGGGCGACGGAGGCAAGGCGTACACCACCCTGGCTGGCTACCGCTCACGCCTCGTGGCCACAAGCGACAAACGGATTCTTTACTGCACCGACGAAGCCGGCCAAGCCGGAGCCCTCGCCCTGTGGAAAAGCCAGGGGGCCGAAGTGCTGCTGGCCGACACGTTCATCGACAGCCAGTTCATTCCATGGCTCGAATACCGCCACGAGGAACTGAAGTTTCAGCGTGTCGACGCCGAGCTCGACGACACCCTGCAGGAGAAAGACAGCGAGCTGGCTGATGCCGAAGGCAAAGACGCCAGTGAAAAACTGCGCGAACTGTTCAAGGCGGCACTGGCCAACGACAAGGTGACGATCCAGGTGCAATCGCTCAAGGGCGACACGGCGCCGGCCGCCCTGATCCTGCTGCCCGAACAGATGCGCCGCATCAACGACATGGGCGCGCTAATGGAGCAACGCCTGCCGGGCCTGCCCGAGCACCACGTGCTGCTGGTGAACCGTCGCCACCGCCTTGTCGAGGGGCTGCTAAAGCTCTCGGCCGGCTCGGTGATCACCACACCTGGCGCCGGTGCGAGCACATCGCCTAGCCAGCAGCTGGCCGACGACCTAGGCCGCCATCTCTATGAGATAGCCCGCCTCGCGGTCGGGGGACTCGAGCCCAACCAGCTGGCCGGTTTCCAGCAGCGCAGCGCCGACCTGATGGGCCGACTCATGGAGCGTGGCCTATAGGTCGTCATCAAGACCTAGACATTCAAACCCAAGCGTCGCTGTTCGATGCCCACTGGCTGCTGGCGACAGCCTGCCATTGGCGACCTAGCAGGCGCTCATCGGCACTGCAAAAGGCTTCGCCCAGGCCACTGCGCAACCTGGCAACGGCGGCAAAAGCCACCAGCACCTCACCCAGATTGGCTGGCAGAAGCGGGCATGGGCCTGCTGCCAACGGCGCCGCGTGGTTGTCGTTGTCGTGACGTCGTGATCGGCCGCACCATCAGGCAGACCCCGCTTCCCGACAGGGTCGTGGAACAGGTTCTCGCCGGCCCGCGAGGTGCCCGGCGCACCCTGTAACGACAGATGGGTGTGACAGCCGTTGCCGGTGAGTTCAGCAAAAGGCTTGGGCGTCAAGCTGGCCCGCAGCCCCTGGGCTTCGGCCATGGATTTGACCATGACTTTGAAGAGGGTATGGCGATCGGCGGTCGTCACCGCATCGCTGAACGTCCAATTGACTTCGAACTGGCCGTTGGCGACGTCGTGGTCGGCCTGATAAGGGCCCACCCCAGCGGACTCCATCGCCTCGAGCAAGGGGCCGATCAACCCATGGCATGCGCACCCAGACCGGCTGGTCGCGCAGGGTGTTGAGCTCAGCGAACGTGTAGCGGGCGATCAGCTCCCAGGTGGACGCTGCATTGACGCCGTTGGACCCTCAACCTGACTGCGACAACGGATCAGATCAACGGGCTCTGGATCGGTAGGGGATGCAACCGTTTAGAACATCAGCTCAGAACTTCAGCCAACCCTGGGCTTGGGCCCATTGGAGACCGAGGCTGCCGATCAGCGATCCGAGCAGCGCACCAGCAAACGCGAGAAAGGCAAGTGGAGCTCCGACGACCTGGCTGGCGGCCGAGGGCTCGACCAGGCTCAGGCGCTGATCGGCAGCGGTTCGTTGATCCTGCTGACGGCGGACAAGGGCTTCGAAATCAGGCATTCGATCTCCTGGGAAACAGACTGATAGGCCGACCACCCGGCCATGCGCCGGGGGTCGGAACGCCCTCGGTCATCACAGGCGGCATACACGGGCAATCCCTGGGTCTCGGCTTTGTCAAAGGCTGACAGCAGCGGAATCTCGGCAGCCAGCACCGTCAGCCCCAGGCTGGCGAGGGCTTGGCGCGCTTCAGCGGCCGTGCGCTGCTGGCGCGGATCAACCTTCACAAGCAGCACCGCATGGGGAACACCGACCTGCTGCAGCAGCTGGGCCAGTTCAACCGTCAGCTCGACGGCGCGAGCTTTGGGGGCGGTGGGAAGCAACACAAGATCGGAGCCCACGGCCAGATGGCGCAGTTCCTCTTCATCGCTGCTGGCCTGCCCATCCGTGATCACCACCTCGGCGCTGCGGGTGGCCTTGGCAGCAGCTTCAACCGGAACGATCGCAAAGGGGAGGTCGCCGCGGATGCCGTAAGCCAGGGCCGAGCGGTTGCGGTCCGCATCGACCACGCACACGGCGTGACCGCGATCAGCCCAGACACTGGCCAGATGGATGCTGGTACAGGTCTTGGCGACGCCACCCTTTTGGCCCGAGACGGTGATAAACACCGTGGCTGAGCAACTGTCTCAGAAATTAGGTGGGCTCCGATGCTCCGGTAGTCGGCTTGCACACCAAGCGGGCGAATGTCAGGAAACCTGAACCCAGGCAGCCGGTTCGGCCAACGGGCTCAACCCGGGATCAGAGCGGCCAGTCACTCCCGGAAATCGCCCTCAGGCTCGCTCACCAACAGGAAAGTCGGCCATCCCATGCCCTGCTTGTTGGGGTACTGGGCCAGCAGCACCCTGCGATCGCGCCGATAGGTCTCGATGTCCTGCAGCATGACGCAGACGAAACTGCAGCCCAGTTCAGTGCAGATCTGTTCGTCGCAGTAGCTCATGCGGTGGCAGGTGCCGCAGTCTTCGGAACTGAACTTGAGCAGATGCAGCATCGTGGCGTCACAGCGGGCACCCGAGGGGGTAGGAAGTCGCTTGGTACAGTGGTGAATCAGGTCACAGTCCTCAAGGGTTTTCCTTCGGAATGGTCTGATCAAGAGTTTTGTTGTTTCATCTGTCAGGTCTGGCCATGTCCCGCGTCTGTGAACTCACTGGCAAGCGCGCCAACAACGGCATGGCCGTGTCGCACTCCCACGTGCGCACCAAGAAGCTGCAGCAGGTCAACCTGCAGGAACGGCGCCTCTGGTGGGCCGAAGGCAACCGGTTCATCAAGCTGCGTGTCTCAACCCGGGCCCTGAAGACCATTCAGAAGAAAGGCCTCGGAGCCTATGCACGTGAGCTGGGCATCAACCTGGCCCGACTCTGATCGGCCAATCCATCGGGGGTGAGCGGGTCCATTGCCTGAGGCCTGCACTGGCACCCTGCCTGCGCTAAAAGCGCAGCAACGTGAGGTCTTCATGAACCGCCGAGCGCTGCTGGTCCAGGGCTATTGGGCAGCTGCTTCGTTGTTGCTGGGCTGCCTTGCTTCCCCTGGAAAGGCCTTTGCCCTTGGCGGTGTCCTGCCACAACTGGGGCAGAGGGCGCCAGACTTTCAACTGGCTGGGGTCAGCCCCGCGGCGACCGGCCAACCCCTTGATACCACCGTCAACCTTGAGACGCTGAGCGGTCGCTGGGTCGTTCTTTATTTCTATCCCAAGGATTTCACCAGCGGTTGCACCCTTGAAGCCCGTGGGTTCCAGCGGGATCTTGAGGCCTATGCAGCAGCCAATGCCGTGGTCATCGGCGTCAGTGCCGACGACCCTGATCAACATGCCGAGTTCTGTGGCAGCGAAGGACTGCGCTACACCCTGCTCTCAGACCCGGGAGGCCTGGTGAGCCAACGCTACGGCTCCTGGATCGCCCCCTTCTCCCAACGACATACGTTTCTGATCGATCCCAACGGGGTCCTGCAGGCCAGCTGGACGGCTGTGAGACCCGCCGGGCACAGCCAGGAGGTGCTGGGCCAGTTGATGAGCCTGCAAAGCCACACAGCATGAAACGCCGGCGGCTGCTGCAGCTTCTGGGTTGGAGCCTGCTGGGAGGTGGGGCCGGCCATCTGGGAGCTGGCGTCAATCCGGCCCGGGCGCAGCTGCAGCCCCACGCGCAGAACCCCCCGCAGCCGCCGCCAAACGTGCCCGGAGCAGGGAGCGACGAGCGTGTGCACGTGTTGGCCACCGCCGACTTCGGTAGCGGCAACCGGCAACAACGGGCTCTGGGCCAGCAGATGGCTGCTCTGCACCGGCGTGATCCGGTGGATCTGGTGATCCTGGGCGGAGACAACATCTATGCCGGGCCGGGATGGCGCGATGGCGATCTCAAAGGCATCGAGGCCACGTTTGAGCGGCCCTATCGCGAACTGATCGCGGCAGGGGTGCCGTTTCACGCCGTACTTGGCAACCACGACATCCGCACGGCCAACGGCAATCCCCAGCTCAGCTACCCAGGCTTCGGCATGAAGGGTCGCTGGTACGGCATCCGCCGGGGCCCGATCGAGTTCTTCATGCTCGACACCAACGGCAACGCCGACTGGCCGCGGCAGCTGCGTTGGCTCGACGGGGCACTGATGGCCAGCAACGCACCCTGGAAGGTGGTGGTGGGTCACCATCCGATCTACTCGGCCGGCCACTATGGCGATGACGCCAGGTTGATGGCCCGTCTGGCGCCGATCCTGGCCCATCACGGGGTGCAGCTTTACATCAATGGACACGAGCACAACTACGAGCGCACGCGTGCCATTGCGGGTACGACGTTTCTGACGATTGGCGGAGGCGGCGCCAGCCTCAGACCGGTGAAGGCCAACAGCCGCACCGCCAGGGCAGCCAGCGTGCATAGCTTCCTGGAACTGATCATCAACGAGCGCAGCCTGACAATCAACGGCATCGACAGTCGGGGGCAGCCGCTCGACAACGCCACGCTCAGACGTTGAGCAGGTCGGCCAGCTGAGCAGCCTGCCGCCGCAGGTTCTCTCTCAGCTCAGCGGGGGCGGGCCGATCCAGTTGCCCCTGCCAGTTGTCCAGAAGGTCCTCCGGGCAGGCAGGGGTCAGCAGGCTGTGGCATGGGCAGCCCAGGGCCTGGGCGGCGGCCTCGACCTTGGGGTCATAGCTGAGAGCCGCAGTGGGGGCTCCGCTCACCGCCGCCAGGATCAGACCGTGCAGGCGCATGGCGATGACCAGACCGGCCGAAGCAAACACAGCCTTGGCCTCAGCAGGAGTCAGTGCCTGCACCTGGCGGCTGCGGCTGCGCAAAGCCTCGGGCAGCAGGCCGGCCTGCTCGAGGTCGACCAGCAGGGTCTGATCCTGATCGTGATGGAAAGGCAGCCACAGCACCAGCCGGTCGGCAGCCTGGGCCAGGGCTGTCAATGCGTCCAGGTAGGCAGGCCAGTCATTCGGGCCCAACTGCGTTGTCGGGCGCAGGCAGACCACGATCGGACCGCCCAGCCCCTCCCAGGGCACTGCATCACTGGCCCAGACGGGATCGGCGGCGACTGGATCGCGGCGCCCCAGTGAAGCCGCCAGGGCAGCCGACGCTGGATCGCGCCAGCAGACCGCCGTGGCCAGGGGCAGCAGCAGGCGCACCAACCAGCGGCTGCGGCGCCGCTGCAGCGGGCCCAGGCCCTGGCCCCATAACACCACCGGCTTGCCCTGGGCCCGGGCAGCGGTGATCAGGGCCGCGTAATAAAGCAGGCTTCTGAAACTGGTGGCATCCTGCAGCAGGCTTCCGCCACCCAGCACGAGGGCGCGGCAATGGCGTAAGGCAGCCAGCACCGCCCTGAGACTGCGGCGTTGCACGGTGGCCAGGCCATGGCGCTGCTGCACCAGCTGTTCATCGTGGGCGCTGATCACAACCGGCGTGCCTGGTGCGATCTGAGCCAACAGCACCTCGAGCAGGGCGTCATCGCCCAGGTTGTGCTCGCCGTAGTAGCCGCAGAGCAGCAGCGGTTGCCCGGCTGACTGCTGAGCCTTCAGAAACCTGGCCATTGTCGCGAGCTTAGATCCGGCTCCATAGAGTCCTGGCATGCATGCGTTGTCGTTGCCCACCTGGTGGATCCACATCACCTCCGTGGCTGAGTGGATCGTGGCCATCACCGCTGTGGTGGCCCTGGGACGCCTTAGGGGCGAAGGGGGTTGGCGCTGGCTGGGGCTGGCGATGGTGCCGGCGCTGACCAGTGCCATGGCCGCCTGCACCTGGCATCTGTTTGATAACAGCCCGGCTCTTGATGGACTAGTGGTGTTTCAAGCCGGCCTCACCTTCTTGGGCAATGGTGCCCTGGCGCTGGCGACCTGGAATCTGCTGCGGCTGCAACGCCTTCGCCATGGCTGACGCGATCAACGGGGCACTGGCCTGGTTGGCGGGTATCGATCCTGCACCCCTGTTTGCTGGCTCGCTACTGCCCTATCTCGCCTTTCTGTGGTGGGCCCGCCAGGTCAAGGGGTTTCCGCCGCTGGCCCTGCGGGGCTTTGGGCTGACGCTGGTGTTCGTGGCGGTCACGATCGGCGCTGCCGTGATCGCCCAGCAGCGCTACGGGCGGCAGCTCGCCGATGTGGATCCGCTGCATGGGGGGGCCGAAGCCTTCCTGACCCTGGCCAACCTTGTCGTGGCAGCAGGCTTCGGGCTGGCCGTGCGCGCAGGGATGAACAAGTCTTAAGCGCTGCCTCCCGCCCGCGAAGCGCCCCGGAAGATGGTGACGTTGGCATTGAGATCCATGCTCGCCCCTCTTCTGGCCATTGCTCCGGCTTCGATCAGCTGGTCGCCCAAGGTCGCCCTTGTGATGATCGTCTGCAACGTGATCGCGATCGTCATCGGCAAGGCCACGATCAAACAGCCCAACGTGGGTCTGCAACTGCCGAACGCTGCGATGTTCGGCGGCCTCAGCCACGGCGCCATGCTGGGCACCCTGAGCCTGGGTCACCTATTGGGTATCGGCGCGATCCAGGGTCTGGCCACCCGCGGGGTGCTCTGAAGCTGAACAGACGGGTCTCGCCGGCGCAAGCCCCGAGACCCGTGGCCCGGAGGCAAAAATCCTTGGGGATCAGACAGCCAGAGCCTGAGGAGGGGCGGAAATCACGCCCTTGTTTCTGGTGGGGCTGAACTGTTCGCCAAAACGCTCCATGATCCGCTCTGCCATCTGAGGCGGGGTCAGTCCCAGGCTCTGCTTGCTCTGATCGGGGCTGGCATGGTCGACCAGCACGTCGGGAATGCCGAGGCGCAGCACCGGGACGAGCACGTCGCGGTCGTTGAGCGCTTCGACCACAGCCGCGCCAAAACCACCGGCCAAGGCACCCTCTTCGATGGTCACCACCTTGCCGATGCGCTGGGCCATCGGGGCGATCAGGGCCTCATCGAGGGGCCGCAGGAAGCGGGCGTTGATCACCGCAGCGCGGATGCCCTGTTCCTGCAGCAGGCCGGCCGTTGCTAGGGCGGGGTAAACCATGGAGCCGTAGGCCACGATCAGCAGGTCGTCGCCATCGGTGAGCAGCTCACCACGCCCGATCTGCAGGGGCTCGAATCCCTCTTCGGCCAGAGGCACGCCCTCGCCCTCCCCACGGGGGATGCGCAGGGCACAGGGGCCGCTGTGGTGAATCGCAGTCACCAGCATGCGCTGTAGCTCAGCCTCATCCTTGGGGGCCATGACCGTGAAGTTGGGCACGGCGCGCAGGTAGCTGATGTCGTACTGACCCTGGTGGGTTGGGCCATCGGCGCCAACGATGCCGGCCCGATCCATCACGAAGGTGACCGGCAGGTTCTGGATGCCAACATCGTGGATCAGCTGGTCGTAGGCCCGCTGCAGAAAGGTGCTGTAGATCGCGACGACGGGCCTGAGACCTTCGCAGGCCATGCCGGCCGCCATGGTTACCGCGTGCTGTTCGGCGATACCCACATCGAAATACTGGTTGGGCAGGGCCTTTTCGAGCAGATCGAGGCCCGTGCCGGTGGCCATGGCAGCGGTGATGCCCACGACGGTGGGGTCCTGCTCGCACAATTTGACCAGGGTCTGGCCGAAGACCTTGCTGTAGCTGGGTGGCTTGGGCTTGCTCGAGGGATAGGCCTTGCCGGTGGCCAGATCAAAGGCGCTCTGGGCGTGATAGCCGACTTGGTCCGCTTCGGCGTAGGGGTAACCCTTCCCTTTGGTGGTAGCCACGTGCACCAGCACGGGCCCGCCGGCGTTGTGGGCCTGCTCGAAGGTACGCACCATCTCGGCGATGTTGTGGCCGTCGATGGGGCCCATATAGGTGAAGCCCAACTCTTCAAAGACGGCGCCCAGCTTGGGCACCGCCAGGCGCTTCATGCTCTCCTTGAGGTTCTTGAGCTCACTGGGCAGCTCACCATGCATCAGCGGCAAGCTGCGAATCGCCTCTTCAACGTTGTCGGTCAGAAACTGCAGCGGCTTGCTGTGCCGCATGCGGTTGAGATGGGTCGACAGGGCGCCCACCGGCGGACTGATCGACATGTCGTTGTCGTTTAACACCACCAGCAGGTTGGTTTTGGGCAGATGGCCGGCATGGTTGATGGCCTCCAGCGCCATGCCGCCGGTGAGGGCACCATCGCCGATCACGGCGACGCACTTGAAGTGTTCGCCACGCTGGTCGCGGGCCAGGGCCATGCCCAAAGCTGCCGAAATGCTGGTGGAGGCGTGACCCGCACCGAAGTGGTCGAAGCGGCTCTCGCAACGCTTCAGATAGCCAGCGACGCCATCCTTTTGGCGCAGGGTGTCGAAACTGCGGTAGCGGCCGGTGATCAGCTTGTGGGGATAGGCCTGATGGCCCACATCCCAGACCACCTTGTCGTGATCAAGATCAAGGGTCTGATACAGGGCCAGGGTGAGCTCCACCACCCCCAGCCCAGGGCCCAGGTGGCCGCCGCTGGTGCTGACCACCTGCAGATGACGCTCGCGGATCTGGCGGGCAATGGCCTCAAGCTCAGTGGTGCTGAGGCCATGCAGCTGGTTCGGATGGCTCAGCTCACTGAGATGCATGCATGCCCATCAGGTGGAGTGCAATCTAGGCCTTTCGGTTCTCCCGACGGCCGCAATCGCGACCGTTTGCGCCCAGGCAGGGCTCCCCTTGCGACACTGGAGCCATGAGCCCGTCCGACACCGGTAAGCCGGCAGACCCGCCGGATCACGCCCTGATCCAACCACTGCTGGTCAACCCATTGCTGGCCAACCCACTGAGCTACGTGCAGCGGGTGCTGCAGGCACGGGTCTACGACGTGGCGATCGAATCGCCGCTGGAGCCGGCCCCGAACCTCTCGCAGCGGCTGGGCAACACCGTCTGGCTCAAGCGCGAAGACCTGCAACCAGTGTTCAGCTTCAAGCTGCGCGGGGCATACAACAAAATGGTGTCCCTCAGTGCAGCCGAGCTCGGGCGGGGCGTGATCGCAGCCAGTGCCGGCAACCACGCCCAGGGTGTCGCACTCGCTGCCCAGAAGCTAAGTTGCCGGGCGGTGATCGTGATGCCGGTCACCACCCCCGAGATGAAGGTCCGGGCCGTTGCAGCCCGGGGGGCCGAGGTGGTGCTCCACGGCGACACCTACGACGCTGCCTGTGAAGAGGCGCGGCGGCTCGAGGCAGAACGGGGCTACAGCTTCATCCACCCGTTTGATGACCCCGACGTGATCGCCGGCCAGGGCACGATCGCCCTGGAGCTAGTACGGCAGTGCTCCCATCCGCCCGACGTGGTCTATGTGGCCGTGGGGGGCGGCGGCTTGATCGCCGGTGTGGCGTCGTTTCTCAAAAGCATCTGGCCCCAGGTCGAAGTGGTGGGCGTCGAGCCGAACGATGCCGATGCCATGACCCGCTCGTTGCAGCAGGGGGAGCGGGTCCGGCTTGATCAGGTGGGGCTGTTTGCCGACGGGGTGGCCGTCAGAGAGGTGGGGGCCCTCACCTTTGCCCTCGCGCGCCAGACCGTCGATGCCATGGTCACGGTCGACACCGACGCCATCTGCGCGGCGATCAAGGACGTCTTCGGTGACACCCGCTCGATCCTGGAGCCGGCCGGTGCCTTGGCGATCGCCGGTCTCAAGGCCGATGTGGAGCGGCGCGGTCTGCAGGGCAAGCAACTGGTGGCGATCGCCTGCGGGGCCAACATGAACTTTGATCGGTTGCGCTTCGTCGCCGAACGCACCGAGATCAGTGAAGACAAGGAAGCGATGCTCGCGGTTGAAATCCCCGAAGAGCCCGGCAGCCTGCGGCGCTTCTGCACCCTGCTGGGCACCCGCAACCTGAGCGAATTCAGCTACCGGCTGGCCGACCGACGCCGGGCCCACATCTTTGTGGGGGTTCAGACCAGCGGCACCAGTGACGAGCTGGAGCTCATTCACGACGTGCGCTCGGCCGGCTTCAGCTGCCTGGATCTCTCCAATGACGAGCTCTCAAAGCTGCACCTGCGACATATGGTGGGCGGACGTCTGCCAGCTGGTGCCGGCGAGTCTGGCGGCGCCGGGCAGGAATTGCTCTATCGCTTCGAATTTCCGGAACGCCCCGGTGCATTGATGCGGTTCCTGACCAGCCTGCATCCAAACTGGAACATCAGCATCTTCCACTACCGGAACCACGGCGCCGATGTGGGACGCATCGTCGTGGGGGTTCAGGTACCGAGCGACGAACTGGCCGACTGGCAGAACTTTCTCGACGGTCTGGGCTACCGCTACGTCGACGAGACCGCCAACCCGGCCTACCGGCTCTTTTTGGGCGAGGTGGCGAGCGGGGTGCCCGTTGGCTAGCGTCACCAGCAATGGAGTCGACATCTAGCCTGCTATCTGAGCAGATCTCGCTGCCGGCACGGCTCGAGGCGATCCTGTATCTCAAGGGCAAGCCCATGAGCCTGGGCGAATTGGCCGAGATCGCCTCCCTGACGCGCGATGAGGCGGAGCTCGGCCTGCTCACCCTGATGGCCGACTATGCCCATCGCAACACCGCCCTGGAGATCGTTCAGGACGGCCAGCGCTACAGCCTGCAACTGCGCCAGGGCCTGGCCGATCTGGTGCAGAACCTGCTGCCAGTAGATCTCTCCACCGCCGCCCTGCGCACCCTCGCCACCATCGCCCTCAAGAAGCGGATTCTGCAGTCGGAGCTGGTGGAGCTGCGCGGCTCGGGGGCCTATGACCACATCAAGGAGCTGCTGGCCCAGGACTTCATCGAACGCAAGCGCCAGAGCGATGGTCGGTCGTTCTGGTTGAGTCTGAGCGAGAAATTTCACCGCACCTTTGCGGTCAAGGCCGACGATCTCAGACCCGTTGGCCGCCTCGCAACGGTTGACTAGCCTGATCACGCCGCGCTCAGCACCAACGCCCTACCCCGCATGGAGATCGTCACCCAGCTGCTGCCGGTACTGGCCCGCACCCTTGAGATTTACTCGTTGATCCTGCTGGTCAGGGTTCTGCTGAGCTGGTTCCCCAACCTCGACTGGGGCAGCAACCCGGTGCTTGCAACGGTGAGTTCGATCACCGATCCCTATCTGAATGCTTTTCGCGGCCTGATTCCACCGTTGGGTGGCCTCGACCTTTCGGCGATTCTGGCGTTTCTGGCGCTGCAACTGGGCCAGAACCTGCTACTGGGCGCCGGGGCTGCCCTGGCGGGTTACGGCCTCTGAGCCCTAGCCCAGTTCAAGTTGCTGCTCCAGTGGCAGTAGCTCCCCGTCTGCACCGGCACGGGTGCGCACCGGTGCCGAGAACCCCCGTGCCTTGACATTGCCGAACCGCAGCGGGCCCGGGGTGCCCATCGGCACCGCCAGGCGCAGGGCAAAACGGGAACTGCCGGGAGGCACATCCCCGATCGAACCCACCCGGGTGCGGTTCTGCAGCACCGGCTCACCGCTGGCATCAAGGATCACTGCAAACACATCGGTGTCGACCACCGCCCGGCGCGACGGGTTGTTGACCTCACCGCTGAGGGCCCAGCAACCGGCACCGGTCGCACGGGTCAGGCCGCTCTGGGATGCTGCGTCACTGGAGGGACAAGGCTCGAGATGCACATCGCTCACCGACAGGTCGGCCGCCCAGGCTGGACTGACCGTCGGGCCCAGCAGCAGTGCCGCGACCAGCAGCAGACTCACGAGCAGCTGCCAGTGTGTGATCCATCGGCCTGATGCTGCACCGTTCACCGCCGATCACCGCTGCCTGCAATCACGTTACGGGCCATGCGGCTGGCGAGCTTCTCGAGGTTGGCGGCTGCCACAGCGTCGAGGTCGAGATCCAGTTCACTGCAGAGCTGGGCGACGTACCAGAGCACGTCCCCCAGTTCAAGGAGCAGGTCATCGCGGACGGCCGCATCGAAGTGCCCTGCGCGATCTCGGATCACCTTCTTGACCTTGTCGGCAACCTCGCCGGCTTCACCGCAAAGGCCCAGGGTCGGGTAGATCGGATTGGTACCCGCCTGGGGGTAGCGGGCCGTCTGGCGGGAGCGGCGCTGATACTCCTGAAAGTCCATGGCCGGCCAGGTTGAGACAGTGCTGAATGGTAGTTTCAGCGATACCTTTGGCAACCTGATGGCCAGGCCCGATCTCATGCGTCGCACCAAGATCGTGGCCACCATCGGCCCGGCCACCGAGTCCCCTGAACGGCTGCGTCAACTGATCGAGGCCGGGGCCACCACCTTCAGGCTCAACTTCTCCCACGGCGACCACAGCGAACACGCAGCCCGCATCGCCACGATCCGCCAGGTCTCCCAGGAGATGGGAGTGCACATCGGTATCCTTCAGGACCTGCAGGGCCCCAAAATTCGCTTGGGGCGTTTCGGATGCGGTCCGATCACCCTCGCCAAGGGCGACCGATTCAGCCTCACGTCGCGCGACGTGAGCTGCGATCAACAGATCGCCACCGTCACCTATGACCGCCTGGCCGATGAAGTGACCAACGGCAGCCGCATCCTGCTGGATGACGGCCGGGTCGAAATGGCTGTCGAGAGCGTCGACCACGCCGCCCAGACCCTCCACTGCTCGGTCACCGTGGGTGGGGTTCTCTCCAACAACAAGGGGGTCAATTTTCCGGATGTGCAGCTCTCGATCCGCGCCCTCACTGACAAGGACCGCGACGATCTGACCTTCGGCCTGGCCCATGGGGTCGACTGGGTGGCCCTGAGCTTCGTGCGGAACCCTTCGGACATGCTCGAGATCCGCGAGCTGATCAGAAGCCAGGGCCATCGCACTCCTGTGGTCGCCAAAATTGAAAAATTCGAGGCCATCGATCAAATCGATTCGATCCTGCCCCTGTGCGACGGGGTCATGGTCGCCCGCGGCGACCTGGGCGTCGAAATGCCAGCTGAGGAAGTGCCGCTGTTGCAGAAGGAACTGATCCGCAAGGCCAACAGCCTCGGCATTCCGGTGATCACCGCCACCCAGATGCTTGATTCAATGGTGAGTTGCCCCAGGCCCACCCGGGCCGAGGTCAGCGATGTGGCCAACGCCATCCTCGATGGCACCGATGCGGTGATGCTCTCCAACGAGAGCGCAGTGGGTGACTTTCCGGTGGAAGCGGTCGCGACCATGGCCACCATTGCTCAGCGGATCGAACGCGATTACCCCAGGCGGGTGCTCGACAGCCACATGGCCACCACGATTCCCAATGCCATCTGCCAGGCGGTGAGCAACATCGCCCGTAACATGAACGCGGCGGCGATCCTGCCCCTGACGAAGAGCGGTTCCACCGCCCGCAACGTCAGCAAGTTCAGGCCGAGCACGCCGATCCTGGCGATTACAGCTGACGAGCGTGTGGCGCGCCAGCTCCAGCTCATCTGGGGCGTCCACCCCCTGCTGGTGACCGAACAGGGATCATCGACCAGCACCTTCAGCCTGGCCTTGGGCATGGCGCGCCAGCAGGGCTACCTCCATGACGGCGATCTGGTCGTGCAGACGGCGGGAACCCTGGCCGGCGTGAGCGGTTCCACCGACTTCATCAAGGTGGGCGTGGTCACGGCAACGCTCCCCCCTGGCACGGGCATCGGTACGGGCTCGGTGAGCGGACGGGTGCGGCTGGTGAATTCCTGTGAAACCGCCGAAGCGGTGCAGTCGGGCGAGATCGTCGTGGTGCATGACGGTGAACTCGCCTATCTCGAAGCCCTGAAACGTGCCAAGGCCCTGATCGCCGAAAGCGATGGACTGCAGAGCATGGCGGCCCAGGTCGCCGAGCGCATCGGCATCCCCGCAATCCTTGGGGTGACCAATGCCATGCAAGAGCTCTGCCAGGGCGAGATCGTCACCCTCGACCTCAGGCAGGGTGTGGTGCACCGCGGCGCCCGCAGTCACAATCCTGAAACGATCGGCACGATGCTGTAGGCATGCGCCTGCCCTTCAACCCGCGATTCAGCCTTGCCGGCTCGCGTCTCCCCGTGGCCGAGACGGTCGGCATGGCGTTCAACACGCTGAAGGCCAACCGACTGCGCAGCGCCCTCACCATGCTGGGCATCGTGATCGGCAATGCCTCGGTGATCACCCTTGTGGGGATCGGCCGGGGGGCCCAGAACCTGGCTGAAGGTCAACTGAGCAACCTGGGTGCCAATGTGCTGTTTGTGGTGCCGGGCAACAACGACACCCGTCGCCAGGGTATTGATTTTCCCAAGAGCCTGGTGCTCGATGATGCCGAAGCGATTGTCGAGCAGGTGCCCAGTGTGCGCCGGGTCGCCCCCCAGATCACCCTGAGCGATGTGGTGCAGGCTGGTGGCATCAGTGCCACGGCCTCGGTGTCTGGAGTGACGCCCGAGTTTCTGCCCGTCAGGCAGTTCGAGATGGCCACCGGCCGGTTCTTCAGTGCCGACGACCTGCGTTCAGCCCGCAATGTGACCGTGATCGGCCCCGATTTGGCAACCAAGATGTTTCCCGGTCGACAGGCCCTGGGGCGCAGGCTGAGGCTGCGCGATCAGAGTTTTGAGGTGATCGGGGTGCTGCAGCCCAAGGGCGCCGTGTTCGGCCAGAACCAGGACGAGGCCGCCTATGTGCCGCTGACCACCATGGTCAGCCGCCTGTCAGGACGCGACCCCACCTATGGCATCAGCCTCAACTTCATCAGCGTGGAGGCCCGTGATGAAGCCAGCATGGGCGCGGCAGCCTTTCAGATCACCAACCTGCTACGGCAGCGGCACAGCATCCTGCGTGAAGACGACTTCGCCGTGCGTTCCCAAAAAGATGCTCTCTCGATCGTGAGCACGATTACCGGAGGGCTCACATTGATGCTCGCCGCGATCGGGGGCGTGTCGCTGCTGGTGGGCGGCATCGGCATCATGAACATCATGCTGGTGTCGGTGAGCGAGCGAACCTCCGAAATCGGCCTGCGCAAGGCGCTGGGGGCCCGCAGCAATGACGTGCTGCTGCAGTTTCTGGTGGAGTCGTTGGCGCTAAGCAGCCTTGGCGGAGCGGTGGGCAGCGCCATCGGCATCGGCGTGGTGAGCCTGGTGGGGCTGGTGACCCCCCTGCCGGCCAGCATCGGCGCCGGCACGGTGATGGTCACCGTGGTGCTATCCGGTTCGATCGGTCTGTTCTTTGGCGTGGTTCCAGCTCGCAGGGCCGCACGGCTGGATCCAATCGTGGCGCTGCGCAGTCTCTGATCAAAACCGAAGAAAAGATGAAAGACCGCAAACCGTCGCCTTTGTCACCAAAGCAGGACCCGGTTGGATGGCTTATTGGTTGCACTGATCGGGCCCAGGGCCGTGAAACTCGTGTCATGTGGCTACCTCAATTCCACCGATCGCATGGTGATCGCCCGCTGTCTCGGGCCCGAGCAGTTCTTCCTGGAGCGCGTCGTGTTCCCCTTTGAGCTGCTCAGCTTCCAGTGTCCTGAAGAGAGCGAACTGGAGATCTGGACCCATGGCCTGGGTGGCGCCGAGCTGGTCGAGACGATCCCGACCCGCGACCTGCTCGTCGAGGAAACCGACAATCCAAAAGCCGTCGCCTTCGAGGGTCGTAGCGACGTCGCCCTCGAGTCGGCCGCCTGAGCCATGAACCGGCAAGGCCGGACCCACGGCCTGCCGAGGGGGCGCCGTTACACTTGTTCAAATACTGAGCGGTCTCCGCGATGAATCAGCGCTGGCGTGTTCTGGCCCTTTGGCTGCTTCCCCTTGCCGTCGCTGGTTTTCTTGCCTGGCAGATGCTGGGCAATGGCTCCATGGGCCGTTTGTCGGGCCGTGGCACTGCAGCCGGTCCGACCGTCGCTCCACGCAATGCCGCCGTGGCCCGCATGAGCTATGGCCGCTTTCTCGATTACGTCGCAGCCGGCAGGGTAACGGCGGTCGACATCTTCGATGGCGGGCGAACCGCGGTGATCGAAGCCGTCGATCCCGATCTCGACAACCGCGTGCAAAGGCTGCGGGTGGATCTTCCGGGTGTGGCACCCGAGTTGATTAACAATCTCAAGGAACAGGGCATCAGTTTTGACATCCATCCACCCAAGCAGTCGCCACCGGTGCTGGGTCTGCTGGGCAATCTTCTGTTCCCGTTGTTGCTGATCGGATCGCTGGTGTTGCTGGCCCGCCGCGGCAACGGCATGCCTGGTGGTCCTGGCCAAGCGATGCAGTTCGGCAAGACCAAGGCCCGGTTCCTGATGGAAGCTCAGACCGGTGTCCTGTTCAACGACGTGGCCGGGGTCGATGAAGCCAAACAGGATCTTGAAGAGGTCGTGACCTTTCTCAAGACCCCGGAACGCTTCACATCGGTGGGCGCCAAAATCCCCAAGGGTGTATTGCTGGTGGGCCCCCCCGGCACCGGTAAAACCCTGCTGGCCAAGGCCATCGCCGGCGAGGCGGGTGTGCCGTTCTTCTCACTGTCGGGTTCCGAATTCGTCGAAATGTTTGTGGGCGTGGGCGCCAGCCGCGTGCGCGACCTGTTCAAGCGGGCCAAGGAAAACAGCCCATGCCTGATCTTCATTGATGAGATCGACGCGGTGGGTCGTCAGCGCGGGGCGGGCATCGGTGGGGGCAACGACGAGCGTGAACAGACCCTCAACCAACTCCTCACCGAGATGGACGGCTTTGAGGGGAACAGCGGCATCATTATCATCGCCGCCACCAACCGGGCCGACGTGCTCGATTCGGCCCTGATGCGTCCGGGTCGCTTTGACCGTCAGGTGCAGGTCGATGTGCCCGATATCAAAGGCCGTCTGTCGATCCTCAAAGTCCACAGCCGCAACAAGAAGCTGGCCGACGACGTGAGCTTGGAGACCATTGCGCGGCGCACTCCGGGATTCTCCGGCGCCGACCTGGCCAACCTGCTCAACGAGGCGGCGATCCTCACGGCACGCCGCCGCAAGGAAGCAACCACCCTGGCCGAAATCGACGATGCCGTCGATCGCGTGATCGCTGGCATGGAGGGCAAGCCCCTGACCGACGGCCGCAGCAAGCGCCTGATCGCTTACCACGAGGTCGGCCATGCGCTGGTGGGCACCCTTGTCAAGGCCCATGACCCTGTACAGAAGGTCACTCTGATCCCCCGCGGTCAGGCCCAGGGCCTGACCTGGTTCTCCCCCGATGAGGAGCAGATGCTGGTGAGCCGAGCCCAGTTGCGCGCCCGCATCATGGGTGCCCTGGGCGGCAGGGCTGCCGAACAGGTTGTGTTCGGCCACGAGGAGGTCACCACCGGTGCCGGCGGCGACATCCAGCAGGTCGCGTCCATTGCCAGGCAGATGGTGACCCGCTTCGGCATGAGCGACATCGGCCAGTTCTCGCTGGAGGCCGGCAACCAGGAGGTCTTCCTGGGGCGCGACCTGATGACCCGCAGCGATGGCTCCGACGCCATGGCCAACAAAGTGGACGAGGCTGTGCGCGCCATCGTTGAGCGCTGCTACGCCGACACAGTCAAGCTGGTCGCCGACCATCGCAGCTGCATGGACCGCGTCGTTGACGTCCTGATCGAGAAGGAAAGCCTGGATGGCGAGGAGTTCCGCGCCATCGTCAGCGAGTACACCGCCATTCCTGAGAAGGAGCGTTTTTCGCCGTTGCTTAGCAACTCCGTGACTGATAGCGTCAGCGAAACGGTCTGAACCAACCACAGCCAGCCTTGGCCTCTGTCACCCCATCGCCCCGCCCAAGTGCCGGATCACGGCACGAACGGCGGGGCCTTGTGCTGGGAGTGATCGCCAATCTGATCGGGGCCTTCAGCGGAGTTGGGATGTACCTGCACTCCCGCTCCGATGCGCTGCTACTGGATGGGCTCTACACCGGGGTGATGGCAGCTTCTGTGCTCGTTGCCCTGCAGATCAGCAACAGTGCGCTGGCTCCACGCAGTCGCGCCTACCCGTTTGGCGCGTCAGGGCAGGAACCGCTCTACATGTTGTTCCAGTCGCTGGTGATTCTGGGCATGGTGGTGTTTGCCGGTATCACTGCTGCGGGCAAATTGATCGACCTGATCAACGGCGGCGCCACAGCGGTGGTGGAACTCTCGGGACTGAATTGGTATTTCTGCGCCATGGTGCTGCTCAACCTGGTCATGTGGTGGCAGTACCGGCGCAGTTGGCACCTAGGCGGCGCCAACAGTGACCTGCTGTTGAGCAACAGCAATAGCGCGTTGTTTGATGCAGCTGTTTCGGCCGGCACCGGCATTGCCCTGGTGGGCTCACCGCTGCTGTTGGGCACACCGCTGGCTTTTCTGGCACCGATCGCCGATCCGCTGATCGTGTTGGTGCTGTCAGCGCTGTTCTTGCCTGCCCCATTGCAGGAACTGGCCAAGGCCGTGGCCGAATCGGCCGGGATCAGCGTAGAGGCGGCTCTGCAACAGCGATGCCACGACGCCGTAGCCGCTGACCTGAAGGGCCAAGGCTGTGAGC
>Ga0172372_10002616_pt1 | contig 27172 bp, 16 predicted proteins | sample LakKiv5m_2_FD_114544 | JGI IMG/M metagenome (GOLD analysis project Ga0172372, IMG submission 114544) | Freshwater microbial communities from Kabuno Bay, South-Kivu, Congo - kab_092012_9.5m | ecosystem: Environmental > Aquatic > Freshwater > Lake | place: Democratic Republic of the Congo...
ATAATCAACAACTACGTTTTTAACTTCATTATCTTTTATAAGTGCTGTTTTTGGAACCCAAAAGTCATGTAAAGTTTCACCACTAAATATTTTACCCCAAATGTGATATGATTTATCTTTTTCAACTAATAACTTCTCAACGTATATTTCTGACGGTTCCTTAGTATACATTTTATCTTCCATCATTTTTTTTCCAAAGTATGAGTCAAGTTTGACCCATTTTTTTGCAACCTTTGGTGTTCGTCCGTGAAAGTTAATTATGTATTCTGCTTGAGATCTTGTTGGTGTAAATGACTTGCTATTTTGTTTTTTGTGTTTTAACGCTAAGATATAGTTATTTGACCCTACATAATTATCTAACATTTGAAGGGCCCTTGTTTCGGGAGTTTTTGAAATTAATTCTTCCATTATATTATAAATAAAAATAGTAAATAATATAAAAAAATCAATCAAAGTATTTATTTATATGTCACAGAATAAAGTTCCAATTACAAGATTAAATAAGTTTTTCTCTGAAGAAGACTTTAATTTAGATATTTCTATGGGAGAAGAATGGTTACACGGAGATATGAATTTCACTCTTGTGTTATATAAAGTAGATAAACAAAGAACAAATAATGACGATGTTTATGGCGAAGCATTAGAAGACGGGATACAATTTTTACCTCCTGTTGAGTTTAAAGGGTATGTACAAGTTGAGGCACCAACAAATACAGACTTAGGTAGTTCAAAATTATCACAAATGGAGCCAGGTAACTTAAAGGTTGGTGTTTATCAAAAACATTTAGATGAGATGGGAATTGAAATTGAGTTTGGTGATTATATTGGGTACTACGAAACTGAAGACAGGGTTAGATATTATTCAGTTGTAAATGACGGTCGTATATTTACAGACAATAAACATACTTATGCCGGATATAAAAAGTTTTATAGATCTATTATCGCGGCACCTGTCAATGAAAACGAATTTAAAGGAATATAATAATGGCTTTACCTAAAAATTTAAGAAAAAACTTAGCTCTAACCCCTGTTAAAGTTTTAACGGAAAGAAGACAAGAACTTTTGGATAAAATCCAAGACAAAGGAACTTATTTACCAAAAGGAGTTTTACACGCAGATTTAGATAAAGGAATGTTAGAATTTGTAAAAAACGATCTATTACTTTCTGTTGATGGTAAAAAAGTACCAGTCATTGATAAAATTATCACAAATCAAAGTTGGTCACAATTTACCGAAACTTGGAATTTTAAAGACTTAGATGATAATGTTAAACTACCATTTATCTCTACCGTTAGAATGCCCGAAGTTAAATTTGGTACAAGTCTTATTACACAATACAAAATTCCTGACAGGAGACAATTTTTATACGCTCAAGTTCCAACATGGGATGGACAACGTAAAGGTTTTGATGTATACACAATACCGCAACCAATACCTGTTGATATCACATTTAACGTAAAAATATTTTGTAACAGAATGAGGGAGTTGAATGAATTTAATAAAATAGTAAATCAAAAGTTTGCATCAAGGCAGGCATATACTGTGGTAAAAGGACATTATATTCCTATCATATGGGAAGATGTTTCTGACGAATCATCTAAAGAATTAGAAAAAAGAAAATATTATATTCAAAATTATAAATTTTTAATGCAAGGCTTTTTATTAGACGAAGAAGAGTTTAAAGTAAGTCCAGGTATTACAAGACAAGTCTCTATGTTTGAGGTTGATGTTTTAAATAAAAATAAAAAGGTAAATCCCCAACCTGAAAGACCTAATTTTTTTGATTTTAATTTTCCTTATTTAAATGGTGTTACCGGAATTACTGAACCATTTTTTTATACCGCCGATTTAAAAGTTAAAGATTTAGAAAACGTATCATCATATTCTGTTTACATAAATAATGATTATGTTGGTGATGACATAGAAACAATACAGGTAAATAATGGGGATGTAGTTACTATTGATATTATAAAAACCTTTACAGGAGCTACTTCATACATAAGAACAACCGCTTATTTACAGTAAACTATTCACCATATATATCTTTTTCTTTACTACAAGTCTTATGTATTAAAGACTCCAAAAATTTATAAATTTTAAAACCTTTATTTTCGCAATATTCTTTAAGTAATTTGTGAGACTCTAAAGAAATCTTTATATTTTTAATTTTTTTCATATTTAATATAAATATTTATAAAGTATGAAAAAAGGTAGAATTTTTTCCTACTGTACTCTAAATAATTATCTACAACAAAATTTTTTACATAATTTCCAAGTATTTATAATAAAAAAATAAATTTCAAATACGTTTATAAAAAATGGCTAGTGGAAAAGTTTTTGTATCTCCTGGTGTTTATACATCTGAAAGAGACTTAACATTTGTAACACAAAGTGTTGGTGTTACTACTTTAGGTATTGTTGGTGAGACCTTACAAGGTCCGGCTTTCGAACCTATTTTTATTACAAATTATGATGAATTCGTTTCAGTTTTTGGAAACGGAGATAAAGGGACTAGTCCTGTAAAGTTTGTAGAAACAAGCATACCAAAGTATGAGGCTTCATATATTGCAAAGGCCTACTTAGAAGAATCAAATCAACTTTATGTTACTAGAGTATTAGGTCTTTCAGGTTACGACGCCGGTCCGTCTTGGTCAATTACTACAATTGGTGACTTAGATAATACAACAGTTAGTAGTGTTCTTGCAGGATATCCGGCATCTTTACAAACACTAACATTTACCGGAACTACAGGTGGTACAACTACGATTGGTTATACATCTTCAATACCATCTTTTATTTCATCTCAATTTTATCAAACGTACACAGGAGCTGACCAATCATCTTCGAGTCTTTCTGAAAATTTTGCATCATTCATTTCAAACGAAATAAGTGCATTTTCAACATCAGCAAGTACATCAGGAAGAACCGCAGCATTCTTTGGTTCGGTTTCTCAAGCAACCTATGATACAATAACAGGTTCTTCTTATAATCCTAGTGGTGTAAATAGTGTTGATAATATTTATGAAGTACCTGAAATTATAAACACAGACACAGATTACACCTCAGGTTTAAATGATGTTTGGTATTACAACCAATTTGAATCTCCAATATCGGGGGCTTATTCAGGTTATGGTTTTGGTATTGTGGTTTCTGCGATAACCTCAACTGGTGGTGGTTCTTACTCAGGTACCGTTAGATTAGCAGGAACATCATATACCGCAGACACTCATTCTGATTATGATAATGTGGTAGTTGCGACATTACGTTCTAGAGGAGTTGCGACTTATGCAAGTGATAATGGTCCTGTTTATAAAGTTAGTGGAACAAGTTCTGTAACAATGATTGGTACTGGAACATACTCAGGAATAACAAAGAACCCATTTGGTAATTTCCAAATATCGGGAGTAACAACCGATGGCACAAATAGTACGTTTACTTTTACGGTTTCTATGGATTCCGATGTAACAAATTCAATAACCAAAACTTTAGGAATAGATAATTTTAATGGAACATTAGATTCTGACGATTTTCCACTTTTTGTTGAGGAGGCGTACCCAACATTCCTAAACGAAGGCTATTTACAACATAAGATTAGAGGCCTTAACACTACCTTAGTTGCATTACCTGGTTTAAGGAATAGTCCTAACACAAATACCATAGCGTATAGTTTAGAAAAATACCAAACACCTGAAACACCATTTATTGTTTCCGAGCTTAGGGGTAATAAAGTTTACAAATTGTTTAAATTCATAACAATTTCCGACGGTACTTCAGCTAATTTTAGATTTAAAATAACAATAGCAAATATTGATTTAGATAATAATACTTTTGATGTTTTAGTAAGAGATTTTAATGATACTGATTCTAATAGAAATGTAATACAATCATTCACAAACTGTTCTATGGATCCAACATCAAATAGTTATATTGCTAAAAAAGTAGGTACATCAAATGGTGAGTTTCCACTAAAATCTAAATTTGTTATGTTAGAAATGAGTGATGAAGCACCAACAGACGCAGTACCTGCAGGTTTTGAAGGTTTGGTACAAAGATCTTATGGTTCAGCAAAACCACCGTTTTTAGACTTTAAAACACTTTACTACGGACCAAACGCACTAAGATACAGTCCACCATTCTCTTCTTTTTACGGTGGTGAAATAAGAGCGGGAGCAAGTGGTGATAGAAAAAATAGAGTCTCTCTTGGGGTATCTTCACAAGTAGGTTTTGATACTGATCAGTTACTTTATAGAGGTAAACAAGCACCTACAAATTTAGCAACCGGTGAAGGTACCGAATGGAACTATTTAACAAAAGGGTTCCATATGGATAGTGGAGCGACAGTTGTATTAATTGGAGGTAACGGACCAACTTCAGGTGAATCCAAATTCTTTGTAGGAGATGCTAGTTTCCAAACTAACCCAACAAGCACATCAGACCCTTACTATGGTTTAAATGCTAGAAAATTCACATTATTATTTGCTGGTGGATTTGACGGTTGGGACATTTATAGAAAATGGAGAACGAATGGTGACGGTTTCGCGTTAGGGGGTACAAACTTCCTTAAAGGTTATAAATCTGACGCAACTTATTCAAACGCAACCGGATGGGGGGCATTTAAAAGAATAACAGGACCTAATCAAGAAATATGGGCAAATACCGATTATTACGCATACTTGTGGGGTCAGAAAACATTTGCAAATCCAGAGGCGGTAGATATAAACATTTTTACAACACCAGGTATTGACACATATAATAACAGTAATTTGGTTGAGGAAGCAATCGAAATGGTTGAAGCAGATAGAGCGGATTCAATCTACATATGTACAACACCTGATTATAATTTGTTCACCACCGCAGCAATTAACAATTTAAATGATAATCTAATATTTCCTGAGTCAGCGGTTGAAAATTTACAAGACACTGGAATTGACTCTAACTATACTGCCACTTATTACCCATGGATTTTGAAAAACGATTCTGAAAATAATGAATCAGTATGGATTCCACCAACATCTGAGGTTGTTAAAAATTTAGCTTACACAGATAAGATTTTTAAACCATGGTTCGCATCTGCGGGTTATACAAGAGGTATTGTTAATGCTATACAAGCGAGAAAAAGGTTAACACAAGACGACAGAGACACACTTTATAAAGGTAGAATTAACCCGATTGCTACATTCACAGATATTGGTACAGTAATATGGGGTAACAAAACTCTACAAATAAGAGAGTCCGCATTAGATAGGATTAATGTTAGACGTTTACTATTACAGGCTAGAAAATTAATTTCAGCAGTAGCGGTAAGATTACTTTTTGAACAAAATGATGATAGAGTAAGACAACAGTTCTTAGACTCAGTTAACCCGATACTTGATGAAATAAGAAGAGAAAGAGGTTTAATTGACTTTAGAGTTCAAGTATCAAGTGATGCTGAAGATTTAGATTCAAACACAATGACAGGTAAAATATTCTTGAAACCAACAAAAGCGTTAGAATACATTGATATTGAGTTTGTGATTACACCGGCAGGAGCATCTTTTGATGATGTTTAATAAAAAATAAAAAGTGGGCGGTAATAAATTATCGCCCATTATATTTATAATAAAGATTAATTATGAAAATTCAAAAAAAACTTGTTAAAGAGAGTATTGGGTTAGAAACTCAAAACAAAAAAAGTTTTTCAGAAAAAAAACAAAATATTGTGATAACTGAAAAACAACTTGAAAAACTTTTAGAAAAATTAAATAAGAAATGAATTTTAAAAAACACATAAAAGAACAGGTTTTTAAAAATAAAATTAGAAACCAAATTTATAAATACGCAATTTCTGAAGGTATATATAATGTTGGGTCTGAAGAATCTGAAGATTTAAGACCTGATTTAAAATATTACGCATTTGACTGGGACGATAATTTAATGTACATGCCAACAAAAATAATGGTAATGACTGAAAATGATGATGAAATAGGTATGTCAACCGAAGATTTTGCGGAACATAGACATCAAATAGGTATTGAAGACTTTAAATATAAGGGGTCTACAATTGTTGGGTACTCACCCGACCCATTTATTTATTTTAAAGAGGCGGGTGAAGATAGATTTATTATTGATTCAATGATTGCTCCTGTTGGACCTGCATGGAATGATTTTGTGGAGTGTTTAAATGGTGGATCACTTTTTGCGATTATTACAGCAAGAGGACATAGCCCACAAACACTAAGAAAGGCTATCTTTAATTTAATTGCAAAAAATCATAACGGTATAAATAAAAATGAGATGATAAAAAATCTTAAAATATACCACGAAATGGTTTCTAAACCAAAAAGTTTAAAAGAAGATATAGATATAAAAAAATTTGAGGCGAATTTTAATGATAGTGATTTGGTTATTGATTATTTAGACAGATGTTTAATGTCTCCCGTAACATACGGTCAAGGAAGTGCGGCCAACCCAGAAGAAGGTAAAAAAGTCGCTTTAAGAAAGTTTATTAATGATTGTAGACAATCGGCAAAAGAGATCATTCAGTCTTTATTAGAAAAAAACCCAAATTTAAAATTAAAGGATTTGATCCCAACTTTTAAAATGGACGTTGCATTTCTTGAGGTTATGGACGATATAAATATAGATGATTTTATCACACAAAATGTTAAGATAGGATTTTCAGATGACGATTTGAAAAATGCAGAAGCTCAAAGAGATATGTTAAGTCAAGAATATCCAAATGAACCAATTAATGTATACTATACTAAAGGAGGAGAAAAAAGAAAATTTAATTAAATTAACTTATAGCTAATATATAATTTTAAAAAAAAAGAAAGTAAATAGAAAAAAAATTAAACTCAGATATTTATAAATAAAAAATAAAAATTTAAACACAATAAGAAATGGCTGATTTATTAATGAAAATGCCCCTAACGTATGAACCTAAAAAGAAAAACAGGTTTATTTTATCGTTTCCATCTGATTTAGGTATCAACTCTTGGTATGTAACAAGTACCTCAAGACCAAAAATAAAAATTGGTGAAGTTGAGATACCTTTTTTAAACACATCAACATATGTTGCTGGAAGATTCAATTGGGAATCAATGGATGTAACTTTTTTAGACCCTATTGGTCCTTCCGCCGCACAAGCACTTATGGAGTGGGTTCGTTTACATGCTGAATCAATAACAGGTCGTATGGGATATGCTGCTGGTTATAAAAGAGACCTTACGTTAGAAATGTTAGACCCAACAGGGGTTGCTGTTGAAAAGTGGATCCTACAAGGAACTTTTTTAACTGGTGTTGATATGGACTCTCTTGATTATAGTGATGAAAAGATTGTAACAGTAAAGGCAACTTTAAGACCCGATAGATGTATATTAGTTTACTAATTTAAATTTATTAAATATTTTAAAGAACCTCACTAATAAAGTGGGGTTTTTTGTTTACATAATATATATATGAATTATTTTTTTATTAAAAAAAGAAATGGAAAATTTAGCAAATTATGGACAAATGGATTTTAACTTACCACACGATGTAATTAAATTACCAAGTGGAGGTAAATTTTACAGAAATAAAAAAGAATCACTTAAAGTAGGTTATTTAACTGCTGAAGATGAAAATATCTTAATGTCTCCAAATTTGGGTTATGATGGTTTGATAACAAGATTATTGAGACAAAAAATTTACGAACCAAATTTTGACATTAATGAACTAATAGATGCCGATGTACAGGCTATTTTAGTATTTCTAAGAAACACATCTTTTGGGCCTGAATACAATTTTACATTAGTTGATCCATTAACTGGAAAACCATTCGAAGGATCAATTGTTTTAGACGCCGTTAATTACGTAAAACCTAAACATGAACCAAATGAAAGGGGTCATTTTACAACAACCTTACCAAAAACCGATCACAAAGTAACTGTTAAGATATTAAATATGGGGGAACAAAGAGAGTTAGAAAAAATAATTTCTAGTTACCCTAAAGGAATGGTTGCTCCTGTAGTAACAAAAAAACTTGAAAAACAAATCATATCTGTTGACGACAATGACAGTAGAGATTTTATAAATAAAATGATTCCACAATTACCAATTGCAGACTCAAAACACATAAGAAATTTTTTATCTGAGTGTGAACCAAAAGTTGATTTAATAAGAGAAATTGAAGCCCCGTCTGGAGAAAAGGTAACATTGAATGTTGCTTTTGGGGCTGAATTTTTTCGTCCTTTCTTCTGAGTATCAAAAAAATTTATTAGACGAAATATTTTACTTAGTAAAATATGCTAACTTTTCTTATAAAGATTTACTTTGTATGCCGACATACGAAAGAAAATACTTCATAGATAAACTAATAAAAGAATATCAAAAAAAATAATTTACAATCTATTTATTAAATAAAAAAATATGATGTTTCTTTTATCGGCTAAATCAACCGGGGCTTATACTGATAACGTTGGGGAAACCGAAGGCGTATCAAGTTTTAAAACTAATTTAAAATCAGCGTTAGAGGACTCTTTAAATTATAATAGATACCAAACCTTTTTTGTTAAATTAGAAGAGGGTGCTCAACAATTTTCAAGAACTTTTGCCCAAGGAGCAACTGATTTTGGTACAGTGATGGAAGAACAGATTTTTGATGTAATGAAAGATTTGCAAGATTTAAATGTCGAAATGAAGGATGTTACCGAAATCATGAGCGAATTTGCGGGTGAAACAGGTAGAGTACCTACTTTACAAAAAGAAATGTTAGAAAATACAATTGCGCTCTCAACAGTAACTGGAATTGCGGCTAAAGAATTAGCAAAATACACTGCCCAATTTGCACAGATTGGTATGGGACAACAACAAGCCCAAATTTATTTGACAAAAATGTACAAAACAGCCCAAGGATTTGGTTTGAACGCATCTAAACTAACCGCTGAAGTAATGTCACACATTAATAAAGCGAATACATATCAATTTAAAGGAGGGGTTCAAGGACTAACAAACATGGTTGCAAGAGCACAACAATTGGGTATTAAGTTTGAAGAAATAATGAAAACCGCAGAAAAGGCTTTAGATCCTGATAAAGCGATTGAAATGGCCTCGGGTATGCAAATGTTAGGTGGTAATGTTGGTGCACTTGGAGATCCATTTAAACTTTTATATATGGCTCAAAACGATGTTGAGGGATTACAAAAAGAATTTATAAAAGTCGCGGCATCATCTGCTGAATTTAATTCTGAAACCGGTCAGTTTAAAATTGGTACACAACAAATGTACAGATTAAAACAAATGGCAGATGAATTGGGTATGGAATACAATGAATTGGCTAAATCCGCAATACGAGCAGCAAAAGAACAAAAAATAATGTCTGAAGTTGGATTTGCTAATGGTTTAAAAGAGGAAGATAAACAACTTTTGGCTTCAATGGCTGAATTAAAAGACGGAGTATATAAAGTACAATTACCAGGAACCGAAAATTGGGAAAAATTAAGTCAAATTCAGGATAACCAACTACAAAGTTTTAGAGAGGCACAGGCGGAGGCAAATAAAACTGATAGTGAAAAATTAACAAAGATAGACGGAACCTTAAATAATATGATGAATAACAACATTGCGGATGCAAGAGCCCAATTATCTTCATCTGAAAAGGCTGCCGCAGAATTACAAAAAATGGCAAATTCAATAATATTTAGTCGGGGATACGATGCGGGTAAAGATTTTGCTGATGAAAAATATTATGATAAAACAAGAATAGATATGGTAGGTACAATGACAAGTACAGTTATCGCCGAAGGGGGTAAAATATTTACTGCAATTGCAAAACACGTCGAATCAATGAACACAGCAATGGTTGCCTATAGTGACCCAGAATTTAAAAAAGACTTAAAAAATATTATTGATACAATGACAACTACATCAATGCAAATTCACAACGTTTTTAGTAATTTGAAAACTCAGATAACAGGTACGGACAAAGACGATCTTTACGTACCATCAAATTTTAAAGGAGGAACAATACTTAGTGGTAGTTTTGGGCAATTTACACTTAACGCAAAAGATGACTTTTTAGCTGCGCCAGGAATTGATGAATATATTAGTGATGCTCAAGGTGCATTTTCTATACTTAATAAAATTTCAGAAGATGAAAATATTAGAAAAATGTCACCAATTATTGAAAATATAATAAACCCATTATCTGAAAAAAACAAAGAAGAAAACCCTGAATTAATAACAACTGAATCACCAAAGATAATAAGTACACTTCAAGATTTATTAACAAGAAATATGAGTTCAGAAGAAATGTCAAAAAGTATCAACATCACAAATACTACAACAAATGAAGTTAAAGGTGACGTAGGAGTTAATGGTGAGGTAACAATAAAAGTAGACGGTATAAGTGGTAATTTATCAACAATATTAGAATCTGACCCTAACTTTCAAAGAATGTTTAAAGAAAATGTAATGAATATTGTTAATGAAAGATTAAGTAAATCATATGGTGAAAAATTAGGTAACCTGTAATAAAAATTACTTCATGTTCTATTTATAAGAAAACAAAACAATATAGAATGGAAAGCCCATTATCATTTGACGCAACTGAGAATTTTAGAAAAAAACTTCTATCTATTAATCTACCACCATATAAAACTAAGGGAGGACCTAGTTTTAATGACAAAGTAGCTGAAAATGAAATCATTTTACTAAACTATAGCGTTACAGACACACCATCAGTTGAAGATATCGGTGAACAACAAGAAAGAATATTGATTACTAAAAATCAATACGGACCTGAAGATATCTCATATGGAAATACCATAACAATAAATGATGATAAAAATTATAAATCACCTGAAGGATTATATAATTTATCTAAAACAATTAATAATCAATTAGAAAGAGATAGTCAAAACCAAGAAACACTACTTTATATAAAAAATATATATGTACCTAATTCTGGTGGACAAGATTACGGAATCTCAAGATATGACATTAATAATGATTTACAAAAATCTAATAAAAATGACATATATGATATAACTGATACGTTTAGTAATAAGTTAGAACAGGTTGGAAACCAACAAGAAATAATTTTAAAAGATAAAAACGTTTATTTCCCCAATGGTACAGATTACGGAGACACCAATTATCAAATAAATGACGATCAAATTATTGATACTACTGGTTTTGGAAACTACACCGAAAGAGGTTTAGATCCTATTTGGGTTGGAAATAATAAACTTTCAATAAACAGTGAATTATTATATTACCCGAATAACACATTAAAAAATAAATTTAGACAACCTGTTTGGGGAGGGGTTGAGTATGATGTTAATGACGATCAAGAAGGACTTTTTGGTACACCTGGGAACGGATTGTTTTTTTACAATAACACAACACAATCACAACCAGTAATTGAATCAAACCTTTTGTCAATATATGGAAATATTGAAGAAGCCCAACTATACACAATAAACATTTATAAACCAACATCTTTAGGGTTATCTCAACAATTTTACGGCAATGTTAAATGGGGGGTTAACGATGACGAATTTAATTCACTTACAACAGGTTTTGGTGAGTATGACATTAGAGGTAATGACTTAAATTGGATTTATAATAATTATGTTTCAACAAAAGGTAATCAAAAAGAAGGTGAAGCATATAATATAAACCCTTATAAACCATTAGGTAACGGTAATAATTTTTATGGAGTACCAAGATGGGGTATTAATTCTAATTTCCCAATTATAACATCATTAGGTGAAGGTGAATATAATGTATTAGCGGGAGACCAAAATTTAATCGATGGTAATACATTATCTGATGATGCTGGGTCAAGAAGATTTAATCAATACACTGCGAACCAATATAAACCACAATCAAATTATGGGCCGACGCAATATGACGTTAATGACGATTTACAAGGACTTAGAGAAAGTATAGGTGAGGGTGAATACGACTTTCCGGATACTGTTGGAAATTATTTACAAAATAAAGGCACAACAGAAAGACAAACATTGTTTGATAAAAATGAATACAGACCTGAAAATAGTCAAAGTCAAAGTGAAATTGTTCCGTTCACTTTAATACCAAAACCAATACAATCTAAAGGTAATTATGAACTTTCAGACACTGATAAAAATCAATTAGAATCAAAAGGTATAGAGGAAAGAATTGATTTGAACATAATAAACCAGTACGGACCTGAAACGATAAATAGGGTTGAAGCACCAAATTTTAATCAACAGGTTAAACCAAATGAAGGCGAATATTGGTTTGATGATCAAAAAGATAGTGATTTAGAAAATAAAGCAGATACTGAACAAGCAAAGGCATACTTAAATAACAAATATGTTCCTGAAAATTCATATGGTAATTCAGAACTTGTTGAAGTTGAAAACCTACCCGCGATATTATTAAACCAACCGTATTCAAATGAAACAGGAGTGAGCCCACGTACTTTTGTTTCTTCTTTTTATACACCATATTCTATTTTAATACAAGAAGACCCTAAAGGAGATTCGGGTAAAGTTAGTGAAGACTCTACTTTGATGGCGATCGCAAGCAAGAGACTAAAAAGAGAATTCGCATATAGAGTTACCGCCGAGTTACTACAACAAACATTAGGTAAATTAAATTTTTTAGATTCCTCTTTTACACAACCTGACGGTATTGCGTCAACACAACTATCAGTTAAACCTAATACTGATCCGTTTGATGTGTTAGGTATTGCAACAGGAAAGATACCATTAATACAAAGAAATTGGGGTATAAGTGTGCCTGATTTAATCATAGGTAAAACATTAAATTTTGCGGCAAAATTAGCGGGACTTTATTCACCCTATTCCTTTATACCTGGTGAGTATTTTGACTACCCCGAGCAAAGATTTTTAACAAGTGTTACTGATAACCCTGTTAGTGCATTATTTACTAAACCTTTGATTAATAGTTGGAATGAAATAACATCGTTAAATATTGATACTGCTTCTGAATTATTTTTAGCAAACACAGGATCCGGAACACAAAAACAACTTTTCACACAACTTTACTATAATAAATATGTTCCTGATTATAGACTTAACTCATTTAGAGACCCAAATATTTTTGCACCGGCACCTAATTTTTATATAGGTAAAAGAAAAAATTTCATAAAAGGACTTATAAAGAAAAATGAATTACCAAAAATAAAAGACGATTTTAATCAAACAAAAAGGGCACAAGTCAATGTTTATGGTTATTCAGAATGGTCTAAAATTTACGAAGGTGATTTGTATGAAGAAACTAGGTTTGGTGTTGAAACAATTAATGATTTTGATACAGGAGATTTACAAGGTGGATTTACTTGGGGTACCAACTATAATACTAATGAACCACAAATAGGTAAAAAAGTAGGTAAAAAAGGTCAAGAGTATGATGATAATAATAAAAATTTAAAATCCCCTTCTTTTAATGATGCGTTAAAAAAGAATTTATCGGGAAAATTAGAAAAAACATTCACTAAAGGATCTATACTAGACTACACCCAGAGCATTGTTGAAGTTGCTAACGACATCAATCAAAATGAAAAAAGACTAAGACACGTAGGTACTGCAATTAATCAAATATCAAAAGTGTTTAATGACGGTTATACTGAAATGACAAAAGGTTCTAGAGTTTTAAAATGGAGAACAAAAAATTCTGTAGACAAATCTAAGAAATCAGGAGGAATTCCAGAAGGTTTAGAATATTGTAGGGTATGGACTAAAGATGATCCATATTCACAAATTTACAACTTACAAAAAACACAAGGTAATATAAGAAAATATGATTCTTCTGTTTTTAATAACACTTATAATTTGAATATTGGTCCTATGAGAAATTCTGCGGACGGTTCTTCAACAAACATATTTTCAAAAGGAGTAAAAAAATATATGTTATCTTTAGAAAACTTAGCTTGGAGAACATCAAATAGACCTGGTCTAAAATACGAAGATTTGGCACTATGTGAAAGAGGACCTAACCGAGGAAGAATAATGTGGTTCCCACCTTATGACGTAACTTTTGATGAAAGTATTAGTACAGATTGGAACTCTAATGCGTTTTTAGGCAGAACAGAACCAATTTATACTTACACAAATACTAAAAGAAGTGGTAAAATAGGGTTTAAAATAGTTGTAGATCACCCATGTATTTTAGATAAATTAGTACAGGAAGAATTAAGTAAAGAACAAGAATCAAATTTTACATCAATACTAAATTCGTTTTTCGCTGGTTGTTTAACATATGATCCATACGAATTGGCTAGTAGATATCAAACATTTAGTTTGTCTGACATACAAGAAGTTTTGGAAGTTAAGGAGTTAAACCCACAGGAATTCAAACAATTAGTTGGAGAATCTGGAATACAGTCTAATAACCAACCAAAAGAAGAAGTAATAAAGGGCGGAGAATTAGAAGAAACTGAACCTAAAAGTACTGAAGAAGAATTAATATCATTCCAAAAAAATAATCCAGTTTTTTATTTTGAACACGGTAAGCCAAGTAAAAGGGACTGTAGGTTAACTGAAGGAGGACAAAGTTGTGAAACAAAAAGAAAGGCAACTAGTGCGTTCACATCTTATGACGTTTATTATGCGCAATATTTAGAACAAGATTATTTAATTTCTCAAAACAGTACGCCACAAATCTACAAACCTTATTTTTCAAGTGATAATCCATGGAATAATGCAATACCAAAAAGTGTTGAAAATCTTTATATCGATAGAGTAAAAGATCTTAACGGAGATACATCATCTAAAATGGGAGTGTATCCACCAACATCACCTGTAAGTGCGGTTCAAAACAGAAAATTTGTAAATTTTAGTTTATCAGAAAAACAAAAACCAGACTTCTATGAAAAATATATAGACATAAATGAAAACTCATTAAAAGAATTTTTTTCTTACGCAAGACAATCATATAATACGGTCAATGATTTCTTGATAAAAGTATTAGATTGGTTAGATGACGGAAATAAAATAGTATGGGACTTTGCATCCTCGGCATCTGCTGGAAATTACAATGATGCTGCAAATGTAGAATTATCAAAAAGAAGAATAAGTTCGTTTGTACAATTTATGGAAAAATTTCAAACACAATCTAAAAACGGAAAATTTCTTAGAGATTTTTTTAAATACGACCATGATAAAGCAGAAGCCGACAAAAACAAACAACTTAGTTTTAACCTTAGCTTCAAAGGTTTCAATGATGTAACTGCGCAAGGAAAGTTTTCTGGAGTTAAATGTAATTTACCATTTCCTAGATCTGATTATCGTGATACGGGTACCGATTATCCGGAATCTAGATTTTCTTTAAATGGTGCTGCTTGTCGTAAAGTAACTATAACAAATATACAACCAATAAAAAAACAAGAAGAAAAAAAAGAAACAGGAGAACAACAAAAATCAGATCCTGGTAATAATACAACAAAAACAACAACAGAACAACCACCTAAACAGGAAGAAATAATTAAAATAATAAAACCGGAACCTGTTTATACCGGTGCGTTAAAACAAAACTTAAAAGGTAAATTAGTTAAAAAATTGTTATGTGAGTGTGATTACTTCGAAATGTTACAAAAAGATTCACCATTAGTCTTCAACGGACTAAAAGAAAAATTAAAATATTTTCATCCAGCTTTTCATGCTATTACACCTGAAGGGTTAAACAAAAGATTAGTCTTTTTACAACAGTGTATGAGGCCTGGTGACACGATACCGACAGTTGTAGAAACAGGACCGGGAACCACAGAATTACTTTATAAAGATGCATTTAACAGTGCTTTTGGTGCACCACCAATTTGTGTTTTAAGGGTAGGTGACTTTTGGCATTCTAAAATAGTAATCGATTCTATATCATTACAGTACCCAAAAGAAGGGCAATGGGATATAAATCCAGAAGGGATTGGATTACAACCAATGATTGCTGAAGTAAGTATAAATTTTAACTTTATAGGTGGACAAGGACTTGAAAAACCAATAACACAATTACAAAACGCACTTTCATTTAATTTTTATGCGAATACTGAAATGTATGATGAAAGATCAACACCTACAGAAATAATAAAAGGAGATTATGACAAAGAGGCGATTGAAAAATTATTAAACGAGGTTGGAATAAACGACAACATACAAAGAGACAAAAAAAATCAAAATGATTTTGGAATTCCTTTTGGTACCGTGGTTAGTAAAAGTCTTGATATACCAAATAATTCAATAAAAGGAACAATTAACTACAAAAAAAATATAAACGATTTTGCAATTAAATATAAAGAATATAATCAACTAATCACTCAAGAACTTTCTTCATTAAGAGAAACATATGGTTTCGGAGCCTTATCACTATTTAACGATTCTAGAAAATATTCAACAGGAAAAATAGGGTCAAACACTAATTCTAAAATGTTTGGAGTATCAACAAAAGTAGAATCTAATTTAAAAAAACTTGAAAAAGATGCTTTAAAAGATGTTGCGGATGATTTAAACCCTATTTTAGCCGGAATGGACATAGAAGATTTTAAATTTCTAAATAAATTTAACGTGAAACTTAATCTTAAAGACTTAATTAAGAAAAAAGTAGAGTTATTAAAACAAGATATGTTAGAGAGAAATAATAGGATTACAACCAAAGCTTTAGAGTTAATAAAAATAATAGATCAAACTAATTTTATATATGACGCAAAAGACGGTTACATTAGAGATAATGGAGAAGTGTTTATTTTTGACATATCAGGAGGTACTGCGTCAATAACAACTTACAGTTCAGCATTTCAAGAACTACAATCAAATGTTGATTCTATAACATCTTCCGGAAATACATACCAAAGTAAATTAGATACATATAATTTATACACTAATGGTAACTATAAGTTTTCTAACGATTTTAATTTTGATGCAACTATAGAATATGAAGACACAGATATAGATATAGGTCCAGAAAACCGATTATTTACTTTATTTTATAAAGATATTGTTGAAGATTCTGAATTTGCTAAAAATTTTATTAAAACGTGTATTAATAATTCAGGTACTTTTGATAGAATCAAAGATGAAGATAAACCGGCTTGGGAATTTTTTATTAAAAATAATACTGATGAACTTAAAAATATATATACTAAATCAAAAGAAAAAACTAAAAAAGATTTAGACGACCTTAAAAATACAGATGAATATAAAACATTTAACACATCGAATGACACCTTTCAAAAATCTTTTAGGATTGATATTGAAAGAGTTATGGACTTCAAAAGACAAAACCCAACCAACCAAACTGATAAAGAAAATTATAAAAAACTTGCGCCACCACAAAATTTACCTGGAGACAAGTTTAATTTCAAAAATAAATTTACTTACTAAATAAAAAAATTATATAATTAATATGGAATTTTATAATAGATACCAGCAGTTTTTAATAGATGGAAAACAGACTATGGTTCCATTTGTTAGAATACCAACAAGACCATCCGATCAAAGATATATTTACAAAAAAAATCAAAGTAGATTAGATAAAATAAGTTTTGAAAAATATGGTTCAGAGGCCTTTGTTTGGTTAATACTTTTGGCTAATCCACAATACGAGGGAATTGAATCTAATATACCATCAGATACTATTTTAGTAATACCATTTCCTTTAGTTGCAGCAATTCAAGATTATAAATCAGCATTAGAAACACACTTCTTCTATTATGGCAGATAAGTTTAGTAGTGAAGACATTTATGTTGAAACGGGTTATGATAACATAATCTTAATAGACCCAAATAGAATAAATTCTAAAACAAATCCAGATGGGGATGCTAGATTGGTTCAGCATGAAAATTTAGTTTACTATGCTAATTTAGAAACTAAAGTCATACCAAGAACAAAATTAGCAATTGGAGAGGCAGTGGATAGTCCTGTAATAAACACAACTATAGCTAGTTTAGGTAGTGGAGACGAGGATTTAAATTTAAACTTTTTAAGACCAAAAGGAAAAGAATCTTTTGATACTAGTTGGTCAGATCAAATAACCGGTAAAGGTTCTAAAGAAGGAAAATCATTAAATCAAACTAGTGAATATGCGGTTACAAATAATGGTAAAACACAATTTAGAAGAAAAGTATTAAATTACGAAGATACTCAAATGCTTGGTATAAAATCTATAAATGTTACTATCACTCCTGCCGGTACACCAAAAGTAAATATGACTTTAGTTGATATTCAAGGAAGAAGTTTGTTTGAACAAGGGGATAATTCAATGTATTCTGTTTTTTTTAATTTACCATATCCCGCATTTTACTTAACACTAAAAGGTTATTATGGAAAGGCAATAAGATTACAACTTATGTTAAGATCTTTTAATGCTAAATTTTCACCTGACAGTGGTAATTTTGAAATAGACATAGAATTAATCGGTAGATTAAATGCGTTATTATTTGATACAGTTTTAGGATATGCTAGAAATTCACCTAAGATGACACCAATGTATGTAAACAAAACAATCAATCAAGGTAATGGGTCAACAACAACAACACAAACAACACAATACTTGGGTAGACAGAAATTAGAAGAAGTTTATAAACAATATAAAAGTAAAAAATTAATAGCTCAAGATTTTGATGAAATAGATTTACAAGAGTTTATAAACAGACTTGAAAATTATGAAAAAAACGCACTAGAAAGATCTCAAAAAGCGGACTTTAAAATTATAAACCATATTGCTGATTTTGATGACAATCTAAAAAACTTAGAATCGGTTATTTATACAAACAGTAAAAGTAAATTTTTAGACATAACAAAACCATATGTTTTAAAAAATGAAAATAATATATATTACTTCTTTAAACCCTCTATAAATAAATCCGATAGAGATCTAAGAATAAAAAACATCAAATCTGCTTTTAAAAATTATTTAGAAAAATTAAAATTGAATCCTGCATTTGGGCAAACTGCTTTTTTTGAAGTAGTACAAAATGACGGTAAGAAAATAAATTTCGGAATTAAAATAGATCCATTCAACTATAATGAAAACACAGGATTTGACAGTATCAATAAAAAAATAAACGTAGATACAGATTTTACACCAAAAATTGATTGGATTCAAACATTTAGATATAGATTTTCTAGAGATCCTGTTGACAATAATGAACTTATTAATTTTGAAAACACAGAAAAAGGCGCACTTTCAATAAGTTCCAAAGTTTGGGACGGTATAAATTTGAAAACAGTTCCAGTAGATCTTTTTAATTTTGGTGAACCAGTTGATAAGTCAAATATTTATTCTCCTAATAGTTTTTTGGATATCATTCAAAAAAAGAAAAAAATACTAAATGATCAAAAAATAGTTATAGAGGAAAATTTATCATCTATTTTAGGTGGTTTAATTACTGATAAAAATAATTTAGGGTTTGAACCAACAATAAGAAATGTTTTCTGTGTGATTTTAGCGGGTATCGATGCGTTTTTAAAACTTATGGATGATGTACATGAAAAGGCTTGGGCACAAAGAAAAAATAAAAAAAGGTTAGATTTAATAGTTAATAATAAACAGGGACCTGATTATAATAAATCTGTAGAACTTAGTTCTGGCGTTTTAAATAACGAATCAATTGTCTATCCTTGGCCACTATATTACGAAAGAAAAACAGATAAAAATAATAGAGAATTATACGAAATAAGATATCCGGGCGAAGTAACCTCGGTTCAAAATAACCCAACAGTATGGCCTGAAGTTCAATTTACCGAACAATATATAGAAGCATCTAAACAAACTTTTTCTCCGGCACCTACAAACAAATACAATAACCCAACAAATCAAATAAAGTTTGCAACATTCAACGCTTTGGAATTCCCATTCAAGTATGTACCATATAGTAACTTAGGTCCTTCTAGTTTTGTTTATGAATTATTTGAAAGATGTTTTTTAAATACCAATTACACTAAACTAATTAGAAATAATAAAATACCAGGTTTGGCCGAAGTTATAGGTGAGTTTGAGGCTGAAAACGCGTTAGATGAAGTTTTAACGGACTCCACATTATCAAATATATTTTTAAACCAAGTAACCGATTATGATAAGCTAATTAATGAAATGCAAAGTCAAAGTGTTAGTTTGTTTAAAACATATAAAATAAATAAGTTTGTTACAAATTATATTAATAATGAAATAGGAATAGATAATTCCGTTTACAGTGTTGATACTATTGCCGCAACATCTAAAACATCTACCGGCAGTTTAGAAACGTCAAAGAAAATACAGGATTATTTAAAAACAACGGCCTCTAACAAAACATCATTTTTAGACACTTACCCATTCACCAACCTAAATTGGTTAAAAAACAATTTAAGTAACGGATCATCAATTTCAAGCATAGAAGATGCTAATCAGACTATTAGTAGTTTTGATTTTGACACCCAAAAAAAAATAATTTCTAGACTAACTCAAAGCGGACCAAATAAAATAACAATGTTATCATCTAAAGATGCGTATTTTAATAGTTCACAATTAGTATTAGCAAATCAATCAAGTACTTCTAAATACTCTATTTTAAGTAGAAATGATTTAAAAAGTTATTATTCAGATAGGACAAATTATTTAACAAATAAGTCTAAATATTTGTATTTTACTGAAATGCCTGTAAATTACAAATCTACATATAATGGAAAAGTTTTGGCCACAAAACAGACAACATCTATTTTTAATACGCCATATTTTTATAACGCACTACAAGTAGGGGTTCAAAAATATAAAACAGGTACGGATAAAAATCCTTATGTTGCGCTTGGTTATCTTTATGTTAATTCATTACCTCTTATAACAACTAGAGATAAACTTAAAAAAATAAATTCAGACGGTGTTTCATTGACAGATACCGATTATTTATATGCCACACTTAATAAATTTTCAGCAATACATCAAGTACCGTTTAGTTGGATACTAAAATACGGATCAATATGGCATAGATATAAAAAATGGGTAGACTCTAATTACAGTCAAGATATATTAGATAATGTATGGACTGATTTTGATTACGCAAAAAATTATGATCCAGTCAGTAATAATATATCACACACATATAATTTAAAGGATCAAGACAATAAACCTTTATCTATAAAACTACAAAATTCAACAACACAAACAATAAATAACTTACAAATCCAAAATGACTCAATTAATTTGGGAATCTACCCAAAACTAATTAATGATTTTCATTATTTTTTTACATCTAAAGACTTATTTACATCTTACGGAACAAACGATATTAGTGGAGTATGTCAAACAAAAAAAATAAAAATAGCAAAAAATAATGAATCCTCCTTTGAACTACCTATAAATGGAGATACTACAGAACCAAATAGACAGATAAATCTACAAAATTTTTTCACATATATGGATGTTGAAGGTAATTTAGATTTTAACGTAGGTAGTAAATATTTGTTATTTCCATCTGCTGGAGGAATAAATATAAATCAATCCGTTTTAGAATGTTACTCAGATACTAAAAACAAAAATGAAGAATTGTTGAATAATAAAAAAATGTTCAACGGGTCAGTAAGAGGTGCGTGGTTTTCATCTAATTTTGGTTATTTTGATTCTTCATCGTTAACAATACCAAAACCTAACGAGTATGTAAAAGTGCTTAATGAAACATTAAACAATGGAAATGCTACACCATCATTTGGTAATGATACAAATCAAAAATATATGAATATAGAAGAAATATTTTCTATATTTACTCCTGAATTACTAGACGAATTTGAAAAATACTTTTTAGATTTTTGTAACCCAACATCAACAACTATTGTATTAAAAGAAGAGGACATTAGTACCGGTAATAAAAATACAGAGCAAAAATCATTATTATCACAACTTAAAAATATATTTTTTGTTGATAAAAATAACATATCAACATTCCCCGATCAAGACTCAACGGGTAAAAGTTTATTAGAAAATCAGATTAAAAATTTTGTTTCCGGTATATCTAATTTTTTGGATTTTGAATGTATCTTAAAAATGGGAAATCCAGGGAACTTTAATAGATTAAATTTTTCAGATTTTACAAATGACCCCAATTTTGTTGAAGCTAATTCCAAAATAAATTACGATACGTATTCTAGTGATAAAAATTTACCGACAGACATACTTAGGACAGTATCAATTTCAAATTATCCGGCCGAATGGAGAACTTTGTACAAGTATGTAGGTGACTCAACTATAACCTCTCTAGGTATAGATTCAACACAATCATATGTGTATGACTTCTTTAAAGATTTTGATATAAAATTTACACAAAATAATATAAAAAACTTATCAAAATTATTAAAAATATATGTAACAAAAAAATCTGATAACTCATCATATAATACTGTAAATTTTAAGAGTGATTTAGTTAGTTATTTAAAAGAGGTAAGTGGTGAAACAAAAACTAGTGTTAATTCTGCACTATCTTATTTAAATTCTAAATTAAAAAATAATAGTACAAATAGTAGTTTACCCAAAACTCCAAACACCACTTACGGAAATGTTTTAAAGTTAGAAACCTATACTGTTTTAAAAAATTTTAACGATAAATGGGTTGCTGGGAGTGATTTTAAAAATAAATTACTTTTCGAAGATTTTTTATTTCACGACAGAGCAAACGTAGATATTGGTGATGAGTACACTGTTGATATTACTAAAGTTTTAGGTTTTATAAAAAATAACGACTCAAAATCTATTATGGACGTATTAAGTAATATTTTAACTGATAATAATTTTATTTTTTTCGCCCTCCCATCATACATTAATTTTTATGGAATACAAAGCGCGGTTATTAAAAACCAAACAATACCTGTTGAGATTCCTAATTCTATGTTTGCTACATATCTTAATGTCGATTATTTGAATTCTAAACCTAAATTTTTATGTATATATGTTGGTAAACAATCTGAGTATTTACAAACTACCGACACTACATTTTCTAAATTTGGTGACGATTCATTTGATATGAGAAACCAATCAACTAATCCTTTAAGAGTACCTGCCAGTAGTATTGATTATGATAAATCTAGTCCGGTTGTAGGATTCAATGTTGATTTTGGAATATTAAATCAAAACATCTTCAAAGATGTTACTTTAGACATGTCAGAGAAAAAAAATACCGCAGAAACTTTTGCGGTTAACGAACAAATGGGAAAGGCGGGTGCTGGTGATAGTGTTGCACAACAATCCGTATCTTTATATAGTATATATAAAAGTAGATCCTACACATGTGATGTTAAATCAATGGGTTGTGCAGTTATACAACCAACCATGTATTTTAATTTAAGACACGTACCTTTATTTAGGGGACCTTACTGGATATCTGAGGTTAAACACACTATATCTGAAAGAGGTTTTGATACAAATTTTAAAGGTATTAGAATGCCATTGTTTTCTTTACCAAAACCTGAAAGTTTTTTAATGGGAGTAAATAAAATTTTTGTAGAAAAATGGAAAAAAGACATATTAAAAACAAGAGTACCAACGGAAGTTGAGTCCGTTACTAAATTTGAGTCAAAAATAAGTACTGCCCCTAATCCCGCAACAAATGGGGGGTGTATTGATGCTACACTATATAAAACCATAGAATTTATAACGGAAGAAAGAAAAACAAATTCAGAAAAAGAACTTTACGATGCTATAACGGCAAATACTACTAACAACGTATTTAGGTCTTATTTATATGGTTTAGTTTTTACAGACACAACAAATACAATAACGACTAATGATATAACATCTAGTAATTATAATATCTTTGGGATTGTAAATACTGGAGACACGGGTCAACTTATAAATTTTTTAGAAAAACAAACTTGTAAAGTAATAGATGGAGTGGACAAACCCATACCAACATTTACGGATATTAATAAACCTGTTAAATATTTAGTAGAAAAAGACCAACCAGCGGTAGTGCCTATAGCAACAAATTTATATAACATAAACACCGCTTCATTATGTCAGAATGATACGGATCTTTCAGGTATTACTGCAACGACAGATGTTAAAGTTTTAAGATTAGCATGTTCTTTGGCTCAGATTAAATTTATTTTGAATGATACTGATTTACCTAATAATACTCCTGTATCTGAAATTTATGACAAAGTTAAACAACAAAGAATAAATGGTTTAATATATGGTGAATTATATTTAAGTATTGTAAGTGCTTTTGTTAGATCAATAGATATTTTTGATGCTGAATCCACATTTCCATAAATGAATATATTTATATATAAAATATATTATGAACGTAAAAAATTTATTAGATGATTACTTGAAAAAAGATACAAGAATCACAGAGAAACAAATTGATAATGATCATAAACAAGTTTGTGATTTAGATAGCGGTGAATGTTATACGGTTAGAATGAAAGACGGTTTAATAGAAAGGTTTGACAATACTGTAAAATTAAACAGAACCTTGAAAGTAGAAACACCAACAGGAAATAAAACATTATTGAATGGTTAATAAAAAAATGATATGAAAATAGACGTAAAAATTTTAGAAGAATTAAAAAGGTTTAATCAAATAAATCGATATATCTTAAAAGAGCAAGGCGAAGATGCGACTACACCACCAACACCCGGTGGAGAAGGAAGTGAAGTTCCTCCCGCCATAGGAGCAGATCCAGCGGCAGGTGCAACACCCCCAGCAGACCCGGCAGCAGGTGCAGATCCAGCGGCAGGTGCAGATACAGCGGCAGGAGGGACTGAAGTACCTGAACCTATTGACGTGGCCACAGACCCTGATGTAGAGGAAGTTGGTAAAGATACAAGTGGTGGTGAAGGTGAAGATACTGAAGAGATTGATATTACTGATTTAGTAAGTACACAACAAGAAATGAAAGAAAAACAAGATGAGATAATGGATAACCTTTTTTCTAAATTAGATGATTTACAAAGTAAGTTAGCCAATATGGATCAAATAATGAACAAAATAAATTCTTTAGAAAATAAACTAGATAAATATAGAGATAAGACACCAGAAGAAAAATTAATGTTAAGGTCTTTAGATTCGTACCCATATAATCAAAAACTCACAGATTTTTTTGACGACAAAAAAATTGATATGGAAAAATCAGGTAAGAATGAATATGTATTAACATCTGATGAAGTAGAAAATTTTTCACCAAACGAAATTAAAGGAACTTTTAATGTCTTTGATGAAGAAGAAGAAAAATTACAAGAAAGAAGATTTAGAAATAAAAGACGTATCTAAAATAAGAGGGACCACAAGGTCCCTTTTTTATTTGACATTATATCAAATTCACTTATAATTGTTATAGATAAAAGAGTTAAAAATTAAAAACAAAATCTATGGCAAATTCAATTGACGCAGTACTAGCACAGTACGAAAAGAACTCACAACCAAGTGGTTCACAGAGACAAAACATCTCACAAGAAGACAGAATGAAAAAGTATTTTTCAGCAATTCTTCAAAAAAATGAAAAATCAGCACAAAAAAGAATTAGAGTGTTACCTACAAAAGATGGTTCTTCACCATTTGTTGAGGTTTGGTATCATGAGATTCAAGTTAATGGGCAATGGGTTAAGTTGTACGACCCTGAAAAAAATGACAACGAAAGATCCCCTTTAACCGAAGTGTATAATGAACTTATCTCAACAGGTAAAAAAGAAGATAAAGAATTAGCGTCACAATACCGTTCACGTTTATTTTACATCGTAAAAGTTATTGATAGAGACAACGAACAAGATGGTGTTAAATTTTGGAGATTTAAACACAATTACAAACAAGAAGGTGTATTAGATAAAATTCTTCCTATTTGGAAAGCAAAAGGTGACGTAACTGATTCAGAAAAAGGTAGAGACCTTATTATTGAACTTATTAAAGCAAAAACACCACAAGGTAAAGAGTATACAGTTGTTCAAACAATTATGTATGATGACCCAGCACCATTACACACAGATAAAGAAATCATGGAAGGATGGTTACAAGATGAGTTATCATGGAATGATGTTTATTCTAAAAAACCTGTCGAGTATTTAGAAGCGGTTGCCGTAGGTGAAACACCTATGTGGAATTCTGAACTTAAAAAATATGTTTATGGTGAAGAGGCTGAAATCTCATTAGGTGGACAAAAAGAAGAAACACCAATAGTTGACTCACAAGCGGATGAAGACCCATCAGAAGAATTACCTTTCTAATTTAAAATATTATGAATAAGATATCAGAAAAAATGTATGAAGCCCTGACCTTGAAATATAGGTCAGAAATGGCTGAAGCGGAAGCGACACTTTTAGTTTACTTTAATAATTCTGTAGGTATTGGAGAACACCCACAACATTTAGAGGAAATGGATAAGTTTGTTGAGAAAATGACAAACGCAAAAGATAAACTTGAAATGTTGGAAACAGTATACAAATATAATGTCAAAAGAGATGAGAAGTTTGAAATCACTGAAGACATGTTAAAAGTTTTAAATGAACAAAAAGGAGAAGAAGATGGCAATTAAAAAGAATGATTTTAGTTCACTAAAGAAAAAGTTTTCCACATCTGCAAAATATAAACCACAAAGGTTTTTTGATTTAGGAGAACCTTTCTTAGATGCGGTTGGTTTACCCGGTCCTGCAATGGGACACATCAATATGTTTTTAGGACACAGTGATACAGGAAAGACCACTGCTTTAGTTAAAACTGCGGTTGATGCACAAAAGAAAGGAATACTTCCTGTGTTTATTATTACTGAACAAAAATGGTCTTTTGAACACGCAAAACTTATGGGTTTTGAATGTGAGGAAGTTGTTGATACTGAAACAGGAGAATTAGAGTGGGATGGATTTTATATCTTCAATAATAACTTTGACTACATTGAACAAATTACAGATTACATTAATGATTTGTTAGATGCGCAAGAAAAAGGTGATTTAGATTATTCACTTTGTATTATGTGGGATTCTGTTGGTTCTGTTCCTTGTAAGATGACTTATGAAGGTAAAGGAGGTAAACAACATAATGCGAGTGTTTTAGCTGACAAGATTGGTATGGGAATCAACCAAAGAATATCAGGTTCTCGTAAAGCGGATTCAAAATATGAAAATACTTTGATTATTGTAAACCAACCTTGGGTAGAATTACCTGACAATCCATTCGGTCAACCAAAAATTAAAGCAAAAGGTGGAGAAGCTATTTGGTTAAACTCATCTTTAGTTTTCTTGTTTGGAAATCAA
>Ga0172372_10002618_pt1 | contig 27162 bp, 22 predicted proteins | sample LakKiv5m_2_FD_114544 | JGI IMG/M metagenome (GOLD analysis project Ga0172372, IMG submission 114544) | Freshwater microbial communities from Kabuno Bay, South-Kivu, Congo - kab_092012_9.5m | ecosystem: Environmental > Aquatic > Freshwater > Lake | place: Democratic Republic of the Congo...
CGCTTTCTGGTCACCATCGGCGACCGCACCGTGGGGGGCCTGAGCCACCGCGACCAGATGGTCGGCCCCTGGCAGGTGCCGGTGGCCGACTGCGCCGTGACCCTGGCCGACTACGCCGGTTTTTCTGGCGAAGCCATGTCCATGGGCGAGCGCACGCCGCTGGCGGCCATCAACGCCGCAGCCTCGGGCCGCATGGCGGTGGCCGAGGCGATCACCAACCTGCTGGCCGCCCCCATCGAGCTGCCGCGCGTCAAGCTGTCGGCCAACTGGATGGCCGCTTGCGGCGAGCCGGGTGAAGACGCCGACCTGTACGCCACCGTCAAGGCGATCGGCATGGAACTGTGCCCCGCCCTGGACGTGTCGGTGCCGGTGGGCAAGGACAGCCTGTCCATGCGCACGCAGTGGACCGCAGATGGCGAGAAGAAAAAGGTCACCTCGCCGGTGAGCCTGATCGTCAGTGCTTTCGCCACGCTGGCCGACGTGCGCGGCACCCTCACACCCCAGCTCAACCGCGAGCTCGACGACACCACCCTGGTGCTGGTCGACCTGGGCAAGGGGCGCAACCGCCTGGGCGGCAGCGTGTTGGGCCTGACCCTGGGCCAGCCGGGCGACGAAGTGCCCGATCTGGACAGCCCGCAGGACCTGATCAACCTGGTCAACGCGGTGAACGCTCTGCGCGCGAAGGGCCAGATCCTGGCCTACCACGACCGATCCGACGGTGGCCTGCTGGCGGCCGCGGCCGAAATGGCCTTTGCCGGCCAGGTGGGCGTGTCGCTGAACGTGGACCTGCTGGTCACCGAGGGCGACGGCATCTCCGACAGCCGCATGGACAGCGGCGACGCCAAGAACTGGGCGCAGCAGGTCAGCGCGCGACGCGAGGAACTCACGCTCAAGGCCCTGTTCAGCGAAGAACTTGGCGTCGTCCTGCAGGTGAAGACCGAAGACCGCAACGCCGTGATGCAGACCTTGCGCGAGCACGGCCTGTCCAAGCACAGCCACTTCGTCGGCAAGACCCGCCCACAGTCCTCTTCCATCGACGTGGGCAAGGACCAGCTGCAGGTCTGGCGCGACACCAAGGCCGTGTTCAGCGCCAGCCTGTTCGACCTGCAACAGGTCTGGGACAGCGTGAGCTGGAAGATCAACCAGCAGCGCGACAACCCGGCCTGCGCCGACAGCGAACACGCCGCCGCTGGCGTGCCGTCGGATCCGGGCCTGCACGTCAGCCTGAGCTTCGATCCGCTGGACAACGTGGCCGCGCCGTTCCTGAACCTGAGCCGCCCGAAGGTCGCGATCCTTCGCGAGCAGGGCGTGAACTCGCACGTGGAAATGGCGTATGCCTTCACCCAGGCCGGTTTCGAGGCCTACGACGTGCACATGACCGACCTGCAGTCGGGCCGTGCCAAGCTGGCCGACTTCAAGGGCGTGGTCGCCTGCGGCGGTTTCAGCTACGGCGATACGCTGGGGGCTGGCATCGGCTGGGCGCGCAGCATCACCTTCAACCCGGTGCTGTCCGAGCAGTTCCAGGGCTTCTTCGGCCGCGCCGACACCTTCGGCCTGGGCGTGTGCAACGGCTGCCAGATGTTCGCCGAGCTGGCCGACATCATCCCCGGCGCCGAGGCCTGGCCGCGCTTCACCACCAACCAGAGCGAGCGCTTCGAGGCCCGCCTGTCGATGGTGGAAGTGCTGGCGTCGCCCAGCCTGTTCCTGCAGGGCATGGCCGGCAGCCGCCTGCCCATCGCTGTGGCGCACGGCGAAGGTTTTGCCAACTTCAAGCACCGCGGCGATCCTGCCCAAGCCATCGCGGCCATGCGCTTCGTGGACAACACCGGCACCGCCACCGAGCAGTACCCGTTCAACCCGAACGGCAGCCCGGCCGGTCTGACGGCGGTGACCACCGCCGATGGCCGCTTCACGGCCATGATGCCGCACCCCGAGCGCGTGTTCCGCAACATCCAGATGAGCTGGACCAGTGGTGACATCAACGCCCACAGCCCGTGGATGCGCATCTGGCGCAACGCGCGCCAATTCGTGGGTTGATGCGTCGCCGGTAGCCCGCACCGAACCGCCTGGGAAGACACCCCGTGGCATCCAGCCTGCTCGTCCTGCTCGACGACATCGCCACCGTGCTGGACGACGTGGCCACCATGACCAAGGTCGCCGCGCGCCAGAGCGTGTCGGCCGCCGACGACGTGGCCGCCATGACCCAGATGGCGGCCAAGAAGACGGCCGGGGTGCTGGGTGACGATCTCGCGCTCAACGCGCAGCAGGTCACGGGCGTGAAAGCAGACCGCGAGCTGCCGGTGGTGTGGGCGGTGGCCAAGGGCTCGCTGCTCAACAAGGCCATCCTGGTGCCGGCGGCGCTGGCCATCAGCGCGGTCGCGCCCTGGGCCATCACGCCGCTGCTCATGCTCGGTGGCCTGTTCCTGTGTTTCGAGGGGGCCGAAAAGCTGCTGCACCGGTGGCTCCACCCCCAGGCGCAAGACCAGGCCCGGCATGCTGAGCGGGTGCAGGCCGTGGCCGACGCGTCGGTGGATCTGGTGGCGTTCGAGAAAGAAAAGATCAAAGGCGCGGTGCGCACCGATTTCATTCTTTCGGCTGAAATCATCGTCATCACGCTGGGGGCTGTGGCCTCGGCGCCGTTTGCGCAACAGGTGTCGGTGCTGGTGGGCATCGCCATCATCATGACGGTCGGCGTGTATGGCCTGGTGGCCGGCATCGTCAAACTCGACGACGCCGGACTGCACCTGAGCCGCCGTAGCGCGCCACTCGCGCAGGCACTGGGGAGGGCGCTGCTCGCGTTCGCTCCCTGGCTGATGAAGGCGCTGTCGGTGCTGGGCACGGCCGCGATGTTCCTGGTCGGTGGCGGCATCCTGCTGCACGGCGTGCCAGCGCTGGGCCATGCGGTCGAGCACTGGGCCGGCGGTCTGGGGGCCCTGGGCGGCGTGGTCAACAGCTTGAGCGGCGCCGCCGCGGGGCTGCTGGCCGGCGTGGCGGCGGTCCTGCTGTTCAAGGCGTTCAGCGCGTTGCGGGGTCAATCCGCACACTGAATGTGTGTGCCGGTCTTGACCTGGGTCAAGGCCGATGGCAAGGCTTGGCGTCAGACTGGCGGCCAGATCGTGAGTGTGCTGAAGACTTCCTGCGGCACACCCCATCCATCCGAGGAGCCGCCATGAACACCGACGCACCCATCAGCAACTTCACCAACTGCCACAGCGGCATCATCAAGCGCCTGAACGCGCTGGACGAGTTGCCAGCGCTGCTGGAGCCCGCGGCCCGGGCCCGTCAGATCGCCGAGCAGTCGCTGGAATTCTTCCGTGAAGCGATCTTCGAGCACCATCTGGAGGAAGAGCGCGAGCTGTTCCCGGCGGTCCTGGCCAGTGCGCAGCCCGGGGAGGAGCTGGAGAAAGTCAAGGCCATGACCAAGCGCCTGACCGAAGAACACCGCATGGTCGAGGCGCTGTGGAAGCGGCTGGAGAAGGGCCTCAAGCAGGTCGCCAAAGGGCAGAGCACCGATCTGGACATTGGCGAAGTGCAGCGCATGGTGACCGAGTACACGGCACATGCCCGCTATGAAGAGGCCGAGTTCTTGCCGCTGTCGGAAGCGATCCTGGGTCGCAACAGCAACCACATGGCCGCCCTGGGCCTGAGTCTGCACATGCGGCACGCCAAGCCGGTGGCGGCTTACATCTGAGCGGTAACGCGGATGCCAGAAGGGGCGCTGCGGCGCCCTTTTTGCTGGGTGCGGTACAGTCGCCGCCCCATGGATCGCCCTGTTTTGCCCTCGAACCCCAAGCCGCGCCCCGAGCATTGGCGCACGGACGCTGGCACTGACTCGGTCGCTGTGCTCGACATCCCGGGCCTCAACGGTCGTGCCCGCGTGTTCGATGTGGACGCTACGCTGTTGGTCAACGTGCCCGCGGCCGCTGATGGTGCCTGGCTGGAACTGACGGTGGAGTTCGATGGCAAACGCCAGTGGAGCCGCCGCATCCCGGCCCACAACCCGGGCCAGACCGACGGTCTGGACTACCACCAGCGCCTGCGGCTGGAGGCGGAGCAGGGCGTGCGCGTGCGGGCGCTGGTGAAAGTCAAGGGGGTGCGGGTGCGACAGCTGCTGCTGGAGGCGCGGGAGGAATCTTGACTTGACGCGCGTTACCACACCCCTTTTGTGACTTCGACCCTGACTTGCTACTTATCAGAAATCAAATGCACAGAATTGTTCTTTTTGGAGCCGCATGGTTCCTTTGCTTTCCTCTTCTGGCTGACGCCACCGAAGCACCGGTAGTAGGGATCCCGGAGCGTGATGCGTCGATGACAGCTGCTTTCGCCAAAGCAAGGTCGACACTGGATGAATTCTTCGCTGTCTGGCGGGCACGCCCTGCGGGAACATCAGCCTTTGCAGTGAAGGTAGAAGTTCGGGAGGGCACACGAGTTGAAGTGTTCTGGATCGCTCCATTTAGAACCACTTCAGCAGGTTATGAGGGGAGGATCTCGAATGAGCCACAGGTCGTCAGATTCGTGCGGAAAGGTCAAGAGATCTCATTTCGGCACGCAGAAATTCTGGACTGGACTTACATGCGAGACGGAAAAATGGTGGGCAATTTCACCGGGTGTGCAGCGCTCCGTCACATGCCAAAAAACGAGAGCGACCACTACATCAAGACAACAGGCATAAGCTGTCCAGCCAGATAGTCAAGCGATATGGCGGGGGATTTCAGTTGTTTGCCACCGGCCGCGCCCGATAAAACTTCACCGGACTCGCCGGTACCGCGTTCAGCACACTGCGCTTGATCTTGCCCACCACGTGCATCTCGCAGGGCTTGCAGTCGAAGCGCAGCGTCAGTTTCTCTTTGCCGTTGATGAGTTGCATGGGCTCGGCCTTCACCGTGCCCTGCACGCCGGTCACGCCCTTGGCCTGCTTGGGGCACAAGCTGAGGCTGAAGCGCACGCAGTGCTTGGTGATCATCAGGCTGACCTCGCCTTCTTCCTCGTGGCTTTCGTAGGCGGCGGCGATGACCTTCACGCCGTGTTTGGCGTAGAAGTCGCGTGCCTTGTTGTTGAACACGTTGGCCAGGTAGGTGAGGGTGTCTTCCGGGTAGGCCACCGGCGGTTCGACCGGGTTGGCACGCGGCAGGCGGTGCCACGCGGCCGCGCGCGCCGCCTCCAGACCTTCCACAGCCTCGCGGCGCAGGGCGTTGAGTTGGGAGGCAGGCACGAAGCGCGGACCGTTCAGGTTCAGCGTCACGTCCAGTGGCTGGAACAGGGTGTCGCCCAGGCGCGAGAGGTTCTCGCGCAGCTTGGCCTCGGCCTGGCTGGGGTCCTTGGCGTCCTGCAGCGGGCCGGGCAGGGCCGCACTGCCGCTGTGGCCGTCTTCGTCCGTCACCGTCAGGGTCAGGCCATCAGCGGTTTCGTCGAGCCGCAGCCAGGCGCCAATGCGGCGTTCGGCCGACTTGCGCTCCAGACCCCGCACCCAGTCCATGTCGCGGTTGCGGTTGACCTGCACGCCCTTGCGCAGGTCTTTGAAGCCTTCCATCGGGTCTTTCGGGAACACGCGCCAGAGTCCCTTCTTGTTCACTGCTTCGGCCCGGTTAATCTGCAGGCCCACCAGTTCCTTCTGCAGGTCCAGGTAGCACAGACCATCGCCGTTGTGGATGACCGTGCCTGGGTCGTCGGTCTGCAGTTCGACGAAGTTCGGGCCGGTGGCCGTCACATAGCCGATGGGGCGGCCGGGGTTCTTGGGCGTGTCGAAGGCGCCTATATCTTCCTTGCGGCCCTGCACGAAGTAGTCGGTGAACTCGCGGTTGAAGTTCTGGTCGGGGTCGGGCTGGAAGTGGAAGGTGCATTCGCCGCTGCTGGCGCGGGCCAGCTCGGGGCGCTCTTCCAGGATCTCGTCGAGCAGCACGCGGTAATGGGCGGTGATGTTCTTGACGTAGGCCATGTCCTTGTAGCGGCCTTCGATTTTGAAGCTGCGCACGCCAGCGTCGATGATCTGGCGCAGGTTGTCGCTCTGGTTGTTGTCCTTCATCGAGAGCACGTGCTTGTCGTGCGCCACGATGCGGCCCTGGCTGTCCTTCACCTCATAGGGCAGGCGGCAGGCCTGCGAGCAGTCGCCGCGGTTGGCGCTGCGCCCGGTGTAGGCGTGGCTGATGTAACACTGTCCGCTGTAGGCCACGCACAGCGCGCCGTGCACGAAGAATTCGAGGATGGCGCGGCCGGGCGCGTCCTGGGGGCCGAGCGCGGCGTCGATGGCGGCGATCTGCTGCAGCGTCAGCTCGCGCGCCAGCACGATCTGGCTCAGGCCCACGTCCTGCAGGAAGCGCGCCTTCTCGGGCGTGCGGATGTCGGTCTGGGTGCTCGCGTGCAGCTGGATGGGCGGCAGGTCGATCTCCAGCAGGCCCATGTCCTGGATGATCAGCGCGTCCACCCCCGCGTCGTAGAGTTGCCAGGCCAGCTTCCTCGCCGGCTCCAGCTCGTCGTCGCGCAGGATGGTGTTCATCGTCACGAAGATGCGGCTGTTGTAACGGTGCGCGTGGCGCACCAGCCGGGCGATGTCCTGCACGCTGTTGTCGGCGCTGGTGCGCGCCCCGAAGGACGGGCCGCCGATGTAGACCGCGTCGGCCCCGTGGTTCACGGCCTCAATGCCGATGTCGGCGTCGCGGGCGGGGGCTAGCAGTTCGAGTTGGTGGGGCAGCATGGCAGGCGGGCAGAATGGCGGCAGAACGAGCAACCCGTTATTGTCCCGGAGAACCCGTATGCGTGCACCCCACCCCCGTACCCAGACCGCCATTGTGCTGGTGCATGGTTCCTGGCATGGCGCCTGGTGCTGGCACCGCGTGCTGCCCCTGTTGCGCCAGGCCGGCGTGGACAGCCACGCGGTGACCCTGACCGGCGTGGGCGAACGTGCCCACTTGCTGAGCCCGGCGATCGGCATTCACACCCATGTGCAGGACGTGATCGGCCTGATCACCGCCGAGGAGCTGCAGCGCGTGGTGCTGGTGGGGCACAGCTACGCCGGCCACCTGATCACCTGCGTGGCCGACCGGCTGCAGCGCTCGCACCCGGGCTTGCTGCGCCATCTGGTTTACCTGGACGCCGGCATACCCGACCCCGGTGACAGCTGGAGCACGCACCACAGCCCCGAGACCGTGGCCAAACGGGTGGCCGAGGCGCAGGCCAGCGGCGGGCTGAGCTTCCCGCCGCCCGATGCCAGCGTGTTCGGCCTGACCGGCGCCGACCGCGACTGGGTCAACCGCCGCCAGACACCCCAGCCGTTCCGGCTCTACCAGGAGCCGCTGCAGTTCGATCCGGCGCGGGTCTGGGCCATCCCGCACAGCTTCATCGACTGCACCAACCCGCCACTGGCCACCATCGACGCGTCGCGTCGCCGCGTGCGCAGCGAGCCTGGCTGGACCGTGCACGAGCTGGCCACCGGGCACGACCCCATGGTCAGCGCGCCGCGCGAGCTGGCACAGCTGCTGCTGGCCATCCACCACAAGGCCAGCCGGATGTGAAGCCAGTGCAGCGACTGGACCGCATCGACGCGCTGCGCGCCGTCGCCATGCTCTGGATGACGGCCTACCACCTCGCCTTCGATCTGGACCATTTCCGCCTGATCGAGCAGGACTTTCACCGCGACCCGTTCTGGACCTGGCAGCGCACCGCCATCGTCAGCCTGTTCCTGTTCACCGCCGGGCTCTCACAGGCCGTGGCCCTGGCGCAGGGGCAGGGCTGGCCGCGCTTCTGGCGCCGCTGGGCCCAGGTCGCGGGGGCGGCATTGCTGGTCACGGCCGGTTCGATGGTCATGTTCCCCCAGACCTTCATCTATTTCGGGGTGCTGCACGGCATTGCCATCATGCTCATTATGGTGCGGCTGACGGCCGGGTGGGGCGGCTGGCTCTGGCCGCTGGGTGCGCTGGCGGTGGCGGCCAAGTTCGCTGCGCCTGCGCTCATGGCGGCCGTGCCCGCGCTGGCCGTGCTGAACGCCCCGGGGTTGAACGTGCTGGGTTTTGTCAACCGCCTGCCCGTCACCGAAGACTATGTGCCGCTGCTGCCCTGGCTGGGGGTGGTGTGGTGGGGTGTGGCCGCTGGGCAATGGGCGCTGCGCCATCGCCCACACTGGCTGGGCGCCGACGATACCCCCGCCACGGGCATCCGCCGAGGCATGAGCGTGCTCGGCCGCTGGAGCCTGAGCTACTACCTGCTGCACCAGCCGGTGCTCATCGCATTGGTCGGCGCCACACTCTGGCTGCAGCGTTGAGTCGCAAGTGCCTCAGCGCCTGGGCGTGATGGCGCCCAGGACTTCGTCGAGCGAGCCCAGCAACTGCGCGATGTGGGCGTGTGTGGTGGCCGGGCTGACCAGCAGCATGTTGTGAAAGGGCGTGATCAGCACGCCACGGTTGAGCAGTCCGAGGTGGATCAGGTGCTCCAGCGCGGGGTCGAGCATGTGGCCGGCTTCGGTGCCATTGCGGGGAGGCTGGGGCGCAAACTGGAACTCGACACGCGCACCGACCTGCGTGACGCACCAGGCCAGCCGGTGCTCGGCGATCACGCGGCGCAGCCCGTCGGCCAGCTGTTGCGCCAGGGCCAGCATGTGGGCGTAGGCGGCCGGGGTCATGACCTCGGTGAGCGTGGCGCGCATGGCGGCCATGGCCAGCATGTTGCCCGTGAGCGTCGTGCCAATGCCGCTGTGGCCCGGCGGTGCGTCCTGTTTGGCCTGCACCGCGCGCGCTGCCAGGGCGGCACTCATCCCATACACGGCACTGGGCACGCCCCCGGCCACGGGCTTGCCCAGCACCAGGGCATCGGGCACGATGCCGTGCGCACGGGCATAACCGCCGGGCCCGCTGCTGATGGTGTGGGTCTCGTCCATGACCAGCAGGGTGCCGTGCTGCCGGATGAGGTTTTGCGCCTGCGCCCAGAAGTCCGGCTCGGGCAGCACCATGCCGATATTGGTCATCACCGGTTCGGCCAGCACGCAGGCGACGTCGCCGCCGGCCAGTGCCGCGGCCAGCGCCGGCAGGTCGTTGAATTCGACCACCACCGTGTGGTCCAGCAGGTTGTGCACTTGGCCGAGCAGGCTGTCCCGCTGCACCGGCTGGCCATCCACCAGGTCAACGAACACATCCTCGATCGTGCCGTGGTAGCAGCCATTGAACACCAGGATCTTGCGGCGCCCGGTGGCGGCGCGGATCCAGCGCACCACGTAACGGTTGGCGTCGGTGGCGCTGAGGGCAAACTGCCAGTACGGCAGGCCAAAACGCTGGGTGAGCTGCTCGCCGACCAGCACCGCATCCTGCGTGGCCAGCATGGCGGTGTAGCCGCGCGTGGCCTGGTGCGCCACCGCAGCGGCCACCGGTGGCGGTGCGTGGCCGAACATCGCGCCGGTGTCGCCGAGGCAGAAGTCGGCCAGCACATGGCCGTCGGCATCGGTCACCTCGGCGCCGCAGGCGTGTTGCACATGCAGGGGGAAGGGGGTGCCCCAGTCGCGCATCCAGTGCAGCGGCACGCCAAACAGCAAGGATTCGGCCGCCTGGCGGGCCAGCTCGGCGCTGGCCGGGTGGGCGGCCACAAAGGCGGCCCGCTCGTGTGCCAGAAAGGCACTGGCGCGGCCGGCATCGATGCCGTGGCGGCCGGCGAAGGTGGCGGCGTTGGAGGGCTCGGACGGGTCAGCGGTCATGCCATGGGCTCCAGGCGTCGGTACGATGGACGCACTGTAGTCAGAACGCTGCGCGAGCCCGGAGCCACCTGCGCGCGCACCGGGTGCACCAGTTGGCGCTGTCGCAGCGGCCGCAAACGACAACGCGCCCGACAGGGCGCGTTGCACGAGGGATGAAGAAGCGCGCAGCGGCTTACTGCACCTTGGCCTTGTCGCGCAGGCTCTTCTGGAATTCGGCCATTTTCTGCTGCTGCATCTGCTCGGCGATCTGGGGCTTGATCTCGGCCAGCGCGGGCAATTGCGCCTGGCGCACATCGTCGACACGGATGATGTGCCAGCCGAACTGGCTCTTGACCGGCTCTGCCGACATTTGGCCCTTGTCGAGCTTGACCATGGCTTCAGAGAACTCGGTCACATAGCTGGCGGCGTTGGCCCAGTCCAGATCACCGCCGTTGGCGCCGGAGCCCGGGTCCTTGGACTGCTTGCGGGCGATGTCCTCGAACTTGGCCCCGCCCTTGATGGCGGCGATGATGGCCTTGGCCTCGTCTTCCTTTTCGACCAGGATGTGACGGGCGCGGTATTCCTTGCCCGCGTTGGCGGCCGCGAATTTGTCGTATTCCGCCTGGATTTCGGCGTCGGTCACCGCGTTTTTCTTTTGCCAGTCGGCAAACAGGGCGCGGATCAGAATGGTCTGGCGGGCCAGTTCCATCTGGTTACGGTACTCGGGTGTGTTGGCGATGCCGCGCTTTTGCGCTTCCTGCATGAAGATCTCACGCAGGATGACTTCTTCCTTGATTTGTGCGCGCATCGCCTCGTCCACCGGGCGACCGGAGGCGGCCATCTGCTGGGCCAGCACATCCACGCGCGAGGAGGGCACGGGTTTGCCGTTGACGATGGCCACGTTCTGGGCCATGGCCCAGGGGGCCGAGCTGATCAGGGCGGCTGCAGCCAGCGCTTGCAGGGTGACTTTCATGAAATAACCTCGGGGATGGATAAACGTGCAATCGCCACCGGGCGGGTGGGTTTCAGATCGGGTCTGCTTGCGCAACGGCCACAGGCCGCAGCAGCGAAGCCATGTTTCAGGCCTTGATTTCGATCGCCAGGGCATGCATCCCGGCGGCCGTGAAAGGGCGCAGCGCATCATACACAAGGCGGTGTTGTGCTACGCGGCCGAGCCCGGCAAAGGCCGGGCTGGCGATACGCACCCGGAAATGGGTGCCGCGCCCGGTGCCGTTGGCACCCGCATGGCCGGCGTGCTCGGCGCTTTCGTCGATCACGGTGAGTTCGGTGGGGGCCAGCACCTGGCGCAGGGTTTCATCGATGGCGGCGGCACTGATCTCGGTGGGGGCGTTCATGGTTGTCCTTTGCCGCCAGCGTCCGGCTCCTTGAGGTACCGGGCGATGTAAAGGCCCTGACCAACGATGAAAACCACCGGGAACACATAGCCCCAGAGCTTGAAGTTGACCCAGGCTTCTGTCGAGAAGTAGGCCGCCACGTAGCCGTTGATCGCGGCCATGAACAGGAAATAGCCGATCCAGATCGCGGTCAGGCGCGCCCAGACCGCGTCGGGCAGGCTCAGCTGGCTGCCCAGCAGGATCTGCAGGAAATTCTTCTTCCAGACCCAGAGTGCAGCGCCCAGCACGATGGCCATGCTGGCGTAGAGCACGGTGGGCTTCCATTTGATGAAGCGTTCGTCCTGCAGCACCAGGGTGAGCACGCCAAACACGAGCACCAGCGCCAGCGTGACCTTTTGCAGGGTCTGCAGCTTGCGGTCGATGGCGTAGATGATGCCGGTCTGCACCAGCGTGGCGGCCATCAGCACGGCGGTGGCGGCGTAGATGTCGTGCAGCTTGTAGGCCGCGACAAACAGGCCGATGGGGAAGAAATCGATCAGAAAACGCATGGCGGGATTATCCCCGTTCGTCCGCCCGGCCGCCGGTTGCGGGTCACCCGGCTCAAGCGCGGCGCCCGGCAGCCGATGAAACACCTGATATGTCACCCGGCCATGCCCACTCAGGAGCCCCCATGATCAGCGAAGAAGCCCAGTTCGAGAATTTCAAGTCGTCCCTGTACGGGTTCATGAAGCTGACCCATGCACTGGTGGACCGTATCCTGTGTGATGAAGAGAACAAAGGGCATCTCAGCCCACTGGTGCCCTGGGTCAGCGAGGTCATGTCAGCCTCCATGCAGACCGAGTTTGTGGAACAGGTGGCGCTGGCCTACTGGTCGCGCATGGGCATGACGGCCACTTCGTCGCCCGCCCGGCTCAAAATTCTGGAACTGGACGGGCTGAGTGCGGCCATTGCCCAGAGCCTGGCGGCAGCACCGGGCGACGGCCCCGCCAGCTTCGCCCAGACCCACCTGCTCGGTGTCTGCGAACTGGCCGTGGGCAGCCTGCTGGACGCGATCGGCGACATGTTCCCGTTGGTGCGGGGCATTCTGCGGTCAACCCTGGATGCGATCAGCGTCGCGCGCAGCTGACAACACCGATCACGGCCCCCAGACCGTTCAGAGACGGGAACTCTGCTGCGACTGCCTGACTCTGCCCGGGCATGAATTCCGTTACCACCACTCCCGAACAGCACATCCTCACCGTTGCCCTGCTGGCCGCCTTTGCGGACGGTCAAAAGGCCGACGCGGAGCGCGAGGCGATCCGCCATGTGGCCGAAAGCCTGGGGCAGGCCGCGGGTGGCGCCGCTCTGGCGCAGCAGTATCAGGCGGTGCTGCTGCAGCGGGTGTCGCTGGCGGATGCGGCGGCGGGGCTGACCACGCCAGGGCAGCGCCAACTCGCCTACGAGATGGCGGTGTGCGTCTGCGACGCCGATGGCCGGCAGAGTCCGGCAGAGACGGCTTTTCTGGCGGAGCTGCGGCGTCATCTCGCGCTGCCGGTCGCCGAAGCGGCCGAACTCGAGCGCGAGGCCAATGCCCTGGCCGAGGCGGCGCAAGCGGCCTCGCCCGCCTCACCGGTGGTCATGCCGGCAGCGAACCCGGCGCCTGCGGCTGTGCCCACGGGCATCCCGAGCGCGCTGGACGCCCAACTGGACAAGACCATCCTCAACCATGCCTTGCTCAACGGCGCGCTGGAACTGCTGCCGCAGTCCTGGGCCTCCATGGCCATCATCCCGTTGCAGATCAAGATGGTGTACGCCGTCGGCAAGGCCCACGGTGTAGAGCTGGACCAGGGGCATATCCGGGAATTCATCGCCACCGCCGGCGTGGGCATCACCGCCCAATACATCGAGCAGTTCGGGCGCAAGCTCATCGGTGGCTTGCTGGGCAAGGCTGCCGGGCGCATGGTCGGCCGAGTGGGGGGCGCGGCCACCGGCATGGCGTTTTCATTTGCCACCACCTACGCCCTGGGCCAGCTGGCCAAGCGCTACTACGCCGGTGGCCGTGTCATGAGCACCGCCTTGCTGCAGCAGACGTTTCAGGAACTGCTGGTGCCGGCCAAGCGCATGCAGGCGCAATACCTCCCGCAGATCGAGCAGACCGCCCGCGGTCTGGACGCGGGCAAGGTGATGGCCCTGGTCCGCGGCGGCTGAGGGGGCAGCAACGCCCGTTTCAGCGGGACTTGAGGTCGATGGCGGCGGAGTTCATGCAGTAGCGCAGGCCGGTGGGGGCAGGCCCGTCCTCGAACACATGCCCCAGGTGCGCGCCGCATTGGCTGCACACCGTTTCGGTCCGCACCATGCCATGGCTGCGATCCACGATCTCGGTAATGGCTCCCGGCTGCGCCTGCGAAAAACTGGGCCAGCCGCAACCGGCATCAAACTTGGTGCCGGCATCAAACAGGTGGTTGCCGCAGCAGATGCAGTGGTAGCTGCCATCGGCCCAGACCTGTTCGTATTTGCCGGTGAACGGGCGCTCGGTCAACGCATGCCGCGTGACCTCGAAGGCCAGCGGCTCGGCGCCCTTGCGGGCCAGTTCCTCGCGCCATTGCGCCTCGGATTTCTGTATCGGGAAATCGGCCATGTTCAGCTCCTGGGGTGTCGACCGGGCACATTGTCGCGCCCGAGACCGCCGGCATGCCGGCACAGGGTTTTCACGCGGATGACACCGGTCACTGGGGCTGTCCCGGCTGCCCGCGGCGGGCGCTTTGAGGCATGATGATGGGCGAGCAATCGAACGACCGTTCGTTTTTAAACACCAACACAGGAGATACCCGTCATGCTGGGCCAGATGCAAAGCCAACCGCTGCTGATTTCGAACCTGATCGTGCACGCAGACCGGCATCACAACGGCACCGAAATCGTCTCGCGCCGGGTCGAGGGTGACATCCACCGCACCACCTGGGGGCAGGTGGCAGCCCGAGCACGGCGCGTGGCCAATGCGCTGGACAGCCTGCACCTGGGCTTCGGCGAGCGCGTGGGCACCCTGGCCTGGAACGGCTACCGCCACCTGGAGCTGTACTTCGGCGTCAGCGGCTCGGGCCGTGTGCTGCACACGCTCAACCCGCGCCTGCACCCCGAGCAGCTGGTCTGGATCGTCAACCACGCCGACGACCGGGCCCTGTGTTTTGACATGAGCTTCCTGCCGCTGGTGCAGGCCGTGCACGCCAAGTGCTCGGGCGTCAAGCACTGGATCGCCCTGTGCGATGCCGACAAGCTGCCGGCCGACACCGGCATCCCCAACCTGCACAGCTACGAAGCCTGGATCGGCGGCGCCGCCGACACCTATACCTGGCCCGAGTTCGACGAGAACTGCGCTTCGAGCATGTGCTACACCAGCGGCACCACCGGCAACCCCAAGGGCGCCGTGTACTCGCACCGCTCCACGCTGCTGCACGCCTACGGGGCCGCGCTGCCCGACGCGCTGGGGTGCTCGGCGCGCGACGCCATCCTGCCCGTGGTGCCGATGTTCCACGTCAACGCCTGGGGCCTGCCGTACTCGGCCGCGGCCGTGGGCTGCAAGCTGGTGTTCCCCGGCCCGGCGCTGGATGGCAAATCGGTCTATGAACTGATCGAGGGCGAGCAGGTGACCATGGCGGCCGGCGTGCCCACGGTCTGGCAGATGCTGCTGGGCCACATGCAGCAAAACAACCTGAAGTTCAGCACCCTTACGCGCACCGTCATCGGTGGCTCGGCATGTCCGCCGGCCATGATCACCGCTTTCAACGACCTGTACGGCGTCGAGGTGTTGCACGCCTGGGGCATGACCGAAATGAGTCCGCTGGGCACGGTCTGCACCCTCAAGAACGCGCAGGTCGCGCTGCCGCCCGACGAGAAGATGAAGGTGCGCCTCAAGCAGGGCCGCAGCGTCTTCGGCGTGGACATGAAGATCGTCAACGAACTGGGCGAAGAGCAGCCCTGGGACGGCAAGGCCTACGGCGACCTGCTGGTGCGCGGGCCCTGGATCATCGCCAGCTACTTCAAGGGCGAGGGCGGTGACCCGCTGCAGTACGACAAGGCCGGCCGTGGCTGGTTCCCCACCGGCGATGTGGCCACCATCGACGCCGACGGCTTCATGCAGATCACCGACCGCAGCAAGGACGTGATCAAGTCGGGTGGCGAGTGGATCAGCTCCATCGACGTGGAGAACATCGCCATGGCCCATCCGGCCGTGGCCATGGCGGCCTGCATCGGCATGAAGCACCCCAAGTGGGACGAGCGCCCCATCGTGGTGGTTGTCAAGAAGCCCGGCACCGAGCTGACCCGTGAAGAACTGCTGGCCTTCTACGAAGGCAAGATTGCCAAGTGGCAGGTGCCCGACGACGCGGTGTTCGTGGACGCCATTCCGCTGGGTGCCACGGGCAAGATGCAGAAGATGACGCTGCGCCAGCAGCTCAAGGACTACGTGCTGCCGGGTCTCTGATGTTGGTCGAGCTGGATGCCGCGCCCGATCGCCGCCGCCGCCAGCTGCTGCTGGCAGGGGGGGCATCGGTGCTCAGTCAGCCGCTGGCTGCGGCCGGTCGGCCAGCGTCGGTGCGGCTGGCCTTCATCGACCCGCTGTCGGGGCCTGCTGGCGACATCGGGCGCAACAGCCTGCGCAGCTGGCAGTTCATGGCCGAGCAATTGCAAGGGCCCCTGGGCCTGCGCTTTGTGGTGGCCGGCTTCGACAACAAAGGTTCGCCGCAGGAGAGCGTCAATGCCCTGAAGGCCGCGATCGATCAGGGTTTTCGCTACATCGTCCAGGGCAATGGCTCGGGCGTGACCGCTGCGCTCTCGGAAGCCATTGCGCGACACAACCAGCTGCGGCCTGAACGGGCGGTGCTGCTCATCAACTACGCGGCGTCGGACCCAGCGCTCACCGGCGAGCGCTGCAGTCCCTGGCACTTCCGCATCGACGCCGACACCAGCATGAAGATGCGGGCTATGACCCGCTTCATGGCCGCTCAGACCGATCTGCAGCGGGTGTACCTGCTCAACCAGAACTATGCCCACGGCCAGCAGTTTGCAAACTACTTCAAGACCGAAGCCGCCCTGCAGGCACCGGAACTGCAGGTGGTGGGCGAGGAGCTGCACAGCGCTTTCACGCTCGACGATTTCACACCCCATGTGACGCGCATCCGCGCCTCGGGCGCCCAGGCCGTGGTGACCGGTAACTGGGGGGCCGATCTGCGGGGGCTCATCCGGGCGATGCAGGCGCAGCAGCTGTTTTTGCCCCTGTGGGCCTATTACCCACAGCTGCCCGGCACTCCACAGGTGCTGGCGGCCAGCGAAGATCGGCTGCCGGTGTTCCAGGTGGCCACCGGTCACACCAATCAGCCCGGGCCGCTGGCACCGCTGGCGCAGCGCTTTCGGGATCGGTACGGCGAGGATCTGGTGGTCCTGGCCAGCTACGACGGTATCCGCATGCTCGCCAGAGCACTGCAACAGGCCGGTTCCGCCGATCCGCGTCTGGTGGCACAAGAACTCAGCGGCATGGCGTTCGAGACGTTCAGCGGACCAGCGCTGATGCGCAGCGAAGACCACCAGTTGCAGACGCGCGTATGCATCTCGCGCTGGGAGCGCGTCAGCGTACGCCACCCGATCGGCGCCGACGGTACGGCCTTCACCTTTGCACCCCTGCAATGTTTTGAGCCGGCTGACCTGGCCCTGCCGCTGCGTTGTGCGATGCGCCCTTTTTGAGTGGGGTTTTCACAGGGTTTGCGCTATGTTTGTGCGAGCGCCAGTCGCCTGTGCGATAGGGCCTAGGGCAATCCCTGAGCCATCTCGGACGCCACCCCGGTACGCTGAGGTTTTCATCCCAACAGGAGACCTGCCGTGAACCTTGTCCTCAATGCCGTCGCCGTTGCCACGCTCTCGCTGACGCTCTCGTCAGCCTTTGCGCAGAAAGGCGAAACCGTCAAGATTGCCTGGATCGATCCGCAGACCGGCCTGATGGGCCCAGTCGGCAACAACCAGCTCAAGAGCTGGCAGTTCTTCGCCGAGAAGTTCACCAAGACCAACCCGGCCGGCGTGAAGTTCGAGGTGGTGGGCTTTGACAACAAGCTCAGCCCGGCCGAATCGGTCACCGCCATGCAGGCCGCGATCGATCAAGGCGTGCGTTACCTGGCACAGGGCAACGGCTCGTCGGTGGCCGGTGCGCTGATCGACGCCGTCAACCGCCACAACGCGCGCAACCCGGGCAAGGAGGTGATCTTCCTGAACTACGCAGCGGTGGACCCCGACTTCACCAACAGCAAGTGCAGCTACTGGCATTTCCGCTTCGACGCCGACACATCCATGAAGATGGAAGCGCTGACCACTTACATGAAGGACAAGCCGGACGTCAAGAAGGTCTACCTGCTCAACCAGAACTACTCGCACGGTCACCAGGTGGCCAAGTTCGCCAAGGAGACCCTCAAGCGCAAGCGTCCGGACGTGCAGATCGTCGGCGAGGATCTGCACCCGCTGGCCCAAGTGCGCGACTTCGCGCCCTACGTGGCCAAGATCAAGGCCTCCGGCGCCGACACGGTGATCACCGGCAACTGGGGGTCCGATCTGGCCCTGCTGGTCAAGGCCGCCAACGAAGGCGGCTACGAGGGCAAGTTCTACACCTACTACACCGGTGTGACCGGTACGCCCACGGCGCTGGGCAAGGGTGGCGAAGGGCGGGTCTACCAGGTGGCCTACAACCACTACAACATGGGCGAGCCCATGAAGACCTGGATGGCCGAGTTCAAGCAGCGCTTCAACGATGACATGTACACCGCCGCCATCCCGAACGTGTACGCCGCGCTGGGTGATGCCATGGCCAAGGCCAAGTCGACCGACCCGGTCAAGGTGGCTGCCGCGCTGTCGGGCCTGAAGTTCAAGGGCTTCAACGGCGAAGTCGAACTGCGCCGTGCCGACCACCAGCTGCAGCAGCCGCTGTACATCACCCGCTGGCAGAAGACCGATGCCAAGCTGACCTACAGCCCGGAAAACACCGGCATGACCCTGGCTCCGGTGGCCGAATACCCGGCATTCGTGGCCAGCACGCCGACCAGCTGCCAGATGAAGCGCAACTGATCACCCCTGTTCGGGCAGGCCGAGCGTCTGCCCGAACGCCGCAGCAGCACAATCGTCGCTGCTATCTTTTTCTCACTTCATGACCTCAGCACCTGCCGGCAACCGGCGGTGCGGGGTCTGTGTGCAACCCATGGGCCCCGTGCGGGCCCGGAGACACCCCACCCATGGAGTTCTACATCATCTCCATGCTCAACGGACTGAGCTACGGCTTGCTCCTGTTCATGTTGAGCTCGGGCCTGACCCTCATCTTCAGCATGATGGGCGTGCTCAATTTCGCCCACGCCAGCTTCTATATGGTGGGTGCCTACGTGGGGTACACGCTGTCACAGGTGCTGGGGTTCTGGCCTGCGCTGGTGCTGGCACCCCTGGTGGTCGGCCTGCTGGGCGCCATGTTCGAGCGGCTGAGCCTGCGCAAGGTCCACAAATTCGGTCATGTGCCCGAACTGCTGGTCACCTTCGGCCTGTCCTACATCATCCTGGAGCTGGTGCAGCTGGTCTGGGGTCGCACGGCGGTGCAGTTCCGCCCGCCTGAAATCCTGCGCGAGCCGGCCTTCACCCTGATTCACCGTGCCGACGACAGCATGGGTTTTGCGTGGGGTTCGGCCCCGGCCGAGATGTGCTCGGCCGCCGCGCAGGCGGTGTGCTCGCCATTTCCGGCCACCCGTGCCTTCATGATGCTGGTGGCGGTGATCATGCTCGTGAGCGTCTGGCTGCTGCTCACCCGCACCCGCATTGGCTTGGTGATCCAGGCCGCGCTGACCCACCCGGAAACGGTCGAGACGCTGGGCCACAACGTGCCCCGTGTCTTCATGCTGGTTTTCGGTGCCGGTACCGGCCTGGCCGGTCTGGCCGGTGTGATCGGTGGCAGCACCTTCATCACCGAGCCCGCTATGGCCATGACGCTGGGCTCGCTCATCTTCGTGGTGGTGGTCGTGGGCGGCCTGGGCTCGCTCTCGGGGGCGTTCCTGGCCTCGCTGATCATCGGTGTGGTGCAGACCTTTGCCGTCGCGCTCGACCACTCGCTCATCGGCCTGGTGCAGAGCCTGGGCGTGGAGCCCTCCGAAGGGCTGCAGAACAACAGCGTGATGCGGCTGACCGTCTCGCAGGTGGCGCCGATCCTGCCGTACCTGTTCCTTGTCCTGATCCTCATCTTCCGGCCCAAGGGTCTGCTGGGTAACCGGGAGACCTGACACCATGAGCCGCACTTACTACGAATTCAAACCCTGGAACGTCGGTCGCTGGATCGTCTGGACCCTGTTCGCCCTGGTGCTGCTGCTGGCGCCCAAGGTATTCACCAGCAACCTCTCGGTTTCCATGCTGGCGCAGATGGGCATCGCCATCATCGCCTGCCTCTCCTACAACATGTTGCTGGGGCAGGGCGGCATGCTCAGCTTCGGCCATGCGGTGTACACCGGCCTGGGTTCGTACATGGCCATCCATGCGTTGTTGCGCGTGTCCGAAGGGGCGTTGTCGCTGCCGGTGAGCATGGTGCCGCTGGTGGGCGGTCTGGCCGGCCTGTTCTTCGCGGTGCTGTTCGGCTACGTCACCACCAAGAAATCGGGCACCACCTTCGCCATGATCACGCTGGGCATGGGCGAACTGGTGTTTGCCATGTCGCTGATGTTCTCCGAGTTCTTCGGGGGCGAGGCCGGCATCACCGCCGACCGCATGGTGGGCGATCCGGTCATGGGCATCACCTACGGGCCGGGCGTGCAGGTGTACTACCTCATCGCGGTCTACACCTTCGTGAGCGTGGCGCTGATGTTTGCCTTCACCCGCACACCGCTGGGCCGCATTCTTAATGCCGTGCGCGACAACCCGGAGCGCGTCGAATTCGTCGGCTACAACACGCAGATGGTGCGCTACTTCGCGTTCATGATTGCGGGTTTCTTTGCCGGCATCTCGGGCGGTCTGGCGGCCATCCAGTTCGAGATCGTGACCGCTGAGGTGGTCGGCCCCATCCGCTCGGGTGGCTACCTGCTGTTCACCTTCCTGGGCGGCGCCACCTTCTTCTTCGGCCCCATCATCGGTGGCGTGCTGATGGTGCTGGCCTTCGTGCTGTTCTCCGAGATCACCAAGGCCTGGCTGCTCTACCTGGGTCTGATCTTCCTGTTCATGGTGATGTACGCACCGGGTGGCATCGCCAGCCTGATCATGATGAACCTGCGGGTGGCCGCCTTTGGCCGCCTGCGCGAGCTGTGGGTGAGCTACCTGGCGCTGGGTGTGACGGCCCTGGTGGTGCTGATCGGCGCGGGTGCCTTGATCGAGATGATCTACCACCTGCAGTTGAGCACGGCCATGGGCGATACGGTGAAGTTCCTGGGGGCCACGCTCAATGCGCGCTCGGCTGACAGCTGGTTCGGTGGCGCTTTCGTCATGCTCACCGGCCTGGGGTTGTTCGAGCTGGCCCGGCGCAACTTCTCGCGCCAGTGGGCCGAGATCCAGACCTACATCGAAAAAGAAATCAAGCGGCGGGAAACGCAATGAGCACCACGACCGACACCCCCGTGCGGCCCCACGATGCCGCGATGAGCCATGTGCACGCCGGTGGCTATGCGCTGGAATTGCGCCAGCTGCGCAAGAGCTTTGGCAAGACCGACATCATCCGAGGTGTGGACCTGGCGGTGCGCGCCGGCGAGCGGGTGGCCATCATCGGCCCCAACGGCGCCGGCAAGTCCACCCTGTTCAACCTCATTTCAGGGCGTTTTGCTCCGAGCAGCGGCGAGGTCATCCTCAACGGCAACCGCATCGACGGCAAGAAGCCGTTCGAGATCAACCGCCTGGGCCTCTCGCGCAGCTTCCAGATCACCAACATCTTCCCCAAGCTCAGCGTGTTCGAGAACCTGCGCTGCGGCGTGCTCTGGAGTCTGGGCTACAAGTACACGCTGTTTCGCTTCCTGGCCGATCTGCGCGACGCCAACGAGCGCGCCGAGGAGCTGATGAAGATGATCCGCCTGGACAAGAAGCGCGACACCCTGGCCATGAACCTGACCTACGCCGAGCAGCGCGCGCTGGAGATCGGCATCACCATCGCCGGTGGTGCCAACGTGGTGCTGCTGGACGAACCCACGGCCGGCATGAGCAAGAGCGAGACCAGCCGTTTCATCGACCTGATCCGCGAGGTGACGGTGGGCAAGACCCTGCTGACCGTGGAGCACGACATGGGCGTGGTGTTTGGTCTGGCCGACAAGATCGCGGTGGTGGTGTACGGTGAGGTGATCGCCTTCGACACGCCCGAAGCGGTGCGCGCGAACCCCAAGGTGCAGGAGGCCTACCTCGGCTCGGTGCTGGCCGATGAACAAGCCGCTTCGGCCGGACACTGAAACAGGAGGCCAGCATGCTGAAAGTTGAGAATCTGCACGCTTACTACGGCAAGAGCCATGTGCTGCATGGCGTGAGCTTCGAGGTGGGGCAGGGCGAGATCGTGGCCCTGCTGGGGCGCAATGGTTCGGGGCGCTCGACCACGGCCAAGGCCATCATGGGCCTGGTGGACTGCGAAGGCCTGATCGATTGGAAGGGTAAGCCCATCCGGGGCAAGAAGCCGTTCGAGATCGCCCACCTGGGCCTGGGCTACGTGCCCGAGAACCGTGACATCTTCCCCAAGCTCACGGTGCACCAGAACCTGCTGCTCGGGCAGAAAGGCAGTGGCAAGGGCAGCCGCTGGAGCTTTGACGACATGTACGCCATGTTCCCGCGCCTCAAGGAGCGCCAGCACACCGAGGCCGGCGTGCTCTCGGGTGGCGAGCAGCAGATGCTGACCCTGTGCCGCACCCTCATGGGCGACCCCGACCTGATCATCATTGACGAGCCGACCGAAGGTCTGGCACCCAAGATCGTCGAGCTGGTGGGTGAGTACCTGCAGAAGCTCAAAGCCCGTGGCATTTCGGTGCTGCTCATTGAGCAGAAGCTCACCATTGCGATGAACATTTCGGACCGGGCGCTGGTCATGGGACACGGCAGCATCGTGTTCCAGGGTACGCCGGCCTCGCTGCGCGCCGATCCGTACACCCGCAAGGAGTGGCTGGAAGTCTGAACGCCCCCCGGGCAGGATGAGGTCCCCCTGCGCCGCCTGCGGCGTCACACCCCGAGGGGGCGATGCCTGTGGTCTGGCAAAGCCAGTTCCACGGCATCCTGGGCTCAGGCACGCTCGCCGGAGGCGATGAGCTTGTTTCCTCATGTAGTCACTGACTCGCTTGCGACAAGCGGCCCTTGCCGCAGCGCACAATCTTCCTAGAATCGCACGACCGTTCGTTTTTTTGGTTTTGTCCCGCATCACACACAGAGGAGCTTCCATGACCGCTGAGTACCAGGTCCACGGCGACGTTGCCGTCATTTCCTTGAACAACCCGCCGGTCAACGGCCTGGGGCTGTCCACCCGCCAGGCCATCGTCGAGGGCCTGGAGAGGGCCGAGAACGACGCCGCGGTCAAGGCCATCGTGCTGACCGGCGCCGGCAAGGCTTTCTCGGGCGGTGCCGACATCCGCGAATTCGGTTCGCCCAAGGCGATCCAGGAACCCAACCTGCTGTCGGTCATCCTGCGGGTGGAGAACACCACCAAGCCGGTGATCGCGGCCGTGCACAGCGTGTGCATGGGCGGCGGTCTGGAGCTGGCACTGGGCACGCACTACCGCATCGCCGCCCCCGGGTGCAACGTGGCCCTGCCGGAGGTGAAGCTGGGCCTGATCCCCGGTGCCGGTGGCACGCAGCGCCTGCCGCGCGTGCTGGGCGTCGAGGCCGCGCTGAACATGATCGTCAGCGGTGAGCCGGTCAAGAGCGAGATGCTGGCCCAGCTGCCCGGGCAGAAGCTGTTCGACAAGCTGGCTGCCTCGCCCGAGTCGCTGGCCGAAGAAGCGCTGGCCTTCGCCCGCGAAATGGCAGCCAAACACGCCGACGGCTCCGCCTTCCCCCTGGTGCGCAATCTGCCCTGCAAGCACAAGGACGGCGACGCCTACTTCCAGTTCGCGCGCAACATGGTCAAGGGCATGGCCAAGAACTTCCCGGCCCCCGCCAAGTGCGTTGACGCGGTCGAAGCCGCGACCAAGAAGAAGTTCAACGACGGCATGGTGTTCGAGCGCGAGATCTTCATCAACCTGATGTGGACCCCCGAGTGCAAGTCGCTGCGCCACCTGTTCACCGCCGAGCGCGCCGCCAGCAAGATCCCGGACGTGCCGGAAGACACGCCCAAGCGCGCCATCGAATCGGTCGCCGTCATTGGCGCCGGCACCATGGGCGGCGGCATTTCCATGAACTTCCTCAACGCCGGCATCCCGGTGAAGATTCTGGAGATGAAGCAGGAGGCGCTGGACCGCGGCATCGCGACCATCCGCAAGAACTACGAAGCCCAGGTCAAGAAGGGCAAGCTCAAGCAGGACAAGTACGAGCAGCGCATGGCCCTGCTGAGCACCACGCTGAGCTACGACGACCTCGGCTCGGCCGATCTGGTGATCGAGGCCGTGTTTGAAGAAATCGGCGTCAAGGAAGCGGTGTTCAAGGAACTCGACCGCGTGATGAAGCCTGGTGCCATCCTGGCCTCCAACACCTCCACGCTGGACGTCAACAAGATCGCCAACTTCACGAAGCGCCCGCAGGACGTGGTGGGCATGCACTTCTTCAGCCCGGCCAACGTGATGAAGCTGCTGGAAGTGGTGCGCGGTGACGCCACCGCCAAGGACGTGCTGGCCACCGTGATGGCGATCTCCAAGAAGATCAAGAAGACGGCCGTGGTCTCCGGCGTTTGCGACGGCTTCATCGGCAACCGCATGATCGAGCAGTACGGCCGCCAGGGCGGTTTCCTGCTCGACGAGGGCTGCACGCCCGAGCAGGTCGACAAGGCGATCGAGCGTTTCGGTTTTGCCATGGGCCCTTTCCGCATGGGCGACCTGGCGGGCAACGACATCGGCTGGGCGATCCGCAAGCGCCGCTATGTCGAGCAGCCGGACATGAAGTACAGCAAGACCGCCGACCTGCTGTGCGAGAAGGGTCGCTTCGGCCAGAAGACCGGCGCCGGCTGGTACGACTACGTGCCCGGCAAGCGCGACGCCATCCCGAATGCCGAGGTGGTGCAGATGATCGAGGAGCACCGTAAGGCCCTGGGTATCACGCCGCGCAAGATTTCCGACGAGGAGATCGTCCAGCGCCTGGTTTTCTCCCTGGTCAACGAAGCGGCGCACATCCTGGAAGAGGGCATCGCCAACAAGGCCAGCGACATCGACGTGGTCTACATCTTCGGCTACGGCTTCCCGGTGCACCGCGGCGGCCCGCTGAACTACGCCAACGAGGTCGGCCTGTTCAACGTGGTCCAGGCCATGAAGCGCTTTGCGAAGAATCCGCTGGACGACGCCAAGTTCTGGACGCCCGCACCTTTGCTCGCCAAGCTGGCGGCTGAAGGCAAAACATTTGGTTGAGACGCGATGACGAATGACCTCGCGCTGCGCGCTGGATGACCCATGAAGAGGTCACTGCCAAGCCACAGCCCCAGCGTCATTCGTCATTGAGCTGCGCAGCAGCACAGTCATCCGTCATACGCACACAAAAGGAATTGAAATGACCAACGCCGTCATCGTCTCCACCGCCCGCACGCCCCTGACCAAGAGCTGGAAGGGCGCCTTCAACATGACCCACGGCGCCACGCTCGGTGGCCACGCTGTGCAGCATGCCGTGCAGCGCGCCGGCATCGACGCCGCCGAAGTCGAAGACGTGATCATGGGCTGCGCCAACCCCGAAGGCGCCACCGGCGCCAACATCGCGCGCCAGATCGCGCTCAAGGCCGGCCTGCCGATCACCGTCTCCGGCATGACCGTCAACCGCTTCTGCTCGTCCGGTCTGCAGACCATTGCCCTGGCCGCGCAGCGCATCATCGCGGGCGAAGGCTCGGTGTATGTGGCCGGTGGTGTGGAAAGCATTTCCTGCGTGCAGCAGGAAATGAATGTGCACATGCTCAAGGACCTCGCGCTGGAGAAGATCAAGCCCGAGATCTACTGGAACATGCTGCAGACCGCCGAACAGGTGGCCAAGCGTTACAACATCAGCCGCGACGCCATGGACGAGTACGGCGCCGCCAGCCAGCAGAAGGCCACGGCCGCGCTGGAAGCCGGCCTGTTCAAGGCCGAGATCGCCTCCATCACCGTGACCGCCGGCGTGGCCGACAAGGTCATGGGCCTGATGACCAAGCAGGTCACGGTCGAGAACGACGAAGGCATCCGCGCGGGCACCACCAAGGAAGGCATCTCCGGCCTGCGTTCGGCCTTGCCGGGTGGCCTGGTCACCGCCGGCAACGCCAGCCAGTTCAGCGACGGCGCCGGTGCCTGCGTGCTGATGGACGAAACCCTGGCCGAAAAACGTGGCCTGCAGCCGCTGGGCCGTTTCCTCGGCTTCGCCGTCGCCGGTTGCGAGCCCGATGAAATGGGCATCGGCCCGGTGTTCGCCATCCCCAAGGTGCTCGCCCGCCTGGGCCTGAAGATCAGCGATATCGACCTGTGGGAGCTGAACGAGGCGTTTGCGGTGCAGGTGCTGTACTGCCGCGACAAGCTGGGCATCCCCGCCGACCGGCTGAACGTCAACGGCGGCGCCATCGCGGTGGGCCACCCCTACGGCGTGTCGGGCCAGCGCCTGACCGGCCATGCCCTGATCGAAGGCAAGCGCCGCGGTGCCAAGCACGTCTGCGTGACCATGTGCATCGGCGGCGGCATGGGCGCAGCCGGCGTGTTCGAGGTTTTGTAAGGCCCGCCGCGCACACCCGATCCGGTACGCCAGGCCATGGACACCTACCGGATCGCAGCGGGTGCCGGTTTTGCCGGTGATCGCATCGAACCCGCCGTGGACCTGGCCGAGCGGGGCGGGCTCGATGCGCTGGTGTTCGAGTGCCTGGCCGAGCGCACCATCGCGCTGGCCCAGCTGCGCCGCGCGACCGACCCGCAGGCGGGCTACGACCCGCTGCTGACGGCGCGCATGCGGGCGGTGCTGCCAGCCTGTGTGCGCAATGGCGTGACGGTCATCACCAACATGGGCGCCGCCAACCCGCTGGCCGGGGGGCAGGCCGTGCTGGCCGTGGCACGTGAGCTGGGCCTGCCGCGCCTGCGCGTGGCGGTGGTCACGGGCGACGACGTGCTGCCCTGGGTGCAGGCCCACGACGTGCCGCTGCTGGATTCGACCGACACCGCGCGCTCGCTGGACGGGCGCCTGGTGTCGGCCAACGCCTACCTCGGCGCCGACGCCTTGCTGCCCGCGCTGCAGGCCGACGCCCACGTCATCATCACCGGCCGCGTGGCCGACCCGGCGCTGTTCCTCGCGCCGCTCATGGCCCACTTTGGCTGGGCGGCCGACGACTGGCACCGCCTGGGCAGCGGCTTGCTGGTGGGACACCTGCTGGAATGCGCGGCGCAGGTCAGCGGCGGCTACCTGGCCGACCCCGGCGTGGTGGAGGTGCCAGACCTGGCCCGCGTGGGTTTTCCGCTGGCCGAGGTGGCGGCCGACGGCCGTGCGGTCATCACCAAGCTGCCCGGCACCGGCGGCCGGGTCGACCGGCTGAGCTGCACCGCGCAGCTGCTGTACGAGGTGGAAGACCCGGCGCACTACCTGCAGGCCGACGTGGTGGGCGACTTCTCGCAAGTCCGCTTTGAAGACCTGGGCAGCGACCGCGTGCAGGCCGACGGCGCCAGCGGCCACCCCCGGCCCGACCACCTCAAGGCCTCGCTCGGTTACCGCGACGGCTTCATCGGCGAGGCACAGATCTCGTATGCCGGTCCCGGCGCCCGCGCGCGGGGCGAGCTGGCCCTGCACGTCCTGCGCCAGCGGTTGCAGGACAGCGCCTTGCCCCATGGGTTGAACGGGCTCGACCATCGCGCCGAACTGATCGGCGTCAACGCCATGCACGGCCCGGGTCTCGGGGCCGACCGCGAACCGTATGAAGTGCGCGTGCGGCTGGCCGTGCGCTGCGCCACCCGTGCCCAGGCCGAGGCGGTGGGTCATGAGGTCGAGGCGCTGTACCTCAACGGCCCGGCCGGCGGGGGCGGGGTGACCCTGTCCGTGCGCGAGGTGATTGCCGTGGCCTCGGCCCTGGTGCCGCGTGCGGCGGTTCAG
>Ga0172372_10002619_pt1 | contig 27158 bp, 25 predicted proteins | sample LakKiv5m_2_FD_114544 | JGI IMG/M metagenome (GOLD analysis project Ga0172372, IMG submission 114544) | Freshwater microbial communities from Kabuno Bay, South-Kivu, Congo - kab_092012_9.5m | ecosystem: Environmental > Aquatic > Freshwater > Lake | place: Democratic Republic of the Congo...
CAATCACTCGCTCACCCCTTGGCTTTGAGGTGGCAGCTGGAAAAACCTTGACCATATCGGCAAAGCCTCTAGCTGTGGCATCTACCGCCTGTTGCATCTGATCTATCTCATACTCATCTTTAATCATTCTAAGGATGGAGTTGGTATTTAAAAACTCAGTCTCAAGCTCTGCGTTGGCATCAATTAATTGATCAATCTTTAAATCCTCTCCCCTTATAATCACCGAATCAATCTTGTTAGCTAAAAAACTTTCAATTTGCGCTAGATCTCTTACAGCTACCTGATACTTACTCTGAGTTTGAGTAAGAGATAATCTCTTGCCAATCCAAAACTCACCATATCTAGTGTTTTTATAAACCTGATCACTATCTCTACTAGATCTTGGATGAACAAATAGATATGGCTCATGCCTATTACCTATTGGCTCCATAATAAAAACTGAGTCCGGCACAGTATCGCCGGCAATAACTCCAGTAATCCAAGCAAAGGCTGAGTGAGCTCTAAACGGGTAATCGGTGTCATTGCTTCTAACCTTTAGAGATCCTGCTGGAAAAATTAATCTTTTACCCAGATATTTTTTAGATAATTTTTCTCTACGCAGCTTTGTGTATGCACTTACTGGGTGGGCGGAGATAATCTCCTCTTCATCTGCTTCCCAGCCAGTTTTCATAAACTCATTCATCACATCTTGTGTTGGCAGATCATGTGTGCGCAATGGATCTATCTGTTGACCTGTCTTATCTTGTGAGTTATTCGCCAAATTCATACCGATAGCCTACTTATTAAGCCTAAATTGGCTACCGATAGGTTGGGCGGTAACCTTACTTCTTATTGGAGACGTCGCATAGCCCGGTCTAGTGCGCCTCACTGCTAATGAGGTTAACCCCTAAAGGGTTTCGGAGGTTCAAATCCTCTCGTCTCCGCGAATAATTGAGCTCATATATTTTTAGCTCCAGAACTTATAATGGTGCCCATTGTTATCATTGAGAGCAAAAAGTGTGAAGTTAACGCTTGGATACCAACAAATAGAAATAAATAACCCAGAAACAAGTTTGGCAAGACGTCTGTCACCATTAGATTACCAAAAGAGTAATTTGCCTATATTATAAATTGCATTATCATAATATCTAATTCCTACTGATATCACAAATAAAAAAGTGGATAAAAACTGTCACGCATTTTGAAAAGGTCTCAAAATGTATCATCTCATAAGATTGACTATAATGGGCATAGAAAATATATTATTCTTGAGCCTGCAAGCTTTGTTTAAATATTTACGGAATTACTTTCCTAACTTTAATTTTGGGATTATAGATGTTAATAATGAATCTAGTGATAAGTAACCTGATTAAGATAAAATGCGATAAATATTCGGTACCCCTAATCTGTCAGGGCTATTATTATATTTCTGCATTAAATTATCATGATGAACCATATCCGGAGTCTCATTATTAAAAAACTTCTTATTAAGTAGTGTTAACTCAAAGACCTCAGGGATAAACCATTTTCCATAATTAAGAATTAACCCATTATTATTTGCGTTAAAAACAATTACATAATGATGTTTTAAAAGATTATCAACCATTTTTAACAATTTTTTCCTATAAATATTGCTAGTAATCTTGAAAATATTATGAATTTCTATTACAATTTGGTCATAAAATTGTAAATTTATATCCGCTTCTCCAAGAAGTTCAAGTTCAGAACCTTCAATATCAAGTTTAAGGAGATTCGTATTGTTCTTTTCAAACTTGATTTTATTCTCAAAACCCATTAAATTTATCGAATTCTTAGCATTGTTAGAATTTCCTAAGTAAAATTTATGGTGCGAAATCTTAATATGATTTTTAGGAAGTTGCTTTACGAAAGGATCGCTTATATGAACTGTTGCGTTCAAATCAGCAAACCAAAGCTCAAAATCGATGTTTTTACCAGCTCCTCCACTTACGACCATGTCGACTTTTCTCAAATTAGCTATGCAATATCCAGAGTCACCATTTTGCCCTATTCGCACGATTTTTAAAGGCGATTCTCTTGGTTGTAGTCGCTTTAGCAAATATTTTACAATTTTCTCGGCTGCATCTAAGGATCTTTTATTATATTTTTTTAAATATATGTATAATTCTATCGCATACTTAATTTCAAGCGCATTCAGTGATTTTTGTCTTTTCTCTTTAAACAACCACGCAAATAATCCAATCCAAGTGTAAAGTGACCGCAGAGCACCACCTAGGACAAAAAACTTTTTAACTCTCATATCAGAATGATATCAAAATCCGATTAATTATCTTAATTTCACACTGAATCTAACATGTGTTGTACTCTAATCCCTATTATGTTTGTAAAAATTTGGAATTGAGAATATTGATAATGTTTAATAAACCTCAAAAAAATGTAAAGATTTTTGCTCTTAGCGCATTCAAGGGATGGATTTTAGAAGGACAATTTAAAGATGCAGCAACTGTATCCAACGTTAGGTTAGTAGTTCGCTATATTCCTTCACAAAAAATTCATTTACTTCGCTTTGTAGATACATTCCAATTTCTTATAGCCTTACGAACAAATAGGCCATGTTTATTTGTCAACCAAACAACTTTCTTTTTCGCAAATAGAATCAAATTTATGAGATTCAACCCAGAGTTATGCACAGTTTATTACTCTCACTACTCAGATAATGGATTAGGTAGAAGTCAGCAAGCTAAATTATTACTAAAGTGCAAAAAAATAATGGTGCAAAGTAAACAAGAGGCAAAAAAACTAATTATGGACGGAATACCAAGGTCTAAAATTTCAGTTATCTACGGGGGCATTAATCGTCAAATTTTTTACCCGTGTGTACGACCTAAAACTAAAGCCGAGCTAGCGAATGGAGGCTACGTAATAGTAGTTGGAGACTGTAAAGATAGGAAAAATCCATCACAAACTATAGAGGTGATACAAAAAATGAAGAATCAGAAATTTATAATTCATGGAAGAGGATGGCAAAAATTTTTAAATGAAAATCTCATCAAACCCCCTATAAATCTTGAATTGCAAAAGTTTTCATTGAAAAATCAACCAGCGCTTATTAGAAATGCGTCTGTTTTTTTGTCTTTATCATTAATAGAGGGCGGCCCATATCCAACCTTGGAAGCACTTGCCTCTGGAACACCTGTTGTTGTTACTGAAACTGGCTGGAACAAAGAAGTTGTTCCTAAAGAATTTGGTATAGTTTTGCACATCAATACTACTACTGAAAGCATTATTAATGCTATTCAAAAAATGAAAAACATGAAAATTAAGGCATCAAAAAAGGATTTGTTAAAAGGTAAATTCACCTGGGAAGAATTCGCTGATAAGGTTTTTTAACAATTTAGTATATATTGGTAACATAACTTTAGCTTAATCTGTATGGATACCGCAGAGATTTGTTAATTAAAGTAAGTTCAAGCACAACTGCTATTCACTACTTTTTCAAAAAATAGAATTTTGAGATTTACCGTTCACATATAATTCAGCAATTTTATACATAAAGGTCTAAGTCTTTTTTTCGTGTATAAACTTTATTTACATGTTAAAATAGCACGACACGTTCAAATAACGGGAGATAAATTGTTCAATTACAAAATAGCAATTGTTGGTGCTGGGCCAGCGGGATATTTCACTGCTCAAGCCTTTCAAAAATTACAAAGCACAGAGCAAAAATTTTCAATTGATATGATTGAACGTTTACCAACCCCTTGGGGGTTAGTACGAAGTGGTGTCGCTCCCGATCATCCAAAGATTAAAACTGTATCTAAAGTATTCGAAAAAATTGCTAAAGAAGATGGTTTTAGGTTATTTGCCAATGTTGAATTGGGTAAAGACTTATCACTAAAAGATTTACGTGAAGCATATGACGCTGTAGTGCTTGCCACTGGATCTACGGCTGGCAAAAAGCTTGGAATAAAGGGTGAAGACCTTCCTAATTATATATCAGCTGCCGATTTTGTTCCTTGGTATAACGCTCACCCAGATTTTACCGATATAAGGGTGGATTTAGATACGGATACTGCAGTAGTTATTGGCGCAGGAAATGTGGCGATGGATGTAGCTCGAATACTTGCAAAAAATCCAATGGAGTTTGATTCAACAGATATTGCCGAGCATGCAATAGCGATATTGAAATCTAGCAAGATTAGGAAGGTAATAATTTGTGGTAGGCGCGGCCCGGAGCATGCAGCCTTCACTGCTCCAGAACTACGAGATTTACTAAAGCTAGAACACACCGATGTTTATATTGATCAAGCTCAAATTTATGAGGCTAACCTGCGGATTGAAAAAATGGGCGAGGTAGAAAAAGATTTAAAAAATAATTTAGAGGCGATGCGTTTAATCTCTCAGAACAGCAACAAAGATGTTGAGCGAAGGCTGGAAATACAGTTTTTAGCGGCACCTATTGAGATTAAAGGCGACAGTAAAGTTGAAGAGATAGTTTTTGCGCGTAATGAAATAAAAAATGGTAAAGCAGTTGCCAGCGGCACAACTTTTTCAATCAAAGCAGGGCTAGTTGTATCTGCGATTGGTTATGAGTGCGCTGAATACCCTGGCGTGAAAATAGAAAATGGTCGGATTGCTAACTTTGCTGGACATGTTGAGCAAAATGTTTATGTAACTGGGTGGGCAAAACGTGGGCCTGTTGGGGTCATTGGTACAAATAAGAGTGACTCATTGGATGTAGTAGATCTAATAATTAGCAACTTAAAAAAGCCAAAAAAAACTTCTAGTATTGAACAGTTATTAAGATCAGGTCATCAAATTATTGATCAATTAGGTTGGGAAAAAATAAATGCTTCAGAGGTAATCTCTGGCGAACTAGCTGGAAAGCCTCGCATAAAAGAGGTTGATTGGAAACGCCTTGTAAGCTTGGGCACTACATAATTAGCATATACACTTTCAAAGATTTATGGCAACTGCGCCCGTAGCTCAACGGATAGAGCATCTGACTACGGATCAGAAGGTTCGGGGTTCGAATCCCTGCGGGCGCACAATAATCCATAAATTTATTGCCGATCCATCCCAAATTTATAGGTTCACCTTGCGCTCCACAGTTGGTAATCTTTAAAATAAAGTGTAATTTAATCAAATGAAAATTAAACATTTAATAGATTTTGCTTCGAAGAAATTTCAGGTGTATATAGTTGTTTACATAGGTCAGCAATGCATAAAATATGTAATCATTTAGATTATCATTTTTCACGCATAGTAATTATCAGGTCAATATATTATCGAATCAAAACTCATCAGAAAAATAAACTGAACAATCAATGGCAAAGCATTGATTTTGTGATTCAAAACATTAAACAGATAGCAAACCTATGTGAATTTTATGAATTGAATAAGCATATTCCAGAAATTGAGCATCAAGTAGGGCGATTTATAAACATGTGTAAAATTGTAAATCAATTAAAGCCTGAGAATAAACAAACGGTTGTTGAATTCGGTACTTTTCAAGGGCTAGGATTACTCTTGTTAGATTTAGCTTTTACTTTAAGACCTGACCCTTTAAGAAATAGTTCTAATCAAAATTTTATTGGAATAGATACTTTTCTGGGGCTGCCAGAAAGTTCGACAGTTTGGACTCAAGGCCAGTTTAGTAATACTTCACTTGATATCTGTGAAAAAAATATTAGGAAATGGATTAATCCATTAAGTAAGTTTGAGCTAATTCAAGGATCATTTAATGACCCGAATGTTATTATGCGGCTTTCGAAGTATCATGACATTTCTATATTTCATTTTGATGCAGATTTAGGGTCATCAACTGAACAAGCCCTACAAGTTGTGAATTTATTATTAAGTAAAAAAGAATCTGCTTATTTTCTTTTTGATGATTGGGGTTGCCACCCTGACGAAGTTCCAGATGCGTTCCATACTTGGTGTTTTAATAATCAAAATAGTTTGAATTTTTCAGTCACAAAAATCTCATCAACAAAGCTTTCTAGGTACTACCGTATTGATTTTATTTAATGTTAAATCTTTAGAATCCTATACATACAAATTAATGAACTTTCTGATTGAGGGTAATTACGGTCGGAAAGATAGGCAAGTAAAGGTGAGTTTAAGGAACCTAAAAGCTCAGATTTACTGGCCAACTACGGATCAGAAGGTTCGGGGTTCGAATCCCTGCGGGCGCACTATTGGAAATATGAATTATAGGAAAGTTTAATTCAAATTAAAATTAATAATTCTGGAGACCAATTCTTTAAAATCTGTAGAAGCTTTCCAGCCCGTAATTTCATGAACTTTACTTGAATCCCCCCAAGTTTTGGTGATATCAGTAGGGCGCGACAGCTTTTGATCAATCTCAATGAGGTTGTCCACTTTCTCCTTAATGTTTAATTGGCTCATTACCTCATGAATCAAATTGATTAGCGAGTTGGATTTACCTGAACTTATGACATAATCACTTGGAGAATCCAAATGCATAATTTTAATCATTGCTTCAACATATTCAGGAGCATATCCCCAATCACGTTCAATATTTATATTTCCCAACTTTAATTTAGACTTACAACCTTTTGTATAATTTATCAGCGATTTGATAACCTTTTGAAACACGAAGTTATCAGAATGTAATTCACTTTCATGGTTAAAAAGAATTCCTGTTGTAATCCATAATCCATAAGCACTTCTGTATTCAAGACAAATTTTATGCCCTATGTATTTAGAGATTGCATAAGGAGATACAGGGCAAAAATCAGAATTTTCATTTAATTGCGCCAGAGAATTACCAAACATTTCTGAACTAGATGCTTGAAAAATCCTTGTCCTATTCTGATAATTGAGTTGCTTGACAGCGTTTAATATATTCAAGATGCCTATAACATTTGAATTCAACGCATGCAAAGGGTTCAAAAAAGAATTAGCTACCGAAGACTCTCCAGCCAAGTTATAAATTTCAGTTGGCTGAAAAGTTTTAATGATTTCCACAACCCTTTGAAAATCTGCTATATCACCAGAAATATACTGCGGACGATTCAAATTTAAGGGATTAAAATCTGGAAAATGACTCTTGCGCGCCACCCCTACAACACAAGCTGGCCCCTTTTTGTTTATAAGACTGTGTGCCAAAAATTGACCATCTTGGCCTGTAACACCAAAAATCAATACATCTTTCATAGTGCAATATTAGTTACAATTAACCAATTAAACCACTTCTAAACAATTCTAATATATTGGATTCTGGATTATTTAAGGGCTAGATCTTATCAATTTTATTATGATTCAAGCCTAATATCACTGGTATATTGTCATAATGGGGATTGATAAGAGAATTTCAGTTTTGTATATTTCACCCTTCAGCCCCAAGGCATTTGGAGCTGAAGAACAAGATTTAGAGGCAGGATTAAAACAACTAAGATTAGAAACTTCATATGAAGTATTTTCTCTTAAGGTAAATCTCTTCACTCATGAATTGATAATGGATTTCGATTGCAATTATATTAAATTTCCAAGAAATTATTTAAATTCAATTGGATATGCGCTGAGATATTTAGGTGCACCCGACAACACTTTAAGGCAGGCCTACACGCTTGAAAATTTCTCAACAATTAAGATGATTGTTAAGGAACTTGGCATTAATATGATATTCACAAATACAACGAGTACGTTTCTGTTTGGTAAGATTTCAGGAGTAATACATGTCCATCGTAGTGTTGGGTTTGAACCAATATATGTATTAAAGTCTGTAGAAAATAAGCTAAAGGCTGCTTTTTATTCTGTACTGAAAATCTTTACGGTTGCCTTGGAAATGAATTGTAGTTTGCTTTTTGCAATAAGTCCACGGGATGCACAATACTATAATAAGATTCGAAGTGTTTTACGAAAAAAAACACAAATAGAAGTATTGCCTTTAAGGCAATTTTCATTTAAAACAAATTACCCTGTGAGAAAAAAGCTACCTTCAACTTTGAATATTGCGTTCTTAGGGTCAACTTATAATGTTTTACATAACAGAAAATCATTGGAATATTTACTTGATGTTTTCAATGAAGAATTCTTATTACAAAATCAATCTGTATTTAATGTATATGGAAGAAAAATACCTCAGAATATTATAAGAAATATCTCAAACTCACGAGTGAGTGTGAATAACTGGATTGAGAATGTGCAATCAATTTATGATAACAATCAAATTTTTGTTGTTCCCAATTTTTTATCGTCAGGAATGCAGTCAAAAGTATTCGAGCCATTAACTTTTGGTAAAATTCTTATTTGCCCACCTGAGGTTTTATCGGGTTATATTTTTACTCCAAACAAACACTTTTTACCTGCTAAGAGTACAATTGAATTTCGGGGTTGTTTAGAATGGATTAATAACAATCGAAAGGAGTCTATCAAAATTGGATCAGAAGCTTTTATGCAGTCCCAAAAAATATTTGGAAATCGTTTTAGGGAATCAATTTTGAGCAATCTGCTAAAATAATTTAATTTCGAATAAACTTCATTGAAAATTATTGTATACTCTCAAAATGGCTAATATAAAAAATAATATTGTTTTTGTGTTATCATCAAGGTTTCCAACTGAGAAAGCTTATGGAACGACTACAGAATACAGCGCTCAAGCACTTTCAAATTTAGGATATATGGTTACTCTAGTTACGCCAAAATTGGGTCATGCGCAAAGAAGCAAAGTACACATTGAAGTTATCGGAGGGAAACTGCACAAAATATTACTTTCTAAAAAAATTAGAAGTTTAATTGGCATTAGATTTACTTTATTTGAATGGATTTATGCTTATTTATTAACTCGTAGATTCACTTATGGTGAGAATCTTTTTTGGACTCGCGACATATTTTTATCTTTAGTATTATCAATGAAACCTAAACATAAAATATTATACGAGATCCATCGCAGGCCTGAAAAATTTCTAGGCAAAGTTTTATTCTTCCTGATGAAAATGCGACCAAACATAACGATTGCACCAATATCAAAACCGTTACAAGAAAACCTAGGATTAAGTTCAAAAAAATCTATTGTTGCGCCAATGTCTATAAATGAGTCCGAAAGAGAATTTTTCTTGAAAGGAAATCAAAAAAAGAGTAAGGTAATAATCTACTTAGGGAATTACATATCTGGTGGTCATAAATTAAATTTGAATTTTCTAAACGATTTTTCATATGCTCTAGACGCAATTGATGCTGAATGGCGAGTAGAAGTAATTGGGATTCATCCAAACTACTTTAAGTCTGATTGTTTGAAGCAACTTTCTAACAATTTGATTATTCACGAGTATTTGGAACGAACTGAGATTATTTCTAAGCTTGCAAAGGCAAGAATTGGGCTAGTGATCTATCCTAACGAACCCTATTTTCAAGATAGCTTTCCAATAAAAATTGTGGAATATGCCATTGCTGGACTTGCAATCGTTGCCAGTAACACAATTGCCCACCATCAAATTCTAGGCAAAGGCAAATGCTTGTACTTTGAGAGTGAATCTCTTAGTTCACTTGTCAATGCCATAAATAAATTAATTTCGGAACCAGATACACAGGCACAAATCATGTCTAAAGCTTTCATGTGGGCATCTGAACTAACCTATGAAAATCGGGTAAAGTCGGTGATTAATTATATTTATGAGTCTGAGAACAAAGTTTAATTTGCGAACGCCCCTTACAAAAATAAGAGTGAGTTATTCTTCTTGATCAGATAAAAACTTATTCAGGGCCATGAAGTTCGTTACCGGCAATCTTTGAGCATTATTCAGGACATTATCAATTTTAGGTACTTCTTGCGTAGGAGGGAAATTTAATTTAAAATATTTATTATTAAGTAAAGTTAATTCAAAAATCTCTGGAAGAAATTTACTTCCGTATTTCAACAATACTCCATTATTGTTTGAAATTGAATTGATACACTTATGATCTCTGAACAAGTTATTTATTAAAGTTTCAAATTTAATTAGTGAAACGGAACTGTTCAATTTGAATAAGTTATGAATCTCAATGACTATTTGGTCATAATCTACTAGTGAAATTACCTTGTTACCAAATGGTAGGAGAAAAAGTTTTACGTAAAATTGTCTTAAACTTCTAGAGAAAAAGTTTAGAGATTCAGGATTTATTTTAGAGTTATAAATTGCTATTTATTTGCTCTGGGGATAGCGATATCTTGGGATAGAAATTCCTGGAAGAGGTATTCCCCTAATTTCCGAGCACCAGTAGATGTTAGATGAACCAAATCATAAAAATCTTCTTGACGGAATTGCTTCCGAGCAACATCGATGTAAAATCCATCAGCCTCTAAGCATAACTTCTGCATTGACGTATTTATTGACCTTATAGATGCGTCATAATCTAAACCGTTAAAAAATCGACCTTCATATTCAAAAGCCTGTTCGATACCCTTCTTGACACCCTTGATGTCTTTAGTAATTAGATGGGGTTGAGACACACAAATAGGGATTGCGCCATAGAATTGAGTTTGTGTGATTAAAATCTTGAAACGATACTCAAATTTTTTAGTGTTTTCTGTAATTAGTCGATCAACCCCCTCGGATTTGTTGAAGGCTTGATAAATTTCATCTTTAGAAAGCACCTGAGCATGCCCAGCATAAGAGGGTGCTTTTGCCTGTGCTAAGATTGCACGAAGATTTCTTAATGCATCGTAAAATACAGAGTGACGTCTCAATGTATTTCTCCAAGTAGCGTGATCTACTAAAAAATTATCAATTGCTTGGTTTGGTCCTTTCCGAAATGAAGCATCATTAATCCCTACATAGAAAATTATATAATCAGGCTTCAAACCCTCAATCAAAGGAAACCATGTTCTAAAAGATTCGATATGGCCAAAAGTACTATGGCCATCAAGTCCAGCGTTTGCCACATAAATTTTTCTACCCGTATTTTTTGTCAGCCGGGACTGAAGAATATCCTGATAAGTATTCCCATCGGAGATGTATCTTTGATCAGTCGTTGAACCACCAATAGTTAATATCTTGATATTTTTGGGATTAGAACTAGAACCTCTTAATCCATACTTGTCTCTTGTATAGGTAACTGGTGGCATTTCTTTTCCATAAATATTAGAGACGTTATACTTAATTCTGGTGTCACGTATGATATTTAAATATCTGGTTTTGTCCCACTCATTTTCTTGAATCCAAGTTCCAAATACTAGCTCGATAGTGACAATTACTATTAAAAGTGGCGTACAAATGGCTATTATAATGTAAAGAAATTTCCTAGTCCACTTCATATAATCCCTTATAGTTCTCTTTTAGTGAATCTGATTGGGTTGACTTTTCTAGCAGACAATTTCCTACAACTAATACATCAAGCTCAGTTCCCATAAAGCATCTGAATGCATCTTCTGGCGAGCAAATGATAGGCTCACCTCTCACATTAAATGACGTATTTACAATTACTGGACAACCAGTTATTTCCTTAAACTTCTTAATGAGTGCGTAGTATTGTGGATTTGTGTCCTCGTGGACAGTCTGCAATCTCGCCGTAAAGTCGACATGCGTTACCGCAGGAATCTCTGATCTAGGCACATTAAGCTTGTCGATACCAAACAAAGTAGAGTAGTCTGCGGTCACCTGTCTGCGTTTAGTTAGAGCAATTTTAGCGACGAGCAACATATAGGGACTGTCATCATTTAGGTCAAACCATTCTGAAACATCTTCTCTCAATACACTTGGTGCGAATGGTCTAAACGATTCTCTGTATTTGACTTTTAGATTTAATAGTTTTTGCATTGTCGGAGAGCGTGGATCAGCGATAATGCTTCTAGCACCTAAGGCACGTGGGCCAAACTCCATACGGCCATTCATCCATCCCACCGCTTTACCATTAGCTAAGGCTCTGGCAGTTTCATCAATAACTGCTTCACTTGAGACAGTTTCAAATACTGCACCACAATTTGTTAGTCGCTCTTCAATTTCCTTCTGACTAAACTCTGGACCCAGATATGATCCCTTCATGGAATCACGACCCTTTGTAACCTTGCGTGGCTGTCCGAGCATAATATGATGAATTGCTAATGCTGCCCCCAAGGCCCCACCTGCATCTCCAGCAGCTGGCTGAATCCAAATGCGATCAAAGATTCCTGCTCTATGGAGCTTTCCATTAGCCACGCAATTAAGTGCCACACCTCCGGCAAGACAAAGGTTTTTCTCACCTGTGGTTTTAGCTATGCCTTTAGCAAGTTTTAACACTACTTCTTCAACAACTTCTTGAATGGAGGCTGCTAAATCCATCTCTCTTTGCGTGAGTATAGATTCTTGTTTGCGAGGTGGTCCTCCAAATAGATCATTAAACTTTTCATTTGTCATTGTAAGACCAGTGCAGTAGTTGAAGTAGCTCATGTTAAGGGCGAATGAGCCATCTTCCTTGATATCAATTAGATGTTCTTTAATTAAACTTGAATACTTTGGCTCACCGTATGGTGCCAAGCCCATAACTTTGTACTCACCACTATTGACTTTAAATCCAGTGTAATAAGTCATGGCTGAGTAAAGAAGCCCAATAGAGTGTGGGAAATGAATCTCTTTATAGACCGATAGTTCATGGCCACTGCCAATTGCGAGTGAAGTAGTTGTCCATTCCCCCACACCATCCATTGTTAACACGGCGGCTCGATCAAATGGACTTGGAAAGAATGCGCTTGCTGCATGACTAAGGTGATGCTCAGAAAACAGCAACTTGTCACTCCAGCCCCCCCCCATAACTTTTGTCAATTCATTTGAGATAACTACTTTCTGATAAAGTTTGTCTCTGAGCCAAAGTTGCATCGATGTCGCGAAGCTCCTGAATCCTTTCGGTGCGAATGCAAGATAGGTTTCTAGAAGTCGCTCGAATTTTAAAAATGGCTTTTCATAGAAAACCACAAAGTTAATTTCCTTTGGAGTTGCTTTTGCTTCACTAAGACAAAAAGTAATGGCATTTGAAGGAAAGCTGGAGTCGTGCTTCTTGCGAGTAAATCGCTCTTCTTGCGCAGCGGCAACAATTTCACCATCTTCGATGATGCATGCCGCTGAATCATGGTAATAAGCGGAAATACCAAGAATTTTCATTCTGGCCTAAAATAGAGTATAGATAAATGGAGCAATCAGAGAGCTCTGTGCCAATAAAAGCAATCCCCCGAGTAGGGCCATGATGAAGATAAGGGGGGCAAGCCACAATTTCTTACGCACTTTCAAAAACGACCAAAGCTCTCTGATAAATTGCAACTTAACTCCCTAGAATTGATTTTTGAATGATTCAGGGGCAGGTCCTAAAGGTACTCGCTCAATCCAGAAACTTTGTATAAATCTCTTCTTTAATTTCAACTCATCTCTCCCAAATAATCGTAAGACCAATGAAACTGGTGTGATCAGAATAAAGAACAACACTCCAAGCACCACAGGGTTAACAATCTTTCCTAATAGTTTACCGAGCAAAAACCAAATGTGATTAAGAGGCTGTAGGAGATTTGGAGCAAGTATAGTTATCATAGCAAAGCATCCACAAATAGAAATGAACAGAAGGGATAGTGCTGAGTTATGGCGCCAATAAAATAAAGATGCAAAAATCGCAAATACAATTGTAAAAAAAAGTCCAAACTTACGGTTCGACGGTAGCACGTCAGAAATCAGACCATCTAGCTTCATAACCCTAGCCTAGCGTATTATTCACCTTTCTTAGGAATTACACAATAAAAGTACGTATCTGCTCCGGTTTTCAAAGTATTGCTGAATAATTTAATATAGTTATATCTGCCATACCGTGAAAATCATTGGGTTGAAATTTGGAAGTCTTTAGCGTATCAGTCATCAGCCACCTTAATTAAATCTCTAATCGGGTTCTACTTAAATAATTCGGACATAAGTATATTTAATAGTTATTTATTTGTCGATTGTTGTCTATGCGGGCGCTAGGGAACTAAAAACTTAGATTTAATGGCCAACTACGGATCAGAAGGTTCGGGGTTCGAATCCCTGAGGGCGCACCAATAGTTTTTTAGGCGTTAAACTGATCTTTGATTCTTACAGTCTGATTTTTTATCAGTCAGTCCTTCCATAACGGAAGGAAAATCATGCTAGTTGATGAATGGGTAGTAACTCTTTGGGGTATTTTAAATGTTCGAGAGAAGACTATCCGTGACTATAAACATCTATTTAAACGTCATTTACAGCCCTTAATTGGCTCTATAGAGATTGATTTAGTATCAAGTAGAGATCTTCAAGTAAAGCGTTTATCACTGACTCTAAAGCTTTAATTTGAGCTCATTTAAAAATTATTGATGCGCCCATAAATTGGTGGCAAGCTTATGATATCGTTTTCTACTAATGAGGTCTAAAACAAATTTAGAAATGATCAAAAGAATCAATTGCTGTATTTGTGGAAGTACTAGTTTGATTGAAAGTTTAAAAATTTGCAGTTTTCCAATTTACATGGGAACGACTTCAAGTGATCCAATCTCAGATTTGTTCATGGATCAACAATGGGTTGTATGCGAAAAATGTGGTTGTTTACAGCTGTTGAAATTACTTCCATTAAACTTGCTTTATCAAGCAAACCATACCAGTGAAGTAGTCGGGAAAATTTGGAGAGACCATCACCATGCTTTTGCCGAATTTATAGCCCAACACAAACCCTCTAAAATTCTTGAGATTGGTGCGGCACATGGCTACTTGGCATCGACATTGACTGAGAAATTACCTGAAGTAGAATATATAGTTATTGAGCCAAATTCTAGTCTGGCTAATTCGAAAATCAAAGTTATAAAGGGATTTATTGAAGAGAATCTTCAAGAAGTTAAAGGTAATGATTGCATAATTCATTCTCATGTTCTAGAGCATATATATGAACCAGTTGAATTTATAAAACAAATTGTAACTAATGCAGATATGGACTGCGAAATGTATATATCCTTTCCTAATTTCCGAGGCTTGATTGAAAGCGGTGCTTTAAACTCTTTAAATTTTGAGCATACATATTTATTGGATCCCTCGCATGCAGAACTAATCTTCAAAAACTTAGGTTTTTCAATTCTAGAATCTGACACTTATCTTTCCCACAGCTACTTTTATCGATTGAAGAAAACATCCGTTATAAATGCAAATCTGGAAACTTTTCCAAATATAAGTCCGCTATCAAATAAATTTATAAAAATGGTTAATGACTTAAGCAATTTTGTATCTTCAGTAAATGATAAAATCAAGAATCATAATGGACCAGTGTATTTGTTCGGTGCCCATGTATTTTCTCAAGCCTTACTGGCATTAGGTTTGGACACAAGTAAAATTGTAGGTGTTTTGGACAATTCACATGATAAGCAAGGCAAAAGGCTATATGGTACAAGTTACAAAGTATTTAGTCCCTCTGTAATTACGAATGAGAGTAAGCCACTTGTTGTCCTAAACGCTTCTCATTACAATGATGAAATTAGAGCGCAGTTAAAACAAATAGATGAAAATTTAGTAATTCTCGAGAGGTGACCAGATTTTATGCAAATAGGTATATCAATTAACTTTTCAAAAACGGTGTTAAATGAGCAATAATCTAGATTTAACCAAGAATTCTAAGTATACGGTCTTAATCACAACCTCAGGCATTGGTAGCAGATTAGGAAATCAAACCTTATACACTAATAAAAGTTTGATAGTTCTTGGTAAAAAACCTGCACTTGCTCATATCATTGAGAAGTATCCAGAAGATACTTCATTTGTTATAACTCTTGGCTATTTTGGTGATCATGTAAGAGATTTTATAAAGTCAAGCTATCCGGAAAAAGAGTTTAAATTTGTTGACGTGGAACCATTTAGTGGTCCAAATAGTAGTCTTGGCTATTCAATTTATAGCGCTAGAGATTTTTTACAAAAACCTTTTATTTATCATGCGTGTGATACCTTGATCCTGGATGAAGTTATCCCAGAACCTAATTCAAATTGGATCGCAGGCTTTAAAGGAAATGAGGCAACAAATTACGCTAGTTTTGATGTGCAAGGCAATTTAGTTAAAAAATTTAACGATAAAGGCATGACTGATTTTGATTTTATTCATATAGGCCTAATAGCGGTAAAATCGTATAAAGAATTCTGGTGGACGCTTGAATCTTTATTGAACAGTGACCCAAATAACTCTGAACTCAACGATGTATCAGTGTTAGCGAAGCTGACTAAAGATGACGTAACATTCAGAGTTGAAGAATTTAATAGTTGGACTGATATAGGAAATTCTAGCTCACTAGTTGCTGCAAAAAAACTTTTTGGAGGAAGTTTTAACGTCCTGGAAAAGCCGCAAGAATCGGTTTCTTTTATTAAAAATTTTGTAGTTAAATTCTTCACTGATCAACAAGTAGTTACTAATCGAGTTAAAAGAATGAAATATTTAGGTGATACAGTTCCTAAATTTAGAAATTCTTACAATAATTTTTATTCTTACGAATTTCATCACGGCGAAACATTGGCAAACTCGCTAAATCCGGGCCTGATCCTGAATTTACTAGCATGGGTGAAGATAAATCTTTGGTCAATCAAACCTGAAAACAATTTAGCAGAGTTTACAGCCTTGGCTGAAACATTCTATTTCACCAAATCAAATATTAGATTACAGGAGTTTATAGACACTAGATTAGTTAGCGATGAAACATGTGAAATTAATGGTCAACTTACGCCCTCAGCAAGAGATTTAATTTATAAAGCTAGACCCTTACTAATAGAAAATACTAAAATAGGACGATTTCACGGCGATTTTATTTTAGATAACATAATTGTATCTAGCTCAGGATTCAAGTTAATAGATTGGCGACAAGATTTTGCAGGCAACATTGAGTTTGGGGACATTTACTATGACTTAGCAAAATTAAATCACAGTTTTCATATAAATCATAAGTTAGTTATAAATGGTAATTATTTTGTTAAAGTCGATAAATCTAAAATTGAGTGTAGTATTTTACGAAGAGATGTCCACGTAGACATGGAGCAGTATTTGAGGGATTTCATCAAAACAGAAAATTTAAGTTGGAACAAAATTGAAGTGTTAACTGCCTTAATTTGGTTAAATATGGCACCATTACACCACCATCCATTTGATAAATTCTTGTATTATTATGCGAGATATAATTTATGGAGAGCTCTTAATGCGAAAGCGTAAAATGCGATTACTGCCAGAGAATTTTGTTTTGGATTTAGATGGGGTTCTCACAGATGGTAAATTTTTCTATACTTCCGAAGGCAAGCTTATGAAAACTTTTGGTGTAGATGATCATGACTGTCTAAATTTGTTGAAACAGATCTTACATGTTGAAGTGGTAACTGCAGACTCTAGCGGATTTAAAATTTCTGAAAAGCGGGTTAAGGAAGATATGGGGCTTGAAATCAATCTTGTTAGCGCAACACAAAGGCTTGAGTGGATAGCGAATAAATTTGATTTAGAAAAAACCATTTATATGGGGGATGGAGTTTTTGATTACTTGGTATTCAGAAAAGTTTTTTACTCTATTGCACCAGCAAACGCTTTAGCTTTCGTCAAAAAGCAAGCTGATTTTGTTACAGAAAATGTCGGTGGCGAAAGAGCTGTTGCGGAAGCTTGCCTTCACATACTAGAGAAGTATTTCAAAGATCGCACGCATAAATTATTCGCTTAAGTATCAAACTAATCAACCTATCTTTAGGATATGATTAATCATGGAAATAAAGTATAAAATTATCTTAAAAGAAATTGAAGAAGTATTAGACCGGTCGGATTTTAGTGATAAATGTAATTTTATTTGCAAAATTCTTAGTTCTCAGAATATTTTGGTATGTGGTGCAGGAAGAGTAGGTTTGATGATGAAGACTTTCGCAATGAGATTGAATCATCTAGGTTTAAATTGCCATTTCATAGGCGAGATGAGCGTTCCCAGAACTGGCAAAGGCGATTTGTTGATAATAGGTTCTGGTTCAGGTACAACAAAGTCAATTGTAGCACTAGCTCAAGTTGCAAAAAGTAAAAATCTAGAAGTTATCTGTATAACTACCGCAGTCAATTCTATAATTTCAAATTTAAGTTCGAGTAAATTAGTTATAAACTGTACCAACAAAGATAATGATTCACATTTGAGAGAATCAGTCCAACCCATGACTACATTATTTGAGCAATCTCTCTTGATCGTTTTAGACTCATTAGTTCTCGATTTAATGGCAGAATTAAACGAAAGTAATTTGTCAATGTCAGAGAGACACAATGTTATCGAATAAACATGTCGGGCTTTATGTTTCTACAATTTCAGATGATCCAAAGTTGATATTTGAACACCTTGCAATTTTTGAAAAATTAGAAATAAGTGGAATACATTTTGACGTAATGGACGGAAAGTTTGTCCCAAGACTCGGTTTATATCCTGAACTGCTTAACTCAATAAATAGTATCTCCAGTCTTCCAATAGAGGTTCATTTGATGTTGGAGGATCCTAACAAATACATACCAATTTTCATTAAATCAGGAGCGCGCAGAGTTTTAGTACATTACGAGGCTCTTACTAATCCAAGAACTACTTTCAAATTGATAAAAGATCTTGGTGCTCAAACTGGTTTAGTGTTAAATCCAGAAACTAATTTCCATGACATCTTTTCAATTTTAGATGATATTGATTTTGTCATGCTTATGGGTATAAACCCTGGTATACCAAGACATCCTTTTATTCCCTTAATTTTTGAGAAATTAACAAGTTTGCGATCTTGGCTGGATGAAGAAAAGCCAGAAGTAAAAATAGGAATAGATGGCGGGGTCACTTTTGAAAACGCCAAGCATCTCAATATCATTGGGGCAGACTGGTTAATTTGTGGCTCTGGAACAGTTTTTAAATCTGGACAAAGCGTGGCCGATAACATAAAAAAACTTAAAGAAATTTTTGCAAACAGTGCATGAAGCAATTTTTTTCCAAATAGTGACGAACTCTGGAAATTTATGACAAATAAAATCGCAATAGATGGAGCAGACCCTACTGGTTATATTATGACACGAGCCTTTCAAAAGGCTCAGAGAGATGATCTATCAAATATTGCAAGTGACACATTTACACACAGAAAAATTCCAGGATCGATGCGTCGCCTTTATTTTGTAATAGATTCTACTTTTAATCTTTTCGCAAAAATGGAAAAACTCATTTTAGATAAAAACTTAAGAGATATTCTTTCAACTAATGTATTTAATTGGGTAGAAAATTTAACCTATGAGAATCGTGTATATCGGATACTACAACAGGTAGAAAGCCAGATCTAAAATCTGACTCGTTTGATTGTTTGTTCAAAGTTTTAAACCTAAAATTTTTTACCAGATTAGATTTTCAAATGAAATCATGATTTTGAGAGAACTTCATACAAATGTAAAACCTCAAAGAATTTAGCGTCTAAAGGATTCCAAATATTTCTATTGATTATTATTTCTGGTAGATAGTATCGCAATTTACCTATCCCAGCTCGTCTAAATTGTTTTTCGTACCTAACTACTTTGCACACTCGATCGATAAAACTATTTTCTGGATAAATTAAGTGAAGTATGTTTATGTCTATATTCAAGATCTTACATTGTTGAAAATTTATTCCAGGCGTGTGTATGCGTTTATCGGGCAAAACACGATTTTTACAGAATAATCTAATTTGGGTGTCAAACGAGTTATCTAATTTAACTTTACTTTTAGCTAGTGAGTTATAAAACCACTTTTCTCGAAATTTATTAATCCATAACCTATTCATTTGTCCAACTATATTCAACTCCATCGACTCTACCACTCTTTTTAACAGAGTTAAATCTTCGATGGTTAATAACTCATCGCTATCAAGTCTGAGATAAAAATGTTCTTCACCCTTGTCGGGTAAACTTTCAAAGAGGTATCCTTCCAGATACTGTGCCGAGTAGGCAACAGTTTTAACTTCATATTCTAATGAGGCTAAAGGAAAATTAGGATTGTTTGAAATACATAAAAACTCAAACTGCAACATGCAAGAGTATTTGTACAAGATTTCCATACAAATAGTAGGCTCACGAGCAAAAACTACTATTGTTAGTGAGCGCATATGCTCTAACATTAACAGATGTGTGAAATAATTGGTAAATGCCTCAATGTAATCAAGTGTGTGTTGTTTGGAATATATATATTCCGACAGCATTTAAAGCAACTAGGTTTATTGATGCATTTAATAGTCTAATTGATGTTGGATTTATGCGTCATTCGATTAGGATTAGGGGCACATTTGGAAACTTCATAAAGGAAAATTTGTCACGGGCTGCGCTTGAAAAGCCTTACGAAATTATTTGGTTTCATGATGAATTATCAAGAGATTGGCAGTTGAATACCCTAGAACAAGTACTTCAATCTCACGCCAATTTCATTCTGTTGACGCAAGAAGATCATATCTGTACTGGGGATAGACAAAACGTAACTAATTTTATAAAACATTTTATAGAACTTGATTGCGATTCAGGCCCCTTATCGTTTTATTATACATACAAAGAACAACGAGAATTATTATCTCTAGCCAAGAATACAGCTACTAATATGTACGGTATATTTACAGAGTTAGAGAAGAATTGGCACAAAAATATACCGACCCCCAGATTTCCGATATCACTGGTAGGAATATTTAAGAAGTCAAGCCTAATAACAATGCTGCTAAATACCAAGCCTTTAATAAAAAAGTATCCACCTCTTACACCTTTCAACTTTGAACAAGGGCCAAATCAAGAATGGTTTCTTCCTCTAAAATTTGCATTACCAAATTTCGAATTCTTAGCCTGTATTGATGACGACGCAAAAATACCAAACTCTTGTTTACAAAAAAGAAAAATCTACTATTTAGATTATGAAAGAACTAACGAGCATAATCAGTTGTCGACGGTGCCTGATTTGCAAAAATTTTTTAGAAATGTAAAAAAATTTCTGAAAATTAATGGATCAAGACTTCCTTTCAAGTTTTTTAGATTATTAAACTGGATTGAATCTCTAATTAATACACTTGCTTGGATTATATATAGGTTTAGTAAAAATTATCGCAAACACTTAAATACCTTAAAGCAAATTCAAAGTGAAGGCACTTGATCTGTTATGCGTATGCCAATAAATTTAAAATAATGGTCAAACGTTGACAAAAATTTCCTTCGAGAGTTTAAAAAATTATGACCGCTAATGTTAATTCCAATCCAAAGAAAACATTTCTTTATGACAAACGACTATTAATAGATATATTTAAAGGATTAGCAGTTACTCAAGTAATTCTCTTTCATTCAATTTTTAGCTTCTCATCCCTATCACAAAAAAATGGTGCAAATATTATCTCCAGCACTATTTCTTTAGCGGAGTATTTCAAATTTGGCCCATTCATTTTTTTTGTGATATCTGGATTCCTAATGTCTACTCTCTACGGTTCTAACCTTCTCAGATTAGAATCTAAAACTAGTGGACTAATTGTCAGAGATTTCTATGTTAAGCGATTTGCAAGAATTTACCCCTTATGGATGATATTTTTAGTTTTGAGTTATATTTTTTTCAAACTGTTTAATTATGGATATTTTAGCTTAACTATGAGCTATTTGAAAAGTACAAATGAACTTTATTTGCTAACTATAGGTGCAACATTTATTTATTTTTTTATATCAGCAATTGCAGCTGGCTGGCTAGTTCCAGGAGGTTGGTCGATCGTAGCAGAAATAATCTTTTACATAACTTTTCCAATTCTAAGAAGAATGACCATAAATAGTTTATTATTCATATCCACTACACTAAATATATTATGTTACATCCTTAAGTATTTGGCGTATCATAATTTTGTTATAATTGAAAAAACAAGTTTAATTTACGCCATTATTAATAATGGTTTAGAATCTACCATTCCATTTTTTTTACTTGGAATCATGATTGGCGAAGTAATTAGTAATAGACCCAAACTTATGACTGTTTTTAATAATAAGCTATTTCTTTTTAATGTTTCTTTGACGCTTTTTTGTTTAATTTTAATAGACAACACATCAGGCCCGAATAGTAAAACTATAATGATGATTATTACTACATATTTTTTAGGGTGCCTCATATCGAAGAATCGATATACTAGTAATTTTTTTTCTTTGATGGGTTCAAAGTGTTACTTTATATATTTCATACATTTCTACTTAATTGATCTTTTTGCATCAATTACTGATCAATTTAAGCCTATATTCATTAATGAATTTTTGACAAATACTCTCTTAATTGTGATTTTTCAAATTTTTGTAGTATGTGTTTCCCTCGTGTTAGCACTTCTCTCCAGTAAGTTTATAGAGAATCCTTTACAAAATTTTATACTAAGAAAATTTATCAACTAAATTAATGTTGACTAATTCGTTGATGCTTAAAATAGATTTAGTTACTACTCGAATATGTTTGGTGCCACTTTACAAGAACTATTAGGCTCCATAAAAATCTAAAACTATGGTAATCTCCTACAATCGCTGAATTCTTTAAAATTTTCAATTGTGTTTCATTGAAATCGAAATTTAAATTTAGGTACTGCAAACTACTTGAAACCAGATCGTGATTATTACGAAGCCAATGACCTAATGGACTAAGAAAACCCTGCTTAATCTGGTTTATTGGCAATGTTCTTAGTACTGGATAATTATCAAATAATACTCTTTTTTCTAATCTTTGAAACTGGTATCTTTTCATTTCAATTAATGCTTTCCCTATAAGTACTTCAGACTGAAATGGACTTCGAGCTTCAATTGAGTGATACATCGAAATCCTATCAAGTTTCGTATTAGACTCCATGGGGAGCCAAATCTTTAGATCTTTTGACATGAGACTTGCTACGACATTTTTAGAATCAATTAAGTTTATATATTGATTATCGAGTATTTTAAGTTTTTGAAGCTTATAATTGGGAAAAAGTTTACGTAAATACAGCTCATCTGCTAACTGGTGCCAGTAATACCAAGAGACTGGGTTGCTGGCAGCAGCAATTCGTGCTGATATCGAGGAAATTTTTTTGAATTTTGAGCTATTCAATATAAAATAGTTTAAAACTGAATTTGAGTCAGTTCGTGGGATAATTCTAAACTTATTTAATGAACTATATCGAGAATATCCTCCGAATATCTCATCTGATCCGTCTCCAGTTAAAACCAAACGATTTGAGTCGCTAGAAATTCGCTCATATAGCGACATCATTGATACACCACTCGGATTTGAATTTGGTTCACCAATCGCTTCAATAAACTTACCTAGCTCATCCTCCAATGTATTTATTTTAGGCATGTCTACAACATTTAATTTGATCCCAAGCTTCTGGCAAATCAGTTTAGCCGCATTTGAATCTTGATTATATCTATCTTTATCCGAATTTTCCCATCTCATTGAATAAGCTTCAAAATTTAATCCAAGGCGCGCTGCCTCAAAAGCAATAATTGTTGAGTCGACTCCTCCAGACATAGATACGGCAAAACTCTTATGACCCGTTGTTCTTTCCAAGATAGACCTTTGCATTAAAGTAGGAATACTTTCGCTACTGGCGTGAGTTATACTCTCAGGGAAATAAGAGTCCCGACGAATTATTGAATTAGTTTCCAAATCAAAAACAAGTGATTCACCTGGTTGGACGGACTTAATCTCTCTAATCATGGTTCTTGGATCCAAAACGTAACCAAGTTTCAAATAAGAAGACATAGTGGATTCATCAAGAGTAGTTTTTTTCAGATACTTTTTTATAATGTTTGTTTGAGAGCTAAAAATAAAGTGGTTTGAATTTACTGCATAGTACAAAGGCTTCTTTCCTAAAAAATCTCTAGCAATTGTAAAAGTGTTCTCACTTTTATTATAAAAACCAAATGCGAACATACCTTCCAATTGACTTAAAGCCTTTTTCCCATTAAGGGATAGAAGTTTTAGCAGTACTTCTGTATCAGATTCTGTAAGAAACTGATGACCGGCTTTGATTAATTTCTTTTTTAATTCTCGAAAATTGTAAATTTCCCCATTAAAAACCAAAGCATTCTTAGTTAAGTTTTCGATCATTGGCTGATTACTCCTTGGATGTGGATCAGTCATTGCTAGTCTTGTGGCGCCCATTACCAGGTTATTTGTAAAATCTATAATTCCTTTAGAGTCAGGCCCCCGGCGATCTAATAGAGAAAGATTACTAGAAATAAACTGTTTCAAACCTTTACCAACTCCACCAACTATTCCGCACATTTGTAAAGTGTATAGCAAATTCTAAGAAAAATACTTAGTAATTTTTGCCGATCGCGATTGTTGACTGCGAGAATGATTATTGAAAAATTAAGATGAAGTCTCATATCACCCCGGGTGGAACAGGTAAAAACTTTCAACAATATCACACGATAAAAAATACGTCCTTAAATATGTGTAATAACAATTATTATAGTACAGTAGTGACATGTTTATGATCACAATGGTGCGTAACGGGTATTATTTTAGATTTTTCTCTTCATTAATTCTACTTTTATTCATACTTATAGGTCATATTTTAGTCCGACCTATGCCGGGCGAGATTTCAATTAATCCAACGGTTATCTCTGATGACGGTATCTGGTATGCATGGAAAAGCCTAACAATATTAGGTGAGAACGAACAAGTTGCGGCAGACAGAGTTATTCAGTGGTGGAATGACCACAGAAAAATGTACGACCCTCCATTTCCCAAATTTGAGCCGCAGAGTGATTTTAAGTTGCAAGATAAATTTTACGGCCATAGAGTTATTTATCCACTTCTAAGTGCTCCATTTGTAAAATATTTAGGCTTTTTTGGTTTGCTAGTGATCCCCATTTTTTCGTTTTCCGCAATATGGCTATTATTAACCAAATTATTAATAAAAAAAGGCTTTCTAGCGTTTTACTTTCCTTTTGTTATGTTGGCAGGAAGCTCACATTATGTACCTAACATCATTACTACAGCCGGAACTGATAGTGTACTAAGCCTTCTAATTCTTATTTTTATTTACAGTTGTCTAAAATTTTGGAACGACAATACGAGACTTATATTTTATCTGAATTTCATTATTTTTATTGGCATGTTTACTCGGCCCTCCATCATATATTGGATTTTTCTAAGTTCAATTTTTATTATAGTTAAGCATAAAAGTTTCAATAAAAAGAATATTTATAAATTTGGATATTTTGCTACATTGTTTTTAAATATTTTTATTTGCTATTATTATATAGAATTAACTTGGAATTCTTTTTCTATTGTTAAACAATTTAAAGATTATCCCACTGACTATACAATTAGTGCAATACTCGACCGTATTTTTACATCACTCTCAAAAGATGCACTAACCTTGATTACTAAAGATATTAATTTACTTTTTATGACTTTATTAACTCTTTCCTTATTAGCTAGTAAAATTCGGCAGATGTATAGAAAAATGCCAGATAAAGTCAATTTAGAATTTACACCCAAAAAGCCTGATACGATTATTATTGTTTTCACCATTGCCGTTTTTCTTGCTAGTGTGGTTCCGTTGACATTCTTTGGATTAGGGGGAGTAAGATTGCGCTTTTATTTAACCGTTTTCCCCCTCGTGGCATATTTAAGCTCAAGTGAGATAGAGCGCCGCTTGAAATCTTGAAAAATCTATTTTGTTCAAAACTTAAAAAAGTGGTTACTTATTGAATTTAAGAATTTGGTAGGCTTCAAATAGTTGACTAATCACAGAATGGATCGATTTGAAAGTCGAGAAGTTCTTACTCATTTTCCTTACTGCTCGTTTATTATGATTTTTATTTATGTAAACTCCTATCTGTATTATTTCAATTCTACTTCTTATAGCAAATGTAATTGTAATTATATGAAAACCATGTCCTAATTTATAATTTTGGGCTTGCCCAACTATAACGCACGGGCATGAGTTTAAGTCATGAATATCACGCAACTTTCCAGACACAAAAATTCGATATGAAAAAAAGTAGTAATTGGGAAGATAAGAATTTGACAATAGGTCGAGTAGAAAATAAATTTTCTCGACAGCCAATTACTAAAGTATTCGCAGATGCATATCCAAGAACTCGCTCAATGGCTGAATGACTATACATGTTATGTCCTGCTGTGATTGTGTTGTCAAATGTATTTTTTAAGTGAAACTCTTCATTTTTTGCAAATATAGTAATTGAAATTATATTTCATAGAATACCATTTTATCACTAATGCAAGCAAGCGATAAGACATTTTATTCAGAATTAACTTAAGAACAAAGTTAATCAATAAAATTTGGTGCACTTATTGGAAAACATCCTTCATCTCCATTAAACTTAAGGACTTTAATTTATATGAAAAGACTGATTTCTAAGTTAAAAACACTTAAAAATTAGTAAAAGTGATGTTATCTTGTTTTAGGAGCATCACTTGAGTCTTAATTATATATATAATTACGTTGCAATTGACGCGAGTCCGGAGTAGATCAAATTTTAGGCATTTAATAACCCTCAAATGTATTAAATAAACAAAATGTTCATCTGATTCCCCATTTAGATATTTTTTAATTTTAGATTAAAACCGTGTATTCTTCAATTAAATATTTTTTTACTCTTTTTTCCTAGTGAAAGTAATATGGATAATTGATACGGCAATAAATAGAGTCGCCAAAAAATAAGATATATCTTTTACCCAAGAGAAAGAACCAGAGTAGAAGCCAGCTAAGGTAATACCAACTCCCCAAAGCAGAGCACCTAGCGCGTTTGCCGACAAAAACTTGTAGTAGTTCATCTTTACCGTGCCGGCAATTGGTGGCACAAAGGTTCTAACCCAGGGGATATATCGGGCAATCACAACTGACCACCAGCCATATCTTTCATAAAACCGCTCAGATCTAGCCAGCATTTTCTGCATTCTTGGCGAGTTCTTGCGCTCTAAATATGGCCTACCGAGCTTTCGCCCAATGACATAACCAACCTGATCGCCAACAAAGGCAGCTAAGAAAATAACTGAAATCAAGATCACAATATTTACATCATCTCTAGCGGAAGCCACAAGCCCTGCGCTAAATAATAATGAGTCTCCAGGTAGGAAAAAACCAATAAGCAAGCCAGTTTCAATAAAGATTATGAGGCCAATAAATAGATAAAAAAGAAATGGTGCAACTGGTGATAATTGAGTATCAAAGGATGCAGCAAAGTTAGACATTTACTTTACGCTCCTTTTTTAACTGCCGCTGCTACTTTCTGTACAACATTTTGATCAAAGACAC
>Ga0172372_10002625_pt1 | contig 27127 bp, 25 predicted proteins | sample LakKiv5m_2_FD_114544 | JGI IMG/M metagenome (GOLD analysis project Ga0172372, IMG submission 114544) | Freshwater microbial communities from Kabuno Bay, South-Kivu, Congo - kab_092012_9.5m | ecosystem: Environmental > Aquatic > Freshwater > Lake | place: Democratic Republic of the Congo...
AAGCTGGGCAAAAAAAATATATTAGAGTTTGTGAACTCTAAAGTGCCTTTGGAAGATATTAAGTCTATGGTTTTAGACCGCGATGATCATTTGGAAAAACGAGATTTATCCATCGGTTTTATGCCTATAGCTTGTGCTACTCCGATTGTGATGGCAGAACCTATGGGTTTTTATTGTCGACATGGATTGACTATGTCGCTAAAAAAAGCAAGCGGTTGGGCCAATGTTCGCGATTGGACCATAAAAGGTAAAATTGACGGCGCGCATATGCTGTGCACGATGCCATTGGCGATCACTCTGGGAATGGAAAAATCGACAAAAAAATTTGTCATGCCAGCCGTTGAAGATAACAACGGTTCGGCATTGACGATGCACATACGTTACGCTCATATCCGAGATCCCATTTATTTCAAAGGAATGACCTTCGCGGTGCCTTATAAGTACTCCATGCATAATTATTTATTAAGATACTATCTGGCCGAACACAACCTTCATCCTGATAGAGATGTTAAAATCATCGAGGTCTCGCCTACTAAAATGATTCAGAGTCTGTCTGATGGCAAGGTCGACGGTATATTCGCTCCTGAACCATTCAACCAACAGGCCGTATATGAAAAATTAGGCTATATTTTTTTACTCAGCAAAGACATTTGGGATGGTCATCCTTGTTGTGCGTTCTCTGTTTCATCTGAATTCACTCAGCACTATCCTAACACTTTTAAGGCTTTATTTAAAGCTATTGTCGACGCTACATTATTTTGTTCATCAGTGAATAATCGCCAGCATATTGCACGGGTGATAGCTCCAAAGAAGTATTTAAATCAGCCTGTTGAATTATTGGAACAAGTCTTAATGGGAAGATTTCCTGACGGTAGAGGCTGTTGGAGACATGATCCTAATAGGATACATTTCGATCCTTTTCCTTGGCATTCGATGGCCGTCTGGATTTTAACTCAAATGAAGCGTTGGGGGCAAATTAAAGGTGATTTTAATTATAGGGATATTGCTGAACATATTTATTTAGCCGAAGAGTGTGATGTAGAAATCAAGAATCTAGGTTATAAGAAAAGGGGGAAGACCTATCGCCATCACATGATCATGAATCATAGCTTTGATCCTTTCAAGGCTCACCAATATGAGTCCAATTTTAAGATCAGAAGCACTTAAAATTTTTATTAAAATAATAGGTCTTCTTTTTTCAATCCTAATTTTGCTAATCTAGAGGCTAGGGTGCTAGGCATCATGCCTAAAAGTTCCGCTGCTCCTCCGATACCTGAAATTTTCCCCCTCGTCTTCGTAAGCGCATTCACGATATTATTTTTCTCCAATTCTTGAATCTCAGTCTGAGTTAAAATCGCATTGGATTGAAAGTTTTTTGAAGTTATCGAAGAGGGTATTTCAAAGGTACATAAACCATTTTTAGAGGCAATCACAGCTCTCTCGGTCAGATTTTTGAGCTCTCTGATGTTTCCAGGCCAATCGTGATTTTTTAGCTCCTGTATTTGTTGTTTGGTCAGCATTATTGAAGGTTTATTAAAATGCTTGCAGGCTTGTTCAACAAAATGTTGTGCTAATAAAGGTATGTCCTCACATCTTTCTTGCAATGATGGACATTGTATCGGAAACACACTCAAACGATAATATAAGTCTTGTCTAAAGTTGTTTGGATGATTGACCAGATTCTGATTGGTTGCTGCAATTATTCTGACGTCAACGGTTTGTGTTTGATCATCTCCAACCATTTCAAACTGATCTTCTTGCAAGACACGTAAAAGCTTACTTTGTAATTCTAAAGGTATCTCACCAACCTCATCTAAGAATAACGTTCCTCCATTAGCCATGTGAAAACGGCCTTCACGGTTCCGATGTGCTCCAGTAAAAGCGCCTTTGACGTGCCCGAAAAACTCGCTTTCAAAAAGTTCCCTAGGTATGGAGGCGCAGTTGACTTTAATGAGAGGTTTATCTGAACGTTGGCTTTTTTCATGAATGGCTCTAGCAATCAATTCTTTGCCGGTTCCGGATTGGCCTGTGATGAGCACGCTTGCATCAGTAGGAGCAACCATTTCAACCTTTTCAAGTACTTTTTTCAGTTCAGAACTATGTCCAATGATAAATCCAAAATCATGCTGTTTTTGGATCTCTTCTTTCAATAATGAATTTTCAATGTAGAGCCTCTGTTTTAGAAGTTTAATTTCCTGCTCAACAAATAGGGTGTGAATAGCCGACATAGATATTTTTGATAAGATATTTAAGTGTGAACAGTCATCTTCATTGAGATCATCGCCCATAATCATGATGTATCCTGAGGCATTGCCATGAACGTCCAAGACTTGACCGACGAGATTTGAAGCATTTTCGATTTGAAAGCCAAACTCGTGAGGATTGAATTCATGCTTTCTGAGTAAAAAAGATTCCTTTTTGAGAGTCCAATTTCCAAGCTTAGTGCCGTTTATTGGCACATAATGATATTTTTTTTCATTGATCGGATAGCTTAAGTGCAGGGCCGTTTCACTTTTGTTCGATAGGGGGTTGTCTAAAGAGCAAAGGGGACATGCTTGCGATATTTGCAACAACCATGCCCTCAACTGCCTGATAGAAGGGCAGATTGTTTTTAGTGTAGATTCTAAATTGGCAAAAACTTCATTGGGGGAACGTAAATTTTGTGTCTTAATGCTGAATTCAGCTAGAAATTTGCTTTGTAGTGTCGACGTTAAACTCACAAACACGATTTTTCGAGATTTTTACCTAAATTTAGTAATTATAAGCAATTATTATGCTAAATATGTCTTTTAAATACTTAGATGAAATGAGTCGAATTATGGGGCGCTATAAGGTTAAATTTCTTCAAAAATAGCCTGAGTTTGAAAATAATTACACAACAAAATTGTATCAGAATTATTTTAAGATCATTATTGTGTTTGGCACATCAATTACTAACACTCTTTTGAATTAACTTCTTTTTGGAAAGGAAAGAACATGAAGAATGATATCTATGGTGACGCTTTTAGCCCTGATAATGACATCATGAACGGTCATCCCCACATAGGTGGTGACATCGAACCTGAAGCTGTTTCTGACTATCACAAAACTATGAATCCAATTTTTAGACAGTTGGATCATGTTGGCCATACACATGCAGATGGCACGCATTGCAGTGGCGGCACCTGTAAAAAGGACAGCACGGCTATGAATAGAACAGCCCTCAACACAGAATCCATTAATGAAAAAATAGTTGAAAATGCCATCATGAGAGCCATTTTTCCGAACGATGAGCACCGTCGTCGTTTTATTTCAAAGGTGGGAAAAACGGCTGCTGCATCTATTGTTGCAACATTCTTTCCCATGGATACAGCTAAATCTTTAGCGCAAGAGCCTGTAAAAAATATCGAGAAGAAAGATTTGAGCATCGGCTTTATTCCAATCACTTGCGCTACGCCAATTATCATGGCGGAACCTTTGGGTTTCTATCAAAAGTATGGTTTAAATGCAACGGTCAGGCGTGCTTCAGGTTGGTCTATGGTGCGCGATTGGGCCATAAATAAGGAGGTCGATGCCGCTCATATGTTGAGTCCCATGCCACTTTCAATTAGTTTAGGTGCAGGTTCAAAACAGGTGCCCTTTTTTATGCCGGCAGTTGAAAATATCAATGGTCAAGCGATTACTTTGGCAAATAAGCATAAAAATGTTAAAGGGCCTCAAGATATGAAAGGCTTTAAATTTTGTGTGCCCTTTGATTACTCGATGCACAATTATTTGCTAAGATACTACCTTGCCGAAGGCGGTTTGCATCCAGATAAAGATGTGCAAATCAGAGTTGTACCACCACCAGAAATGGTGGCCAATTTAAAAGCCGGCAATGTAGATGGCTATTTAGCTCCAGATCCATTCAATCAAAGGGCCGTTTATGAAAACGTGGGGTTTATATTTAAACTAACCAAGGAAATTTGGGATGGACATCCCTGTTGTGCTTTTGCGGTATCAAAGGAATTCACCACATCTTACCCCAATACATTTCTGGCATTGTTCAAATCGATTGTTGATGCGACACATTATTCCGCGGTAAAAAGCAACCGAAAGGAAATTGCCAAAGCCATTGCTCCGAAAAATTACTTGAATCAACCTGTGACCGTGCTTGAACAAGTTCTTACGGGTCGTTATCCTGATGGATTAGGCAATATCATGGATGTGCCTGACCGAATCGATTTCGATCCGTTCCCATGGCATTCTATGGCCATGTGGATTCTAACTCAAATGAAGCGTTGGAATCACGTTGAAGGAGATTTTGATTATGATAAGGTAGCAAAAGAAGTTTATCTTGCGGCACAGTGCGACGACTTAATTGAAGAGCTTGGTTATAAGAAAAATGGTGTCACCAAGAAAAAGCATATCATCATGGGCAAGGAATTTGATCCAAAAGAGCCTGAAAAATATTTAAAAAGCTTTCCTATAAATAATTTATAAAGCAAATTTTAATTCAAGATGATTGAAAATGTAAGAATTAGGGGAGGCATACTGACGGTATGCCTCGCATTTGCCTTTGTGATTATTTGGCATGGTTTAACGCTCGAACCAAAATTCATTTCAAAGGGTTTGAGCGAAAAAGAGCTACTGACCATGGAATTCAATGGAGATATTATACGTGATGATAATGATGTCTATTATTACAATCCCGACAAACCTCGTGGCATACCTGGTCCTAAAAAAGTTTTTGATAAGACGATTGAGGAATTTTCTGGAGCCTTTGAAATACGCGGAACCAACGATCATGGTGTCGCTTACTTGATATGGTATACGGTTAAGCGTTTTGCAGCAGGTTTTGTATGCGCCTCAATTATTGCCATTATCTTAGGTGTTATGATAGGTTTATCAAAAGTTACTTTTTTTGCACTGAATCCATTCATACAAGTTTTAAAACCAATCTCACCTCTAGCTTGGATGCCTCTCTTGCTTTATAGTGTTAAGGATCCCACCTATACCGCTATTCTCGTTGTGTTCATGGCTTCCCTGTGGCCAACTGTAGCCAATACAGCCTTTGGAGTCAATTCTATTAAGATAGATTATTTGCGTGTGGCCAGCCTCATGGAGATGAGTCGTTTTAGACTCCTCTATAAGGTCATATTGCCGGCTGCAGCACCAACAATTATTGCAGGGCTTCGAATCTCATTTGGCAGCGCTTTGGTGGCTGTCGTGCCAGCGGAAATGTTGTTAGGAGAATTGGGCATTGGTTATTTAAGTTGGATGGAGTGGAACAATTTAGACATTAGTGGTATTATTTTCGCTATCATGATGGTTGGCATCGTCGGCGTGATACTTGACTCACTTTTTAATTTACTAGCAAAAGTTTTTAGTTACCCAGAAACATAATTTTAAGGAGATAATTTTATGACAAAAGAAGATACAACGCTAGCATTGCTTATCGCAAAAAAAGAAAAGGGATTAACTTTTGAGGATATTGCCTCAAAGTTAGGCTATGACAAAGTATTTATTTCATCAGTTATTTATGGGCAAAATAGTGTTGACGTTGAAACAGCCACCAAATTAGTCGAATTATTGGGAGTAGGTAGTGAATGCATTGATTCTATTTGCGAATACCCATTGAAAGGAAGTCTTGAAGCTAGCGTTCCGGTGGACCCTTTGATCTATCGTTTCCATGAAATCACTCAAGTTTATGGAACGTCGATGAAAGCCATTATACATGAAATGTTTGGCGATGGCATTATGTCGGCCATTGATTTTACGCTTGATATCTCAAAACAAAAGGATCCTAAAGGAGACCGTGTTGTGGTCACTTATAATGGAAAATTCTTGCCTTACAAGAAATGGTGATTTAGACAGAAGTGATGACATTTTAATAAATCAAAGTGTCATTACTTTATGTGCCTCCTCTTAATTAATTTATTTTGAACAATCAGGTTATATGTCATTCCTAAATTTAGAAAATTTAAGCAAAACTTATCCACTCAGCCACGGGCATTCAGAAAAAAAAGGGAGCTTTACCGTATTTAAAAATGTTCAATTGAGAATACATAAAGGTGAATTTGTATCTATGATTGGACACTCTGGATGCGGAAAGAGCACATTGTTAAACATTGTAGCTGGATTTGAAAAATCTTCCACTGGCGGTGTAGTTTTAGATGGCAAGGAGGTTGTGAAACCAGGACTTGATCGAATGGTGGTTTTTCAAAGTTTTGCATTGATGCCATGGCTGAGCGCTTTTGAGAATGTTAGAGTTGCTGTTCGCGAAGCTCATCTCGACTGGAGTAAGCAGGCACTGCACGATTGGACCCAAAAGTATTTCTCATTGATGAGTTTGAATGGCTGTGAAAATAAAATGCCTGCTTATTTATCTGGTGGCATGAGGCAAAGAGTGGGTTTAGCTAGAGCCTTTGCGGTTGAGCCCAAAGTATTATTATTGGACGAACCCTTTGCCCAAATTGACGCTTTGACAAGAGGTTCCATTCAAGAGGAACTTGTTCGTATGTGGACAGCAACCCAAAACACCGTATTCATGGTAACTCATGATGTTGATGAAGCTATTTTATTGTCTGATAGAATCGCATTGATGACCAATGGACCGAATGCTGAATTAGCAGAAATTATAGAGATAAATATTCCAAGACCTAGAAGCCGTGAGGCTTTGATTGATCATCCTGAATATTTAAAAATAAGAGCTCATATTTTGCGTTTTTTAGTTCGTGGAGCGAAGCGCAGTCCTGAAGAAAAACTCCATTTAACGGGCACTTGAATGAGAGGAAACTATGTCTGAAGAGAAACGCCCACCCTTTCCACCGTTCAATAGAGAAACAGCCATCGAGAAGGTTAGAATGGCTGAGAATGCTTGGAATCTTAAAGATCCCAAAAAAGTATCGCTAGCGTATACCCTTGACAGTGAATGGAGAAATCGTTCTGAATTTATCAAAGGACGAGAGGAAATAATCACTTTTTTGGAAAAAAAATGGGCTAAAGAACATGAGTATAGATTGATTAAAGAACTGTGGGCATTTGAAGGTTCACGAATTGCAGTCAGATTCGCCTACGAGTGGCATGATCATGCTATGAACTGGTTCAGATCTTATGGTAATGAAAATTGGGAATTTAATGAAGGTGGTTTGATGCGTCGTCGGATTGCAAGCATCAACGATTTGGCGATTGAAGAGTCCGATCGTAAATTTAATTGGCCTTCTGGAATTAGGCCGAACGACTATGCTAGTCTTTCTGAGTTACAATTGTAACTTTAATTCAAATGAAAGCAGGCGAGGGCAGGCGCTAAGGCCGTAAATCAACCGAACATCCACAAAGCACAAGTCTGGTAGTCTAATTTTGAAATGACACTGAAACAGTAAAATTGTTGACCCCAATTCATAAATTCTGAACCTTGAATTTATCAAATGATGGCTATAAATGCTGAGCATTTTACCATCGTATTAAAATATTGGACTGATCTTGAGAGAAAAGGTACTGATCACAGGTGGAACAGGTTTTTTGGGAAAAAGACTTGCTCAACGTCTAAAGCTCTCCTATAACGTCACAATTTCAGGTAGAAATAATAAACAAAATATGCTCGCGAGTCAATTTTCGGGGTGTGAAGTCATGCCTATGGATGTTGCGAGTATGAATTCTGTCCGTGATGCCGTTATCAGAATTAAACCTGATATTATTATTCATGCTGCGGCAACCAAGTTTGTTGACTTAGCTGAAAAACAACCGTTAGAGTGCATTGATGTCAACGTGATCGGCTCTCAAAACGTGGCAAGAATTGCCATGGAGCAGAATGTTAAAAAAGTGATAGGGATTTCTACCGATAAGGCATCTCCACCGGTTCGCAATATTTATGGTTTGAGCAAAGCCACAATGGAAAGGCTTTTTTGTGGTTTAAACGAACATGCAACAACACAATTTACCTGTGTGAGATATGGGAATGTAGCTTGGTCGACGGGTTCAGTTCTTCCCATCTGGAAAAAGATGCTAGAAAAGACAGGTGTTATTGGCACTACAGGTCCTGAAATGCGAAGATTTTTCTTTACTGTAGACCAAGCGGTTGAATTGGTTTGTACAGCATTAGAAAACATGGAGTTAGTTAAAGGTAAAGTTCTTAGTCGAGTCATGAAAGCCGCTCAAATAAAAGATATATTGAGAGTTCTCACAGAGACAAAAGGGGGCACCTATGAGCTGATTGACGGACGTCCCGGAGAAAGAATTGATGAGTATTTAATTGGAGATCTTGAACTTCCTTACACTGAAGAGCTTATGTTAAAAAATATTAAGCATTACTTGATTTCGTTCAATGAAAAAGTTGCCAAGCCTATAACGGTAGGTTTGTCCTCTGCGAATACGGAAAAGTTGACAGATGGAGAAATCTCAGATTTGCTTTGCAATATCCCAGAAGAAGAACTATAACATGCCATTCAATCATGCCATGATCATGGCTGCAGGACGGGGTACACGCATGATTCCCCTGACAAATGACATACCCAAAGCCATGGCTAAATACAATGACACGACTTTAATAGGCAATGGCATTGCAGCATTAAAAAGACAAGTTAAAAATATTCATGTCAGCGTGGGATATAAAAAAGCCATGTTGGCAGCACATGTTATTGAAGAAGGAGTCGCTTCAGTATTTTGTACAGAAGGAAAAGGACCTGCTTGGTGGATTTACAATACGCTTCTTAGTGGTCTCGATGAACCCATCATGGTATTGACTTGTGACAATGTTGTAGACATCAACAGTTTGGAACTGCTTAACGACTATAAGGATAAAAATTGCCCTGCATGCATGCTTGTTCCCGTTAAGCCGATAGAAGGGATTGAAGGTGATTTTATTTTTCATTGTGAATCACGAGTTACTGAGTTGAGCAGAGTTAAAAAAGCAGATAAATATTGTTCTGGAATACAAATTTTAAATCCGAAGAAAATCAATCGAATAACTGAGGCAACGGATGACTTTTATATTGTTTGGAGTCAGTTGATATCACAAGGAGAATTGTACTGTTCGGATATATTTCCAAAAAAGTGGTACACGGCAGACACTTCAGATCAGTTGAAAAATTTGAATGCGGGGCGTCTTTAGACTTTGTCATCCCCCCATGTTACCGTTGTTTTACCTGCATATAATGAGGAAAAACACATTGAATCCGTAGCGCGCTTGGCAATGCAATACGCTGACCGTGTGATTGTGATCGACAATTGTTCAACAGATCAAACTTACGAGAGGGCAAAATCATCCGGAGCCATAGTGCTTCGACACTGTGTTAACTTAGGAAAAGCCGCCTCTATGAAAACGGGTTGTGAGGCCGCAATCAAGTTGGGAACGGATTATATTGCTTTTATGGATTCGGATGGTCAGCATAAACCAGAGGATGTGTTGCGCTGTGTTCACATCTTAGAAAATGAGGATGTCGATATTGTGATTGGCGGTAGGATTGAAAAAGACAACATGCCACTGGTCAGAAAATGGGGAAATTTGAGTTTGAAAATTTTAACCCATCTGATTTTCAATGTGGCGATCAATGACATTCAATCGGGTTTTCGTGTGTTTAGAGTTTTATTATACGATAAAATAAAATGGGTGTCCACCGGAAAAGACCATTACTTTGCAGATGCAGAAATAACCTGTCGAATCGGAATGCATCAGATTAAATATAAGGAAATTGACATTGAAACGATATTTTTCGATAACTATAAAGGCATGACCTTTTTAGAAGGGTTACGGCTGTTGAAAAAGATATTTATTTGGAGATTCACTTTATGACCATCTTGATTCAGACGATAGGAACCATTTTGGTCATGATGCAAATGTTTTCCATCTACATCAATTATAAGAAAGGTTTTTTTAATAAAGTAGAATATATATTATGGGAAGGGTTATTTGCTTGTTTGTTTTATTCTACATTAAGTCCTGCCCTTTATGAAACTGTAAGTGCTTATTTAGAAATGCCTTCATGGACAGGATTGGTAATATTTTTATTTTTTATATTTTTAACAAAACTCATTTACATGAATTATTTATCAAATGTTGAGATCAAGAAGCAGCTAGAAGCTTTGATCCGAATGAAGACTTTAGAAGAATTGCCTAAGCTGTAAATTTTATAATTTGCTATGGTGATAATTGGAATCGATAAGCGTATTATTAATTTTAAAATAAAAATTTTTTAAAATTCAAGTTCGCTGCGAGCGAGCTACTTTTAAATAATGAAAAAATAGGAGGTATAGATCCATGTTAAAAATAATGGTCCAACTAAATGAATAGCCCATTGAATTGAGATTATTAATACCAAAGAGTTTGACGAATCGGTTGAAGCCATCCATGCCATTGGTTTCAAAGCAGGAGTTCACGGCAAGAGTGTCTAAACCAAATTCATTATCAAAAATATTCAAGAGCGAGTGAGAGTGTAACGTGACATCGGGAGTGCCGGTTGTAATGATGTTCATTCCTTTGAGAAGGTCGCAATTTACGAGTAGATTAAAATCGAGAAGTTGAATTTTTATAGGACGAAAGGCGTTGATGAAAGGGATATATCGAAAAAAAAGAATCAGGAGTCTTGAATTTTTTTTAAAAATTCTTTCTTGAAACATTTTAAATTTGGTTTCAAGTTCGGCCCAACCATGAGTGTTGGGAAATTTTAATTTGGGTCGTTCCGAAAGTTTAACATAGAGCTCTTGCCAAAAATTTAGAGAATCTTTATTTAGACAAAGTTTATCAATCGTTTGAGATTCTCCGGGTTGCATGAAAATGATAGGGACATTCAGATTTAAGGGTTGATTAAATTTCCGAATAAAATCCTCAGGAGTGTTGATTGAATCATTCATATAAAAATTTAATTCATTTGAGAAATACACGAAACTGGCAAACGCGATGATTGCTTTGGGCTTAAAGTACTCATTTTGAAGTTGGCTAAATTTAACTTTTGCTTCAGCGCCACGTTGTCTCCACTCAAGGTTATCTTTACCGCCGCGCCAAGCGGCGTAACTAAATTGAGTGAGCAACACATCACATGTTCCATGCTTTTTTAGAAATTTAGAAGCTACAACAGAGTTTGAAATAAGGCAATCATTAATATGAAAAAGGGTTTGTTTATTAATTCTAACAATAAGAGCCGAGTCAAAAAAAGCAACCGGTTCGATTTTGATTTTAAAATCATCAGTCAAGGTAAGTTCTTGGTTACTTTTTAATTCTGTCACTTCGAAATCTAAACTTTTTAAAAAAGAAACGACGCGCTTATCCTTGGTGTATTGAAAAATAAATTGAATTTTATTTTTTTTAATTAACTCTTGATATTTTTTTAAAAAAGCAATCGAAAAATGATCTGGATGCTCGTGGGAATACCAGATATAATTTGTTTTATTGAGCAATTCGGTAATTTCAGCATCAGTGTTTTCATATATCAATGACCAGCCGTAATCAAATGCAGAACCAAAGCACCATGGGTCGGTTAACAATCCAATTTGATTATCTCCGATCCAAACCGAGGAATGATTTACAAATTGGATTTTACCTTGTTTTTCAACTTGCGACATAAGCTTATAGAGGAGATAAGATAATGTTTTTTAATTTTATTTAGAAGTAAATTTCATAGCCAAACTGTATTTGCCCAATTTGTGGTTGATCAAATGCAGGCATACTCCAAATAAGCAGCAGTTTTTAACAAAGTTACTACGCTGATAAACTTGCCATAACCAAATCCAATCAGGTGTTAAATCACTTGGAGTATAAACGAGGGCAGGGCCGTGAATGGTTAAGTTGACAAAAACTAGAAATATGCCCAATAGGGTGGCTGCCATTCTAACGTGGTAACCCGATGCAATCAACAAGCCACAACCTAGCAATAATATTCCAGAAGCTATGGACAAGATCTGGTTTAAAAAATTGGGCAAGAACGAGGGCATCATCTTGATGATCAATTGATTGGAAAAAATGTGTTCCCCACCTAATCCAATAAAGATGAGTGAGAACATAACTCTAAAGACCACATCTGTGATGTCATAGTGAAATCTCAGCTTATTGTAAATTGTTTTAATTGGATTCATGATGCTGTTTCGAGAACATTGAGTTAGGGCCCCAGTTGTGAATTTTTGGGAGAGATTGATAGAGTATCCAGTGAAATAATCTTCTTGGACAAAAGCGTTGGAAAAAATAAAAAAAATAAGCGTCCCATGTGGCGGGAACACGCAATGGAGGGTTTTTAGAAAAGGCCACCTTGACGACTTTGCGGGCAACTGAATCAGAGGTTGCAATCGTGCCTTGCATCATTTTGCGGATAAAAGAGTCCATATATTTGTAATGGGCAAAATAAGGATCATTAGGGTCCGATTTCGATTTGTAACTTAGTTCCGTATGAAGAATATTATTGATTCCCTCAGAATTGATAAAGCCCGGTTGCACAATACTCACCCTAATGTTCCAAGGTTTAACTTCATACCAAAGAGATTCACTTGCTCCTTCAAGAGCTCTTTTTGAAGCACAATATACCGCCATGGTTGGCATGGATAGCATACCGCTCACACTAGAAATATTAATAATATGCCCAAACATCTTTTCTCGCATACTGGGCAAACATAAGCGTACCATTTCCATAGGTGCTCGAAAGTTGATGTCCATTTGGGAAATGCGTTCTTTTTCTGTAATGTGCTCGACCACAGCCCGGTAGCTCTTGCCGGCATTATTGATGAGCACATCAACGCCACCAAGTTGTGAGTTAACTTTTTCAATCAACTGTTCTCGTTCTTGTGCCTTCGTGATGTCAAGTGGCTCAATCCAGCAATGTTCGTTAGTTGAAAATTCAGTTTGCTCAAAACGCTTGAGTGAACCTTGTCTGGCAGTTAAAATGAGATGAACAGGATACTTTTGAAAAGCCCTAGCAATGGCCAGTCCCAAACCGGTACTAGCTCCGGTGATGAGCACAACAAGAGTTTTATTTTGAGCAGTAGAAGTCAAGAAAGACATTCTACCCATTCATGAAAAGTTGGCGACTCTTTTTTTGAAATAGAATTTAATGAAAAGGCATCAAACGATTAAAATTGGTTTGATGCCTAAAAGAGAAGCGTTGCCTAGTTGCTTAAAACAAATAAAAAACCTCTGATATAGTGTTCTACCATTTTAGGGTTCCAGTAGGTTTCTGGATTATGACCGAAATTGGTGTAGAATACACGACCTTTTCCATAGTTTTTTAACCAAGAAACGCCATAAACAGTCTCGAAAATATAAGGGCCATTTTTATTGTTTTCCATTAGAGCATTGGCTTCACTGTTGCTGTCGAGTGTAACTAAAAACTGTAGTCCTGCGGGAACATCTTTATGTCGATAAATTTCATCTTTATGTGAAAATTTAGGTTCAAGACATTGACAAGTATAGTGTCCTTTTGCTTCAACTTCAAAATCCCAAGTTCCGCCAGCATTCCATGGATGCCCATTAAAGTTTCCGCCAATCATATTCGTGTACTCAGACCAATCGCCCGCATCGCTGGCAGCGTGAATGCCAATGAAGGCTTTGCCTCCATAGACAAAGTCTAATAGTGCTTTGCGTTGAGGCTCAGCAAATGTTTTTGAGATGTGGGTTGCATTCAAGTTGAGAATAGCATCGTAAATTGAGATTTTCTCAGGAGTGTAATTTTCAGGATTGTCATCGAAAGTGAACTCAAAATTTGGAAAATGTTTTTGAATCGATTCTAGCATGGCTTTTCCAGCGCTTATCGAGGTATGAACAAACCCACCGCAGTTAGCATAGACTAGAATTTTTTTCATTTTGGCCGGCTTATCTTTGAGCGTTGTTGGCATTGCCGTATCGATATTTTTTAATACGTCTTGAGTGATAGGGAATAAATCTTTGGCTAAAAGCCCATTTGTTAAGCCCATGTAAAAAAGTGAATAAATCAATAAAACTTTGTAGGTTTTAATCATAGGTTGCTCTCATAAGAAGTTTAATTTCCCTTATAGTATAGAGATACTAAAGTTTTTAAATTGTATATTTTGGGAGATTTAATTGTAAAAAATAACGAAATATTGAGTCAATTACGACTTGACTTATGCTCTATTGTGCATAAGTTTGAAGTAACTTGTTTTATTGAAGTGAGCATATGTCTAGAAAGTTGAGTGTTTTTCCATACCTATTTGTCTTTGGCGCTTCGCTTCTTTGTTTGAGTGCTGAAGAAAAGCTCAATAAACAAATTCCCCTGCTCAGCCCGAAAGAATTTCTTAAAACAGTTGAAATACAAGATGGTTATTATTTAGAGGCCGTCTTATCTGACCCTGATATCAAAGAGCCAGTTGACATTGCCTTTGATGGCAATGGTCGTATGTATGTGGTTGAGATGAGAACTTATATGCAAGATGCTGATTTCACCGGAGAAATGGAGGCGAAGAGTGTTGTTTCTAGGCATGAGGACACAAATGGAGATGGCATATACGATAAGCACACGGTTTTTGCTGATAAATTGATCTTGCCAAGAAAAATAATTGTTTTGGATGATGGCGTGGTGATTGGCGAAACCAACACTCACGACTTATACTTATACAAAGACACTAATAATGATGGCGTGGCCGATCAAAAGACGTTATGGTATCAAGGCGGTGAACGTGGTGGCAATATGGAACACCAACCACAAGGTTTTGTTTGGGGACTAGACAATTGGCTCTATTCAACTTATAACGACTATCGTCTGAGATACACGCGTGGCAAAGTTGAAATGGAGAAAATATCAAGCAATTCTGGACAGTGGGGCATCACTCAGGATAACTACGGTAAAGTGTGGTTTGTGAATGCCGGTGGGGAACAGGGTCCAGTGCATTATCAATCTCACATCGAGTATGGAAAAATTGCACAACCAGAAAGCCCGTATGACCAAGCTATCAAGGAGGTATGGCCTATCGACAACATACCTGATGTGCAAGGAGGATTGCATAGGATTCGTGAAAATAATACTTTAAATCATTATACCGCTACATGTGGTCAAGTGATTTATCGCGGTGATCGCTTGCCACAGGAACTTCAAGGAAATTTATTCTTTTCTGAACCTGTTGGTCGATTGATCAGACGCTTGGTGATCAGTGAGGAAGATGGTCTCGTCAAATTGAGTCATCCTTATCATGAGGAAAAGAAAGAATTTATCCGTTCAACGGATCCAAATTTCCGTGTGGTCAATGGCAAAACAGCTCCAGATGGAAGCTTGTATTTTGTGGATATGTATCGAGGTATCATTCAGCAAGGCAATTGGACACGACCAGGAAGTTACTTACGAGGCGTCATCGATGAGTATGGTTTGGCTCAAAATATCAATCATGGTCGCATTTGGCGCTTGCGTCATAAAGATTATAGTTTGGGTCAAATGCCCAATATGCTTGCTGAAACTCCTGACCAACTCATTGCGCATCTAGGACATCCAAATGGATGGTGGCGCGATCAAGCTCAAAAATTGATTGTTTTAAAAGCGGATAAATCTGTTATTCCTAAACTCATTTCAATGGCTAAACAAAGTAACAGTGCCTTGGAAAGACTTCATGCTTATTGGACGCTAGAAGGTTTGGACGCCTTGAATGAAGAGATGGTCATTGCAGCTCTTCACGATTCCGACCCTAAACTATCTGAAAGTGCCATGCGTTTTGCAGAAGTTTGGATGAACAAAAATTCAAGTATTAAAAATTTTTATATGGATGCTGCGCAAGGAAGCAATCACTCCATAGCCAAACAGGCTATGCTAAGTTTAAAAAAAATAAAAGCACCTGAATTTTTAACCTTAATGAAAACCTTGCCGACAAAACCAGGTTTTGAATCCTTAACATGGCTGTTTGCTGAGTTATCAAAAGGTGAACCAACTTTTCAACAACTAACGTCAATGTCTTTAAACGATCAAAAATTATTTCACAAAGGTCGACAAATATTTCAAATGCTTTGTATTGAGTGTCATGGAGAAGATGCCTTGGGCAAAAAAACTGAGGGTGGACAGATGGGTCCAAGTTTGGTGAGCTCTCCCCGTGTGAATGGACCGGCTGAGACGATTCTTGAAATCATCATGAATGGCATGACCGGTCCTTTGGACGGTAAAAATTATTTAGCGGGAATGATGTTTCCAAATAAAACCCAAAATGACGAGTGGATCGCTTCGGTAGCTACGTATGTACGCAATGACTTTGGCAATAATGCAAGTCCAATTCGTCCAGATCAGGTTCAGAAATTGCGTAAGGCGAGTGAAGGTAAAACTGACTTGTGGACTCAAAGTGAACTAGAAGCGCACCATAATTTATACCTCAAGCCCACCAAAGAGTGGAAAGTGAGTAGTAGTCACAACCCTAAGGCTGTAAATAGTGTGATTGACGGAAATGTCAAAACGCGCTTCAGCACCAATGCTAAACAAGAAAAGGGGATGTGGGTTCAGGTTGACTTCCCAGATATCAAGACCATATCCGGTTTGTTTTTGGATACATCAACTTCGATCAATGATTATCCACGGTCTTTTGAAGTTGCTTACTCAAAAGATGGTCACGAGTGGAGTAAGCCCATTGTAAGCAAAAAAAACAATCAAACGAAAATAGAGTTGCTTTTTGAAGAAATTGAAATAAAAGCCATCAAATTCACATTAACAGAAAATTATACTCGCAGCAATTGGTCCATTCACGATCTGAAGTTTTATGGCAAGAAAAGTTAATGAAGTCTTGAAATAAGGAGATTCTTAGTATTAATTTTATTGACAAAATAATATAAAAATCAAAATCCATTAACTCAATCGATTGAGAGTTGGATGATGCATAAGAACATAAAAGTATTTACTTTAATTGAATTGCTCATAGTTTTGGCAATATTTCTTTTAATCTCGGCGCTTTTGTGGCCAGCATTGAAAAAAACTATGAATATTGCTTTTTCTATTGAGTGTCAGGGGCAATTAAAACAACTTGGAGTTGCAACTTCCTTATACACAAACGATTTTAATGAGCTTTTACCTAATCCTATTGTCAGAGTGACCCCAACAGCAGATGATGATGGGAGATGGACAAATGTCATGCGAGAATACATCATAGATAAAGAAATATTATATTGTGAGATTGCTCCAGATAATATTAAAAATATATATTCTCCTAAAGCTCTTTCTGGAAATCAATGGTTCGGGAAACCAAGCTATGGCTTTAATATGTTTTTGTATCTGAGGTCACCACTTTTCGGCTTTAATACTTTAAATCAAAATGAGTATTCACACCTGAGCTTGAATCAAATTTTATCCACTAGTGAATGTGTTCTTTTTGGTGATACAAACAATCCTCAAGAAGGAAGTGTGAATTCTCAGTATTTGTTTCCTTATAAAGGTCCTACTCCTGTGTCATATGGAGGAATCTTAAGCGACAGGCATGATTTTGGAGGAAATTTTCTTTGGGCCGATATGCATGTAGATAATCAAGATAGAGAAATAGCCTTTTCTAATGTATTTAAATGGTTCGGCCCTAAAGGAAAATGAAAATTTTAGAGACGGGTTGATAACAGTTCAAATTTAGTTCAGGTCATGGAGTTGTCATCAAATCTGAACTCAAAGTTAAAGACCCAGTGTATAAATTGATAAACCATGCAGTCGTGCCCATAGGCAGACTCGTTTTAACCTGCAATTGTTCTTCGGCTTGAGTAAATGAAATGGGAGTCTCGGTCCACTTCCTTTTAACAGTATGGCCAAGATCACAAGTGCTAATAAGTGTTGCTCGCTCAATTGATTTAAAGACTTTGAATTCAACTTCTATTTGTGGGGAGTTGTGATTGATTTTAACTTGTTCAGCCCACGGGTGTCCATTTTTTACAATGCTATCTGCAAACGCGTAACTATCGTCTGGTTTCCACCCTGCTTGATGACCGTGTTTCATGTTTGGAATATAACTAACCATACGTTTGCCAACAGCCGCTTTATAGTTTTCGCTTTGAATATCAATGGAGAAATGAGCATCTCCAGTCCAAGAGAGCCATAAAGTAGGCATCTTAGCTAAAGTCATGCGCAACATAGGATCCCATACTTCCTGATACATGCGTTGATGCTGTAATGCTTCAGCATAATGGTTGTCAATTTTGTGCAGAGCCCCACAACCATAAGTGGGAATAGCCAGAGCAAAACGTTGATCAATGCCGATCACTGCGCTTGTGATGATGCCGCCCCATGAGATGCCCATTAAACCAATATGGTTGGAATCAATTTTTGGATTTTGTCTCAATAAAGTATTGGCAAGCACAACATCTGCAACAGCATGGTACATCCATTGTTCGGACAGAGGCTTTGAATCATCCTGATAGATTCCCATTCTAGCTGGTCCGGCCCAGTTGTGGCTTTGCCATTTTGTCTTGCCATTGGTCAGTGTTTCTTTTTGATCCGTTTGTCCTTCTACCGCAATGCTAATAGCAGCATAACCACGTTTATTCCACTCCATAACCCATTCTTTGAAAGCGGTGCCTCCACCACCATGCACCAAGACCATCGCTGGAATTTTCGTTAGATTCGTTTCTGGAACTCCCAACCAAGCAAATACTCGAGTGGATTTCCCCTTGTATTTCAAACCATCATAGAAAATAGGCTGGAGAATGCCCTCACTTTTATAATTTTCAACAGGATAAATTCGAGGAATAGTGCTTAATTGACCCAAGGCTAAAACTTGTTCGCGCAACGGCTTATAATCAAGGTTATTTTCTTCACTAAACAGCATGGTGCCCAAAAAAATGGCGCAGCAAAAGGTGAGGGACTGCCTTAAAATAAAAATCATAGGATAACTTAGTTATTAAAATTTTAGTCTAAATGCAACTTTCCAAATAGTCAAGTCAAAGGATCTTATTCGTTTAATAATACCATTTTCGGAAAAAATAAGACTAAGAAATAGTTAAGAAAAATAGAATTTTAAAGAACCTTTTTAAGTCTGTAAAAACAACCTATACTTATCGCAACAATTTTATAGGACTATACATGCGACTCATACCCCTTTTAGCACTGCTCATTCATTTTCGTACCGTTTGTATTGCTGATGTCCCAAGTATTCCAGACCAGCCTATAGGCATAAAAGGTGAGTTGCTTTTTTCAGATGATTTTACTAAAAGTGATTATGGCGAGGCTTGGCATAAAGTGGTACCGACATTCACTTTTTTAAATGGTGAGCTCAAAGGCACTCAAACCCGTTTTGATAAACCGGCCGAAGGCAAAACCCCTGCGATTAAAGCGCACGGTGCCGTGATTGGAAACAATATTCCAACTAAAGACAGCGTCATTGCTTGTGATTTCAAATTTGGTGGTGCAACGAGAATGTCAGTTGAATTCGATGATCGCGCTTACAAAGGTTCGCACTATGGTCACTTATGCCGATTGATCATCACTCCAACCAAAGTGACCTTGCTCGATGAACGTGATGGCAGCATGCGATTGGACATCCGAGACATGAACAATGACCCCAGTAAAAAAGCTGAGCGCAACAAGCTTTTAGAAGGCAGAAGCTCCCATTTTCCAGTTAAACTCATAGCGGATGAATGGCACCACTTGGTTTTAGAAACTGTTGGAGATGAAATGAGAGCTGTCATAAACGACAAGCCCGTAGCATATTTAAAATCTTCAGGAATAGCACACCCAACGAAATCGAAAATTGAGTTGGGTGTAGGTGGGGCTGATGGCTATTTTGATAACATCAAAGTATGGCAAGCCAAACCTTTGAACTAGTGATGAGCTTTTAAGTGAGACCTTAATAAGTCCTCGCCATAATCGTTTTTATAATCGCGAACAGAAGTATGAATATGATTTGCATCACCTTGAGTGTTGCAATATTCTATAAGCATATCAGGACCTTTGATGCGATAGTAATGTCCATCACCCACTTTTAAACCACCTGCCCAAGCGAATTTATAGTCCTTCCAGTCATTCTTCTTCCATGCTTTGACAATTGTGGATTGAACCGTTTCTGAAAAGCGATTCATATAAACATCAATGAGTGCCACAAAATCAGATTGCTGCGATGAACTCATTTCTAAAAAAGATAAACCGTTGTCATCTAGGGGAGGGGCCACAGATTCAGCGGCAGTTAACAACTCATTTGGAGCCGTGTTAGTCACAATTGCTTTTGATTTTTGCACGTCGTCGAGTGAATTGACGAAGGCTCTTGCCAAGGCTTGTTCTTGTGGAAGAACTTCATGTCCTTTTTGAGGTCCGGTTAGAGCAATGGCGGGATTGGTTCCCATAAAAAAAGGTGTGGCTGAAATGATGTTGTCTTTCATACCGGTGAACGTCAAGGAAACGTGATGCCCTTCATAACGGAAGGTCCAAAAATCTTCACCAGGCAAGCCCCAGAAGTTGATGACATATTTAGTCGGGTCGCGTTTTGTATCACCGACAGGTCTATTTTCCATAATGCGCACCAGCTCTTCAAGTTGCATGATTTGAAAGCTTTTGTCCAAGCCCATTTGGCTCATATAGTCTTTCAAGGCCGCTTTAAATAAAATTTGTTGTTGTTCATTCAATTGATTCCATCGCAATCCCGTTCTTTCTTTAGGGATAAAATGCCAGATTTTTCTTTCAGCATTTTGCCATGGATGAAAGGCTAAATTTTGCTGATTTGCATCAAGACTAGACACAAATTTTTTAGTGGCATGGATTTCTGAATCAGCACTGACACTCGACAAAACAAGACAAAGTAGGGACGTGGTGAATTTAAACGATTTGTTCATAAAATTGGCTAAAAGAATTCAAAACACCATGATAGGTGAAAAATGTGCAAATTCAATTATTGAAAATAAAAATGGGCTCATCTGAGCACTATTTTTTCATCGCCTGTATGGTTGAACGATAAATTTCCCCAATTTTCTCAGAAGCCGAAATGCTGATGTTTAAATCGTGCAATAAACCATCACTCAAGCCATAAATCCAACCGTGAACGGTTAAATCAAATTGATTGAGCCAAGCATTTTGAACGATGGTGGTTTGACAGACATTGACGACCTGCTCAATCACATTGAGCTCACAAAGAGTGTTAATGTTTTCTAGATCGTTGTTTTTATTAGCCAAAAAGGAAGGGTGTTTTTGTGCTACATCTTGCACCGATCTAAGCCAATTGTCGATAAGCCCAAGTTTGTTATCCTCATAGGCTGCCTTGATGCCGCCACAACCGTAATGCCCACACACGATGATGTGCTTGACTTTGAGCACTTCGACTGCGTATTGAATGACAGATAAACAATTCAAATCCGCATGCATGACAATATTGGCGACATTTCTGTGAACAAAAATGTCGCCAGGTTTTAAATCGACAATTTCATTAGCTGGAACACGACTATCTGAGCATCCTATCCAAAGGTACTCAGGACTTTGTTGTCTAGAGAGTTCTTCAAAAAAGGTAGGATGCTTTTTTTTAATTTTATCCGCCCAACCGATATTTTTTTCAAATAAATGCTGTAAATCCCTCACGTATGATGATGTCTTAGTGGTTAAAAAGGTGATAGTATAGAGCTTAGAAAAGAGTCATTACCTGTGTTGTCAGTTTGACCTAAAAGTTCGTTTGAATCAAACAAACTTAGCTTTATAAGACTTAGCGCTTTAGATTTCATAATGTACATTATCGGAAGTTAAATATTAATGCCCTCTTTTGTAAATATGATATAAAAAATGAGAGAATAACGATATTGTTTTGCCTAAGGCTCGAATACAATCGGATTAAATTTATGAAATAGGAAATAGGCTATGATCAAGTTCTTGTATTTTTTAGTGGGCATGGTATTCACCTTGTTTTCCTCAGAGAAACCAAAAGTCGTTGTTGGGTATTTACCGTCCTATCAAATGGACAAAGTTTTACCAAGTCAAATGGAAGGTCTTACTCATCTTATCTATTTTGGTACAAAAATGCCTTCTGATGGAAAATTTGATTCTCAAATTGTGGAAAGCACGACTCTCGAACGTTTAAAAAATATAAAAAAAGTTATTGGGTGCGAGTTGCAAATTTGCATAGGTGGATGGGAACGTTCGCAAGGTTTCTCGCAATTGGTCCAAGATGAGCAAGCTCGTTTGAGTTTTATATCCGAGATGTTGACTTTCTGTACCACACATGGATTTGATGGCATTGATTATGACTGGGAGTACCCTAAAACGGAGTCTGAAATCTCTTTGTTTGGCGATTTTTTGATCGAAAGCTCGCGTGAATTTCACAAGCAGGGACTTTCTGTATCCATTGCTCAGGCGGGATGGCAAAAATTTAGTCATGAAGTTTATCATTCAATTGATCGAGTTCACTTGATGTCCTATGACCACGATTTTCCCCAAGCAACATTAGAAAAGACCATTTCAGATATAGAACAAGTCGTGAATTCAGGATGCCCGAACGAAAAGATTGTTTTAGGCCTGCCTTTTTATGGACGAAATAAAGCTGGGAAAAGTAAAACTTATGAACAATTGGTCGCCATGGGAAATGTCTTTTCAGAATTGGATCAAGTTGAGAACTACGCTTTTAATAGCATAGATACTATAAGCAAAAAACTTTCTCATGTGGTCAAACATAATTTAGCGGGTGTTATGATCTGGGAAATAAGCCAAGATTCGGTACACCCTTCGTATTCTATTTTAAATTTTATAAATCAAAAAATTAAATTTAAATCAAACAAATGAACCAAAATCACCGTTACACACTTATCGAACTGTTGGTTGTGATAGCTTTGCTAGTATCCTTAGCGAGCTTATTTAATCCAGCATTGCAAAATCTCATTCAAAGAGCAAAACAAACCACTTGTTTGGAGAATTTAAGACATCTTGGTGTGGCTAATCTGAGTTACACGGAAGATTTTGATGGCTGGATGGTGGTCGCTTCAGTTCCCTATGGTGCGACGGGGCAATGGTCTGCTGAATTGGCAGCTTATTTATCCCTGCCTTGGGAAAACCGTGATCAAGTTAAGGCCCACAACACTGTTATGGAATGTCCATCCTCAAATTTCTTTGAATTTGGGACCAGTCCCATTTATGGTGGCTACGGTTATAATTACAGATACCTTGGTTACTTCGATGATCCTAAATATTGGGAGAGTGTCAATTCACCTCAATATGATAGGCAAAATATAAAACAAGCGACCTCCCCTACTCGAACCGTACAAATTGGTGACTGCGTGAATTATGAAGATGCCAACCAGTCTTGGGAGTATGGTTACATCTATACCCCTGCCACAAAATCCTTTCCCTATTTGCGGCACCAAGGTGGTTTCGATGTCCAATGGTTAGATGGTCATGCTTCTTTTGAACTTTGGGATGAGTTCAAACTAGGTGTTAATGGTGATAGTGCTTGGAACTACAAATTGGTTAAAGAGTGAGTCTTGTGTTGTGACTTTACATTTTTTGTTTGATGCGTTTGAGCCACCATGAACGATGAATCTGTCTATTTCTGAAATCTTCTGGAATAGACAAGTGGCTGACTTCCTTTATTTCAAAAAAATCTGATACGGCAGGATTCATTTCAAACGCCCTAGAGTTATTGCTGAAAAACAATTCTGAGGTTTCAGTCATTAGTTTTGAGATGTCGGTGAGTAGTTTTAAATGGTCGCGATCGACACTGAACGAACTTTCATTCATTCTTTTTGAATTGCTAAATGTTGGCGGGTCACAAATGATGAGATCGTATTTCAAATTTTGTGCAACAGCTGACGTCAACCAACTCAAACAATCTGCGGCAATAAATTCAAGATTTGTGTTCATCGAAGTGCCATTTAGCTCACAGTTACGCTGTGCCCAGCTTAGATACGTCTTACTCATATCGACAGTGGTGACTGATTTTGCTGCGCCGGCTTTGGCATACACTGAAAAACTACCGGTATAAGCAAACAAATTGAGCACCATTTTGGAATGAGCTTTGTCTCTAATCCAACCTCTAGCAGGACGATGGTCTAGAAATAAACCGATATCCAAATAGTCGCTCAAATTTACTTCGAAAGTTAGACCTTGCTCTTGCACTGGCTTTATTTTAGAACTTTGATCTAATTTTTCATATTGTTGTCTTTCACCATCTTGATCTTTTTGGCGGCGACGCTCCTTGATATAAATGTGTTCCTCATTTAGATTCAGTCCAGTTTTTATTTCTTCAAGACACAACTGTCTAAATGCTTGTTGCTGTTCCATGGTTTCATCGCGCTTTCTCTGCTTAAACCATACGACGACGTCACCGTCAACCCAATCGATCAGCAAGGGGAATTCTGGAATGTCCTTTTCATATAGTCTAAAGCAGCTCGTATTCGTGCGTTTTGCCCATTTGCGTAAATGTTTAAAACGTTTGTTTAAACGATTGCCTAACATGCCTTTTGGTAGTCTGAAAATAAAGTTGAGGATCTTGAATACAAAGATGAGCTAACAAGTCTTTGAATGCTCAGAGCTTGGTTTTCATTTTTAGTCATTAAGGTAACAGGTCTCATTGTAAGTGAATTCGAATTTGGAAGATAAAACGACACCTATCAATACCTCTGTAGGAGACTCCATTGATGCTGCTCAAACACGCTGGTCGTTTGAGGGAGCAACCGTGGCCAACTTCCCTGCCCACGCGAAACGTTCGATCCCCTTTTATTCAGAATGTCATCAATTGATTTTGAAACTTAGCGACTTCTTTATTAAAGAGCCGGGAATTAGTTACGAATTGGGCTCATCTCGAGGTCATCTAACACGAGATTTAGCTTTGAGACATGCGGATAAACAGGTAACTTGGGTGGGTGTGGATTGCTCCAAAGACATGATTGCGGCAGCCAGTAAAGAATTTGAAAGCATTTTGGGCTTGAGTTTTATCTGTGCTGATATGACCAATTTAACTTTTGAAGCAAGTGATTTTATGGTGGCTCACTATTCTATACAGTTCACCCCTCCCCGTCTTAGGCAAGCTATGATACAGCATATTTACGACAATTTAAATTGGGGTGGTGCCTTCATCATGTTTGAGAAAGTTCGTGGGCCGGATGCACGTTTTCAGGACATCAATACGTCACTTTATATGGACTATAAACTGGAACAAGGTTACAAAGCAGAAGAAATCTTGGCAAAGAGTCAGAGCTTAAAAGGCGTTTTAGAACCATTTTCTACCGACGGCAACATGGGGCTACTAAATAGGGCTGGCTTTAAAGATGTCAGCACTATTTTTAAATACTTATGCTTTGAAGGCTATTTAGCGATAAAATAAATTCTCGCTTTAACTTAAAAAACACCTAAATCGGATCGTGTAGAAGATGAGTTACCTCGCTCATTGATTCAAAAACTCGGTGTGCGCCAGTGCGTTCCAATTCTTCACGTCTGCCCTCCTCTGCGTAAGCCCAGACTTGCATGCCCGCCTCTAAACCCGCCTGTATGCCTGGTGCACTATCCTCTATGACTAAACATGACTTTGGATTGAGCTTCATTTTTTCAGCGACAATGAGATAAATTTTTGGATCGGGCTTCCATGCGCCCACATCATAAGCGCTATAAATTTCACCTTCAAAATAAGGCAACAATCCCGACATCTTCAAGGTGATTTCCATTTTCTTCATGGGTCCATTTGAAGCAACACAGTACGGGATGTTAAGTTGCTTGACTAAATCGTGAACTCCAGGCACAGCTTTGATGCCATCTTCAAACCTGATGTACATTCGCTCGCGAAAGTTAGCAATAAAGTTATCAGGAACATCGACCCCATGTTGAGTGGAGTATCTTAATAGATGGTCGTTTAAATTGCCACCGCGACATTCATCGAGTGCTTTTTCAAAATCAACCTTAATTCCAATATCGTCAAGACATTCAACCAATACCTTGATAGCTATGGGTTCAGTCTCTACAAGGACACCATCGCAATCAAATATAATTCCTTCAATTTTCATAGCGGACTTTATATCTAATGTGACTAGCCTACCACTTCTTGGGCCTAAATTGATCTAACATTAGTTACTTTTGTAAGCCATTTTGAATTACCCCTTCGTCCAAGACCTACTTCTGATTTTCGGTCTAGTGATTCTAGTGACACCCATCTTTAGAAGATTGCACATCCCCACCATTTTGGTCTACATTCTATGTGGGGCCATGATGCATGAGATCAATTGGATCAGTACCGAAGATGCCTTTGAACATTGTGCTGAATTTGGATTGGTTTTTCTATTGTTCACTTTGGGCTTAGAGTTCTCTTTGCCGCGATTGTTGGATTTAAAAAAAACAGTGATCGGTTTGGGCTCGCTTCAATTTATCGCGGTGACCCTTTCCATTTTTATCGTCTTATTTTATATCGGCTTGCCTTTTGTGACCGCAATGGTTTGTGCCATGGGTCTGTCGTTTTCTTCTACCGCCATCATCGTTAAGGAGCTGAAACGTCGCGATAAATTGACCACAGAAAGTGGTGAACGAATTGTTGCCATTCTCCTCTTCCAAGACCTCATGGCCATGGCGGTGCTGTTGATATTGCCCTGTATTCCCAGTGGCAATGGCGAGATGATATTGCGCGGTTTATTGCTAGCCTTCATCAAGGGCAGCTTGCTTTTCTCATTTTTGATGGCCGTTGGCAAGTGGATTCTGCCAAGAGTGTTGAATGAAATTTCCGCAGCAAAGTCTGACGAACTTTTTGTGGTGGTGACGCTCGTGATCTCTCTAGCTGCTGCATGGCTGACCGATAAGTTGGGCTTATCGATGGCTTTAGGTGGTTTTATGATTGGAATGATGATGGCCGAGTCTAAACATGCTCATCATGTGGAACAAGAGATCCGCCCTTTTAGGGATCTATTGCTAGGAGTGTTTTTCGTATCCATTGGGATGAAAGTGAATTTATCATTGGTGCTCAATGAGTGGAGGGACATCATGCTATTTGCAGCGGTGATGATTCTAATCAAAACCTTGAGTATGTTTTTAGTGATGATCTTCAAACGCTACTCTTTTTTTAAATCATTGGAGCTAAGTTTATTTTTATCGCAAGGGGGCGAATTTGGTTTTGCAGTACTATCATTGGCGACGTCTTTTCAATTGATCAACGAGCGCGGCGCATCTCAATACCTAAGCGTGATTATCATGAGCATGGCCTTCTCGCCTCTAATTTTTTATACGTTAAACAAATTGGCGCCTAGAGCTAAAGTGTGAGTTACTTTGAAATAAACTTCCCTATCACACTTTTTAAGTCGTCCATTTTGTAGGGCTTGCTCAAATGGTCGTCCATGCCATGAGATAAGCACTCC
>Ga0172372_10002627_pt1 | contig 27119 bp, 21 predicted proteins | sample LakKiv5m_2_FD_114544 | JGI IMG/M metagenome (GOLD analysis project Ga0172372, IMG submission 114544) | Freshwater microbial communities from Kabuno Bay, South-Kivu, Congo - kab_092012_9.5m | ecosystem: Environmental > Aquatic > Freshwater > Lake | place: Democratic Republic of the Congo...
CAGTGTTCCGATCCCGTTCCAGCCGGGGACAGTCCCCGCAGGCCCAACGGGGACAGTCCCCGGTACGGGATCGGCAGGCTGCGGAGCCGGATTTGCTCCCTGCCCGCCGGCCGCTACCACCCTCATGTCATTCGGTCACTCGAATTTGTCAAAAAATCCACACAAGCCGTGCGAGGCAACCGACTTTATTCTCCGGCGGTCTCTTCTCTCCGGTGTCCCCCGAGATGCAGCAGTTGGGGCGGAAGCCCCATGGCAGTCACATTGTCGCCTTTCACTCTGCGAAAGGACTTACAATGCCGTATCCCCGGCACTCAGTGCAGGGTGATTCGAATTCAGCAAACTCCAATCCTGCATTCAGTTAAAACTACCATGCCCCGACTTTTCATCGGAATACTCGTACCGGCATCCATTCAGCCGGACTTACTCGGGCTGCTTCCCGATGACGATCGGCTAAAACCTGCCCGCAACGGTCAGCTGCATTTGACGCTGAATTTTCAGGGCGCGCTTTCTGAGGGATTGACCGATGTTCTGAGGCAATCGCTGGCTGAGGTGCGGTGCGAGCCTTTCAGGCTGGTTGTGGCAGGAACAGGGGTGTTCCAGCCGGATAGTGGGGGCAGAGGAGTGCTTTGGGCCGGAGTTCGTCCCAGCGAATCGCTGAAGCGGCTGCATGCGAGCGTCACCGACGTTGTTCAACACCTCGGTTTGCCGCTGGAGGACCGCGAGTGGGCTCCGCACATCACTCTGGCACGCTATTCCTCCGGGCCACCCGAGCAACTGAAACACTTCCTGAAGCGAGGCTCCGCGCAGAGCGCTGAGTTCGACGTCCGGGATTTTCAAATGGTGCAATCCCAGCCTGGCCCGGAAGGTTCAGTCTATACGCCCCTGGCGGTCTTCCCGCTCTGTTGAACGGCTGGCAGAAAACTGACTCCAACCACTGCAGATACGCAGCAAAGTTGTCAGCCAGCACAGTCCGCAGAAGATCCATGCGAGGGGCACAAAGGCCGACGGCACCGCACAAAATGTCAGCAGGAACAGCACCGTTTCGGTGCCTTCCATGAAGCCGGCTGAGTATTCCATGGATTTTCGTCCGCCCCAGTCATCGATGGGGCCGCGTTTCGCAGCTATCGCAGCCCACGCCAGAAAAGATCCTGATGAGCCAAGAAAGCTGTGAATCAAAGCCGCCGCCGGCAGCAGATTTTTTTCATTGCTCAGACCAAATCCCAGCGGCACCGCGCCGTAGAAAATCAGATCCAGCACGATATCCAGAAAGCCGCCACTGTCTGTCGGACCGTTTCGGCGAGCGACCATGCCATCGAGTCCGTCGCAGAGCCGATTGAACAGAATGAATCCCGCGGTCGTCATCCAAAGCTGCTGCGAAGCGGCTAATGCGGCCGCAAGTCCCGCCACGAAGCCGGTGATCGTCAGCATCGTCGCGGAGACACCGACTCTGGCCAGACCGCCAGCAAGCGGTTCGAGCAGCGGATCGATGATCCGACGGACTGTGCGGTCGAACATCAGGCATCCGTTCCTGAATCAGGCGTGTCGTGAGTTTCTGTCAGATGCTTCCGGTAGTCGTGAATCACAACTCCGAAGGCAATCAGGTCGTACAGTGCGTGGGCAATAATCGGGATCAGCAGATTCGGGGTGGCGTCGATGGAAATCAGAGCAGTCAGATACAGACCAAGAAAGCCGGCAAGCAGCGCGTAGAGCGGAGTCACTGCGTGGGCGACGGCGAACAGCAGATTGGACAGCATCACGGCCAGAACAGGATTCCAGAGCTGGATCCACGAATACAGGAAACCGCGGAAGAAGACTTCTTCACATACACCGGCAAGCACTGCCAGCAGTAACAGGTCGAGCCAGGTGCAGTGTACGAGGTAGACTCCAACCGTATCCCGAAGAAAACGACGAATCTGATCCATCCCGGCGGAGCGCGACAGCATACTGACGGCCAGCATCAGCAGCATCGGTATGCAGGCCAGCAGTCCCAGCAGAACATCGGTGGTGCCCCATGAAAGTGACGCCGTCGGATTCACTCCTGTGAGCCAGCCTCCGGCAAACGCTGCCACCAGCAGGGCGCCCTCAAACAGGCCCGCCGCCGTCAGAAACTGGCGGTGTGTCAGCTCTTCAGTTGGCTGGCTGATGGGATTGCTCCTGAACACTGCTGAGCAGCTTAGCTGCCGGGTTTTCAACGGCCCGCACGAGGTCCTGCAGGAATCGTGCGGCAGGTGCTCCGTCCAGAGTCTGGTGATCAAACGTCAGACTCAGCACCAGCTGCTGACCTACACCAACACGGTCTCCGTCAAGTACCACCGGGACGGCGGAAATCGCACCGATACCGAGGATCGCTGTTTCCGGGTAATTGATGACGGGTGTAAATGACTCAATTCCCAAACTGCCAAGACTCGACAATGTGAACACGGAACCATCCACGTCTGCCGCCGTCAGTCGGCCGCTGCGGGCGCGAGCGATGCAGTCAGCAGAGTGCTTTGCCAGTTCTCTCAGACTTTGCCAGCGCACGTCACGCAGAACCGGCACGATCAGGCCCTCCGGGGTGTCCACGGCGAGCCCCAGATGAAGCTGCTGCAGATCCGGCAGGAGAAGACCGCCCCGGTCGTGCCTTGCACCCAGCTGCGGATGCTCCACAAGACACTCCGCCGTCAGCTTGGCAAGGATATCATGATAGGCTGGCACCGGTTCAATCTTCGCGGATCGGAATTGACTTCGCAGATTCACGAGAGCCGCCGCATTGACTCGCGCCGTCAATGTTACCGGAACGGTGCGACTCCGACTGTCCTGCATCCGCCGAGCAATCACAGCCCGACGACCTTCCAGCGGACGCCAGCGTGCGGAATCTGCGGGTGTGCCGACCGCCGCAGGTGCGGAGCCAACCGCTGCGGATGCTGCCGACAACACATCGCGTTCACGAATCCGGCCACCGCGTCCGCTGCCAACCAATCGCTCCCAGTCAATCCCATGCACCGCCGCCGCTTTGCGAGCTCGAGGTGTCGCGGTTGGACCTTCAGTGATCGTCCCTGCCTTTGCTGATGCAGGCGAGACGGGTGGAGATACCGGGACAGCAGCGGCGGATGCCACCGCCTGCCGCACGTCATCCTCCGTTATTCGCCCGCCACGCCCCGAACCGGAAACAGCCGACAGTGAGACCTGAAGTTCTCGAGCCAGCCGCCGCACGGATGGCCCCGCGGCGGGTACGGATGGTTCTTCGACAGCGGACGCCGCCGGAGACTGCTCGCCAGCCGCCAGCAAATATCCAATCACCGCCCCCACCTTCAGAACCGCGCCAGACTTCGGCCCGTCCGGCGGAATAAACAAAGTGCCCTCATCAATCGCCTCAATCTCCTGCACCGCCTTCTCACCTTCCAGCTCGAACAGCACATCCCCACGACGTATCGACTGTCCATGCTGCTTCTGCCAGCCTGCAAACGTACCTTCTTCCATGGACCATCCGAGGCGAGGAATTATGATGGGAGTTGGCATATTTGTGTGGAAAAAAGTGAAGGAGAGCCGCCGAGCGGCAGCTCGCGGGAAAAGAGTTCCGGTAACGCGCAGGAAAAGTTGCAAAGGCGTGCGGGGGATGTCAATCCTCCGGTAACGGCATGTTGTCGCTCAGAAAAAACGAATTGGCAGAGACTGCTGAGCCGCGAGGAGGCAGCCCGCGGGCCAGGAGTTCCGGCAACGCGTGGCAAAGTGAGAAGTGAGAAGTGAGAAGTGGCTCACACCCCACGGGCCAGCAGATATTTGAACACGGGAGACCGCATCATACGACAGTAAATTCCCAGGACACTTATTTGAAAACGGAAGAAACCGACCAGTGAACATCATGCCAAAACGCTCACTCACTCACCAATTCTCTGACAGCAGTCGTGATCTGAGCGGAGGACGGAACAACAGCGGCTTCCAGAGATGGACTATACGGTGTGGGTGCGAAGACACCATTCAGGCGACGGATGGGAGCATCCAGAAAGTCGAAGCCTGCATCGGCGATTTGAGCAGCAACTTCCGCTCCGAGGCCGAAGGCAGCGGGAGTTTCTTCGACGATCAGGAGTCGGCCGGTCTTTTTCACTGACTGCAGAATCAGCTCTGTATCCAGAGGTGAAACCGTGCGGGGATCGATCAGTTCCACGGAGATACCGTCCTGAGCAAGCTCGGGGAGCAGTTGCAGTACGAGTTGCACCATGCGGGCCAGGGCAACGACGGTGACATTGGTGCCGGGTTGCACAAGCCGGCCGCGGCCAAAGGGGATTTCATAGTCTTCAGGAGGGACAGCGGTACGAGTGTTCAGAAGTTCGCGATGTTCAAGAAACATAACCGGGTCGTCGCAGCGCAGAGCCCGGGTGAGCAATCCTTTGGCGTCGTAGGCGTTTGAGGGCACAGCGACTCGCAGACCGGGTACCTGCCCATAGACAGAGTGATAGCTGCCGGAGTGGTGAGTGGCGGCGGAATGTCCGATGCCGATGCATCCGCGGAGCAGCACGGGCATCGACAGGCGACCGCTGGACATGTACTGCATTTTGGCGATCTGATTGACAATCTCTCCGACGGAATCGAGAACAAAGTCAGCGAACATGAAATCGATGACCGGACGTGTGCCGGTCATTGCTGCTCCGCATGACAGACCGACGAAGCCTCGTTCGCAGATGGGAGTATCACAAAGTCGTTCGGGACCGTGGACGTCGTAGAGTCCTTTGGTGGTGACGAAGTTCCCGCCGCGTTTGCCGATACCTTCGCCCATGACAAAGATCGTTGGGTCGGCGGCCATGGCGTGGGTGAGAGCTTCAAGGGTGGCTTGTCCGAAGGTCAGCTGCCGTTCGCCGGGTGCAGGTTCTGTGGAAGGAGCAGTGGCGGGTCGGCGGGATGAGTAGACATGGAGGGCGGCGTGTTCGGGGGCCGGAGGTGCGGCGGCCGTGGCATCTTCGCGGGCGCGGCGGACTTCTTCGCGGATGACCGCGTCGATGGCGTCGAATTCCGCAGCGAGCTGTGGATGGCTGTCGCGAATTCGCAGGATGGGGCAGCGCGTTTTCCAGAGTTCCACTTCGTCTCGTGTGCGGTATGTGAAGTCTCCCATGCCTTCGGAATGAGCGCGGGTGCGGTAGGTGCGACATTCGATGAGTGTCGGTCCTTCGCCGCTGCGGGCTCGACTGACGGCTGCGGCTGCGATTTCGGTGATGGCCAGCACATCATTGCCGTCCACTTCGAAGCCCGGAATGCCGTAGGCCGCCCCGCGACTGCCAACGCTGGGGTTGCCACTGGAATAACTGAAAGGCACTTCCGTGGCGTATTGGTTGTTTTCGCAGATGAAGAGCACCGGCAGCTTCCAGATGGAAGCCATATTGAGCCCCTCATGGAACGCTCCGTTATTGACAGCCCCATCACCGAAGAAGGCCACAGCAACAGTTTGGTTTTTGAGTATTTTTGAACTGTAGCCACCGCCGCAGGCCTGGAGAATACAGGGCCCGACAATGCCGCTGGTCCCCATCATGCCGATTTCAGGACTGAACAGGTGCATGGAACCGCCACGTCCGCGGGAACAGCCCGTTTCGCGGCCGAAAAGTTCGGCAATCAGCTGCACTGGCGGCAGCCCCTTGGCCAGCGCGTGGCCGTGGCCACGATGAGTACTGAAGACGCTGTCCTGGGGAGTGAGCGAATGACAGACACCGGCGGCAATCGCCTCCTGACCGACATAAGTGTGGCAGGCTCCGTGGATCAATCCCTGCTGATGGCACCGCGCCAGTTCCTCTTCCGTCTGACGGATCATCTGCATCGAACGGTAAACGGACAAGACCTGAGCGGACATGGACATGGACCTGAACCCTGAAGAAATGACTGGCGGTATGGGCGGTGTATCGTGACGGAAGTTCTGAGCAGCCACAAGTTCAGGTCATCCGTCTGAACCGGGTTTACGGCGAAAGGCCTTGCGGGCGGACTGCTGTTTCTTGTCGGCAAGACGACGCTGTCTGGCACCGCTGGAGGGGCGCGTGGCTTTCCGCTGGACAGGGGGGGCTTCCACTTCAGCGATTAACTCGATCAGTCGCGCGCGGCAGGCCGCCGCATTCCGCCCCTGATCGCGAAATCGCTGGCTGGTGATCTGCAGCACCCCCTCCTTTGAAATCCGCCGCGCGTACTTCTTCAGAAACCGCTCCCGCACCGTCGGCGGCAGAGCGGCTGAAGCACCAATGTCCCAGCTCAGGATTGCCTTTGAGCAGACTTTGTTGACGTTTTGTCCACCTGGACCGCCACTGCGTGCGTAGCTGAAGGTGAACTCGGCTTCAGGAATGTCGATGGCCATGAGAGAACGCCGGGAAGAAGAGGACTGTGAGGCGCCGGATGCCGGTCAGGGCCGCAGCATTCTGACGATTGCCGGGTCAAGTTCCCAGACCGATTCGAGGCGAGCGGGTTCGGGTTGATTTTGGGGAAAATCAAGCCCGGTGCGCTCGTTTTCTGATGGCCATCTGCCGCTCTGCTCAAACGACACGTCCCGCTCAAGGCCGAGAATTCCGCAACACCGCCACTCCTGACCTCGCACGTGTACCCGCAGTTCGGGCCACACTGAGGATTCCGTGAGGAATTCGCTGCGCTGAACCCCCAGCAGCACGGTGTCACCCGGCATCGCCGCATCGACGCTGGGATGCCAGAAAACCGCCATACCAGGCTGCAGCATCAGGTCAGAAGTCGGGACAAACTGATGCTCCGACGGACGATATCCCAGCAGATCAGCCTGATCAGCAAGAAACCATTCGGACGGCATGCCGAATTTTTCGTAAATCCGGCGGACGCGTGCCCAGACGGCCGCTGGCGTTTCGCCAGCGCGCGTGAAGTGCAGGCCGGTGGCGTGCACCAGTGCCGCTTTCTGGTGGGCAGCCGCGAGCTCTTGCGGAGCTTCATCGAAACAGACGGTCCGATTGACGGCCGCGTGCAGCCCCCAGCGCCGCGCCGTGCACGAAACAGACGCGTAATCACAAATCGGATCCTCACCGTATCCCCAGCGACGATAACGGCGGTTGCGACCATCCGCACTCACCTGAATTCGGACAGGCTGAACCGTGCGGCGAATTAACCGATGACTGATTTCGCCAGCGGCCGCTGCTTCCGTCACGCCAGGCTGCAGCTGTCCGCAGGTCACTTCAACAGCGTGCACGAGTACTCGGCTAAGCTGCCGCAGCCGGTGAATTTCGAGCGATGTCAGGGCCAGTCGCAGTGCCTGCAGCGGTCGGGCGGCCGGGCGAGTTCCCGGAACGTGGCTGTCACAGAGAACCCTGCGACCTCGGCAGAGATCCTCGATCAGCGCCCCATGTGGCTGAAACCACTCCCGCTCCTTCAACTGAAATCCAAGACCAAAGACATCCCGCTCGAACAGCTGCGCAGAATCCACCGCGTTGGTTGCGAATACCCTTGCATCTTCCGTCACAAACAAACTGGTCTGACAGCCATCCTGAGTGTTGCGGCTGAGATCCGCGCCAGCGGTCAGCCAGGCAAGATTGGCAGGATCCTGAAGCAGCACTGCGTCGGCCACCGCCACCCGCAGCAGCTCCCGAATGCGATCATGCTTATGCTCAACATCCGCCAGTCGCTGAGCGTCCTGCACGAGACAGCGAGGCTGTTCAGGTTGTTCACCCCTGCCTGTTGTCATGCATCCTCCTGTGGAATCCTTATTGCGGAACTTGAAACCGCCAGCACATCTTGCTGGAAAGTATGCCGTCGTTGCGTGCCGGGGGGCACCAAAAAAATTGGAAAAGTGATATTCACTTAAAAAAAAGACGTTGTCCCATGGAATTTGGCAGATTTTTGAGCGGTGCCGGGCTTGAAAGGTGCCATGTACCCTGGTGCGTGATTTCGAGCGCAAATCTGCGACAGTCTGACCGTTTTGGTGTCCCGAGATTTCCCCGGAATCTGCATCCGCCCACCAATTCCCGCTGCGTCGGCCTTCTGTCACTGTTATGATAGGCGGGTCGGCAGAGGAGCAGGTGTTCGCTGGATGGCAACATTCAGAGGAAAGTCCGGGCTCCACAGGACACGATGGTGGGTAACACCCACCATCCGCAAGGATCGGGCAAGTGCAACAGAAAGCAAACCGCCGAACGCCGTGCGGCCGCCTTCGGGCGTTCAAGCGGGTCGTGGCAAGGGTGAAACGGTGCGGTAAGAGCGCACCAGCAGACCGGGTGACCGGCTGGCTGGGTAAACCCCATCGGGAGCAAGGCCATGCAGAAGGGACAACGGTTTTCCGTGGCGAAGCGGTCCGTTTCGCAGACCTTCGGGTGGGCTGCAAGAGGTGTCGGGTAACCGGCATCCCAGAGAAATGAACATCCTCGACAAAACCCGGCTTATCGTTCCTCTGTCGATTTTTTCCACGATGAGTGCAGTACAGGAATTTTGACAATGATCAAGCGACCCCGCAGTGGCGGTGGCTGGAAGGCCATCATGTACAGTCTGCGTCTGGCCCGGCGCGTGGGCTGGTGGAATATGTGGAGGGCGATGCGTTCCAAAAACACGTGCAAAACGTGTGCGGTGGGCATGGGTGGGCAGCTCGGGGGAATGGTCAACGAGGGCGGTCATTTCCCTGAAGTCTGCAAAAAATCTTTTCAGGCGATGGCGTCAGATCTGCAGGGTGGCTTGCAGACCAGTGCAATCGCCAGCATGACGCTCAGCCAGCTTCGCGGCATGACTTCGCGGCAGCTGGAAAATTCCGGGCGACTCACCGAACCACTCTATCTTGCCCCCGGGAAAAACTCCTATCAGCCAATTGCGTGGGACAAGGCACTGTCGCTGATTGCCGAACGCATGGGTGGGGCGGGGCCGGAGCGGTCTTTTTTTTATGCCAGCGGCCGAGCATCCAACGAGGCAGGCTTCCTGTTCCAGCTGCTTGCGCGGCTCTTCGGCACAAACTACGTCAACAACTGTTCCTACTACTGTCACCAGGCCAGCGGCGTGGGCCTGAACATGGCGCTGGGCACGGGAGCCGGTACTGTTCGTTTAGAGGATCTGGATCATGCTGATCTGTACATTCTGATTGGAGCAAACCCGGCCTCCAATCACCCGCGTCTGATGCGATCGCTCATGCAGCTGCGTCGTCGCGGCGGCAAAGTGATCGTCATCAACCCGCTGCAGGAGCTGGGCTTGAAGAATTTCCGCGTCCCCAGCGATGTCCGCAGTCTGCTCTTTGGCACCGACATTGCCAGCATGTACGTTCAGCCTCACGTCGGTGGCGACCTCGCACTGCTCACCGGTATCGCCAAAGAGGTGCTCGAACTTCAGTCGCAGGACACCTCCTTCATCGAACGCCACACGGAGGGCTTCGCGGAATTCGCATCACACGTGCAGGGGGTTGCATGGGACCGGATCATCGAGGAGTCCGGGGTTGATCGTGAGCAGATTCGAAGCATCGCCAACGCTTACTGCGAATCGAAAAATGCGATCATTGGCTGGTGCATGGGTATCACTCATCACCTGCACGGGACTCAGAGCGTTCACACGATCGCCAACCTTGCACTGCTCCGGGGAATGGTCGGACGTGAGCATGCGGGGCTGATGCCGATTCGCGGCCACAGCAACGTTCAGGGTCTGGGCACCGTCGGAGTCACGCCGGCTCTCAAGCAGCACATTCTGGAGCGTTTTGAAAAGCGACTGGGAATACAGCCACCCAAATCTCCCGGGCTGGACACCATGGCCTGCATGGATGCCGCCTGGGCCCGGAAAATGGATTTCGCGCTGTGCCTCGGCGGCAATTTGTATGGCAGCAATCCGGCTGCGGCACGAGCCTTCGATGCGCTGAGCCGGATAAAGACAATCGTCTACCTTTCCACCACGCTCAATACCGGTCACGCCTGGGGTACCGGTCAGGAAACGCTCATCCTGCCCGTGCTTCCTCGCGATGAAGAACCGCAGCCCACAACGCAGGAATCCATGTTCAGCTTCGTGCGGCTCAGCGATGGCGGCCCGGCACGACATCCGCACGCCCGCAGCGAAGCAGCGATTCTGGCGGATGTTGGCCAGCGCGTCTTCAGGGATGACCCGCGACTGGACTGGGCCACGATGCACAGCCATCAGGCAATTCGGGAACTCATTGCAGATCTGATTCCCGGTTACGAAGAGCTGAAGAGTATCGATGGCGAGCGAAAGGAATTTCACGTCCCAGGCCGCGCCGTGCGGAATTATCAGTTTCCGACTCCCACAGGCCGCGCAAAGTTTCATGTGGCGCCGCTTCCAGGTCGCGGGCTTCAACCCGGACAATTGCAGCTGATGACGCTCCGGTCCGAAGGGCAGTTCAATAGCGTGGTCTATGACGAAGAGGACATTTATCGGGGCCAGGAACGCCGGGATGTGATCCTGATGCACCCCGACGACATTCTTCAGATGGGGCTGGCTGTCGATCAGCGAGTTCGCATTCGCAGTTCAGCCGGAGAGATGCGTTACATTCTTGTGCGGCCTTTCGACATTCGGCAGGGGAATGCGGCCATGTATTACCCCGAGGCCAATGTGCTGGTGCCACACGAGGTTGATCCGCTTTCCAAAACCCCCGCTTTTAAGTCGATCGCCGTTTCCATTGCCCCCGAATCATGAACTCCCGACAAATTTCTGCGGTTTTCGCTTAACTCCAGTCGCCAAAGGTGCCAGGATAACGCTTTGGCGCGGACTTCGGTCAACAGTCCGCTCTGCCGGTTTCGCACTCTTGCCCGCCGATCATCGGCTTCCGGATCATGCAGCACCTGACCTCCCTTTTTGATATCACCCCGGACGACCTGCACGCAATTCTCGACAAAGCCCAGGAACTCAAACAACTCTTCCGCCAGGGCCAGCGACCACAGTTGTTTCCAGGTCGAGTGCTTGTGCAGCTGTTCGAGAAACCCTCGCTGCGAACTCGCAACAGCTTCGAAGCTGCCATGATTCACCTCGGAGGCTCCGGAATCTTTCTCACGACCGCAGAAGCCGGGCTTAACGGTCGCGAAAGCCTGGCCGATGTGGCGCGCGTGATCAGTTCATTCAGCGATCTCATCACGATGCGCACCTTCTCACAGCAACTCATTGAAGACATGGCGGCGCACGCATCCTGTCCCGTCATCAATGGGCTTTCCGACGAACGCCACCCCTGTCAGGCACTCACGGATCTGCTCACCATACGCGAAACCCTTTCCAGCCCCACGCAGCGACATCTTGTTTTTGTCGGTGATGGAAATAACGTTGCCATGTCGCTGGCCATTGCGGCTGCCATGAGCGGAATGCCAATGACTCTCGCTGCCCCGGAAGGGTTCCAGTTCACCCCGGAATTCCTGCAACGGCTCACACAGCGATACCCGAACCACAAGGTATTCTGCACCAGCGATCCTGACACGGCCGTGCGGACGGCCGATATCGTCTACACAGATGTCTGGGCCAGCATGGGTCAGGAAGACGACTCTGAACGTCGCAAAGTTGCCTTTGCCGACTTCCAGGTCAACCGTCGCCTGATGGCACTCGCACCCGCCTCCGCCGTCTTCATGCACGATCTTCCGGCCAAACGCGGTCTGGAAGTCACCGATGATGTGATTGACGGCCCCCAGAGCATCGTCTTTGCCCAGGCCGAAAACCGAATGCACCTGGCAAAGGGACTTTTCGCCTGGCTGTTGAGTCACTGAACCGCAATGGAACTTTCTGCCTTTGCCCGACAGGTGTTGTTCTCAGCAGAGCTCCCGACTAAGCTTGTACGCCCCACCGAACTCACCGACCTCACTCCAGAATCGGCTCTGCGCGTTGATCAGCCCGCCCGCCCCGATGCACTCCGCTTCGCCGCTCGCCGCACAGCCCCCGCGATGCCCAAAGCTGAGGCTCTCAAAGACCCCGCCAAACGCGCCATCGCCCACCACATCATGGCCAATCACGAACTTCAGGCGCTTGAAGTCATGGCCATGGTCCTGCTCGCCTTCCCTGCTGCACCAGCCGAATTCCGCAGTGGAATGGCCCGCATCATGCTCGACGAACAACGCCACACACGCCTGCACATCCAGCGGGCTCACGAGCTGGGGCTGGAATTTGGCGACAAGCCAGTCAATGGCTGGATCTGGACCAAAGCCCTCGAATTCCGCTCCGAATTGGAATACGTCGCTGGCCTGCCGCTCGTCTTCGAAGGTGCGAACCTCGATCACACCATTGAATTCGAAACGTGGTTCCGCAACGCAGGTGACCTCCGCAGTGCCGCGATCATGCGGGCAATCCATCGCGACGAAATCCGCCACGTGCAGTTTGGCATCGAATGGCTCAGGCGTTTCAAACACCCCCATCAAAGTGACTGGGAGGCATGGACCCAGGCCCTGCACTGGCCCATCAAACCGTCCCGCGCCCGCGGTGAACAGTTTCATGCCGAACCCCGCCGCGAAGCCGGGCTCAGCGAAGACTTCATCCAACTTCTCAATCACGTACATGAATAAAAAACTCATTTTTTTTCAGTCTTCCCCTGAAAATTTGCTGTAAAGGTGCCATGCACCTTGATATGCTTTTTTGTTGCAGCGGTGCCATGCACCTTGGTATGCTTTTTGTTGTGAAAAACTGTTGTGCCAGTGCTTGAAAAGGTCTGACATGCCACGGGTGAATCGTCGTGAAATTTTTTCAAGGACGGATGTTCAGGTGTTCCACCTGATCAGTCGCTGTGTGCGACGGAATCATTTGTGTGGTCGGGATCGCAAGTCCGGCCAGGATTACTCGCATCGCCGCGAATGGATCCGCAGTCGTCTCGAGGAACTGGCAGGTATTTTTGCCATAGAAACGCTTGGTTATGCGTTAATGGGCAATCACATGCATCTGGTCATTCGAACTCGCCCGGATGTTGTTTGCCAGTGGTCTGACGACGAAGTGGCATTTCGCTGGTGGATGCTCTTTCCGCAGCGTCGCACACCCACTGGCCTTCCTGCGGCCCCCACCCCTGAAGAGCTCAGTCACATCCGAAACGATCAGGCGGGCCTTGCCGAAAAGCGTTTTCGGCTGTCCAGTGTTTCATGGTTTATGAAGTGCATTTCTGAACCAATTGCCAAGCGTGCCAACCGAGACGACAACCTCACTGGTCACTTCTGGGAATCGCGGTTCAAGGCCAACCCACTGCTTGATGAGACTGCAATTGCGTCCTGCATGGCTTACGTGGATCTTAACCCGATCCGTGCTGCGGTTGCTCAGACGCCCGAAACCAGTGAATTTACAAGTCTGCGGGACAGGATTGCTGATCGCCAGGCCATCGCTGCAACCTCCTCTGCCGTGTCTGTGAATTCGGAAAACGAACCGGGCCCCAATGCTGGCTGGCTGGCCCCAATTGCGCTGACCCCGGAGGCCCCGCAGGTCTGCGTGCAAAGCCCCCCGCGTCGACTCACCAATCGCGGTTGCCTGCAGATGACACTCGACCAGTATCTCCAGTTAATCGACTGGACTGGTCGTCAGATACGAATGGAAAAACCTGGCCGAATTCCTCCTCAGCTTGATCCGATCCTGACACGGCTGGAGTGCAGTGCAGAAACGTGGCTCGACCTTGTCAAAAACTTTCGTCGCAGGTTCCATACGGAAGCAGGGCGCCCGGAAACGCTGCAGTCAGTTTCGCGCATTCGTCGCCACTGTCGGCGTGCGGCCATGACATGATCGAATGCAGAGAGTGGCTTACTTTCCTGCGACGGGAATCGCGTTGCACATCTGCAGTGCCAGCAATGGATATGCGGTTCCGCTGTAGGTGATGAAGTGCCACGAATCGGTATTCAGCGATCGCGTCCACCAGCGTCCGCTTTCACGTTGATTCGCCGCGATCCAGCTGACGGCTTTTTTCAGGCGGGGATCATCAGCGGCGACGTTGTGTTCTCTCAGCACCACGACTGCCAGACCGGTCATGTGTCCATCGCCGGCGGGGTTCTCCAGATCAGATTCCGCACGCAGCCTTGCAGCGCGATTGCCATTACCCCAGGCTTCGGGCGCGGCGAACGACCGCAAGGACCAGCTACCGTCGGGACGCTGATGTTTCCAGATCATATCGATGATCTGCTTTTTACGGGCATCATCCAGAAGTTGTGGCACTCGGGCAGCGGCCCAGAGCTGCAGAACGCGTCCGTAATCATGCGGAGCTCCGTTGTCCTTGCTGAGGTAGGCTTCAAGTTTCAGGACTGCCGCCTTGAGTTGCGGGTTTCCGGTTTCCGATCGCACGGACTCCAGCCAGCCTGGTGCTGCGGCAGCAGCCATTGCCGCCACCGTGGCTTCATGCCATGCATCTGACTCAAAGGGTGGCCAGCAATCCAGAGTCCCCCATGTGCCTTCATCTGTCTGAATTGAGAACATCAGTTCGAGAGCAGCAGCGGTTTCAGGTGAGAGCTTGCCGATGACGTGAGCATCCCATTCGGCGAGTCCGGCAGCGATATAAATCACCTGAGCGGGTCGGGTAGCCTGTTTGAGTCGGTCAACAGGTTGATCCTTCAGTTTGCTGAACTGATCCAGAAAGAAGCTGCGGTTGGATTCGTTCGGTGGCCCCAGTGTTGGCGAAAGTGCGGGACGGATAGTCATGTAGGTTCCGTTAGTGTGGCAGCTGACGCAGTTCCTGCTGCCGCTCCAGGCGAGCGACCCCTGATCGAGGTACTGAGCGGCCGCGGCCGTGGAGAGTTGTCCACGAACAGGTTCTTCAGCGGTCGCTTTGGGAATCCTGAGGTCCTGAAACTCGTATTGAAAGTCGTCGGCTGCAGCCGGGAATGGAATCAGGAACAGCATGAGGACGGCTGTGCATCTTAGAGAGCTCAGGTGGCGAGTCATTGCGGAACCCTGTGTTGGCGGGAGGGCGGGTGGTACGGCGGGGAGCGACGATCCGCTGATCGGAGGCGTGAAGTAGACACTGTGGCGAGCTTTCAGGCAAGCTACCGACCGCTTACATCCTCAACTTCTTAGTTCCCCGGCCTGCAGGTTGATTCCTTCCCCCTTCTCACCTAATCTGCTGCTCTGCCTGTCTGTTTTCCCATCTCTCTGGCCGGCCGGGCCAACCGGTGCTGCAGGTGTTTCATGATTCTCAGCGGTTCTGAAATTAAAGCTCGGCTGGGCGGTGATATCCGGATCGAGCCATTTCACGACGAACAGCTCAATCCCAACAGCTACAATCTTCGACTGCACGACGAACTGCTTGTCTACGAAGAAATCGTGCTCGACATGCGGCGGCCGAATCGGTTCCGCCGAATTCTGATCCCGCCCGAGGGACTCGTGCTGCAGCCCAATCAGATGTATTTGGGCCGCACCATGGAATACACGGAAACCCGCAATCTGGTTCCAATGCTTGAAGGTCGTTCCTCCATCGGGCGACTGGGAATGTTCGTGCATGTCACGGCTGGTTTCGGCGACGTCGGCTTCTGCGGTTACTGGACACTTGAAATGATTGCCATCCAGCCAATTCGAGTATATCCGGCGGTGCAGGTCTGTCAGATCTTTTACCATACGGTTGAAGGCGCGATCACTGAATACAGGACTGGTAAGTACCAGGGCAATCAGGACATTCAGCCAAGTTTTCTGTTTCGCGAGCTCACCGGTCTTTCAGACCGCCAGCGAACGCTCAATTTTGATCAGCCGTCAGGCCAGGCCGAGCTAAGTTCCGACACCGGTTCTGCTCAGACGACTGATCAGCGGAATGCCTGAAGTCATTTCCGAGGGAACTGCAGAGATGTCAGCGAGCCGTGACGAACCTCGAGTGCTTCCGATTTCGGTCGGCGCCGGGCTTGTGGTCCAGCTGCTTTCCGCGACTGCCAGTTTCCTCGCGGCCTTTGTGTTGCCGTTCAGTTATCCTGAGTTTCCTGCCGAAGGCCGACTGGCTCTGATCGGGCTGGGTGTCCTGTTTTTGGTGCTGGCGATCGTCTCGGCGTTTGTTGGTCAGCGTCTGGCCGCGTTCGCTCAGCGAATCGGCCTGGGGCCACGCGTCCTTGTGCCTCGCGAGGGGCTCATTTGCCTCGGAATGATGCTGATAATCGCTGTCGCGGCGCTTACGGGTGGCAATCCGGATACGGGCAACATGCTGCTTCTTGTTTTTGGGCTGATGGCCGGCGGTTTTGTACTGAATGGCTGGGTCGTTGTGGCGATGCTTTCGCGGATCACGATTGCCCGGACGCTCCCCAATTCTGCCCCGGCCGGCAGCTTATTCACGGTGGAAGTCAGCATTACAAACCATAAGCGACGTCTATCGTCACGGCTGATTGAAGTTCGTGACCTTGTCGTTGGTCAGGGCATCCAGGCCGAGCCTCGCGTTGTCTTCGTGCGTATCGCCCCCGGTGGCGCTCGGTCGGCCGGCTATCAGTTGTCGCTGCCCCGGCGGGGTGTGTATCGCTTTGGTCCGCTGCGTGTATCCAGCCGTTTTCCGCTGGGCATTGGGGAAAGAGGCCAGATATTCGAGCATTCTGCGGAGTTATTCGTTTATCCGACAATTGGGCGGCTGTTACCAGCATGGCAGCGGCGAGATCGTCACCTGCAGGATTCTGAGTCCTCCGCAACACCTCGGCAGGGACTGCAGGACGATGAATTTCACAGTATTCGCGAATACCGCCCGGGTGACAACCGACGCGCTGTTCACTGGCGCAGCTCTGCCCGCCACACATCACTCATGGTTCGCGAGCACCAGCAGAATCGTCAAACCGGACTCGTCCTGCTGCTGGACCTTTGCTCGACTTTCGGGGCGTCTTCTGAGGAACTGGAAACAGCGATCTCCTTTGCCGCGACCCTGTGTGTAGATCAGGCTCAGAAAAGCACGGCCGGTCGTCATCGACTCCTGATCGCCGGAGAGGAGTTCCACGATGTCGATGTGCAGGGTGCGAGTGCTTTCCGTGAAGCGTCACTGCGAGCACTTGCCACGTGCAATCCCTCCCCCGCTCCGCCATTGCCAGAACTCCTTCGCGCCGCTGGCCTCTCGACTTCACACAGCCAGCATTTGATTCTGATCACTCCACGGCCGGAAGTGGCCCGGGCGGTACTATCAGATCTTGCGGCCGCTCAAAACCGCTTCGATCCGCACCTGATCTCTCGGCTTGAAATCCTGCCCTGTCTCCAGCAACACCTGTCGGCCTGGTTTATCGACGCCGCTGCCTGGCAGATTACTTTATGAACACAGCTGCCATCTCCTCTGCAGACCGTCGGCTGCAAGCAACGTTTCTCATCAGCATCGGACTGCTGACTGGATTCGCAGGATTAATTCTGGCTTCCAGCCTGTCTCGCATTTTTCCCGCAGCCCTCTCTCCTCTGGTAGCCGCTTTAACGCTGTTTTATGTCGATCATCATCGCAGAAAGCTGCTCTCTACGCTCACCGCCAACCTGCTGGGACTGGCAGCGCTCGCCGTGGCTTTGAACAACTTTTCAGATTCCAACCTCGAACGACTGACAGCTGGCACTGACTTCCTCGTCTTCCTGACGTGGATTGTTCTGGGCATGCAAAAAACGCCGCGGCAGTATTGGTGGCTGGCCGCCCTTTCAGTTCTTCAGGTCACAACTGCCGGTGTGCTCACGGCCAGCGTTGGATTCGGTACCGCTTTGTTCCTGATGTCCCTGCTGATGATCTGGACGCTGTCCGTGTTCTCGCTTTACCGAACTGCTCTCTGGCACAATCAGCAAACGGCGACGGTGGCTGCTGCCGGCGCGGGTGAGCCGCGAGTACGCGTTCCGTGGCGACGACGCTTGCTGAAATTCTTTCGCGGATTCCTCGGAATCGCTCCTAAGTCCAGCTCCATCGCTCCGCAACAGCAGGGCCTTGTCGGAGTCATCATCCGACATGGACTCGATCGGGATCCGGGGGATATCTGGACTGGCTGGCGTTTCAGCTTTTCAGTCCTCGGTTCCTGGATCATCTCCATTCTGGTGGGCTTGTTTGTTTTTGCTGTATTCCCGCGTATCTGGGTCTCTGGCGGAATTGGGCTCGCGAACACAGCTTCTGCCGGCGGTTCAGGAAACAGCAGCACTGGATTCTCCGACAGCGTTCAGCTCGGCCAGACCGGCTCACTGCTGCAAAGCAATCGGCTGGCTTTTACGTTCCACGTCCGCAGTCTGCCGGAACGCAAACCGGAGCGCGTGGAAGCGCTCCAAAAGTCGCTCAAAGTGGACGAGTTTCAACTGCGGGGACTGGTGTTCGCGGCCTATGACCGCGGCCGCTGGATTTCCACTTCGCCACAATTTGACACTCCGGATATGAATCTCCCATTTCCGCAAATGGCGGCATTTCATGAGATTACGCTGACCGCCCAACAACCTCAAAGCCGGGTTGTGCTTGCTCCGCATCCCATTGCCCGCATCACTCCACCTGAAGGCAGAACCATCAATCTTCGATCGCTGGCGAATATGCTCACGTGGTTGGGGCCGGGCTCCGCAACTGCTCCAGTGGGACCGATGACAGTTATTGTTGAGTGCCCTTCGCTGCTCCTTCAGCCCGAGGCAGCGTCGCCGTTCTGGCATATTGATCCGCGGCTGCCGGCGTCTGTGCAGCAGCTCAGGTTTACACAATTGAATGAACAGGCTTCGCGGTTCTACCGAATGGGCGAAATCAGTAATCGACTCCCAAGGCTGTACGAGCTCGCTCGGCGGCTGTCCGGCCCCCGCACTCGCCTCGCGTCTGAAGTGGATCGACTCCGCAAAACTCTTGAATGGCTGAACTCGGAAAACGGTTTCCGTTACACACTTGACCAGCCCACCGTGCCATTTGACAAAGATCCTGTTGAATATTTCCTGTTCGAGTCGCGTGCGGGGCACTGTGAGTACTTCGCGTCAGCTGCAGTTCTGCTGCTGCAGGCGATGGGTATTCCTGCACGACTGGTGACCGGCTACAGCGGCTGTGAATGGAATCCGGAGAAACAACACTACGAGGTTCTCGACCGTCACGCCCACGCCTGGGGGGAAGCATGGATTGGCGGGCGCTGGGTCGCCTTTGATCCGACTCCGCTGGCTGCCCGCATGCTCACCAGCCGCTCGGTTGCTGAGCGTTCGCTGCTTTCGGGCTTTCAGGCGGTCATCAGCGATTTCTGGAAGGGAAGCGTCAACAGCATGAGTGCTGAGCGACAGCGGGCAATTTTCCAGCCTGTACTGCAGGCAGCGCGGAACACGTTCGAGCGAATCCGCCGCCAGGGAATCTGGCCATTTATCCGCGAATTTTTTACAGCACTGCTGGCACCTTCGTCCGGGCGACTCACCCTGAGCTCAGCAGCCGCATGGATTCTGATGATCACACTGATGGGGCTCGCAGTGCGAACCCTCCACGCGGGCGCCGGAAGAGGGCTGTTCAACGCATTCCGCGATCGATTTTTAACCAGTCGCACACACGTACGATCCGTGATCCGCTTTTATTCTCAGTTTTGTGAACTGTGTGAACGCGGCGGACTCTCCATCTCGGAATCCGCCACGGCGCGCGAAAACGCCGAAGCTGCCCGAGTTGCCTTTCTTCCGCAGCTTTCCAGGGCCGGGCTGGAAGATCTGCCTTTCAGGATTGCTGCGGCATTCAACCTCGTCCGGTTTGGCCGAGGCCTGCTCTCCCATGAAGAAGCCACCGCCATCGGAAATGACCTCTCCCGCTTTGCTGCTGTCATCCAATCACCTCTTGACCCCAGGCAGTGATTTCCGGTGTAATTCATTTGGGGAAATCTGAAAAAAACAGGCAGCCTGCCAGTCTCGGTAAGCGGCTGCAGGCAGGGACGCATGCTGACTACCTTCGACCGTTATGTCACAGGCCGATTTCTGCACACATTTGTGCTGCTGTTCGTCGCCACGCTGGGCCTGTATGTGGTGATCGACCTGTTCATGAACATCGACGAGTTTCAGGACAATCTGGCTCGAGATACGCCCACAGCAAATGGCCAGGTTGAGCTTTTCCGGCGTATCGGTGAATACTACTTTTTTCGCACATTTGACTTCTTCGAGATGGCGGGGCCGATATTGATCGTCGTCTCCGCCGTTACTGTTGTTGCGCTGCTCCGAAAAAGTTCAGAGACGTTTCCGTTGCTGGCTGCCGGTATTCCAGCCTTCAGACTGCTGCGTCCACTGCTGGTCACTGCTCTCATTCTGAATGGAGCACTCCTTGTCAATCAGGAATTTGTGATTCCCTCGCTGGCCGTTCGACTGCAGACACCTCGCGGCAGCCGCGCAGCAGAGATACAGCGGGTCGATCCTGTTTATGACTACGGAAATGACCTGACCCATATTGCAGGAGACCATGTGCTGCCAGGATCAGGCACACTCGTCGGCCCCCGCTTCGCATTTCGCGAAGGGCGACTCTGCAAACGCTCTTTTATCCTCAAGGCAGAAAAGGCATCCTGGCTGTCTTCACCGCCACAAGCCCCCGGCCAAAACGGCTGGCTCCTGCAAAAAGTTACCGGGGTGCTCGATGTGGATGCACTGACCCCCGAAGGTCGCAATCGCATCCTGCCAACTCCCAGCGGCAGGGATGTCTTCATTGTGTCAGACGTCACCTTCGACTATCTCTGCAGCGGCGGTCGCAACACGAGGCTCCTGTCTTCATTCCAGCTTGTGGAACGCATTCGCAAACCCGCTGCCGGCGTCATCCCTGTTCGCAATCAGAGTCTCGCACTGCATGCCCGACTCACGCGGCCCATCCTTTGTCTGCTCAGCATCTCACTCGCACTGCCGCTTGTACTGAGGCGCGAATCACACAGCCTGATTACGAATCTGGCTATGTGTTCGGCAGTCCTTGGTATCTTCTATGGAATGGCTCATGCCTGCCTTGCTGCCGGTAATGAAGCATTCATCAGCCCGGATACCGCAGCGTGGCTGCCGGTGATCCTTAATGGTATGGCCAGTGCGTGGGCCTCCAGCCTGGTTCAGACGTAAAGCTGGTCAGCGGTCGGAACAACAGTGGCGGTGGGCACAGCAGGGTTGGAAACAGCGGTTCGGCAGGAACGCAGATGCTGATGGATGGGCGAAGTTCCGAGGTTGTCCAGTGAGGACGGCGTTTAGAAAATAGATCGTATGCGGGGGTGTTTTTCGTTTCCCAGCAGTCGCTTGAAGGCGTGGTCCACTCACGGGCTGATTCCAGGAGCCGTAGTTTCTTAAATTCGACGCCAGGGGGTTGCGAACGGTTTTGCGGTCGCACGCTGCTTCGGTGCTGAAGGCAACCGGAGCGTCACCGCACCGAAATCTGCAGCGGTTCGGTGATCGTGGCAAGATCGACAGCTGCGGCGTCGAAGGGTGGCGGTCCAAAGGTTGCACGGGCGTTTTTGGAAAATCCATAGGGCTCTGTCGGCAGTCCGACGACGTTCTTCGTGAGGACACCGTTGCCGTCGAGATCCTGAAACACAGCCACGGCTGCCATACCTGACAATGGCAGCTGCATTGGTATCTCTGCAAGCTCTTCTTTCGCATCCTGCTCGGCTGTGATGCTTGCTGAAGTGACGTCAGGAAATCCTTCGTCCGTCAGAAACACCGCCACCATCACCGCCGCGGGCCTTGTCTTCAGACCTGAGACCTGCACGACTACGGTTTGTTGCAGAGGGGCTGCGATGGCGGCAGGTTCTGTGGATACCGTGGGGGCTGGGGGGGGCTGCGTTTCCAGCGGGGGCGACGGTGATTCGGGCTGACGTTGCCGCATGAACCACAGGGCTGACACAATCACGGCGAGAATTGTCGCGGCTTTCAGCCCCGAGCTGCGAACTTCAGTGGACTCTGTTGCTTCGATGTTCCGCGCCACTTTCAGACACCTCGCTTCCAGCGTCCCGAGAATATCAGTGTCAGAACGGCCATGACGAGAGCACTTCCCAGCAGCACTGCAACTTCAGCCCTCAGTTCGGCCAGCGGAGTGCGAAACCAGAAGACCTTCTGGAATCCATCGAGTGCCCATGCGTTGAAGCTCCAGCGTCCCAGTTCCTTCATCCGCTCGCTCATGACGAATCGCGGAATCATACTGCCGCCGATCGCTGACATGCTGAGAATGATGACGGTGGCTGCTGCGTTCAGCTGAGCTCGAGATCGGCAGAGAGTTGCGAGCAGAAGTGCAAAGCCACTGGTAGCGGCCGAAGTGCACACAGCCATCACTACAAAGCCGCCAGCATTTCGCCGCAGCTCAATTCCAAACACCACATCCGCAAACACAAACATCACAGTCAGCTGCAGACAGCCCATAAAGAAGATGCCCAGCCACTTGCCACCAAGGATTTGCAACAGACCTGCGTGGCTGGCAAGAATTCGATCCAGAGTACCCGACTCGGCTTCATCCAGCATCGTGCCTGCGTGACCGGTGCAGGCAAACAGCAGAAAGAGCACTGCGATTCCGGCGGCATACATCGCGATTCGTGGATTTGAGCGACCATCAGCCTGCGGATTGATCAGCTCGATTCGTACATCGTCGCCACCGTTGGTCTTGTCAGCTGCAGCATTTGTCGCAGAATCAGGTTCAGACTGAGATTCAAATTCAGCAATCGGAGGTGTCTGCAGATTTGAGGTTGCCTGTGTCGACATCAGAGGAGCGGTGATGTCTGCATCTTCGTCTGGGCGCAGTTGCATCTCAAGGGCTGGCGGGTCCCAGACGGTAATCAGGCGACTTGTTTGCTCATCCAGCAGTCTGTCCGCGGATGCGATGTTGAAGATCTCGGCGGGCTCGGGGGGACGAGGAAAGGTGGTCGGCAGATCGATATCAGGCAGAGGTGCTGGCGTGGGGGCTGGCAGAGGAGCAGTCTCTGCAGCGACAACGGCAGTCGAGGGTGGCGGAGTCAGCCTGGGTGAGCGTGAAATGACTGAGTGCAGAGTTCTCGCGGCGTCTTCCATTCGCCGTCGAGCGTAGTACTCTTTCAGCCGGGAAGTGACAATGGCGACTGCCATCGCATTCTGACCATCGGTGATGACGCGAATTTCGGCTGGTTTTCCGGAACGGGCTGCGGCATCGGCTGAATCGTCAAAATTGAGAGGAAGCTGCAGAATCAGGTCGTAGCGACTGGAGTTCTGCGCTCGTTCGACCGCTTCCGTGACGGACAGTTCGCTGTTTTCAGCGCCTGACAGTTCGAGCGTAGTGCATTCCACAGTCTCTGCTTTCGCCATGGCCGTCAGCAGCGCCTCGGCAGCTGCCGTTCGTTCGGGGACGGCCAGCCCCAGTCGCACCGGCTGTTCCGTTCCCGCAGCGATACCACGGCTGAAGATCATCGCGAAGATGCTGAAGAACAGCACTGGCATGACGAATACGAGGAGCAGTTCAAGTGGATTATTGCGCAGTCGCAGATACTGAATTCGCAGGATGGTCAGCATCATTCCCGCAGACTCCTTCCCGTGAGTGCAAGGAAGACGTCCTGCAGACCATAGCTGCGAACATCAATCCGCGAAGGTGCCTGAGACAGCTTTGAGAGCACTCCCAGAATCCCTGGCAGCTGCTGCATGTCGGCAAGACGACAGACGGCTGCTGTTCGCTGATCATCCATTTCAAACCCTGGCAGCTCGTCCTCGACTGCTCGCGCGAATTCGAGCACCACGCGGTGCGGAAGCCCGAGGCTTTTCTGGATTAAATCTTCGAGCTGGCCTTCTGCCACAATGGTGCCATGATCAATCACCACGATGCGGTCACAGCGGGTTTCGACTTCCTCCAGCTGATGAGTGGTGATGAGGACAGCAGTTCCATGTTCCTTCAACTGCTGCATCATGGCATAGATCCGCTCCCGGCTTTGCGGATCGACTCCAACGGTAGGTTCATCCAGCAGCAGGACCGCTGGGCGATGAAGCACACTGCAGGAGATATTCAGTCGTCGCTGCATCCCTCCTGACAACGTTTTTGCCAGGGATTCTGCTCGATCGGCCAGTGCGGCCCATTCGAGCACTTCGGGAATTCGTTCCCTCAGCAGTTTTCTGGAGACACCTTCGAGGCGTCCAAAGACTTCGAGATTCTGCCGCACGGTCAGGTCCGGGTAGACGGCGATATTTTGTGGTACCAGCCCCGGCCGTATTGTTTTTGAACCTGAATATCCCTCAGGAACCCGCAGCTCGATTTTTCCGGCATCCGGAGCGACGAGTCCGGCGATGCAGCGAATCATGGTGGTCTTGCCAGCGCCGTTCGGTCCAAAAAATCCCAGCAGTTCGCCGGGGTACAGTTCCAGCGAAATTCCGCGCAGCGCCTCACGGCCACGCCATGATTTGCGGACGGAATCCAGCCTGAGAATTGGTGAGGCGCGATCAATCATGGACCCGCTGCTTCATAGGTTCGCGATCTCCACTGCACACCCAGTCCCAGCAGACTGCGCGTCCACGCTGTCCACTGGACCGCCAGAAACAGCAGCATCGCAGCCGGCTGAAGTAATGCCGCTTTCCATGCCCTGTCGAAATACAGGCAGCACATCATCCGCGGAAGATAACTCAGCAGCACGCAGACTGCCACTCCCAGCGAACCAGCCGCGTTGCCCTCCTGCCAAATCAAAATCCCGCCCCAGAGTATGGGAACCACTGATGTCAGAGTCATCAACGTAGTCATGACCAGCAGCAAAGGCTGCCTCGCGAAGCCCTCAACTGCATTTTTCAGGAGTCCTCGCCAAGTCTCCCCGAACGACTCGTACATCCGACATTCGACCATGTCGGTCGCATCAAAAACGTCCGTTCGCAGCCCACATCGCCGATAGGCCTGAGGCAACCGAATCCCATCATGCAGAGATTCCCGGATCGCTGCGTGCCCACCCACAGCCCTCCACGCTGTTTGCGACGTTGCCATGTACTGACCGCAACCTGCGGAAGCCGCCACCATCCGCGTTCTTCGCATCAGCACAAAAGGCAGGAAACACAACAGAATCACGTACATTTGAGGAATCAGCAACTGTTCACCGAAAGTCACCACACGCTGTTCGGGAAATCCGCTTAGCAGGTCCACTTCAGCATGCCTGCGATAGCCCACGGTTCGCGCGATCGCCTCCGGCGTTACCTGCACATCAGCGTCTATAAACACCAAATCCTCGTAACTGGCTGCCTCACCCAGCTGCTGACAGGCCCACTGCTTGCCACTCCAGCCAGCAGGCTTTGGTCGTCCCCGAATCAGCCGCACGCGGCTGTCTCGCCGACTCCACGCTTCCACCAACAGATCCGTACCGTCGGTACTTTCGTCATCGAGTACCAGCACTTCAAGTTCGACATGTCGGCTGGCTGTAATGGACCGCAGTGTGGCTTCGATCCGAGCCGCCTCATTTCGGGCCGGTATCAGGACAGAGACCCGCAGCAGCTCTGGTTGTGGATCAGTAAGAGACTTGCTGCCGCAATCACCCTGGCCTCCGAACAATCGCGGTGCCCGGCGAAACTGCAGCAGATTGCTGACAAACAACAGCGCGACTCCCAGTGTGGATCCGAAACAGCAGCTCCAGAGCAGTTTCGGCCAAAAGTCGTTCATGTCTGCCCACCTCCGGCAGATGTCTCATGCCGAGCATCAAAGTTGCCTCCGCGCAGCCAGCAAGTCAGACGTCTCCAGGCGTCGTAGACGCCACCAATACCGCTGGCCCCGGCCAGCAGTCGCTCGAATCCGGCTCCGCTGCGTTCCAGCGCCTGCCGGGTCAGTTCTGTCTGCTGTTCCGCAAGTCGTTGCTCCAGAAACGCCGTTCGCTCGGCCCGTTCCTCGGGAAGCCCCCGGCAATCAATCGCGGGACCGAATCGTGCCAGCAGTTCCGGACGACGCTCGTTCCAGAACACATACTCCAGCGCCATAGGTAACACGCTGCCGACGAAACTTCGGTCCACGAGATGACTCAAACCGGACTGAAACGGAACAACCTCCCGCACATCATGAAATCTGCCGGCTGGCGTTATCCAGAGCGCTGTTTGCCCATGCTCCAGAACACGTCGGCTCTGCCGCAGAAACTCGCGAGCCCCTGCAGCCGATTCCCGCTCCACACCGAAAAAGCCGAGCCGTTCCAGAATCGGATATCGGGTGAGTGCCGCGGCGTCCATGGGTGCAGCGAACTTTCGGCCGTGCAGCAGCAAATCCGTGAACAGCACCGCCGCCATCGGATCCCACCACCCAGGATGATTCACGTAAATCACCACAGATCCAGTTGTCAGACCACGAGCATGTTCAGCGCCGGCAACCCGGACGGCGTTGAATGACGACTTCACAAACCGCCGTACGTACCGCCGGAAGCCTCGGTTCAACACTCGCGAACCCCATGAATCCATCACTGGTCGGCCCCCAACAGGCTGAAACGTCAGGCGGCTCTCGTCTGTCGCAGCGAAACGCCGCCCAGATCCTGGTCCACGGTATCGCCGGCAATCCAGCCGGACATCATGACCATCGGCATCCCCGGTCCCGGGTGCGCCGACCCGCCGGCCAGATACAGTCCCGGCAGCTCAGTCACCCGATTGGCCGGCTTGAACGCACCCAGAAACCGCCCGTGGCTGGCCAGTCCATAAATCGCGCCGTTGAGCACGTGGTATCGCTCGTGAATCCCCTGCGGTGTCAGCGCATGTTCCACCTCGATCCGCTCTTCGATGTCTTCCATCCCTGCAACGCGTTTCATCTTCTGGATAATCACATCACGATACTTCGGCAGCATACGGCTCCAGTCGTGGTGCGACCTGAGATAGGGAGTATGCACCAGCACGTACAGAGCCTCCCCGCCAGTCGGCGCCACGTGGTCGCCGGACAGAGACGGGGCACACAGATAACAGGTTGGATCATCGGCCGGCTCACCCTGCTGATAGATCTGCTGAAACTCCGCATGCGGGTCGCGACTGAAGACAAAGTTGTGATGCAGAATGTGCTCGTAACGTTTCTTGAGTCCCAGATACAGGACCACACCCGAGCAGGCGGCTTCAAAGGTTCGCTTCGCAAGGAACTTTTGCGCGACCGATTCCGGCAGCAGTTCTTCGCAGGTTCGCACGCAGTCGGAGTTTGATACGACAACGCCAGCCTGCAGGACTTCGCCACCCTGCAGCGTCACTCCTGAAACCCGACCTGCCTGAACGTTAATCGACCGTACCTGGCGACCGGTCAGGTATTGCACACCCAGTTCTCTTCCCAGTCTCTGCAGGGCTTCCGGAACAGCTCGAGTTCCTCCCATCGGATACCAGATGCCCTCGTTCGTCTGCATGTGTGCGATGCCACAGAGCACCGCGGGGGATGCTTCCGGTGAAGACCCGACGTACTGCGTGAAGTGGTCCATCATCTGCGCGATTCGCGCGTCGGGAATGTGCGAACGCACCATGCC
>Ga0172372_10002628_pt1 | contig 27117 bp, 32 predicted proteins | sample LakKiv5m_2_FD_114544 | JGI IMG/M metagenome (GOLD analysis project Ga0172372, IMG submission 114544) | Freshwater microbial communities from Kabuno Bay, South-Kivu, Congo - kab_092012_9.5m | ecosystem: Environmental > Aquatic > Freshwater > Lake | place: Democratic Republic of the Congo...
AACTTCTCAGGTATCTTCAAATTAGTGCCGATATTGCTGCCCGTCATGGCTTTGAAATTGTTCTTAAACCCATTCCCACTTAACGATTTTCGGAATGGTGCAAGATCTAAGATAATCTAATAAGAATTTACAAAAATGTGATAACTCTTTTTTGATTTAAAAACTGTTATTCCTAAAAAGGAAAGGATTTATTTTAGTAAGGATAGGCGGCGCAAAGCGCCGCCCATCCTTATCTATTTTGCACCACCTAAAAACTAAACCCAGTAAATTATTTCAAATACAAAAAACATAGCTGGGATGCTTTGAATTTCTATAGATTAAGCAATTTGGCGGGAACTACTCTATACATATACCTTAAATGAGCTAAGCTGATCCTTAATATTAAGGGGAACAATTTTAGAGGCAAGCTAATAATGGCTAAGCGTGTAAGGATTGAGCCTATTGCCCAAGTAGCAGATATTGCAACTAATGGCGCATTACTGTCTGGCTTAATGGGAGACGAGCTAAATATTTTAAAAGAATGTGGTGGTCGTGGCATGTGTGCGACCTGTCATGTTTACATCCAAGATGGCATGTCTTCGCTTAGCCCTATGGGTAAACGAGAACAGCGCACCTTAGAAGTCATTACCACTTGCAAGCCTAACTCCAGACTTGCTTGTCAAGCCAAAGTTATGGGCGAGGGTGTTGTTGTTGAACTGCCTGTAGGTATGTATGTTCAATCTATCCAAGATATCGAAGCTTTAATTGGACGACGATGCGAAAAAGCGCTTCTTAGCCCGATTACTGGTCAGACATTAGTTGAAGTAGGACAACTAATTACGAGATCGGTTGTTCGTCAACTAGAAAATACCAATTTCAGTGTGGGTGAACAATTGGCAAACACGAAAAGAGCAGATGTCTTTGAGTAGAAAATTAGATTAATAGCCTATAGATCAATAGCTGGATTAAAACTGATAGCCATTTTTTATCAATATGGTCATCAGTTGTTGATTCTCAAGACTAACGTTGAATTCAATAATTTTTTTGGATAGGAGTATTAACTTATGACCGTTGCTGTAGATCGCCCAAATAGTGCAACCAGAGCAAAAAGAAAAAATAATCACTATAGTCTGCAAGATTTTTTTCAGCCTGACCTTGAGAAGGGCATCATCGAAGACTGGAATGGTTCTCGAAATATTCTTACCAGCGAAGATTTTATTATTGGGTTACAGGAAGGATTAGAAGACGAAGTGGGAGAAGCTTCAGCGGCTGTCATGTATTCGATTGGTTGCGAGTGGGGGTTACAAGATGCATTGTTTTTTACAAAATGGTTTGAACGTGATTTTGGTCGGAGTATTCGTCAAACTAATTTACCGTTCTTGCTAGAAACTTGGTGGTGGCCATTTACGTCACAGGGTTGGGGGCGCTGGCAGGTAGATATGAGTGATCGCAAACAAGGCTTTATGTTCATCAGTGTGTATGACTCGGCTGTTGCTCGTAGCCTCGGTGATGTTGGCAAACCTGTTTGTCACCTTTATGCAGGCCTGTTTTCAGGTTTCTTTACGCACTTAGTTAATAAGGAGCTAGAGTGCATTGAGATCCAATGCTATTCAATGGGTGAAAACTACTGTAAATTTCTGCTCGGCGGCAAAAATCGGATCGATGCAGCTTCATTCTGGCTTAATGAAGGAGCAACAACTCGTGACATCGAAGGTCGTTTGCGAAATGGAGAATACCTGAAATGAGTACCTCAGATTGGCGGTTACAGCCATTACGCAGTTTTTGGCAGAGTGTAAATTGGGAAAATTGGGCGATCGCCCCTGTGAGCAATAACGGTAAAAGCGCTCCAGCACTTAGCTTTTTAATGTCCGTTAGAGAATATTTTCGGGCAATTTCTTGGACAGGGATTCCTGAGATTGCTTCTACAGCAGTAGAACTCAAGCCTAGTGGTAATCCTATTGATGAAAGTAATGAAACCCTTGAAGACTTTCTTGACGATATTTCTAAATTCTTCTAAAGCGATATAAGAACTATGATGATGCCGAAGATTCAGGAACTAATTAACCAAGCCCAAGATCGCTACCTTGCGGCCGATGAGCTAGGACTAATGGAAAATTACATTAGTTCATTGCCTGATCGCTTAAAACTTTATAAACTAATTCGTGATCGTGAAATTGATCTTTTGCAGGCAGTTGCTAACCAAGTACCTGCCGAATTACCAAATGTAACCGATGCAGACTTAGAAACTGGGATTAGAAATTTAATCCTCGTATTGCGTTATAGCTCAATGGCAATGCTACTAAATGATGAAAATTTTTTAAAGCAAAGATTGCTCAATTGGTTGGAAGGGATCATGTCTATGCGTGACATGCGCCGTCTCAATGAAGCTCTCTATAAATTACTAAACCAAGGATTACGCCAACACTTTAGTCCCGCACAACTTGCCTTGATCCAGCCTTTGATTACTGCCGCCCAAGTCACGCTCATCTACTAGAGATAAACCACTATGATTTCTGTAGCCGATCTCATCAAGGAAAATCGCATCCCTTCTAACTTTTTTGACTACAATTCTTACGTCAAAGGTGATCTAGAAATTGGGCTGCTCGAAAATCGTCGTGGCGATCGCTTGATAGCAGTCCCCGAAACATTAATCTCGTCGCTTTATGCGGGGCTAGCTAAAGAAACTGGTCAAGCATCAAGATTAGTTCTATATAACTGTGGTAAGTGGTGGGGAAAAAACTTCTATACCCGCTTTACCGAATCAATTGAAGAGTATTATTCCCAGCCACTTGCCGAAATGGATATGATTACCTTCATCCAAAGCTTAAAGGAATGTTGGCAAACCCATGGTTGGGGAAAATTTGAATTCGATCCTCAATATCAAGCTTAAGGCTTTATTCTCGTCAAGACTTACAATTCTCCATATGTGCGAGCCATCACTGGCAATAAATTACCGACAGGCTATTTAGAGGCGGGGATTCTAACTTCATTCTTTACACGCCTAACAGGTCGAGAATTATTAGCAGTCCAAACAACCTGCGAGTCGTTAGGTGCTAGTTGTAATACATATATCATTGGCTTACCTGAAAGGCTCCAAATCGTTGATTCATTTCTTGCCGAAGGTTTAACCCACGAGACAATCTTGCAACGAGTACTCAAATAAAAAATAGACTCGCAAAGCGAGTCTATTTCAGCAATTTTGATTATAAAAATAGGTTTTTAGGAAGCCCGCCAACGGCGGGCTTCCTAAAAACCTATTTTGTTATTTCCAGCGCCTTAGGCGCTGGAAATAACAAAATAGGTTTCATAATGAGAACTGCTGAGTCTATTTTTTATTTTGTTTTATTTTTTATTAGCTTTAACTATTTGTTTCTGAGCTTTCCAAGCTTCATTTAAATAGCCAAAATTTTTCTTGAATTCTTCGCCGCCCCACCAACTACCAACCCGTCCTTCATCCCAGGATGCAGAAATAGCTCCGTAGCTGAGTCCCGCAACTCCAATTCCCAGAAACAACATACTGAGTAAAACAACTGCTGAAGTTGGTAAATCTACTATATGTCTGCTCACAAGAAAGTAACTAACAATAAATGTTGTCAGTCCTAAGCCTGTGGGGATGCCACAGAACAGAGCAGCACGTCGAATTATGCGACGATTAACCTCATCAGGTATGCCTAGAGAATTACCCCCTTTGACATTTGATGAGGGTGTGACGCTACTTTTTTTCGCAGTTATAGGAGGAGTAGGTTGAGGCTTTTTAGCATCTTTTACTTTCTTATTGCGATTATTTGGCTCAAAAGGAATACGCTCTGTAGTCGGTTTACTCACTGTTGCTCCTTAGCTTTAGCTTCTTTTTTCGCTTTTTTGATCGTGTAAAGGGATTTGCCTCTAGAGTGTGAAGTCTAGCCTCTTACACCTAAGCTTTGGATTAGCTGTTTGTAATGAGCGCGATCTTGACTACGAACATAGGCAAGTAAGCGCTTACGCTGACCAATAATCTTAAGCAAACTACGGCGAGATGAAAAATCTTTAGGATGTAGCTTGAGGTGAGTAGTCAACTGGGTGACACGCTCGGTCAATAATGCAACTTGAACATCTGAGGAGCCAGTGTCTGTGGGGTGCTTTTGATATTCGGAGAAGATTTCTAGTTTGCGTTCTTGCAGCAGGGCCATGATAAAAACTTTAAACGTGTTTTGAAGTGTACGTGACATAAACTCGACACTAAATGCCAAATTATTAAATTTAAGCAATACAGTGCGGGCTTCCCAACCTCACGATTGGGCATTCCTAGTTAGCCCCATTACTGGGATTTCGCCACTTATACAAAGAAGTTAACTAAATTAGCTTCTCAGACAGATCGACTGCATAGGCGGTTTCCATTTCTCAGTAGTCTCTGAGTACATTATTTGGCGATCGCCATATTTTCTGAAGGTATTAGCTTTTAGACAGTCTAGCCTAACATATTGACCGCATATTTTTATACCCAAACAAAAAAATAAAAGCAATTCTCATTATTAAAATCGATTTTTTGAAAGCCCGCCGTTGGCGGGCTTTCAAAAAACCGATTTTGGTGTTTCCAGCGCCTTAGGCGCTGGAAACACCAAAATCGGTTTCATAATGAGAATTGCTGAAAAAATAAAGCGGCGCATCGCGCCGCTTTATTTTTTAATGAGCTGAGCCATTGCCATGGTACTTATCGGTGTCGTAGAAGCCATTACGAGTACCGAAGAACAGACAACTAACTGTAAACAAGATGGTCAAGATCGGCAGAATTACTTTGAGATCAAGCATGAGTTAATGGGTTTGGATAAAATAACGCTAGTCTGCATATTCTAGACTCAAAAAAAGCTTAAGAAAGTAATCTAAAAGGGCTTTCTTAATATTTAATGCCAAAACACAAACCCCAAATAGTAAGAGGCGGCGCGAAGCGACTCCTCTTACTATTTTGGGTTCATGGTAATGTGGAGCATTACCATACTACCTAGGGTTAATTACTACTGCCATCGGTGGTATCAGTGCTTTCAGTGCCACTAGGACGATAACTTTGCTCAAAAGCGTAGCGCACAATCTGTGAACGATTCTCCAGATTTAGCTTAGTCATAATGCTACTGAGGTGAGTTTGCACAGTGCGAGGACTGATTTGCAAACGTTTGCCAATTTCTTTATTAGTAAAGCCTTGGACAACTTGCCAAAAAACTCGCTCTTCGGAAGGGGTAAGTGTCGTGCGGGAAACAGGGGCTGTAGGCTGTTGGAATAACCGCATATGCTCACTAGGTGGGCGATGTGGCTCACGTTTATGGGGCGAGAAAAAGTCTATATCCGTTTTGCCAATGGTCATGTGATCGCCACTTTTTAACAAAATGGGAAAAGTGATCCTTTGTCCACGCATGAAAGAACCATTGCGGCTGCCAAAATCGACGAGGTAGAAGCTGCCAGACTCATTGTTAGTATTACGAGTCTTAGGATCTCCTTTCATCGAAGATTCAAATCCATCACTTTTAGACGCTCCCACGATTTGCAATGTGGCATGGTAGCGTGAAACCCATTTATCTGTTAGTACAATTGAGTTGTCATAGCCCCTCCCAATTGTCCAGAAATCTGCGTTTATAAGTGGAATCATTTGCTGCCCCTCATCTGCATGAACGATCAGGTAGGGGTGTGGGTGTAGAAGTGTCACTGAACTATTAGACAACTTTGTTGTGTGCATCTCAATCAATTGCCAATATAACTTATTTATATATTGTGAGACGAGTTTGATAAATTTTGAGTTCCTTTTTTGGATTCATGGCTTTTGATGACATATTCTGTCACGATGTTTTTGGTATCGATTATTCAATGCTTACTTTGTTGCGTAATTGCTCTCTATAGCAATCCTAGATGGGTTGTGGAAGCTCATCCCTTCGGGATGAGCTTCCACAACCTTCAAAAATCCACAAATGATTTAGGAATACTATATGTAGTGCTTTTCAAGCAAGCGAGGTACAAGCATTGGGTTCCCCGCCTTCGGCGGGGAACCCAACACACTAGACTGATAAACGCTATATTTAGGTTTGAGCTTAGCAAAAATGAGACATACGATACTTTTTTCGTAGCGTTACAAATCTTATAAAATCCTATGATTTCTTGCTAAAAAACAATGATTTGGATTGCGATCGCCATACAGTTAATACTTAGTGCAGGTTTGCTGTGGGCTTCATGGCGAGTCTGGATATTCCGCAATGCGCTTGAAGCGACCGTAAAAACTGTGGATGGTTGGACAAAAGCTTGTGAAAATGGCTTACAGGTATCTACCCCTAGTATTGAATTTGCGCGTAACGGTGTTGATATAGCGCGGGAACAATACCAAATATTGCAAAGCCAATTAGAGAAAATCCGTAAATTGCTGTCTGTACTTGTACGTGGTGTATCCTTTTTAGGGAGTCGTTGGCAACAGTCGCGAAAAAGCTCATCGAAAGGTGTGCCAAACTCTCTAAATAAACCAGTCGTCAAGTCAAGTCAAAAGTCGTCAGGCAGCAAGTCGTCAGGGAGCAAGCATAATGTCAAACGGCGCGGGTAAATTTTTTGGTGGATTAATGGTAGGTACAGCGATCGGTGCTGCAGTAGGTATTCTATTTGCACCGCGATCAGGCAAAGAAACTCGTCAAGTTTTGAAGAGATCGGCTCAAGATCTACCTCAGCTAGCCGAAGAATTGGGTTCTAATGTGCAATATCAAGCCGATCGCATTACTGAAAAAGCACAACGTACTATCGATGAGGCTTTGGTACGTCTACAGGATGCGATCGCTACAGGACAAGAAGCTAGTCGCAAGTTACAAGAAGAATTAGCATTGTCAATGGGCAGTTCAGCAAATAGTTTACTTACGGAAGGCGATCGTGATGTCGCCGATGAAGATGAAGAGTAAGCCCTTAAAACAGTCTTTAGAGAGTAAGCACCTATAGAAAATTATGTCAGAAGCGATCTTTCTGTTGGGTTTATCATTTTTATTGGTGGTCGTTTGTTTGACGATTTTGTTGCTAACGGCAATACCAGCTTTTCAGGAGTTAGCAAAAGCTGCCAATAGCATCATTCGTTTGGCTGACACCTTGACGCGGGAGTTGCCTGCGACACTCGAAGCAATCCGTATGACGGGGCTGGAGTTAAGTGAGCTAAGTGATGAACTCAATCAAGGGGCAAAAAATGCGGGCGAGGCAGTGAAGCAAGTAAATGATGGCATTAAGGGTGTACGTCAAGGTGCTTCTAATGCGACCATCGCTACTAGAAGTGCATTTGCTGGCTTTAAAGCTGGTTTGCAATCTCTTGGTCGTCCACGCCGCAAAAAGCGATCGCCTTCGGAGTTATATCAAGAAAATTTACGCGCTGGTAATTTATCGTCTAAAGAGTTAGATAAAAGTCAAAATGATATTCCTAACCAAGAACGGCGAGTTACTCCTGATGAGATGAGATCTGAAGGTTTTATGGGAGATTTGACACCAGAAGAAGATTAAAAAAACGTGAATTCGATATAGCCGTTTGCAGCAAACGGCTATATCGAATTCACGTTTTTAAGTACCTGTGCATAATTACAAACCCAAACCCGTAAGGTTGTGCCCCTGTGGGGCGCAACCTTACGGGTTTGGGTTTGTAATTAATTATGCCCATCTACTTACTCTTGACAGCGATCGCAAATACCACTAACAGTGACTTCATAGTTATTGACTTTTAAACCTTTGCGGATTTGCTTAAATCCTAATCCTTCAAAGGCATTCCAAACAATATCCTCGATTTCACCACAACAGCTACACCGAAAGTGATGATGAGGCTCCACATTGGCATCATAGCGGCAAACCCCCTGCTCTAGTAATACCTCACGTACTAAGCCCGCATCACGTAAGGCCTGAAGTGAAAGATAAACTGTTGCTTGAGAAGAAGTAGGCGCATCTTGATTGAGATCACTCAAGATTTGTTCTGCGGTTGGATGATCTTGGCGGTTTAGTAAATTTGCATAAACAGCAAAACGCTGGGGCGTAACCCGCAACCCTTTAGACTTCAAGGTTTTGATAATCTGATCCGCTTGTTTCTGCATATAAACTTCCTCCTGATTCTCGCCAAATTACCTGATTACATCCCTATATAGCGTTTATCAGTCTAGTGAAGTAAGGATTAGTTTGCCCACCTTAGGTGGGCAAACTAATCCCTGTATCGCGCTTGCTTGAAAAGCGCTATAAACCGGGCTTACAGCTTTAAAAATTTAGCGATCGGGTTTTAAAAATTTCTTTGAGTAATGAGTTTGCTTAATTACTTGGTCTTTTACTATATCATTTCTATCTAGGAACTACAAATTTATTAAACTTTTTATAAGTATTGAGTAATTATAGCTATTGACTAATTAGTAAATAAGAATTATTCTTAGATGTGTTCAGATAAGTATCAAATCCAGAGAAAAATATGGCAGCTATCGAAACCGTACCAAACGTTGTTTTTAAAACTCGTGTACGTGATGAATCCGTAGAAGGTCCAAATCCCTATCGTTGGGAAGATAAAACTACTCAAGATCTATTTGCTGGCAAAAAAGTAGTGGTTTTCTCCCTACCTGGTGCATTTACTCCTACCTGCTCATCCAACCATTTACCTCGCTATGAAGAACTTTACGAAGAGTTTAAGGGATTAGGTGTTGATGCCGTAATCTGTGTATCTGTTAACGATGCTTTCGTGATGTTCAAATGGGGCAAAGAAATTGGTGCTAAGAATGTATTCTTGTTACCCGATGGTGCTGGCGAATTTACTCGCAAAATGGGAATGTTAGTCGATAAGTCAAATATTGGCTTTGGACTCCGCTCTTGGCGCTACTCCATGCTCGTAAATGATTGCAAAATTGAAAAGATCTTTGTCGAGCCAGGTTTCTCTGACAACTGTCCTACCGATCCTTTTGAAGTCTCTGATGCTGACACCATGTTGGCTTACCTTAAGGGTGCTGAAGCTACAGGTGTATCTGCTCCTCGTCTAGCATTTGTTGGCTAAATTTACATTTCAAACACAAATAAGTTTAGAGAAAGTTTTTCAAACAAGCTTTCTCTAAACTTGTTTCATCTACCCTCTTATATGGAGAAAGCAATGACTACTCTAAATCGTTTAGAACATGTCAACTTATCCTGTCAAGATCTTGAAGCTAGTCAAGTTTTCTATCAAGCCCTATTTCCCGATTGGTATATCCGTGCTGAGGATCGGCACGATCAAAGACCTTGGATTCATTTGGGTAATGACCAGTTTTACATGTGCTTAAATCACACACCAAATTTAAAAAGGGCTCATGAAATCTATGAAAATATAGGTGTGAACCATGTCGGATTTGTGATCAGTGACGGTGAGGAGATCAAAGCTCGACTGGAAGAGCACAAGATAGACTATTACACCCTTGACGCAACCGAAACCAAGCATCGCATTTACGTCAGTGATCCCGATGGTAATGAGATTGAATTAGTTGAATACAATCCAGACTATAGGCTACGTTAATAGTAGCGCCTCTAAAAAATATCATCTTGTAAACTAGCATTGTCATGAAACTCTCTAGCAAAAATCTAAATGAACGCCTTGATACGCTCTACGATGCGATCGTTGTTGGCGGCGGTATGGGTGGACTATCAGCAGCGATCTATTTGGCTCGCTATGGACTCAAGTGCCTAGTTATCGAGAAAGGTAAAGGGCGATCGCTATGGATGCAAGACTTACGTAACTATGTCGGACTTGACCCACACACCCCAGGTCGAGATATTTTAAATCATGCAACTAAAACATCCTTAGATTGGGGAGCCGATCATCTACGTGGCTATGTAGAAGAGGTAACTGATGAAGGTGAAACCTTTGCAGTGAAAGTGAAGGTAGGCAAAACCAATAGTATTTATCCTATATTTCGTAGCAAGTATGTCATTGCCGCTTCTGGAATTATCGACAATTTACCTAAATTGGAAGACATGCAGAATGTCTATGATTATGCAGGGTACACGCTTCATGTCTGCATGATCTGTGATGGCTTTGATATGTGGGATCAAAAAGCAGTTTTGATTGCGAATACAGAAGGACAAATTGGTGCTGCCTTTGTATTGAATTGGTTCACCCCCTATATTTCTGTTTTGACCCATGGTCTATGTGAAGTGAGTGATAAGACCAAAGAGAAACTAGCAGAGCATGGCTATCCATTATATGAAGCCCCGATCGCTAAATTTCACGGTGAAAACCATCAACTGAGTGGCGTGGAGCTTATTGATGGCACAATTGTGGAAGCGACTACTGGCTTAGTTGGTATGGGCTCGATCTACCATAACCAATATCTCAAGGGTATCGAAGGTTTGGAATGGGATGGTCAGAATCTGGTCACAAATGATATGTGTAAAACTAGCCACGATCGCATTTTTGCTCTAGGTGATTTAAAGAAAGGGTTAAATCAGGTTTCGATCGCTGTAGCTGATGGAACTTTAGCCGCAACCCAAATTTGGAGAAATATTCGTCGAGCTAGTTCTCCACGTAAATGGGAAGAGAATATTAAAGTTACAGTAACAGCTTCATAAAGACAGTTAAAAAAGAAAGCCTCGCAATGCGAGGCTTTCTTTTTTAGTTTAATCAATTTTAGCTTGCCCAAATATTTTCTAGATTGAGCGTAAATCCTTGTAAGACATCTTCACCTGAGAGGTTGGATGGCGCTTCGAGGACTTCTACTGCTTGACCGATGCGATAAATGGCAACGCGCTTATTTTCGGGATCGATTAGCCAACCTAACCGACAGCCATTATCCATATATTCTTGCATTTTAATTTGCCCTCTAAGCCATGAATCACTGGGAGAGAGAAGCTCAAGCGCGAAGTCTGGACATATAGGCAGAAATTTTTTGCGCTGTTCTGGAGTAAAGGCATTCCATTTTTCGATAGGAATCCATGCAGCATCAGGGGATCGATCTGCCCCATTGGGTAATGAAAACCCCCCTGAAGAGTCAAAAACCTTTCCAGTAAGGTTTTGCCGATTCCAAATATTAAGATCGGTAGTTAAATCTGAGTTCCAAGAACTGGTTTCACTACCTGTTGGCGACATAATTACGAGTTCTCCACTAGCATTACGCTCTAGTTGCAGATCGGGATTGTTGGCACATATTTGATAAAACTGTTCTCTAGAAACTTGGATTACAGGATCTAAAGTTAAGGTTAATGCACTCATAGATTTATAGTCTCCTATGCTAGATCGATTATATAGCTACAGTCACTTGCATTGGCACAAACCAAAGACCAGAGTAAGTGGCGGCAGCGCCGCCACTTACTTCTGAGATTGACTATCGGGTGACTTACACCATATCTTTCTATTCAGTGCCAAAAGAGCGATCTCCAGCATCTCCTAATCCGGGAACAATCCATCCCTTCTCATTCACAACTTCATCGATACAACCTGAATAAATTTGTACGGCAGGAAATTGTTGATTGATTAGTTGCAGCGCTGGAGGAGCGCAGAGAGCATTAATGATGCGAATCAAGGAAGCATCGGCTCCTCTCTCTGTTAATATTTTCAGTGTAGTAATAATCGAGCCGCCCGTAGCCATCATTGGCTCGACGATGAAAATACGTGTCTGTGGTTCAAACCTCTCTGGCAAACGATTGAGATAACAACTAGCTTCAAGGGTTTCTTCATTCCTTACTAACCCAAGGTGATAGATACTTGCTGTTGGTAATAGGTTTTGGCAACCTTCGAGCATGGATAATCCTGCTCGTAAAATTGGCACAATCGCTAAAGGAATGGAACCATCGATCAACTGCCCTGATGCCGTTCCTAAAGGGGTTTCTACATTTACCTCTTGTACAGGTAAAAATTCACGGACTGCCTCATAGGTTAGCCATTTACCCATCTCAATCATTGCTGTCCGAAATAGGGGAACTGGAGTATGTTTCTCCCGTGCGATCGTGAGCCAATGCCGAATAATGGGATGGGGTGGAACATATACACGCAGTTGGGAAGCCATTGATTTGTTCTGGTAAAACGACTACAGAAGGCATAATGTCCAGTCTGTAGTAAACATCCTACAGCCCTTTGGATACTACTGCACAAGGTAGGTTGCAATAAAAATTTTGAAAGCGTTGCAAAGCAACGCTTTCAAAATTTTTATTGGTTTGGGCTTGAGCGCAAAGCGCTGTAACTACTTAGTGGAATCATAAATTTGATCTTGTTGATTTTCTTCAATATCTGGTGGAGGATCAATCTCTGGAGTTAAGGCCTTAACGTGAGGTAATGATGCACCTGCTAAACCTTTAGCAATGCGGGCAGGTGAATAGTCAAGCGTCACAAAGAGAGGATAATGATATTCACCGCGATCGCTAATAATACTGCGATGCTTCCAAGGTAATAGCCAGTAATATTCTTCCCCAAGCGCGACTTCCACTTGTCGCCAACGTTTTAATAGAGCTGAGTAGTCTTCATTAGGACGATGGATAAATACAAATATTTCTTGACCAGTTTTAACTTTCCAGTCAGGATCACACATGATCAAAGCAAGATCGCATTCTAGCTGCACATGACTTTGCGTTAAGTTGGGACTAGTAAGCTGTACGACTGGGAATGGAATGGAAATTAAGCTATCGCTAGGACGACGTAAGCTAGGAATTAGCTCAAAATAAGGACGATATTCACGCAAAAGGGCGATCGCTTCGAGTGGGTTGCTGCTATGACTGAGGAGCGTATCATAATGAAGTTGAAGGTTGCTCATGACTTAATTGTTGGCAAATGCACAAAGAATGTAGAACCTTGTTGAGAGTCTAGGTTAGGAGATTTGACTAAGATTTTGCCATTGTGGGCATTGATAATATAGTGCGATAGATATAAACCTAAACCACTACCTTGTTTTTGATGGTTGCCTTGGCGAAATCTTTGAAACAAAAATGGTTGCTCCTCTGGTGAAATCCCTGCACCCGTATCTGCGATCGCAATAGATGCCTCGGATTCCTCTAATTTTAAGCTAACATGAACGCTGCCAGATTCGGTAAATTTAAGGGCATTACCAATCAAATTATTGAATACTCGCAGTAGTTCTAGGCGATCGCCTTTAACCGTGGCAATATCATCAAGATTGGCAGTAAGTTCTAAATTTTTAGAAATAGCGATCGGTTTCAGTTCTTGCACCACTTGATTGAGCAATTCTTTTAAGTCTAGCGGCTGTAAATTAATGGTTTTACTGCCAGATTCGTAACGGTAGACATCTAAAAGCTTATTAACCATCTCCAGCAAATTATGATTGCTGCGCCCCATAATTGTTAACGCTTCACGAATTTCTGGCGATATCTCTCCTAATACCCCATCTTGCAAAAGCCCTAACATTCGATCCGCCGCCACCAACGGTGTTCTCAGATCATGGGTTAGGCGTGACACAAAATCCTGTCTTTGGCGATCAATGCGATCGCGCTCCGCAATACTATGTTTTAAACGTAGCAGCGATCGCACCCTTGCCAGTAGCTCATCAGCTTCAATGGGCTTACGAATAAATTCATCTGCACCAAGATCTAAGCCTTTGACCGCATTGGCGCGATCGTAGGCTGTAATTAGCAAAATCGGAATAAAAGGTAGATCTTTCATCGCCCTGATATGTCGAGTTACCTCATAGCCATCCATCAGGGGCATCATCACATCTAGCAAAACCAAGTCTGGTGGCTCTGACTCAATCATTTTCAAAGCGTCATGACCATTGGATGATGTGATGATCTCATACCCCTCTTCTTCAAGAATTGTGCGAACAAGAAATAGGTTGTCTGGCACATCATCAACAATTAGTAAACGGTCAGGAGATTTCATGCAAACGCTCAAGCAAAACAGGGTATGCATAATAGATGTTGTCACGAAACCGCAATCAATGCAGTCATCCTGATGATAGAAATATGGTCTCCTTCACCCTATAAAACTTAGAATTGGTAAAAAATGTCCTTTGCAATTTGTGGGTTTTAGGTATCGCTTATTATAAAATCAGAGTCCTAGGGCGTAACCGAAATTACCATTCAAGTGAAATATGCGTCATCATTTAGTCCTATCTCTCAGTACACTTGTCTTGGCTAGTAGTGGAATCTCTATGGCGTGGGCTGAGGAGAGTCAAACCGTTAAACAAGAGAAGTTTGAATATCCACAAGAGGTAATCAAAACTTTTATGAAAGGTTGTGGATTTACTAATAGTAAAGAGTTCTGTACTTGTAGTCTAGATAAACTGCGATCGCAATACACCTTTGCTGATTTTCTCAAAATTGACACAGCCGCCAGAGAAACTAAGCAAGTACCTCAAGAAGTAATCAACATTTTTCAATCTTGTCGAAATGGTAAAATTTAAGATAGACAGCGCTTTGCGCTGTCTATCTTACAGCCTATTTAGGCTTTAAGGGATACAGAAGAAATTTTGAAAGTGGCGCGAAGCGCCACTTTCAAAATTTCTTCTGGGTTTTAAGTCAGCGCAAAGCGCTGTATTAGGAATTAAGCATGGCAAGTACAGAGGTTGTAGTAATTGGTGGTGGAGCAGCAGGTTTCTTTGGGGCAATTCATGCAGCGCAAGTACCACAAACGCGAGTAACTCTATTAGAGGCAGGACGGCAACCACTTGCCAAGGTGCGAATTTCAGGGGGTGGAAGGTGTAATGTCACCCATCACTGTTTTGAACCTTCACAATTAGTCCAGAACTATCCTAGAGGTGGCAAAGCTTTGCGAGGTGCATTTTCTCGCTTTCAGCCATTGGATGTAGTGCGCTGGTTTAATGCCGAAGGAGTGAAACTAAAAACAGAAGCTGATGGTCGGATGTTTCCTGTTACTGATGATTCAGAAACAATTGTGGAAGCCTTGATGTTTGCGGCTAAAAAAGCAGGTGTTTTCCTTCGCAATAATGTTTTAGTACAGAAGATAGAGCATCTAGGCGACAGCAAATTTGATGTAATTCTTAAAAATGGTGAAAATCTAGTTTGTGATCGCCTGTTACTCGCTACAGGTAGTAGCCCTTCAGGATATGCGATCGCGCGATCATTAGGTCATGAACTAGAGCCTCCTGTTCCTTCCCTTTTTACCTTTAATATCAAAGATTCTAAACTACATGAACTTGCAGGTGTGAGCGTAAATCCTGCCACAGTTAAACTTTTGACTGCAAACCCTAATACTGAGAAGAAAAAATCTGCTCGCAATCAATTAGAACAGTCGGGAGCCTTATTAATTACGCATTGGGGTTTGAGTGGTCCCGCCGTTTTGAAGTTGTCGGCATGGGCGGCGCGGGAATTACATGATTGTCACTATCAAGCCAAATTAGCTGTTAATTGGATTCCGACGATCAAAGTCGAAGTTGTGAAACAAATTCTCTTAACTGCGAAAACTGGGCAACCGAAGAAGTTTATCTCCAATTATTGCCCTGTCGAGATTTCGCTACGTTTATGGGAATATTTGCTAGATAAAGCAGAAGTAGAACTCGAAAAGCGCTGGGCAGATATTTCTAATAAAGCAGTTCAGCAAATTGTGAATGTATTAACCGCCAGTGAATATGTGATCGCGGGTAAAGGTATATTTAAAGAAGAGTTTGTCACTTGCGGCGGCATTCGTTTACAAGACGTAAATTTTCAGACGATGGAAAGTAAGATTTGCCAAGGTTTATATTTTGCGGGAGAGATATTAGATGTTGATGGTGTAACAGGTGGATTTAATTTCCAAAATGCTTGGACTACAGCTTGGATTGCGGCACAGGGCATGGGTAGTCACTCTATCTAATTTCTAACAATATGAGATAAAATTAAATATATAGGAGTAAACTTATGTCAGCCCGTGATCTATTCCATGAAATTGTAAAAAATGCTTTACAGAAAGAAAACTGGCAAATAACTCACGATCCTTATGCATTGCAAGCAGATAGCTTTGATCTCGCCATTGATTTAGGAGCAGAAAAAATCATTGCTGCTGAACAAGGAGAGACTAAAATTGCGATAGAAATCAAAAGCTTTTTAAGTCCATCAAAAATATCTGAATTTTATGGGGCACTAGGACAATTTATCACCTATCGCCTAGCACTCCAAAAAATTGAACCAGACCGTATTTTATACCTAGCTGTTCCAGATAACCTATATGACAAATTTTTTGACACTACATTAGTACAGGAACTTATGCAACAAAATACTGTTTATCTAATTACCTACGACATTAATCAGGAGGCTATTTCCAAATGGATACCATTACCCAATACCGTCAATACATTCAAAACCTATTAATAGAACGAGCTAGTCTTGCGTGGGATCAACGTATTCAAACTCAAACTATTTTTGATACTGAACGAGACCATTACCAACTTATTTATGTTGGCTGGCGAGCATCTAAACGAGTTTATGGTGTTGTTCTCCACCTTGATATTATTGATGGCAAAATTTGGATTCAGCAAGATGGAACAGAAATCGGCATCGCAAATCAATTGGTGGAATTAGGTGTTCCTAAAGAAAATATTGTTCTTGCTTTTAATCCACCTAACCTACGCAAATATACTGATTTTGCAGTTGGCTAGATCTCATATAGCAATCGTAAATGGATTGTGAAAGTGCACCCCGAAAGGGTGTGCTTTCACAATCCTCTAAAAAAATGATTTAGGAACGTGATAGAACATAGGAGTTTATAAGGTGACTACTTTAGTAGAAAATTTATCTCAAATTATTAATAAATTAAAATCACGATCGCATTTGCCAATACTCAGTAATTGGCAAAGACAAAATAAACAAGGTGTTTGGGATGATTTGATAACGGTAAATTCTAAGCAAAATAAACCGATGTTATCTTTCTTGCAAAGGGAAGAAAATATTCATTTAAGACAAGTTTGGCAAGTGCCAGAAATCTATGCAGGACTATCAACATTAGGCGCGACTATCCGCTTAAATTTAATTTGGTGGGCAGATATTTGTGAGATATGGGTTAATCATCAAAAAGTCCAAGAAGGTGATTTGTTTGATCAGAAATGTCGAATTTTGTTAACTGATCATGCAGAGCCTAACAATGAATTTACTTTTGAGATCAAGCTCAATAGTCCTAAGCATGATATTGGTGCTTTACAGCTTGCAGAACTAGTTTTTGAATATCCGCATCAAGCCTGTGACCCGCATCAGTTTGCTACTGAACTAGAGGTTCTCCAAACCTATATTCCAGTTTTTACTAACCATCACATTGATTTACAACCTTTAGAAACTGTTACTAAGAATTTAATTTCTTTATTATCGCGATCTGGGGAGATAGCAAGCGATCGCTTTTTCGAGCAACTAGCCGCAATTCGTGAACCACTTTTGCAATATAGTGAATTTCTCAAACAACGTCAAATCTATATTCTGGGTAATTCGCATATCGATGTGGCTTGGCTGTGGGCGATCGCGGAAACCAAAAATGCCATGCAGCGTACATTTACATCTGCGCTAAATCTACAAGAGCATTACCCTGAGCTAATTTTTAATCAAAGTACGGCGGTTTCCTATCAGTGGATGGAGCAGGAATATCCTGAATTATTTACTCGTATTCAAACAGCAGTAATGAATGGTAAATGGGAACTCATCGGTGGCATGTGGGTAGAGCCAGATGGGAATTTGCCGAGTGGTGAATCTTTGATTAGGCAGATTCTCTATGGGCAGGAATATTTTCGAGAAAAGTTTAATCGAGAGGTCAAAATTGCATGGTTACCCGACACCTTTGGGTTTCATTGGCAAATGCCACAGATCCTTTTAAAAAGTGGTTTTGAAGCATTTGTTACCCAAAAGTTATTATGGAATGATGCCAACAAATTTCCTCATCAAATCCTTTGGTGGGAAGGTGTGGATGGAAGTCAGATTTTTACTTATTTTAGTAATGAGATTGGTCAGGGATTAGAACCTGTAGCGATCGCTAAATATCTGGCGAACCAAGAAGAAAAACATAATATCCCCGAAACAGCATGGCTTTATGGCGTTGGTGATCATGGTGGTGGGCCAACTGCGGATATGCTGAATATGGGGCGTAAGTACGCCGAATCGCCAATCTTCTTTGAGATGAAACCTAGCACATTAGAAGATTTTCTGTTGGGGTTGAAAGCAAAATTACCCGCAGACTTACCTGTTTGGCAAGATGAACTGTATCTAGAATTTCATCGAGGTACTTTCACGACTAAAGCCGATCAGAAGAAGCATAATCGGCAATTGGAAGTTCTTTTAGGTAATGCCGAAAAATATAGTGCGATCGCTTCTTTAATTAATAAAACTCCCTATCCTAAAGATCAGTTAGAACAAGCTTGGCAAAGACTATTACTTAATCAGTTTCATGATATTTTACCAGGAACATCGATCCCAGAAGTATTTATCGATGCTGATCACACTTGGCATCAAGTCAGAGAAATCTGCGATCGCCTTCTCCCTCACAAAGCTTCAGAAAGCGAAAATCTGCAAGTATGGAATTTTCTCAATTGGCAGCGATCGCAAGTCATTAGGAAGCCCGATAATTCCTTGTGCTGGTTAGAAAATGTTCCTAGTTTTGGATTTACTGAGCTTGCATCTGGTATCACTGAGACTGATGCATTTTTAAAGATTTATTCTGATGGTGATAAAGACTATCTAGCAAATCAATATCTTCAAGTCGAGATTGATCTCAAAACTGGGGCGATCGCCCAAATTCTTGATAAGCGATCGCAAAGGTCAATACTCAGATCAGCCAGTGAATTACAGTTTTTTGAAGATAAAGGACAATATTGGGATGCTTGGAATATTGATCCAGATTACGAAAATAATAAATTAGAATCTGCAACTCTTGAATCAATTGAAATCGTTGAAAATTGTAGTTTATTAATATCCTTACGCATTGTCCTGAAATTCCATAATTCAACCTTCATTCAAGAGATTCAACTAAGTGCTTTTGAAGAATTTATCACCGTACATAATTGGGTCGATTGGCAAGAGGAATATACCTTAGTCAAAGTTGCTTTCCCTGTGAATTGGCGATCAAACTACGCAACTTATGAAATTCCTATGGGAACGATTCAGCGTAGTACGCTAGGTGAAACACCTGAAGCAAAAGCTAAATGGGAAGTTCCTGCTCAATATTGGGCAGATATTGCATTTTCTCCAAACCAAAATGATATCCTCCCGCCAAAGGTGGGAGAATACCATTTTGGTGGTTTGAGTATTCTAAATAATAGTAAATATGGTTATGACGCTAAGCCTGATTGCTTAAGACTAACGTTGCTGCGTAGTCCTAACTGGCCGACTCCGAATAGCGATCGCGGTAGGCATGAGTTTACTTATCGCTTAGTTCCCCATCAAGGTGATTGGCGTGAAGCAAATATTGTGCAACTTGCTCAGGAGTTGAATAATCCACTTGTTCTTCAAAGTTCACTAATTCAATCCAGCCAATCAAGCTTTTTGCAAGTTTCTGCCCCAAATATTATTCTCTCAGCATTGAAGCGATCGCAGGATCAGTCAGGTTGGGTTATGCGTTTTTATGAATCCTATGGTAGAACCACTGAAACAAATATTGAGATTTCAAATCTCTTTTTTCCAATAGATCAAACTTGGGAATGCGACCTAATGGAAAATAAAATCACTATGATTTTACCAAATGAGATTAATTTAAACCACTTTAAACTCACGTTTAAACCATACGAAATCAAAACTGTTTTCTGTGTTACTACCTATTGAGGTTTTGAGTAGTACAGAAATAGTTTTAAAAGTGGCGCTTCGCGCCACTTTTAAAACTATTTTTGGTTTTTAAGTAAGCCCAAAGCGCTGTAACAGACTGGTTATTTAAAAACGAATAGCAGTTTCATGATGCTATGCTTACATTCCTTGCTCACATTCCTTGCATAGATACAAATCCTTCTATCTGCTTTACTCTTTCAAGCCATGTAACTACGTTTCGATAATCATCAAGAGAAACTTTGGCATCTCCAGCAAGAGCAATATAGGGAAAGCAAGCTATATCAGCAATGGTAGGGCGATCGCCTTCTAACCAGTGGCGATTTTCAAGGTGTTTATCCATGGTTTTGAGTAAATTATGCGCCCTTTGTTGCGCCAATGCCACATTTAACTCTCTCCCTAAAAGGAAATGTACTCTCGCAGCCGCCAGACTATTTTGAATATCTTGAGCCGATGTTGACAGCCACTGTACCACCTTACTCATTGCTACCGCTTCTCTTGGTAACCAATCTTCTCCATACTTCATGCCCAAATAGAACAAAATTGCTTGAGAATCTCGCAATATTTCTGTTTCATCGATCAGCACAGGAACCATACCAAAAGGATTTAATTGGAGAAAATCAGGGGATTTCTGTTCTAATTCTTTGATATTAATGGGGATCAGCTCATGCTCTAATTTTAAAATAGAAAGCATCATGCGAACCTTGTGACAGTTACCTGACAACCAATAATCGTATAGTTTAATCATTTATATTTCTGTAGTACTCAAAGATATCCCCCCTAGCCCCCCTTTTTTATAGCAGTTTTCAAATGAGTGTGTACTCATTTGAAACCAAAAAAACAAACCCAGTAAAAGTTTTGAGTTTTCATTTTGCCGTAGGCAAAATGAAAACCGCTTTAAGGGGGAAGAATTTTCTGCTCTTTGCAAGGGGAATTGAGGGGGATCTATAATTAAGCGGGTGCGCCAGATTCAATTGGGAAAGAATAATCCCTCGACCACTCATTCCAAGAGGCGAAATAATTCCTGACATCCTTAAAGCCAGTTTCCTTCAATGCGACCATTGTATTCGATGCCCTAGAGCCTTTAAAGCAGTAGACATACACTGACATATCTGGAGTAATTCCAGCTTTGCCACAAATATCAAGGATTTCATCTTTAGGTCGGAAGGTGGGAACTTCAGCATCTGGAACCATGAAATCATACCACTCAATCCATACTGAGCCAGGAATTCTACCCATGCGTGGACAGAAATCTTTGCCATAGGGAGAAGAGCTTTCCGCCATCCACTCATCTTTGTCTCTGACATCTAAAAGAGCGATCTCTTTATTCCCTAAAATATCTACCACCTGTGGAGCAGTCAACATAATTGAGTCATCCACATTCAAGGGGAAAACCTGCTTTTCAGGTGTAGGCACTTCGGTTGCAGTGGGATATCCTGCGGCAAGCCATGCTTTGAAGCCACCATGCAAGATACAAACCTTGGGATAGCCTAAATATTTGAGAAGAAAGTAACCCCTACATGATTGCCCGTAACCTTTATTCATGGCATCTTCATAGATCACGGCTGTTTCATTGCCTGACAAGCCAGCAGCTCCAAATAATTCAGCAAAATGGGCTTGCAAGCTCTCAATTCCTTCCTCGCTAGATGTGGCTAGATAGGTAAAGATGTCCCGAATATTGACGGCGTTAGGGATATGAGATGTATCATACTCACTCTTATCGCGGGTATCAATGATGACAACTGGTTCTTGTTCTTGTAAAGCGATCAGTTCAGATGGGCTAATTAGTACTTTAACTTCCATTACCTTTGCTTCCACTTAGGGGTTAGATGATTGAAATTTCTATTAAATAGATCGTTCTATATATTTCTAATACACTTAATCTTTGATCATCGTATCTTTAGTTACCAAACTTTTTTCTGTGTTAACGCCAATTCGACGAATGCGCAAAATGGTAAAAATGAAAGTGCGATTTTTAACATTAGTTTTTTGTCAACTAGGATCGCAGCGTATTTCAATTAGAAATCCATCGGGGTCATAAAAATAAATACCTCTACCAGTGGGACGAGTAACAGGCTCACCCTCAATTTGGACTTGATGCGATCGCAATACTGCCACTGCTTGCTCAAACAATTCTGGAGCAATATCAAAAGCTAAATGATTAGCACGAGTAAATTGTTGCTGTGGATCAGGATCGGGCGGCGTAAGTTCTGGTTCCCAAAACAAATCGAGAACTGTGCCATCGGGAGTTCTAAAATTCGCTACTTTGCCTGCTGCTACTAAATCGATTAGAGTACTTGGAACCTGATCACCAATGAGTTGATGCAGTCCCAAAATGCCCCCATAAAAATCACAAGAGACTTGCATATCCCGCACATTCAAAGCAATGTGATGTACTCTTCGTAAAGCTCCATTCGCGATCGTAGTTTGCGTAGACAGCATAGTTGAACCATTGGATGACATAAAATTCAGTTCTAGCTAGGTTTACTAATAGAGTAAGATGATCGGATCAAAGTGCTGCTCATCTTACTCTACACATTCTGACCTTTTAGGGTGAGGATTCACTTACAGCGCTTCGCGCTCAAACCCAAACCAAGAAAAACCTTGAAAGTGTTGCTCTGCAACACTTTCAAGGTTTTTCTTGTGGTTCGTTTGATCGGTAATTGCTGTAAATGAGTATAAAAAAGCTTCGGTAGTTGAGACTCTTCTGTAATTTTAAAAAGCTTTACATAGTAAAGCTTTTTAAAATTACTTATTTGAGTTTTCGCACAAGACTTTATGGCTTTGAACCAAATAAACTTAAGTTTGATTACCTTAACCAATACCAATTCCACCCATGATTTTTCCAACAGCGTTGGAAATCACTTCAGGTTCAGGCGCGGCTTTCTTTGTTTCTAAAGTTGCCCATGTCAATGAACCGACTATGCCATCAGCATCAAGGTTATGCTCTGTCTGAAATTTAATGACAGCAGCTTCAGTTTGATCGCCAAAAACGCCATCAGCATTGATTCCTAATAATGATTGCAGGAGAGTTACCTCTTCACTAGCATCTCCTTTATATAATTCTGCATGCGCCATAATAATTCTCCGATAAAAACTTAACTTTGGCAAAACCAAAAATTCAACCTCATTAGCTTATGCTGTATCCGCAAGCTAATCAAAAAAACTCAAGGATTTAGTAAGAATATTTGATAGTGATCTAGAGGTAAGAATAGACTAAGTAGCTAGGCAGGAGAAAAGTTAAGATATAAATACAAGATTGACACGAAATTTAAATTACCCTCATCCCCCTTCTCCCGTTCAGGGAGAAGAGGAGTAAGAAAATTTCTTGATCCTATCTCACAAAACGAGAAAGGGTCTAGGGGTAAGGGTCTTAGCAACAACAATATCGCCTAAATTTGCAGCTTCAAGTAAGGTCATTACAGCTACTAGGCTCAGCAATTCTCATTATTAAAATCAGTTTTTTGAAAGCCCGCCAACGGCGGGCTTTCAAAAAACTGATTTTGGTGTTTCCAGCGTCGAAGGCGCTGGAAACACCAAAATCGGTTTCATAATGAGAATTGCTGTACTAGGCTGATACTTCTTGATCTTTTCTAGAGTTATAATTTAAGATTGAGGGTTGGCAAACTTTGCTAAACGTTTCGCTAAGTAGGTATATCTATGCCGATCGCTAACCTGTTTAACTGCCAAAGCGATCGCCTTCGACTCCCAGACAATAATTGCAAGCTTACGCGCACGAGTTAGCCCTGTATAAAATAAATTACGAGAAAGCATCAGAAAATGCTGCATAAACAGAGGCATGATTACCACAGGATACTCACTGCCCTGCGCCTTATGGATCGTCGTCGCTCTAGCAAGAGCAATCTCATTAAGATCGGCATAATCATAGACCACCTGCCGATCGCCAAATACCACCGTGACTTCCCTTTCCTCCAAATCGATACCCGTAATCATGCCAATGTCACCATTGAACACCTCACGGTTATAGTCATTCACCTGCTGCATAATGCGATCGCCCAAACGAAAGATCGTATTACCATACTTAATTTCTGGTTTAATTGCCTCATGAGGATTGAGAAGTTGTTGCAAGATAACATTCAAATTGCGCGTACCGATATCACCTCTAGTCATCGGACAGAGCACCTGCATATCCTGCTGCGGGTCAAAGCCCAGATTCGGTAACAACTCCGTAATAATGTCACAAATACCCTGCTGTCCCGCTTCAGCATTGGGCATTTCTAGCCAGAGGCAATCGGATTGAGGTTGATTAGAAACCTTTTCCATCTGTGGAAACATACCCGTATTAATGCGGTGAGCATTTTGAATTATTTGACTTGCTTGAGCCTGACGAAATACTTCTGTAAGCTTGATTACAGGAACTTGCTGAGAATCAATTAAATCTTGGAGAACATTGCCAGCACCAACACTAGGCAGTTGATCGGTGTCACCAACTAGTAATAATTGAGCACCCAAGGGAATCGCCTTAACCAGAGAAAAGGCAAGAAACAGATCCAACATTGATGCCTCATCGATGGCGATCGCTTGAGCTGTCAGTGGATATTCCAGATTGCGCTTAAAGCCCATTGATTTTGGGTCAAACTCTAGAAAACGGTGAATGGTCTTCGCTTCACATCCCGTCACTTCCTGCAATCGTTGAGCCGCTCGACCTGTCGGTGAAGCGAGAGCAATCTCTTTACCCATCGCCTTCCAGAGCGCGACAATTGTGCGGGTAGTGGTAGTCTTTCCTGTTCCCGGTCCACCTGTGAGAATTAACACCGATGAAGTTGCTGCCATCTCCACGGCTTCGCGTCGTTTGGGCGAGAGTTGGATATTTCTTTGGGTGGTGTAGCGATCGATCCAAGCCTTGACTCTTTCTGGATCTGGATGATGTTTGTGTTGCAATAACTGATAAAACTGTTCAGCAAGATTCTGTTCTGTATGAAAATAAGTCGGTTTATAGCAGATAAACTCACCCTCTAAGCCTTGCATCACCAAGCGATCGTTGATCGAAAGAGACAAAACTATTTTAGAAATAGTCTCAGGATTTGGTTGATAGTCTTCGAGAGCAAGGAGTTTAATCGCTTTCTCTTCTAGTTCCTTACGTGGCAAATAGCAATGCCCTTCTTCAGCAGCTTCCCCTAAACAGTGAAAGATTCCTGCAATGCTGCGAAATTCTGAGCTAACTTCAATACCAATATTCCGAGCAATCTGGTCAGCCGTAAAGAAGCCAATGCCATAGATATCTATCGCCAGTTGATAGGGATTTTCAGAAACGGTCTGAATGGAATCATTTCCATAATGCTTGAAGATTTTGACTGCATAAGTTGTGGATACTCCATGTCCTTGCAGAAATACCATCACCTCCTTAATCGCCTTTTGTGTTTCCCACGCAGTCTTAATCATCTTCACCCGTTTCTTGGCAATGCCAGGAACTTCAATGAGACGGTCAATCTCGTTCTCAATGATGTCAAGGGTATCTAAACCAAAATGAGCAACAATACGTTTAGCGGTGACTGGTCCCACTCCTTTTATCAAACCACTGCCCAGATATTTCTCAATTCCTGTAATTGTGGCGGGTTTAGTCTCACGGTATTGCGTGACTTGGAATTGGTCGCCAAACTTAGGATGCGATCGCCATGTGCCTTCTAGGGCAAGGGTCTGTCCTGCTTGGATATTGGCAAAGTTACCGACTACGGTGATGAGGTCTTGATCTTTGGGTACTTTTAGCCGCGCTACAGTATAGCCTGTCTCTTCAGAGTGAAAGGTGAGGCGTTCGATGATGCCTTGGAGGTAGTCGATGTTGTCAGGCATAAGCCATAAGGACGGATAAATTATGACCAGTCATCTATAGCCAACTCTACAATTTGTCTAAAATCTAATTTGTTACGGGTGACTAAGGTTGCATTGTTTGTTAAGGCGATCGCGGCAATTTTGAGATCCATGTTTCCTAGACGGGGATAGGCTTTGCGTAAGCGTTGATGTTCTAGGGCAGATGCACGACTAAAAGGGATAATGGAAATCGCTTGGTAATTGATTGCTAGTTGCTGTAATCCTTGATAGGCAAAGATTTGTTCATCTAATGTTTTTGCCTTTGCTAAAAAAGAGAGTCTTCCTCTAATCTGTTCTTCGTAGGTAATGACGGTGACGGCAACTTCAGGATCTTCTATCTCAGCAAGTTTGGCTAAGATTCGCTTTCCTTCTTGTCCATTGCGCTGAATGAGGCTGAGATGATCTGTGTCAAAAATATACATGATGCTCTATTCAGCAGATTTGCGCCATTCTTGACCGAGGCGAGTTGCTTCGTCAAAGGTGGGATCGTTTTCAAAGCTACCTGCGACTTTTAACCACCAAGGTGTTTTTTTCTGAACAAATATAGACAGCATCTGTCGCATTTGCGCGAGTTCTGTTTCTAATGCGGCTACTCTAGTTTCTAGATGTTGAGATTTGTCTTCAAGCTGTTGAGAGAGCATAGAAGTTTTTGGTGAGCTAAGGTGATACGGCTATTATAGCAAGATGATTGTAAGTGTAGATTTACGCGATCACCAACCAATCTAACCACAAATGCGATCACCTCAAATTCTCCAACAAGCGATCACAATTTTTCTAGCACAAGTAAAAAGATGGCAAGAATGCGATTATCAGTATTTAAAGCTAACTTTAAAACAGTAAAGAATTAGCGTATCTCAGTTAGCAGGTTAAAAGTGCTTAAATTCACAATATCGCTTAATTTTATTGTGTAATTGATGGATTTTGTGATAATTTTGAGCCAATAAGCAAATTAGATTGCTAAATCCTGATTAAATAAAACCGTGACTTTATCTTTAGAACAAATAACTCATCTCCTAAATGGCGTAAAAAGCTTTCCGCCTTTACGAAAGCAAGAAAAGACCTTTATGGAAATTGCGGGATATCCTCATTTTGAGAATGTTTGTAGCAATGTACTTCAGTTTTACCTTCAACCATCTAATGAACATGGATTTGGTTCACTTTTGTTAGATTCATTGTTTGCTCTCATTAATGAAGCGGTTGACGGCAAGCCAAAGCCCAAGAAGGAGGTAGTAATTGATAGTCAAAATATCGATGTACAACGTGAAGTATCTACAGCTAAAGATAATCGTATCGATTTATTAATTGAATCTGATAACTTTGTTTTGGCAATAGAAAATAAGATTCGTGCTAATGCTTACAATCCATTTGATGATTATACAAATCATATTGAATCTATCAGTAATGGTCGTGAAATTTACAAGGTGTTGTTGTCTTTGTATCCTTTAAAAGTAGCACCTAAAAAGATAGACGGATTTCAGCCTATTACTTATCAATTACTATTTGAGAGGGTAATCGCGAATATTGGCTCTTATTTGCTGACCAGTCGCGCGTCACACACAATATTTTTCCGTGACTTTATCCAAACCATACAAAATCTACAAGAGGCTAATTCTATGGATCAACAACGATTGACATTCTTTCATGATAATCAGCAAGATCTCGGAATATTAT
>Ga0172372_10002630_pt1 | contig 27112 bp, 31 predicted proteins | sample LakKiv5m_2_FD_114544 | JGI IMG/M metagenome (GOLD analysis project Ga0172372, IMG submission 114544) | Freshwater microbial communities from Kabuno Bay, South-Kivu, Congo - kab_092012_9.5m | ecosystem: Environmental > Aquatic > Freshwater > Lake | place: Democratic Republic of the Congo...
ACAGGTTCTGGAACTTTTTTACCACGCATATATTAGCATATATTAATTTAGATTATTACTACAGTTTTCAAATATTATTCAACTAGAAGAGAACTTATTGTCTAAATTAACAGAAGTGGGTCAATTTGTTTAACAAAAATGAGTCAAGAATTATTTCAACATTTGATATTTTTTCTAGAATAGTGTCAATTATAGTTAGAACCTGATCGAACCAAAAAGTACTTATATCATCATTATCAAAATTAAGTTCTAAAAGTTGTGCAGATGCAATAGTTTCGTTTAGGGTAATTAGATTATTAGTATTTTGTTTTACTGTTAGTAGATTTAGAATAGACATCAACCCTTGAAAATATTCACCACGATAGCTTACAAGTAATTGTATATCAATATCAGAGATTTGAGGGTTTAAAAAATACACTTCACTCCCATATCCAAAATTTAAAATTAAACAATTATCAGCTGGCCTAGTAGTAACGCAATCAATACTCCCAGTATTGGGTATTTTATTATCAATACTATGATCGTCACTAAACTTCCAAAACTGAAGAAGCTGAATCCACCAGGTTGTAGAACTAATTTCTGAATTGTTTCCAATTTGTTCTCCTCTCATTTACCCATATTTAAACTACATTTTTTTGGTTTGGTCAATATTTTATTTTGCTTAATTTACATTACTTATATTCAGTTGATAAATAGTTTACAACCCCACGCTTTCATTCCTCTTCAAGCCAAACTTAAATACTAATTTAGCTAAAAAGTAGAGAACAACACACCAAACAATTCCTCCAAAAAATACCAAAATGGTTTGATTAGTATCGTATTTCCCCAGATAGATTTGCATAGGGTGGTAGAAAGTGAAGGCAAAGGGTAAGTATTGTATCCAACCAAAATATGCAGGTAAAATATACAAAGGAAACATACTTCCAGATAAAAAATTTTCACTATTTTGAACTAGATGATTCGCTCCTGAGCCATCTGTAAACCAAAAACTGCTGAAACCAGTCATAATCTGAATGCTGAACTTAATACCAAAACTAATAAATAAAAATGGAACAAAAATCGAAAAATTGCCTGCTAAATCTAAGTATTGCCGAAAAAGTATAACAACAGGAATAAGGCTAATAAGGGCAGTTATTGATAAATAAACACAGTTAGAAAAACCTGTAAAAAACAAAAAATTAATATATTTAATTGGGTATGTTAGCCACCTGGTCAAATTGCCATCTCGGATATTGCTGCTTACAAACCAAGAGATAATAGGGTCTGTGATTGTGAAAAATATATTTCCAAGTAGTAAGTAATTTAAAATTGGTTGTTGATTTTCACCACCTAAATACAGGAAAATTACACAGGTTCCAAGTAAAACTAAGGTTCTATTTAACCCTACAAAAAATTCACTCCAAAAATAAATTGTGTTGGCTTTAATCCAATACCCAACTAGAAAATACCACTTATACCACCTTCCAAGTAGTTTTTCCATGAAGTTTGGAGTGTAGGTTAGGTTTTGGGTCATAGTTATAAATGAAATTTACTGGTGAAATCAACAGGTTTTAAGATTGTAGTATTTTCAAAATGTTTTAATTCAAGCAAATCTTTATCACCAGTAATCAAAAAATCTGCATTTACTTCTTTAGCTAGTTCTAAATACATATTGTCTCTAGGGTCACGGCAGATGGTTAACTTGCTAATTACTTCAACACCGATAGCCATAAATTTGTAATCAGCAACAAATCTAGAGGTGTTTTTATTAAGTCTGTCTTGTATTTTAGGGATTTTGATACTTTCTAATAATTCCTTAAACGTTTCTGATGAATAAAAAAGTTCAATCTCTCCTAATTTTACCTGCTTTAATAGCTTATAAAATAGTTCTTCTTTTGAATATTTAGAGATTAAAAAACTAATAATTACATTGGTATCTATAACTAGTTTGATAACATCGCTTGGCAAGTTATTTTTCATAATTTTGGATCATCTTTTGTTGAAATTAACCACTCCATAGCCTCTTCTGGATTTTCAAATGCATTTGGATTGGCTGACTTACTCCAATTTGTGTTTAATAAATAATCCAGATCGTCTTGGCTGTCTAAATCAGCACCTCTGCCTATAAAAATTTTAATAATTTCGGTATCGTCTAAATACTTATACTTTCTACGAGCTCTTAGAATGTCTTTATATATTTCAGGAGTAATAGTTAATCTCATCTGATAAGATTTGGTCACAGGATTAAGCCGTCGCTTTTTAATGGGTGTTTTTGTCAGTACAGGCATATTTAAGTCTAATTAAGTTAATAAAAGCATTATTTGCCTAAACTTTTATTTTGTCAAAGCCGATATCTCAATTACTAAATTTTCATTTTTCACTATTAACTTTTCACTAATCAAAGCCCCACGCTTTCGTTCCTCTTCAAGCCAAGTTTAAATACCAATTTAGCTAAAAAGTAGAGAATAATACACCAAAGAATGCCTCCTAAAAATACTAAAATAGTTTGATTTGTATCGTATTTCCCAAGATAAATTTGCATAGGGTGGTAGAATAAAAAACTAAATGGATTAGCCAGGTTTAGACTAAAACTCGCAATTAAAATGCTAAGTGGAAACATTTGTCCTGACAGTAATTGCCTTACAAAGCCGAAATTTAGAGATAGGCCGTTGATTTCAGTAATAAAAAAAGCCATAAATCCAACCAATAATTCTATAAAAAACAATATTAAATGAGAAATTGGTATCAAAAGAAGTAAAAAAATAATATTCAACCAGCTTGTTTGAAACTCAATTAACTTCATCCAAATAGGAGAAAATAGCGATATAATAAAAATAACAACTATATTTTGATAAAAAGAAGTGCCTAAAGATTTAGCCCAAATCAGAGCTAAAGTCGAACACGGATACAACAAATCTTGAGTATGTTTGCCATTTTTAATACTATAGCCATAAAAACTAGGCCAAGTGTTTATAAAATTTAAAAAAATTGTTCCAACTATAAAATATGTTAGACGAGATTTGAACTCAGTATCAAAATTTGCTCCAGATGCTGCAAACCAAGTCAAAACTGTTCCAAGTAAAACTAATACCTGACCAATGGCAAACAGGGAATTATCTATTTGATAAGTTGTTCGTTGATATATATGATATTTAAGCATATACCACCACTTGTACCACTTACCAAGTAGTTTTTCCATGAAGTTTGGAGTGTAGGTTAGGTTTTGGGTCATGAAATTAATAGCTCTTTAGGGTAAAATTTATCAAAGGAAACAATTTTACAATTGTATTTGGTAGCTATTACCAAGTTGCTACAATCCACAAAAGAGATATTTTTTTTGGTTCGAGACATAAATACTGCCAAAATTTCTTTTTCCAGACTATCATCTACAAAGACTTTTTGAATATCAAAACTAGTAAGGTCCTCTAAAAATGATTTGGCTAATTCTTGAGAAAATCTTCGGGAAAAAATTGTCAGCATTTCATAGATAACAAGATTGCAAACTATAATTTTTGATTGTTCTATTTTTGGAAGTAAGTTGTTGCAAATTTTGTGATGAGGGTCTTCTTGTACAAACAAGCCATACAAAAAATCACTATCTAAAAGGACTTTATCGTTCATAAACTATTTTATCAATTTCTTTGCCTAAGTCGCTAGTTTTTAAATTTTTAAATAAAAGCTTGGTTGGCTTAATTGTGCGTATTTTTTTAAATCGGTTTTGAGTTTTGGTTTTTTTGATAGAATAATTTTTGATCGCTTGTCTTATAAATTCAGATAAATTGATACCACTATTTTGAGACTGTAGTTTAGCTTCCAATAATAACTCTTCTGGTAAATAAATTTGAGTTCTAGTCATACACTATTTAATATACTATGTATGTTGTATGTTGTCAAAGCCCCACACTTTCATTTCTCTTCAATCCAAGTTTGAAAACAAGTTTAGCAACAAAAAATAGCAAGATACTAAATATTATCATAATTGCAAATACCAAAGTTGTTTGTGCAAAACTGTATTTACCTAAAAATATTTGAGCTGGGTGATAAAATAATAAAGAAATTGGTAAATAAACTAGGGTTAGGCCTAAAAATGGAATTGTATTTAATGGAATAAAAGAGCCTGACAAAACATTTAATATCTGTTGGATAATTTCGGTTGAAGTCATGAAATCTCGCTTATCCTTGAGAAAAAAGGCAATTGAGCTGATTAAAAAATTCATTGAAAAATTTATAAAAAACAGGAAAGGTATAAGTACAAAAACCCAATAATTAAAATTACTAAAAGGTAGGGTTAGACCTGAGAAACTAAACATCAAAATAACTAAAAACAATGTTATCAAAGCTAAAAGATTTCTAAAAATCCTACCCCCCAAACTTTCAAAAAAATATATCAAAAAAAGTGAAGACGGGGTTAATAATAAATTTGTCAATTTTCCACTTACAATATGTTGTCCGATTCTATTGTACCAATAATTGTTAATAAAATAACTAAGTATTTTACCGCTAAGCAAATAGATTGCCGTTGTTGGAGATGTCAGTGACCAAACATAAACCCAAAGTGTATTAGTTATAAATATATTTACCTGAAAAAGTATATCCGCAAAAGGTGTAGCACCAGACCTAGACCACTCATATTTAGTTATGTACCACCACTTGTACCACTTACCAAGTAGTTTTTCCATTAGGGTTGGGGTGTAGATGAGAGTTTGGGTCATTTTAAAGTAGTATTATATTAAGTTTGTCAGAGTATTTTTTAGCCAAACTTTTATCTAGTGTAATAAAATCTGTTATTTCGTTTTCCAAACTTGTAGCCACTTGGATACAGTCTTCAAAGTCTTTATCGTTGTATAATTGTGTAGCCAAATCAAAAGTTGTATCGGTATTTTCCAAAATTTGAGTATTGTTTAATAGCTTAAATGTGTTATTTGGGTCAAGTTTTTCCAATTCTGTGTAGTACATCAAAATATGACATGTTAGAAACGAAATATAGAAGTTAGAATAATTTTTCAACATTTCAGAGACTTCTCCGTATTTACTTCTTTGAAATAAAATCTCCATCAAAACGTTGGCGTCTAAGAAAACTTTATTCATATTTATAGGTTTGTTTTTGATAGTCTTTAAAATTGGTGTAGGATTTAGCTGTGTTGGAAATTTGAATTTTGGTTTTTTGGTAAGAATCTAAAAAATTTAACATATTGGATCTTTTTGATTGTTTTTTATAGCCAATTTTAGTTTGAACTAGGTTTGATAAGGCTAGTTTGAAAATTTCTGCATCTTCCAAAGTTGGGTATTCTTGGTGCAATAAATCCAAGATCTCTATTAATTTTTGATTTAGTGAAATTCTAACAGTAGTGGACATAAAGTGTAAATTATTAACAATAATAGCCTAATATAAACACTATATTTTGTCAAAGCCCCACACTTTCATTTCTTTTTAAGCCCAGTTTAAAGACCAATTTAGCCAGTAAATAAAGCGCAATGCACCAAATTATTCCACCTAAAAAAACTAAAATAGTTTGATTCAAATCATATTTTCCAAGATAAATCTGCATTGGGTGATATGCTAACCACGCCAAAGGTTGGAAAATTAAATAAATAGAGATGAGGTTCAACGGAATATAAAGTCCTGATAAAAATAGACGAAATGGCTCTTTAAATGAAAGTAATCCCGTATTTCCAATTAACCAAAATGTTAATAACCCGAATAATGTTTCAAAAAAGAACCTTAGAAAATAAGTTAACGGGATAAAGGTTAAAAATATAACTAAATTTATCACAGAAGATGGTGATAGCAGATATTGCCCAAAAAATGGTATTAAAACGATTGTCGGCAGAATTATTACCGGCATGTTTACCAAAATCCCTCTGCCGATAAATTCAAAAAACGAAACCCAAATATATTGTGTAGGCCTTAATAAATCTGTGGATAGGCTCCCCTTGTTTATTTTATCAGACAAAGATTGAGCTTGCCAGCAGGGAGTGAGTAGTGTATAAAGATTGGCAATAAGGGTATAGGTAATTAATTCTCTTATATTTAAGCTTTCAGACCCACCCCTGATTTGCCAGATTATAAGTATTATTACCAAAACGATCACCTGAGATAAGGCAAACAAAAAAGCATCAGCTCGATAGTTTATCTGACGTTTATAATTGTAGAGAATAATATACCACCACTTATACCACTTACCAAGTAGTTTTTCCATTAGGCTTGGTTGAAATTCTAGGGTTGTGTTTTGGTTCATAATTGCTTTAATAGATCCTTATCAAATGACTTTACACCGTCAAATTCTGCCAATCTACTTTTTAAAATCAAATAACAATCCGCAAAATCTAGATTTGTACTTGAAAAAAGATCTAAACTTTCAAGTATTGTTCCTATCTCTTCGACGGAAACATTTTTTTGATTAAAAATTACTTGTATCGCAGTAACTACTTTTGCCCTGTCTAGGTTATACGAATTTTTGGAGGTTAAAACATAAACACATTCAGCAATTACCATTGGCGTGATTGTAAGTTTAAAATTACCTTTGGCAGCCTCACCAAAAACGTTTTTAGCCTGATTTGTTAAAATTGCATTATCTCCAGTGATTATTCGTAATATTAAATTAGAATCTAATAAATAATTTTTCATATTAATTTTTCTCTGGATTAAAACTTTCTGAAGTAGTTTGTTTTATTTTTTCATCTGAAATTGGCTTTATTTTATCAAAAAGAGATGGTAAATCATCCAAAGTTAAATTATTAGCCTCGTCATCTATAAACGATATAGTTTTATTTTTAGAAATTTTTACTTTGACTTTTGTATTAGGTTTGAGATTCCAAATATTTCTATATCGAGATGGCAAAGTGATCTGCCCATTAGAATTAATATTTAATAAAAATACTGACATAATACAAGTTTACAAATTATTAGATAACAAAATATATTAAATAGAATCTGATTTGTCAAATCAAAGCCCCACACTTTCGTTCCTTTTTAGTCCAAGTTTAAATACCAATTTAGCTAAAAAGTAGAGTATCACACACCAAATAATTCCTCCTAAAAACACCAAAATGGTTTGATTCGTGTCATATTTTCCAAGATAGATTTGCATCGGGTGATGAAGAATTAGGGAATAAGGGGTGTATCCCAAAATTGGAAATTTATCAAGAATAAAAAGTAATGGAAACAAACTACCACTAAAGAAATTTAGAAAATTAGTATTTAAAAATGCCGCTCCATAAAATTCGGTAGTCCAAAAAGCTGTCAAACCAGTTAAAATTTCCAAAAAAAGCCTAATTATTACTGGTATTGGCCAAAATAAAACCAGATAGATAATATTATTTGAAAAATTTAAGCTACTTGAAAACAAAATACTCAAAGGAATTAGACTTACTAAGTAAGTAATTGCCATATAGAAAGTATTTGATAAACCGTTAAAAAATAAGTATTTAAAAATATTTTGTGGTAGTATAAGAATTCTAGCTAATTTTCCATCCTTGATATAATTTCCTAAAAACCAGGCATTGTTTGCGTCTGTAGTTGCAAAGAAAAGATTTCCAATTATTAAGTAGGAGATAACCTCAGTATTTTCTTTTTGAATGAATGTGAAAATAATTAAACTAGAAAGTAGAAAGAAAGTTTTGTTCAAAGAAGTCAGCATTTCATTTATTAGATAAACAAAATTCAATCTAAAGACATAGATTGTAAAATACCACCACTTATACATTCTTCCAAGTAGTTTTTCCATTAGGGTTGGGGTGTAGGTGAGAGTTTGGGTCATATATTAATCTTTTTTTTAGCTTGCACTTTGCATTTGGTGCTGCAATATTTCACTTCGTTCCACACCTCTTTCCATTTTTTACGATACTGAAAAGGTTTGCCACAAATACTGCAGATTTTGGTAGGTAAATTTTGCTTGAAACCTTTTAAAGTTATTTTAGTTTTAGCCAAATTGTTGTTCTTTATTTAGTTCAGCCACCAAGGTTTTTAGGTATCCGTCTTGTTTTTCCAAAGAAGTTAATTCGCTCAAAGTGCCATCAAAAACTTTTTGACCTTTGTTAATAACGGCAACTCGCTCACAAAGAAGTGTAATATCTGGCATGTAGTGACTGGTAAGTAGGATTGTCAGGCCTTGTTCTTTGTGAAGTTTTAAAAGCAATTCTCGCATAATGTTTTGGGCGTCAAAGTCCAGTCCTAGAGTAGGTTCGTCCATAAACAAAAACTTAGGTTCGTGAAGTACACTAGAAATAATTTCAAATTTCATTCTTTGTCCTAAGCTTAGCTGCCGTACTGGCACATCTATTTTTTCCCTAATTTCAAACAAATCTACCAAATAATTGATTCTGTCATAAATTTTTTGACCATTCATGTCGTATAAATAACCACTGAGTTTGAGCGATTCTAAGGCTGACAAATTTGGATCTAGATTTTGTTTTTGACCAGACACCAAACCAACTTGTTTCAAAAATTGGGGTTTTCTTTTGTAAGGATCAAAGCCCAGAACTTGGATTTCTCCAGTAGTTTTTTCTACAAGACCTAGGCAATGTTTGATAAAAGTAGTTTTACCTGCACCGTTAGGGCCGACCAGGCCATATATAATTGGTTTGTCTATTTCTAGGGTAAAATCTGTAAGGGCGTGAACTTCTTTTTTATCTCTTTTAAAAAATCCGAGGCGTTTGTAAACTGTAAAGGTTTTGGATAGATTTTTGGCTGTTAGAAGCATATAATTATATATGTTATACCCTAAATTAAAACAATTGTGTCGTCAAATTCAAGAAAAAGCGTTTTGAAAAAATTTGTGGACAGGTACAAAAATGATTGACAAGTAGCTTGAAAATTTGTTTAACTTAGTAAATTATCTTTATGTACAACCACCTAGAAATTGAAAAAAAATGGCGTCAAAAATGGCAAGATGCAAATTTGTTTAAAACTCCTAAATTGGAAATCGGCGACAAGAAAAAGTATATATTATTTGCTTTTGCTTATCCTTCTGGCTCTGGACTTCATGTTGGGCATGGAAAACCATACACTGCTGTAGATATCATAGCCCGTTTTCATCGACTTAACGGCAACAAAGTTTTGGTACCAACAGGTTGGGATGCTTTTGGACTTCCTGCCGAAAATTTTGCTATAAAAAGTGGAATTCACCCCAGAATTAGCACCGATAAAGCCATTAGTAACTACCAAAGTCAAATCAAATTACTTGGAATGTCGTCAGATTGGGATGATGAAATAGCCACCCACAGACCGGAATATTACAAATGGACACAGTGGTTTTTCCAACTTTTATACAAACGAGGTTTAGCTTATAAAAAAGAAGCTGTGGTGAATTGGGATCCTGTAGATCAGACAGTATTAGCCAACGAACAAGTGTTGCCAGATGGAACAGCAGAACGCAGCGGAGCCAAAGTTGAGCAACGAAAAATGAATCAATGGTTTTTCAAAATTACCGATTATGCCGATAGACTTTTAGAAGGTCTTGATAAAGTTGATTGGCCAGAAAGCACCAAACAAATGCAACGTAACTGGATTGGCAAAAGCGAAGGTATAAATATTACTTATAAAATAAAAGAAGTTAACTCCGATATTACTGTTTATACAACCCGTCCTGATACCAATTTTGGAGCTACTTTTATTGTAGTTGCACCTGACAGTGAATGGGTCAAAGTCAATTTTGAAAGCTTTAAATACAAAGAACAATGCCAAGAATATATCGATAAAACTAAACTAAAAACTGAACTTGATAGGCTTTCTGAAGGCAAAGTTAAAACCGGAGAATTTACTGGACTACATGCCGTTAACCCTTTAAACGGACAAAATTTACCAATTTATTTATCAGATTTTGTCCTTTCTAATGTCGGAACCGGAGCTGTGGTTGGAGTTCCTGGGCACGATTCTAGAGACTTTGATTTTGCGAAAGCTAAAAACTTACCAATAATTCGGGTGGTGGTTAGCAGCAACGGCGATACCAGTGAAATTGCTAAAAAGGAACAAGTTCAAGAATCCAGTGGAACAATGGTAAATAGCAAGTTTTTGGACGGTTTGCCGATTATGGAAGCCAAAGAAAAAATCAAAGATTATATCGAGCAGCAAGGTTTTGGAAAACGTGTTATTAATTACCGTTTGCGTGACTGGCTGGTTTCACGTCAGCGTTATTGGGGTAGCCCAATTCCTATTTACTACGATCAAAATGGTGTCGAGAATTTAGTGCCAGAAAGCCATTTACCAGTTATTTTACCTGACGACGTTCAATTTACTCCAACAGGTAGAAGCCCTTTGATTGACCATGTAGATTTTCACAAAGAGGCCGAAAAGTTGTATGGGGCAGGGGTTACACGTGAAGTTGATACCATGGATACTTTTGTGTGCTCTAGTTGGTACTTTTTTAGATTTGTAGATAGCCAAAACACCAAAGAGTTTGCAAGTAAAGATGCCATGCAAAAATGGATGCCAGTAGATGAATATATTATCGGTGCTGAACACACAGTATTGCATTTATTATACGCCAGATTTTTTACCAAAGTTTTGTTTGACGAAGGTCTGATCAATTTTGACGAACCGTTTATGAAGATGGCTCACCAAGGAATGGTACTTGGTAGTGACAACCGAAAAATGTCGAAAAGATGGGGAAATGTAGTAAACCCAACTGATGTTGTTAATGAATTTGGGGCTGATACTCTTAGATTATACGAAATGTTTATGGGGCCGTTTAAAGAAAGTGTGGCCTGGAGCGACGCCACTGTAAAAGGTGTTAAACGGTTTTTGGATAAGACTTGGAAAATCCAAGAAAATATTATGGACGGCAATGTATCGACCAAAATCGAAACCGGACTTCACAAATTAATTAAAAAAGTCACTGACGATATCACGAATTATAACTTCAATACCGTTGTCAGCGAATACATGATTTTTGTAAATTTGGTTACCAACGAAATCAAAAATGGAGTCAAAATTACAAGTGATCAGTTCAAAAGATTTTTGACAGTTTTTTATCCATTTGCACCTTTTATTAGCGAAGAAATGTATGAAAATTTAAATTTGGAAAACAAAAAAGAATTTTTACAACAAGAAATTTGGCCGGCCTATGATCCAATAATGGTAATTGATGAAGTTGTTACTATTGTGGTACAAATTAATGGCAAAGTCAGAGCCAATTTTGAAATTGATAAAGATACAGACGAGGAGGCAGTTTTAAAACAAGCTATGGAAGCAGCTAAAACACATTTGGAAGGGAAAAATATTAAATTCAGTAAAGTTATAAAAAATAAAATGGTAACCTTTGCCATTTAATAATATTATGAAAATCTACGTATCCCACAGCCTAACTCAAGCCACAAACGACTATTTGGAGGATAAAAATCAGTTTAAAAAAGAATTAGAAAATCTAGGCCACGAGGTCTTACATTTTTTTGGGTTAGGTAACAGTCCTTCAGCTTTTGAAGTTTATCAGTATGATATTAATAATGTAGAAAAAAGTGACCTAATGATTATGTTTACCGATATGCCAAGCTTTGGCGGCGGGCAAGAATTTCAACACGGGATTAGTGCTCAGAAACAAATTTTGGTTCTCAAAAACAAAGATTTAAAATTAACCAGGATGGTTTCCGGACCTGCTGAAAAATACGATTATATAGAGATTTTTGAGTATGACCCAGAATTAAATTACAGTGATGTCCTAGACTATCTGAAAAAGAAATATTTTATTCAGTAAGAATTTCTAATCAATTTTAAAACACAATTTATAATTAATAAGTCCGCTTATAATGTTACACTTTTTGTTGAATTGGAAAATAGATTATTTGACGAAAAACCAATTACTAATGTTGATTTAGACTAAATCATTAATATATTACAATTTACATGAACCAAGAAAAACTACCGCAAGTTATTATTTTATACGGTCCTCCAGCAGCAGGCAAGGGCACTCAATCATATTTTTTAAGGCAAAAATTTCCCGATTATTATCATCTAGATTTTGGTACAGAACTACGTAATTTTGTGGCCGATGTTTTAGGTAGCTACAATGAACCAACTAACAATATTCCCGAAGGCACTGATCCAGAACTGGTTGAGAGGGCGATCCGGATGAAGCACGACTTACCCATTGGCCCTGCCAAAACGGAAGATTTGCGGTTTGTTGTCGAAAAAGCTTTTATAGATAATATAAATGAGGGTAGGGGGATGATTGTCGAAGGTCCTGGAAGGCTGATTGAAGAGGCAGTTTGGTTGTCAGAATTTTTTGCTAAAAACAATGTATCAGTATGTATTTTTCATTTGCATGCAGATATTGAAGTTGCCCTTCGAAGGACTGCAACCAGATACTATATTCCGGATGTCAAACAACCATACAAATCTTATCAAGAGGCTAAAAAAGAGTGTCCACCAGGAGTAGAGCCATATCAAAGAATGGATGACACGGACACCGAATCTATCAAACTCCGATTTAGATCTTTGTATGCCGATCATTACGCCAAAATAATTAGCATTTATCAACTAAGAGCCCAGGCAAAAGTGTTTACCTTGGATGCGGCCCAAAGTGTGCAAGAAGTTTCCAAAGAAATAGCCAGTTATTTTAAAGTCTTTTTTGATTACGAGGTGTAAATATTCTCAACTCACATAACATCTAGCCACTAGCCAAACATCATCTTGATACAAAGTATCATGTTTAAAGCAGCTTGGATTTTGATTAATGGTATTTAGTCGATCACACCAATTATTTTCACACGGTTTCAAAATTGCTAACCAGCTTTGACCAGATTTTAAGTTCAGGTACTGCTTATCAAAGACAAAATTTTGAAATTTGCGGACGGTATAACCATCTTTATCAACTACAATTTCGGAATTGTTACGAAAATCTTGAGGATGAACTTGAAACACAAAGAGTGGAAACACGTAGTTAATCAAAACCTCTTTAGTCAGGTAAATTTGTTCACCAGGAAGGCTTTTTTCCCTAGAAATTAATAGGGTTTTTTGGATATCTTTATTAAATTCAGCTGCTACTTTTTTGGGATAAAGAATGTTGTAATTAAACTGAAAAGCAAGCCCGTATAAAATTATCCAAATAATGGTAACATTTAAAAACTTTTGGCCAAAATTGCCATTTTTTAGTTGTAAATATAGTTCCCAAATTCCATAAGCCGAGACAATCATGACAATATACAAAATGCTATTGGCTCTGGTGGTATTCATGGGGACAAAAAATAGCAACGGACTGAAACTAATTAGCCAAATTAGTGGTAAAATGGACGTAGAACTACTTTGAAATTGCCTCCAGTTAAACTTGATTTTGGAAGCAAGATAGAATATTCCTAGGACTAAAAACGGGAACGAAAACAATCCAAGTGGTAGAAAAACACTGTCATTATTCCAACTAATTGAGTCCGGAAAACCAGCAATCAAAAAATACAAGTTACTAGCAATTGTGGTCAATCTGTCGTCGTTAATTTGATTTAGGCGGTCTGAACTTAAAAGTGGAATAGAAAAGGGTAGGTATTTTTCAAAAAACAAACTGCTCCCAAAAATATTATTTTTTAGGATTACTAAACTAATTGGAATAGCTGTAAGTCCAAAAACAGCCAAACTGCCTAAAGTTAAATACTTGTATTTCCAAAAATATTGCCTGTATAGTATCAGACAAAATATTATAAAAAGCACAACTGGAACGAGGCTCAGGCCATAGCTATAAAGCCCAAGTCCAAAAGGAAATAACCAAAAAATAAATATAATTTTATCAAAAAGTTTTAGGTCATTTTGTTTGATTTTTTCTAGAATAATCGTTGTTAGAAATAACCCGGAAACCACAAAAAAAGTTAAAATGTTGGCTTCTAATCCCCATCTACTGTTCATAGTAGACCAAGGTAAAATGGCCGCCATCAACATACTTAATCTGGCTGTTTGTGTGCCAAACCATTTTTGAGTAAGTTTATAAATTAGAGGTAAAGTCAGGATTCCTAAAATCACGGATGGTAGTCTGATAGCCAAGACGTTTAAGCCAAAAAGCTGGATAAACGGAATCTGGATGTAGGACAGTAACACACTTTGACCGCTTCCCCAAGCGCTAAAATAAGCTGGAAATTGACTGCCCCATTTGTCGCTACCGGTAGTCAGTAAAGAAAAAGCCTCATAACTGCTGGCCACCTCATCTTGATTGAGGCCGCTTGGAATATTTGGAAAATTTACTAACCTAAAGTAAATTCCTGCAGCCAGGATTGCCCAGAATATACCATTAAACCGAATAAAGTAACTTTTTGCTTTGAAAATCAGCTCGGGCATTAGGTTATTTGATGGAGGGATTTTTTTTTCTTGACAAATCACTATATTCACGCTATATAATAGTCAGAAAATACTTAATTAGTGTGACACTTTCAAAAACACTCTAGTTAAATTCAAAAATTATGGCGAATAAAAGTTATTCCAAACTAACTTTAAGAAACCAGAGTTCTCTGGTTAGCCAGATACACAAGCTAATTAGCTATTACAGCGGAATTTTCTGCTCAAGAGAAAGAATTTATTTAAAAAATTTAGCTAAAAATGACGGTAGTTTGTACTGGATTGAAGATGACGCCAAGAAGATAATGGCGGTCGCATTGCTGGACCCAAATTACAAATTTAACGTATTAGGCTTTGATTTGATCACTCTTGGACACACAATCTCCAATAAATCTGGTCAGATGGAAAGGTTATTACACCACATTTTCACCGATTTTGAAGATAAGACTATAAACCTTATTTGCAAGCCATTTGTAGCTGAAAGTATGTCGGTTTCTGATCATAAAATGGTGAGTTTTAACGCTTTAGAATTAGCCGAATTTTTCCCTGAATTAGCTAATGTTACCACTGATTATTTCAACGTTACAGAAACTCTTGCTCAAGGTTTAGCTCGTAAAGAACATCAGATTTATTTCCGTTTTGCCAATTCAGACCTGGAAAAAATCAAAAAATCTAACAGCAATTTGTTTAAATTTATTAATAAAAAGTTAGGCGGAAAATAGTATTGGCTAGTTGTTTTTAGAGAATTATCTCGGGAGGGTATTTTACTTCTTTCTTATCTTGAGGGAATATTGAAGCGGTAAGATGACAGCTCCAGGGAATCGATTTTTGTTAGCTCACTATTTGGGCGGCACTATTTGTGCCTAGTTCGTAAAGAAATATCTCGTTTTAAAAACAAAACGTCTAGTATAGAATAAAAGTTTTCATAAAAAACTAAATCTCGGTTTCTTTAAATGTAGTATTAGTGCTGCTTCTGGGGTAAAATCCTACCATTCCTTCGATTTGGCTAAACAAGCCATTGTTAATTTTTTCATAAATCCAAGCTACTTCATTACTAGCTACAGCCCCATTTTCGTCCTTTACATAGTAATAATCACATGTAGAGTTTTTAATCGGGCAGGTGTACATACTTGGTTTCATGGTTAGTAGATCAAAATTGACGCTTTCTTTTGGAAAATAATAGTAACCTTCTAGGCTGAGTACGTCTTGACCCAAGTTTCCAGAGACTATTTTTTGACCGTCTTTAGTTGAAATTGTAATGTTTTTCATATACAAAATCTGTTGGTAATTATTTGTTGGCAGTCAAGACCTGGTAGCCGTTGACAAATATTTAGAGGCAGTTAAAATTAGGTTATAATTATTCTACTATGCTTTCTGTTGGACTTGTGGGACTGCCTAACGCTGGAAAATCGACTTTGTTTAATTTGCTGACCAAAAGGTCCGTTCCGGCTGAAAATTATCCGTTTACAACCATAGACCCGCATGATGGTGTGGTAGAAGTGCCTGATAACAGAATCAAACAGCTTGCTAAATTATCTGGTAGCAAAAAAGAAATTTATGCGGCTATCGAGTTTCGTGATATTGCTGGGCTGATTAAAAATGCCCATGCTGGCGAAGGTCTTGGGAATCAGTTTTTAGGACATATTCAAGAAGTTGATCTGATTTTGATGGTGGTTAGATGTTTTAAAAATGACGATATAATCCACGTAGAAAATAGGGTAAACCCTGCTGAAGATGCCGAAATTTTGCTTATCGAGTTGACTTTACATGACGAAAAACGCCTTGAAAATATGCTACTTCGGCTTGAAAAAGACAAAAAAGATCCTCTATATAAAGCTAAAATTGAAATTATTGAACATATTCTCAGTCAACTTACCCAAATTATGCCTGCAAGTAATTTTGTAATGGATAAAACTTGGGATGAAGAGCTGATTAAATGGCGAAAATCTCTAAATTTACTAACAGATAAGCCAATTTTAACTCTGGCAAATATTTCTTATGAAGGTGAAAACGAAAAATTTGAAGCTGATTTTGAAATCGATATTGCCTTAGAAAGCCAATTTGACGGGCTTAGCATGGAAGAGCGAAAAGAGTTTGGTGCTAGTGGTGAAACGGCCATTGATCAATTGATTGCTGGTAGTTACCAAAAACTCGGCCTGGCAACTTATCTTACAACAGGAGAAATGGAAACCAGAGCCTGGACATTTACAAAAGGGATGAAGGCGCCACAATGTGCGGGTAAAATTCATACAGATTTTGAAAAGAAATTTATCAAAGCCGAAGTGGTTGGATATTCCGAATTTTTACGTGCAGGATCCTGGAAAAATGCTTTTGAAAACGGCCTGGTTAAAACCATGGGTAAAGATTATGTTTTTGAAGACGGTGATGTGGTCGAGTTTAAGATAGGGGGTTAAGACTTTTTTGGCAGATATTTTCTTACAATTTCCCTATTTAAATAGATATATTCCATATACAGAATATAATTACCTCGGCTAAGTTCTGTCTCGTTTTCTAATACTAACCTGTCTGGTTCTTGTTGAATTGCTAATGCAATTTGTTGTAGATTAAATAAAATTGTTTGCCAACCTAGATTGTTATACTCAATCTTTTGCCCAGGTTTTTTGTTGTTGATACGTTCTTTAACTACGCTTTTTCTTGTAGATTTTATTTCTAATTTTTTAAGATCTGCTTTGTTGTATATTCCAATACTTTCAAGCCAGTTACTAATTTTACTTGTGCTCTGATCAATATAATTATATTTATCTAAAGCATCGATTATTTTTTTAATTAAGGCTTTATTAGAACCATTATCGATTACATTTCTTAAAACTGAATATAGTTCAATAACATCTATACCACCTTTTTCAAGTTTTTTACGTCTGGTTGCTTTGGATCTGTCATAAGTATTTCTGCCATTGCCAAAACCAATTTCTTCTCCCATAACTAAAATATAATATTATTAAATGACTGATGAAATTAAAAATCCAAGACTGAATCAATTTCTTGCTAGCCGAACCGGTGTTTCACGCCGTGATGCAGATGTTTGGATTCGTGAAGGAAGTGTAACATATAATGGTAAACCTGGCAACCTTTTTGACAGAGTCTCTGAAGACGACCTGGTAGCCTACAAAAAAGATGGTAAATGGGTGGAGCTCGATCCGATAACCGAAGGTCAAACTATTTTGATGTTCAAACCGATTTTTACAGTTACAACCCGTAAAGATCCAGAAGGTAGAAAGACAATTTATGACAGAATTCCTGTGGCTTTTGCTGAACTAAAACCTGCTGGAAGACTTGATTATATGAGTGAAGGGTTACTTGTTTTATCCTCAGACGGGCAATTGATTCAAGAACTAACTCACCCAAAATTCGAGCACGAAAAAGTCTATTTGGTGGGCACAACGACAGTGATTCAAGACAAAGTTTTGGAAATGTTTACCAATGGTTTTGATCTAGAAGGTGTGCCATTAAACCCCGTCCAAGTCCGTAAATTACGAGAAAACAACGCCGAGTTTAATTATCTAAAATTACAACCAAATTTAACGTGGTACAAATTTAGCCTTACTGAAGGGCGAAATAACCAAATTCGCAAAATGTGTTGGGCGTTTGATATCAAAGTTCAAAGACTGATTCGGATTCAACAAGGTCCTTACAAACTAACCAAAGAGCTGTTTTTGGCAAAATATTTAGAAACCTAAAATAGATTGTTTTTACTTGTTAGTTAGCCTACCAAAGTTGGGGCAGAGTGCGGTCTTTGTCATGAATTTGAGTTATAAAGTGCTTCAAGTCTTTGTCTATACGTCTGCTTTTCTTCGCCAGTAACTTCTAAAAGGCTGGAGATTATTTCTGGAGTAGTTGGACTAACCATCAAATTGGCCAGATCATAGGCCTTATAAAGATCGGTACCAGTTTCTCCGAATATGGCATTAACCACTTCTTTGAAAAAGAAACTCAGTGGATTTACACCTGTCTGTAACAGTCCAGTTGCCGCTAGAATAATTGAGTTTTCCTCTTTTGATAAGTTTTGATAATGCTGGGGATTTTCCGTTACTTTTTGCCCAAGAATGCAAAGATTTTTAACCAGTTTTTGGTTTTGCAGTATAAATTCCTGGTAACTTAATTCCAATTGACTGTTAATTCTAAAATGATCGTAAACAAGTAGTGATAACCTCGTGAATTCCGAATTTTGGCTTTGTGGTTGAATTGCTTCAACCTTTTGGTTTAGAAGCTCTTGCATAAGACAAATCCTTATACTTTTTGGATGACACAAATTCTATTTTTTAGCAAGAAAAAATCGGAACTAGTTTTATAGTTTTTAAAGATGAAATTCTAATTCTATAAGTTAAAAATATTTATTTATTCCATTAATCCAAAACCTTGAGTAATTTTTTCTACCAATTTTCGTTCGCCATAAACTCCTATTCCAAGCCATAAAATGTCCGCTGCTTTTTTCTCTGAATGGTTTTTGGCTACAATTTTGTCATTACTACTTTCTTGCATATCTTTAGTAAAACAAACCACGGTCAAATGATTATTTTCAGCCAGTTGTTTGAGTTCTAAAAGCTCGTTTGAAGAATTAGAAGTTTTGACAATAATTGCATCGCTAATATTCATCGGGATTTTAACACTGTCGTTACTTAAACTAGAGTCGATGTCGATTAAATTTGAACCAGCTCTAGCAGCAAAAGATGCCGATAAATGGGCCACAGTGTTCATTTTCAGCCAATTTGGAATTTCTGGGGTATCTAAAATTACAGTGTGTAAAACATTAGTTTGTTTACTTTTAACCAAATTTTTGGAGGGGGTAAGTTTTTTAAGGAGGGGAAAAGCAGTGGCTTCACGCATGGTTTTATTGGCCAGTAGATCAAACAATCTGTCTGAATAGGCAAAGCCGACTGTGGGCGGTAAACCGATTTCTAGGGCGTTTACAAAGTCCATATCGGTCATCATCGCTTCTTCGTCGCCATTATCTCTAGCCATTTGCTGCTCGGTAAATCTTTCTAGTTGATCAATTGGGTCATTGAGCTCGGCAAAACCATTGGTTAATTCACTACCATAAGCCAATAAGTGGCTTCTTAAGGTAATTTCTGGTCTGTTCGGATCTCTTTTTGCTAGAGGCGATAAACGGGTAGGGACATCGGTCATCCACACCGGTTGAATGCATTTTGGTCTGGCTACTTTTTTGTAAATCATGTCAGTAAGTCGGCCAAAAGTGTCGCTTTCATCTACTTTTATACCCAGTTCTGTGGCTAATTTTTTTAATTCTTCAACTGTTTTGTATTTACGAAGGTCAATTCCGCTAAAATGCTGAATGAAATCGTAATAAGGCATCTTTGGCCAGGGTTTTTCCCAATCCACAAACACATTCTCACCAGTAAAACTACCTTGATTATCACGTGGTCTATACTCTAATTGTAGAGTACCAAAGGCTTCTTTGATAGCGTGTTTCATCAGGTTTTCTGTAAAGTCCATTAAATCGTCATGGGTGGCGTAGGCCCAGTAAAATTCGACCCGTAAAAATTCTTGTAAATGCTCGTCGTCAATACCTTCGTTTCTGAAGTTTTTGCCCAAATCATAGACTTTTTCAAAACCACCAACCACCATTCTTTTTAGATGTAATTCTGGGGAAATGCCCAAATAAAAATCCTCGTCCAAGGCGTCGTGATGGGTAACAAACGGGTTTGCCTCCGCTCCACCGGTGGTTTCTTGCATTATCGGCATAAACACCTGAGTAAAGCCGTGATCGTCCATAAAATCTTTGGTGGCGGTCCAAAAACGACTTTTGGCAGTTAAAAGGTCTCTAACCTCGGGATTAACCCGCATATCTACATAGCGTTGTCTAAAACGAAGCTCTTTGTCTTCCAGTTTTTCCGGCAGAGGTCTTAGGGCTTTAGTTAAAATAGTAAATTGTTCCACAAACAAACTCGGTTCGCCCCGTTGGCTATAATCCAATTTGCCATAAGCCTGAATATAATCACCTTCATCGATCAAATCTTTGTAATTTTCAAAAGTTAAACTACCTCCTTCTGGCCAATTTTCCAGTTTCAAATTTTTGCTACTTTCTAGTAAATCTTGTTTAAAAATAAATTGGAAGCCATCGGGGTTTTTCTCGTCTTCGATTGTACCAAAAGCAATTTTACCAGAAACCCTTTTGGACTTTAATCGTCCTGCCAAAGTCACTTTTTGGTTTGGTAAAAAGGTTATTTTCAAATCATCGTTACCCGGGTTTTCTTCGTCACCAGAAAATTTGAGATATTCTCGAAGCAAAAACATTTTGTCGTCGTCGTTTAGAGTCAGTAAATTCGGTAAAAAACTCCTAGCTTCATCCAAAATCGAATCTTCGTAGCTGTCTTCAAAATCGGAAGCGTCTTTGTCTGGATCCAGCCCCATTTCACGGACTGTGTGGCGAAGTTGCAATTTGTCCTCCATTCTTTCTAAAAGGCTTCTTGGAAACAATACTTGTTGCAAAAAGTAATCTAAATTATATAGGTCTGGTTCGTCACCTTCGTAGAGCTTATTGAGGTCAAATTTGTGCACAAAATCAAACCAAAATCTTATAAAATTAAGATCAAAGTCACGTTTGGAAATTGGAGTAAATGGATCAAAACCTAATTTTTGTAATTTTTTCATTTTTTCAATACGAAGCGTTCTTTGCGTTTCATCTGAGGAAAAGCTGATACTTTGCTGGTTTTCGGAATTAGAATTTTCAACTGACATAAATTTTTTAGGTATAAAAACAACTATAATTAGTCTAATTTCATATCAAAACCGAGTTATGTCAAAATGAGCTTGTATCAGACACCAGAGCAAGCTTTGGACACAAAACTAACTTTTTGTTAACTCTCCAGCAATATACGGAGTATTCTTCTACCAATAAAACCATAATTACAACCAGAAATTGTAGCACAAATTAGTTTAATTCACCTCGTCCTAATGCCCCAGATGACATAAATGTTTTTTGGCTGTATAATAATAATATACCCACTCTAAATTTATTTAAAATATGTTTTCTTTATTGATATCGATACTTTTGATCATTGTTTTACTGCTTATTCTTGTGGCGGCAGGTTTTCAATTATACTATGGTTTTAGTAAAGATAAAATCGGTTTTTTGCCTAGTTTATCAAATAAATTGAATAAAGAAATGGAAAATACTTTCAAAAAACATCTTGGCGATGAATCCAAATACATTTTTGTGGAACTTGGGGCTGGGGTTGCTAATATTGCTGGATATGTGGCCAAACAATTTGATTTTAAAAAGGTTATTGCCGTAGAAATGGACCCATTTGTGATTTTATTTGGGAAAATATTGAACTCGTTTTCCACTAAATCTATTGAGTTTGTAAAAAGTAATATTTTTGATTACAAAATTCCAAAAAATTCAGTTTTGTACTGTTATTTGGGTCACTTTATTTTGCAAAAAATGTACGAAGAAGGCCTTTTAGATGGCCATTTAGTGATCAGCACAACTTTTAGGCTAGAAGCAGTTCTACCAGATGAAGTTATTGAAATGAATAATTTTTATAAACGGCTGTACGTGTACGATTTTAGGAAAAAATAGTCATTAAGCTCAATACTTTTTAAAGTTTTATTGGTAGAAGAATACTCTGTAGCTTGCTCTGGTGTCTGATACAAGCTCATTTAATGTGAAATAACCGTGGCTTTAGTTATCCTTTATCCCAAAAAGATTCTGAAATTAAAGTAATCAGGTTGGCAATTATCGTTTAGTTTTTAACTTCCACATGACCATTTTCCAATTTATATTTGCCAAAATAGCAATCAAGTAATATAATTTTAGTTGGAGAAAATTTGGTGCAAAAATTCTCTTATTCATTTGATTATGTTTGGTATGAAGTTTACACAGAAACAACTATTACAAAATTCTTTGATAATAGGCGCTGTGGCCTTGTTGGTGCTCAGTATTATTTGGTTTATTTGGCAAAATTGGTTTAAACCGTCTGTAGTTACCGCTGAAGTGACTAAAGGAAATATTACTCTGGTTCGTCGTTTTGATAAAATAAACCTAGATCGGAATTCTTCTCAAAGTATCTATTCTGGTGATAGATTACAAATCGATGAAACCTCAGAATTGTTATTGGTATTTAGTAACGGTCAAAATGTGCGATTAGCCGGGCAAAAAGAGCTGCTACTAACCACATCGAGTAAATTTGGAAAAGACCAATTGTTTGTCTTTCAAGATCAGCAATCGGGTAAAAACTTCAGTTATTCTATCAAATTCGGATTAGATAGAGCTAGTGCAGCTACAGTAGCCACTACCAACAATCAAAATGTGCTGGGTGTTATTGAACAAAAGCCAAATGATTCGACTAAATTTGAGCTACTAAATAGAGTTTACCAGTGTCTAAACGATAAAGCCCTTAAATCTGGTTCAGAATTTGATTATTCTAATGATTTAAAAAATTGTTTGGCCCAAAATCAGCTTTCTAGTCTAGAAGATCTCAAATAATCCTTAAAAATAAAACAAAAACAAAATGTCTCAGCAAATTTTTACAAAAGTAAAAGATACTTTTTTTAATTCAAAAAATTACAACTGGCCAAATTTTTGGTATTTTATTTTAGCAAGTTTCTTGTTTTTAAGTGTTTTTAGTTTAATCAAAGTTGATCTGCAGTTAAGAAATGCTTTTTTAAAAGAAACCAAGACCTCGTCCGAAATTGTGGTAGTAATGGTGGACGATAAATCGATTCAAAAAGTGGGTAGTTGGCCTTGGGATAGAAAAAAAATGCAAGAAGCCCTGGATATTGTAGTCCAAAGTGGTCCCAAAAATATAGCTTTGGATTTTGTCTTTGCCGATAAACCTGATGAGGAAGACAATCGCAATTTTGCTGAATATATCAAAAAAAATATAATCATTGTTGGCTCTAATCCTGATCAAAACATTTTTGATAGTGAAAATCTACTCAATTCTGTGGATGTCCAAAAAGGTCAAATATTGGTTCCAGTTGGGGAAAATGGGGTAGTTTCCCAGATGAATTTCAGTGGTCAGTCATTAGCTGAAAAGTTGACCCAAACAACATCCAAAAAACCAGAAATAATTTTAAACACCAAAAATAATTTACCAAAAACTATCAGTTTAGTGGATTTATTAGATGATCCGCAAGCCAGAGAATTACTAAAAGACAAGTTGGTTATAGTCGGCTCAAATAGCTCTACTTCTGGGGATTTTTATCAAGTTAACCACAAAGGCAGAATTGCCGGGGTTTATATTCATGCTTTGGCAGCTAGCCAAATTTTAAACGATGAATATTATCAACCATATTGGTATTGGCAGGGTCTAGATGTCCTATTAATAATTATATGTGGGCTGTTGTTTGCTTTGACTACAAAGTTATTAAATATAGCTTGGAATTGGTTAGTTAGTCTTAGCGTAATCAACATAGTTTGGTTATTTTCTTTGATTATTTTTCCTTTGCACACAAGTTTTTTGTTTAGTTTGCTTTGTGGCTTAGCCTTTTTATTATTCTATCAATTGTGGGAAGGGTATTACCTCGAAACCAAAAAAACTTATCAAATTTTAAAGGGTAGGTTATCAGAAGCCGTTCTTAAATTAATCATGAAAAACCCGGAAAAGGTTATTTTAGACGGGCAAAAATATGATGCCACAATCATGTTTACCGATATTCGTGGCTTTACCAAGATGAGCGAAAATATGGATCCCAAAGATATTGGCGATATTTTAAACAAAGTGCTGGGATTGCAAGCTGACAGCATTATTGAACATCAAGGAGTGATCGATAAATATATTGGAGATGCAGTTATGGGCTGGTGGGGTGCTCCAATTATAACTAAAAATCATGCTTATTTGGCCTTAAAATGCTCAATTCATATTTTAGAAAAGATAAATAAATACAATGTAGAAAATAATACCAACCTTGCTATTGGAATCGGTTTGAATTCTGGACCGGTGGTTATTGGCGATTTTGGTTCAAAAAAGAGGTTTAACTACACTGCAATTGGCGATGTGGTGAACACTGCTAGTCGTGTGGAAAGTCTAAATAAAGATTATGGTTCTAGCCTATTATTCACTGAAAATCTGTTAAAATACCTTACAAAAGAGCAGCAACAAGAATTCAAATTTACAAAAGTTGACACAGTGGTTTTACGAGGTCGAAGTCAAAAACTGGATATTTATAGCCTTAAAGGCTGAAATTGATTTTAAAACTGGGTTCGATTTGCCAGTAGTCGAAATTTTTTTTATATGCTAAAATAGTAGTATGAATCCAGATAAAAAATCCCTGGGGGTAAGATTAATATCCTTTTTTAATTGGGTTTTATTGTCTATTGAATATCTAATTCTACCTGTAATTGTTCTACTTTTGTTAATCTTTAATCGACCTGGAGCTGATTTTGTGTCCAGACTTATCTATGCTTTTGGTATTGTCTATGTAGCTGGGGGCAGTTTTGTAATTTCTACCAAATTTTGGGAAATCTGGGACGACAGTTTCATTAGTATGATGAAGAAAAAGTGGCGTATGGATCCAATTCTTCGAAGAATTTTTTATAAAATTGTTATCCCCAAAGACTTTAATAGGCCGCCTGCGGACATGGGTAAACTATTTTACAATTTATGGAATTTGTACAGTGGTGTTCGCTCTAAATACGATGTTTATACCGAAGGAGCCTGGTATTACGACATTGTTTTTGATTTTATAATTCGCAGCGGAAAAGTCGAGCTATATATGTCTTTTGCGTACAAAAGAAAGGATTTGGTAATGGAAGGTTTTAAAACAACTTTTCCAGAATTACCGTTGATTGAATGTGAAGATCCGTTTAAAAAATGGCCTAAAAATTGGAAAAAAGGGGTAGGTGTCCCTGGTTACAAGAATTTTGAAGCGGCTAATTACGGTTTTGCTGCTCCAGATATCTTACCTTTAGCCGAACCAGAATGGTATTCCAGCCCCCCAGCTTGGCCACTTGGAGAGTTATTAACTAGTTTAAAAGACTATGACCCTGGTGCCACTGTTGTTTTACAATATGTGTTGGCTCCTTTTGATACTGTTCATTACAATCGATGGGTGTCCGAATTAGAAAAAATTAAGTCCGAATATCTGGAAAAAAGTACCGGTTTTGCAATCAATGTTGGCGACGGACCAAGCATGGCTACATCAGGTGAATTGGTCTCGGATCGGCAAAAAACCAGGATTAACCGAATTGAAACCAGAATTAATGATAACATGTTTAAGATGAACATGAAATTGGTGATTTTTTATCCTGAAGGTAAGAGTTACTATGTCCCAGTTTTAGAGAAATTTATGAAGAATTTTTGTGGAGCAACTGCTGGAGCCAATATTTTAGCTAAAGTTGAAGAATTTAGTACTGACAGAAGCTATTCAGAAAAACATCCGCTTTTAGATGGGATTATTGGGCCGATAATGGATAATATTTACCATAGTAAAGAGGTTGAGTACCGTAAACAAGCATTATATGAAGGCATGCTTGGTCGTGAAGGGGATGTGTCTCATAGTAGTTCCGGCTTTATGGTTGATATACCACATTTACCCTCCATACTTCATTTTCCAGGAAATGTTGGGATCTTCGAGGAGTTAGTCCGAAACTCGGATGAACAACAACCAACTGAGCAAGCCGAAAACTCAGCTAATTCTTTTGAAAAACTAGAATTATTAAGGCAAAAAGCAACTAGAAAACCTATTGAAAATGTGGTTCCGCAGTAAGCTACGCAAAAGGTTGTTAGTGGTCTCAAATGGTTTTGATTAGCCTTGACAATATTTGAAAATAGGCACATAAAGTTGAATAACATGCAACCGAAAAATGTAACTTTTGACTGGTTAACAGCGGCACAAAGAGCGGGCCTTAGCCAATATTTAGCTTCAGGTGTTGGAATTCCAGATTTTTTCACAAATTTTTCTGAGGTCGGTATAAAATCTTCTGTAAATGTTTTACAAAATTCTATAATAGCAACTTCCTATAATAGATCAAACTTCAACGCCTGGGATTTAGTCACGCAAGAAGCCAGTATTCTCAGAGAAAGATTTAAAGAAGTTGAAAATATACATTTATTTGAAGTTGCTGAAGCTATTCAAGGAGCCACTTTTCCCCTAGCTCTAGAGTTTTTTGAACATGGCAACCTATCTTCCTATACTACTATTTCTTCCGGTCTGTATGCAAATCAGTCGGTTATCAACTCTCTAAAACAGTCCTTAATACCCCAAACCAAACCAATTTCCTATAACCATTTTGAAGTTGAGTGTGAATGGCAAAGTTTTGAGGGTGCAGTGCAAACAACACTAGATAGAAACGAACCAGGGCTACCAATATTTTTACTTATCAATTCCAGACTCGGTAATTCCCCAAATCCAAGGCAACTCTTGAAAAATATCTATGATTCAATGCCTTACGGAGCTTATTTGGTCTTGGGTCAAACGTTGCAGAAGAATTTGAATGAGGATGATGTAGTTAGAGATTATCAGAATATGGTTGATAGAAATGATTGTTTTATGGGTAACAAAGAAGTTTCGAATTTAATTTCACCAGATTCCAAAATCCGAATAAAATGGAATGAAAAAGACTTATATCCAGAAGCCGTGGCTGTCATCCAAAATCAAGCTCCAGTTTTTGTGGAGGGTGTATTACTTCAAGAAAATCAAGAAATTTCCTTATTTAGTAGTAAAAGGTTTGTACTATCACAAATTATTAGCATGTTTGAAGAGCTAGATTTCCAGATCGTGGATTTAGTTTTGGGTTACAAACAACCTAGTAGCTTGTTTTTATTAAAGAAATAATTGATTAGTAGAATAATACTCCGTAGTTTGCTTGCTGAGTTAACAAAACGTTAGTTTTGTGTCCAAAGCTTGCTCTCGTGTCTGAAATAAGCTCATTTAGTGATATTATTTAATTAAATATCAGCT
>Ga0172372_10002631_pt1 | contig 27105 bp, 50 predicted proteins | sample LakKiv5m_2_FD_114544 | JGI IMG/M metagenome (GOLD analysis project Ga0172372, IMG submission 114544) | Freshwater microbial communities from Kabuno Bay, South-Kivu, Congo - kab_092012_9.5m | ecosystem: Environmental > Aquatic > Freshwater > Lake | place: Democratic Republic of the Congo...
CGAACCGACGATGTCTTTCGACGGGAGGTTGGAAACCTCCTACCATACCACTAGGTGATGGCCGCAATTTGTGCCTCACTCTACCAAGGCACGAAGCTTGTCCTTCGAGGTGAGACCGACCACAGTTCCAGTCTTCTCACCGGACTTGAAGGCGATCACCGTAGGAACTCCCCTTACGCCCATCTTCTGGGCCGAGAGAGGTGCATCATCGACGTCCACCTTGCACACCTTCGCCTTACCCACTAGTTCCGTTGCAAGGCTCTCCACAATGGGAGTGAGCATCTTACAGGGACCGCACCATGAAGCCGAAAAGTCCACAAGGACAGGAACATCAGAGTTCTTGAGAAACTCCTCAAAGTTCTGATCGTTAAGATGGATTAAATCAGACATGTTCAATCTTCTTCCTTTGGGCAAATGCAACGCTCCTCAATCGGTACATCAGCTAAAACTTGCTCAATGTGCCTACCGCAGCCCTCATACGAGTGTTTACCGCATTTTTTACACGTTATTCTTCTGCACATATGCCTGTGTCAGATATTATCTTATCATGGACATCCTGTATAAGAAAAACATACTTACTGACATGCAAGGAAATGAAGGTCTTGTTAGGGAATTTATTGTTGAGGCACTCAAAAACAGTAAGGTGAGTGCGTCGGAGACCTATATGAAGAAAGAGATCGTACGTGAGAAGCTTCAGGCCCTCGTGGTGGAAGCAGTCACATCTGGTGAAGTTCAGAGTCAAAAAGAGTTAGAAGATTGGTGGAAGACGGTCGAAATGGCCACGAAGGCCTTGAAGATGGTTCCTGTCATGGCTTGGCAGTCATCAGGAAAGAAGTGAAGATGGCAACACCAAAGTTGATAGTGACTGCGATAAAGTATCCATCCGATAACCACTTCGGAAAATTGATAGAGAAATTCGAAGGATTAGGTTGGGCGCATGTTTATCCAGTTATAAATTGGGACAATGGGATCAAAGATTGCTGGAATATCGCAGGTTGGTTTAGGAAGTGGTATCGAACGACTCCAGAAAAACTTGATGCTGCCACCATTGACGTCTATATTAAAGTCAAGACGTGGGAAATAGTTCTTTCCGAAGAAACTGCAGATAAGCTGGCAGGAACTTGGAATGGATTCATTGGCAGAGGTTACGGTGTTGGAAGAGTTCTTCTTCTGCCCCTCTACAGGTTAACTAAGTGGAATTGGGTGGCGGAACTGGCCGGCTTAACGTGCAGTGGTGGATTGGCCCGAGGCCTCGCGGCGGCCGGTTTGTGGCAGCAAGAAATGAATCCAGGCATGTCGGGTTTGAAAGAGCTGTCTGATCAGTTAGATGCTTTACAGGAATCCGAAAAATAAACATGTATACGTACTTGATGTAAATTATGACATGACCCGAGAGGGAGAAAGAAAGAACATGTCAGAAGTAGATCAGAACGTCGACGTGACAAAGATTGGTTGTAGAATCGTTGACGTACACAACTGTCTTCAGAAGTCGTTTGAGGAATTCGTGGAGACAGGCGACAACACCCTCGATGGTTTGGCCAAGAAGATTCAGGAATCTCTCAGTGAAATGCCTGTTTTCATCATCGGCGATCCAAAGTAATTTTTGATCAAATGCAGAAAAAAGCCTCCAACAATACTTGGAGGCTTTTTTCTTTTCACTGCTTTACACCAATATTGTGTTCAAGAATTGTTTTATGTCTCCACATGTCATTGGAAACTCACTCACGTCATTATCTCCGTCGCATATTGCACTTAAAATTGATTCTTCAGTTCCAACAGCACCAATTTTAAGTGAATCGATAAGGAACTGCTTGTATTTTTTGTAGATATTTTTGACGCAACTCTTGTCACCACCGAAGAAGGCCGCCCTGTATACTTTCTGTGGTACAGAACCACAAAGTTTTTTGTAACTTTCAACATCATAACCGTGAATTTCTTTTTCGGAATAGTACGGAAATGACGTGATGAAAAAAGAACCTTCTTTTATGATGTCAAGATTGTAGTCGTCCATTGCGAATGGAACATTGAAGCTGTTAAAAATTCCACTGTCTATCCAAAAAATGTCTTGTGTCTCTACATGTCCTTCATCGATGCATTTCACCATTAAGTGAGGTTTAAGCAACGTCAAAAAAATATAGTCAGGTGATCTAATGATACTGTTTAACATCCATTCAGATCGAGTTGCCCAACTGTGAGATTCGACTATCTCTTTAACCTTGCCGTATATGTCATAAGATCTCAGAACATCGAGCGTAAATGGTATTATTTTCAGATTCTTATTACCTCTGAATTCTCTTATCTTGCTTTCATAATTTTTGTCTGCAAAAACAATGAGATCGTGAGGCGTTTTACAGATTTTCTGTAGACTTTCGAGATAGTGATTTTCGAAATTACGTCCGTCATATTTTTCTCTATTGATATCAAGGGCAATTGTGACCAAAGTTTTTTTGTTACTGTTGATCGATGCCTGTTGTTCAACATACTCTTTTTCTATCAGGTAATAATCGAAAGTAGGATATGTTCTGGAATTCAATAATTCTTGCGGATATAGATTTTCCGGACTGCAAGTTTCTTTTGTTCTTTTCTCTGCCATCCTACTTCTGTTGTCGCCAAGGTGATTGACGTAAGAATCTTTCAAGTAAACAGCCTTGAATCCAAGGGATTTAAATTTCCTATCGATTGCCCACTCGGTGTATCGTATCTCCACACGACCAAGTAAAACTAGATCATCGCGGCGTCTCAAGTTAGGACTACCACACCAGCCATACCAAGCGTAATGATCTGGTGTTATCTTCCAGATTTTCTTATAATAGAATTCATCATCGATCAGTTTCTTCCAATAAGAATTAATGCCTTCCCATTCAAAAGTTCTACCTGATATATCAACAATGCCTATGTCCCTATGATTTTTTAGAATGTTCTTTGATCTGTTAAGGTATCCTTTTGACGTCAACTGCCAGTCTTCTTCCAAATAAAAGATGTAATCGGTGCTGCAGTATGACACCATAAAGTCCATTGACCACCATAGACCTCTGTTTTCTGGGAAACATACTACATCCGCCATGTGACCATATTTTGACACAAGCTCTTCGAACACTCCTTCTCTTGCGCTGTCATCGACTATGACCATTTTGGTTTCATAATCCCTCGTTGCAAGAAATGAATTGAGAGTTATCTCTAGTAAGTCTAATCTATCACAGCTAACTACGTAAGCAGTAGTATCGGAATCAGGTTGATTGGTTGTGTGTATTTTTACTCTCATTTTGTGATGCTTTTTCTCAAGACCTGCATTGTCAAGATAGTGCTTTTTGTAAGCTGTCACTAATTCAGTATCAACAGGGGCATTTTCAATGTCAAAATGTCGAAATTTTGGATTGTGTTTGTATTCTTTGGCACACAGAAGATAAATCCACGTGATAAAGCAATCGATCCATCCTACTTTTGGGTAAATGTTGTCTTGAATGTTATCGAAATTCTCAATGATGTATTTTTTTATTCTGTCGTAGTTTTCAAGGAATGTCGAAACCTTAATGATGCTTCCTCCTTCTGCACCATATCCTAAAATTTTTGGTCTAATTCCAGAATACTCTTCAATAGACTCGATAAAAAGATCAGGAAATCCATTAGGAAATTTGGTTCCGTCTGGGTATGATGTTTGAAATCCAATTATTTCGTCTGATTCTTCAATGATAATTTCTTTCAAGATCACTACATCTTCTTCAAGATACATTAAATGAGTAGTTTGACACCTTGAGCAAGCGAGATGCAGTCTATCAAGAAATTCTAAAATAGAATTCTTTTTCCATCCATAAGGTTCAACAGGGTATCCAAGTTTTTTCTGAGAGTAGAAATACTCTGCATTGTATTTTTTGCTCAGCGCAGAGTAGTCTGCGCCTCGATCGCTTATCAGTATCAAGTAATTGTGAGGATACTTTTTTCTTACTTCACCTAAACAGAAATCAGCTGATGCCAACTGATTTGATCCGAACAAGGCGAAGCCTAACGTACATGTACTCATGGATAATTTTTCCTTAACGCATTAAGGACCTTCACATCTCCTGGTTCATACCAACCTTCACCGGTGTACACGTTCAAAACATCAGTGAAATATTTTTCGTACATGAGAGAAACTTTTTCTAATGAAAAATTCTCTCCCCATTTCCTGCACGCGTGTGGATCTATCTTCTCGATGTTATTGATCGCTTGTACGAAATCGCCCATGGTTCTGCATCTATACCCCGTGATACCATGCAGATTATTCTCAGCAAAACATCCCCAATCGGTTGTTATGGTTGGAGTACCTGATAACAGATTTTCTATTTGAACTCCACCGAAGGGTTCTACGTACATGCTCGGTAAAAAAGAAGCCTTTGCGTTCTTCATCAACTGTTTTCTTTTTTCTACGTCAGCATATCCCACATATTCCACATGTGGCGGTAGTGGATATCCGTCTTCCTTTTGTCCTGCGATCATTAACTTTACTCCGGCTTTCTCTGTGGCCTGAATTGCGATATTCACACCCTTTCCGTCATACACTCGACCAAGGTAAAGGAAGTAGTCTTCTTTCGTCTCTTGAAACTCGAAATCTTCAAGGTCAAAATAATTGGGTATCACGACCTCATACCAATCTTGGTTACACGCTCCTACGTTCTTGAGACCACAATAGGCATGGTAGATTGCATAACTCTCAAAGATCTTCCAACGTGCCCAGTGGCCACCTGCATAGCCAATACCTGGTTCGACCGTTATGAGATCGGGATGGGCATCGCAAACAGGTTTCACACCAGCACCCCAGAAGGGGAGGATGAAATCGTTCTTTTGCTTTCTTTTGCCTACTTCTGTTATTGCATTCTTGTAAAAAGTTTGATAAGCATGATCGCCTGTATCAAACTTGAAGAATTTTTCACGCCAATTGTGTGAACCATAAGCTATTAACCAGTCTTCGTTCTTTAGAACCGATACGTGTTCTGTGCAAATTAGGTTGGAGTCCTCATGGCCGTAGTGTATGACCGTATGTCCTCTCTCGGTCATCATTTTACCGAATTTGACGACTTTCTGTGTGTATGCACAGGCATTGAATTCTTTGGAAGACACCGTGTGTGGTAGGCCAAGAATGTGAAATCTCATGGTGGAGATAATAACAATTTCATCGATTGATGTTTCGAATCGTTGTTACTTGTATTCATAAGTTTGATATACTTAATCCTATGAGGTCGATTATCGTTTTCTTGCTCCTCACGATGGCTTGCAGTTCTGAGCCTTCATCTATCGAATACACTTCGATTAAACAAGAATACAACGGAAATCCACCGCCTCCAATCATATGTGAATCGCCTAAGATCGTTTGTGGAATATCTTGCGTTGATATCTCAAGAGACAACCTGAACTGTGGAGATTGTGATGCCACGTGTGATGTGGCACAAGGTGAGTTCTGTCTCAATTACTATTGCAGAGACGTAAGAAACTATGGCTTTTACTTTGGTCCTGTTGGGCCCGTAGAATACGATGTGAGACGGGATTTGCCTCGTCCACCAAGAATCAGAGAGGAAGATCGATGAATCTATTGAATGAGCTATGGAAGATAGCTACTGCCGCATGGGTCCAGATAGCGAGATCAGTTATTTGTCTCTTCTTGAACTCAAAGTTGTCTATTCTGAATGCTCAGATTGATGCAGCGAAGAGGTACATCGCTGCAGTGAATGATAGTTCCACTAACTTCACTAAGAATATCGCCAAATACTTTGAGGAGCGACTCCCTATCTGGACTGCAGAGCGTGAGAGCCTTGAACTTCAATTAGAGATCAACGGTTGTAAGGAGAATTGAAATGGACTGGAGCATCTTCACAAAATGGTACACACTTCTGCCTGCGGCACTTTCCGTGGGACCTGTCTTCTCGATACTGGGGATCGATGCGTTCATTCATGAGACAATATTGAACAATGGAGGAGGAAAGAGTCTCGTCAACAGGAGTGAATTGACACGTACTCTTGATTCCGTCGTGGTTGGTTCCCCCTTCTGGATCGCCGTTTCGTCGATCTTCCTTCAGCCATTCTGGGGAGGAGGTTTTCCTGTCAAATACGTGACGCTCTTGCTCGCAGGCGGTTTCTTGAAACTCCTTTACGGAAGATCATACATTTATGATACTGCGATTTCTGACTCCTCACGTTGGTGGAGCCCAATATGGGAGAGAAAGCCCAACAACCTGTGGGATGAGATCGGACGCATGTTCACGAAATTCGCTTACCCATCGGTGCATACGTTGGCAGTTGCCGGAGCAGTCCTCTTCGGTATTCACAGTCCGGCAGCTTTGATTCTTTTGGCTGCAGTTGCTGTGTGGTTGATTGTGGCTCACCATCATTGGTTTAGCGATGTAGTTGCCGCAGGATTGTTGGTATGTGCCGCTGCAGATCTCTTGAAGTGATATTGGCACAATGATGTTGAATGTTGAGACTTTTGAAACTCATTATAGAAAAATTGCTAACGATTTTTGACGTGCAACAACACCCAAAAATTGGCAATGACGTCTACAACATAACAATCAACACCAACATAACAAACAATTACAAAGATCACAAAGTCCGTCGCAAGAAACGACACCAAAATAATGTAGGTGACGTAAAGTTGTACGCAGGAAATGAACCTCCGAAAGGATGGTTTATCTGTGATGGCCAGTTGTTGATCATCACTGAATATCCTGATTTGTTTGCCATTATCGGTACAACGTATGGTGGCGATGGCTCTACAACGTTTGCTTTGCCTGACATGAGAGGTAGGGCAGTCGTAGGTGCAGGCAAAGGTGACGGTCTGACTTCTCGAGAAATTGGTGAGCTTTTTGGCGCAGAAACAACCATCTTACGAGACGATTCAATGGAGATACAAGGAAGCCTGTGGCAACCAAAAGATCCAGGTTTCAGGGGAATGGGAGACTTTCAGGGCAACATTCGTGACATGAGGTCGACGACTATAGGCATACAGTCACCTTCGATTGCCATGAACTATATTATTCGTTGGAAGTGCAATCGAACTTAAAGATGTCATGATGTTGCATAGTTAGCTGTATGCCTGAAGTTGGATGGGAAGCTCGACGAGAATTACGTGTCAAACTTCTAAAGATTTCTGATGAGATTCAAGATCTGTCTGTACAGTGCAGATCGTTAGGATTAGATCAAGACTACTCGACTAGCTTGAATAATCTACAGATAAAAATTACGGAACTAATCGGTCGACTTTGGAATGAAAAATGAGATGGGGTGAAGGACTTCACATCGGTGCGATGGTTGAGGTGTGGAATTCAAACATTTCTGGTTGCATCATCGAAAGAGATCCTGAATATGTTCATCTATGGAAGGTTTTCCATGAGAACGTGATCTACACAATCCACAGTTCAAAATTGAGAATACTTCGATCTTGATTCAATTATTCTCACGATCATCCTTACTTATTTCATGCGTACACTTCTCACTCTCGTTGTGGTGGGATCGCTGATCACCGGGACAGCGAGTGGAGCTACCTGCATCGGTAAGAACTGTGACCTAATCGATTTGGTCGCGAGGAATGCAGGTCTCAGTCTCAATCAAATTCTAACAGAGATCGACAGGAATATCGTAGATCCAATCGTTGATAACCAAAAGGGCATCGCGTCGTGGGAAGGCGGCATGCTTCAGTTCACTCCTAGAGGTTCAGAAGGGTCCGTAAAAGTGACGCTTTGGGGTGGAGGAGCATGGAAGTACGTCGATATCAGCAGCACGATGCTCGGAGCTTCTGTGAACTTTGGATACTACACAGGAAACTCTTCACTCTCTCTCGGCGTTGAGATACCATTCGATAAGAAAACCGATCTCATCCTTAATGGTGCTTTCTGGTCGGGTGCCTCTGATTACGGAACAGGACTCATGCAAGAAAACATGAGAGAGACGAGTGGAAGATTTGGAATGGGCATTCGTCAAAAGTTCTACTCCGTTGGAATCGCAGACGCGTTCGTTCTTGGAGGTTTCGTGATCGGTCACCGTCAGTCCGACATGACGCTCGGTGGCACAACGATCGCGATTAGATACCCGGGTGGAAGGATCACTTGGATGGGCGAGGAGAAATATTCTGAGAAAGCTACCTATGCGTCAACACCTGCACTTTTAGGAGTGTCATTCAACGTACCCGGTGTGACACTGACGGTGTCTGGTGGAGGAAGTGTGATCTACCAACAAGGCCGGATCGACTTGACCAAGTGGGGTCCCGTGGGTCCGTATGGTGGCTACTACAACGTGGGTGCCACTTCTGATCGTGATACATCAGGTTTCGCACTCGTTCCCATTGTCACTCTCGGCGCAGAGACAGGACTCGAGAGAGGCCCAAGTCTTTCGGTGAACTTTAGACCTGGGCTCAACAACTCTCCCATGGGTGGTTCGGTAGGGTTAGGATGGAAGTTTCTCGTTTCTAAGTGAGGTGTAAGATGTTTGATGTCGGTTTAATGAAGGCATGGTTCGTTGCATTTGCTTTTGTCTCCACAGCGGGGGCTCTTCTTGGCATCCGGACGTGGTTTCGTCTTCGGACACTCGAGAAATCGGAACAGGCGAAGACACTCGACCTGTACGATCAAATCGATAAGCTGAAGATTAAAATAGACTCAATGTTCAACTGAGGCACAATGGCACTCCTCTTCATCCTCACACTGTCCCTCGCGGTTGTCATGTTCCTTCCCTCGATACGTGACACCTTCCTGTACCTCGTCCTGTGTGCGTTCAGTTTTCCGGTCCTCACCTTCACAGGCGGGACTCTCGGGTGGTTGGTCCTCAACTTCGTCACAGGTTTCTCTCACTGGACGCCTGAGAGTTGGCTGAGTTCCTGTGCGTGGGTTGGGCTTCCGATCGCAGCTGCAGGTTCATGGTGGATAAGGAGATCACACTGAGATACTTAACGGAATGAAGACACTCGCAATACTGCTCGCATCACTCCTCCTCTCGTCCCACGTCCCCGCAGGGGAATATGAGACACTCACAGGTCCAAAGGACACAGTTCGTGTGGGCACCTGGAATATCAAGCGCCTCGGTAACGGCAAGAAGAACTACGACCTCGTGGCTAAGTTGATCGAGTCGAAGTTCGATGTAGTCGCAGTCCAGGAGGTGATGACAGAGGAGGGCGTGAAAGAGATCGTCAAGAGGCTACCAGGTTGGTCCTACTCAGTGTCGGGACAGGTGGGAAAGAAGGGTTACTACGAGAGGTACGGGATTCTCGTAAGGAACATCACGGGTCGGATCAAGAGCATGCACGTCGTACCAGATCCCACTGATGTGTGGACACGTGAGCCTGCTGTGGCATGTGTGGAGGCATCTAACGTGGACTTCTGCCTCGTCACAACCCACATCGTGTTCGGAAACAACGTAGGTCAAAGGGACAAAGAGATAGCATCGCTCGCAGGTCTCATCGACAACCTCAGAAGGATGGACTCAGAGAAGGATTATATCCTTGTAGGTGACTTCAATCGCGCAGGAAACACACCAGGATTCGCATCCTTTCCGAAGTTTGGCTTTAAACTCATCGATGATGGAATTACCAACACTTCATTGGGTCCTACAGGATATGTTTCACCTTACGATCACGTCCTCCTCGATTCAAAGTACACACGTGAATTGAAAGGAATCGCAGAGAGGATTGATATGGTAAAGGAGCTGTGTGGAGGTGACTTCAAGGTGTGCGCCGCGGCGGTTTCTGACCACGCACCGATGAGATTCACTCTCGACAACAGGGGCGTCGACGACGACTGATTAGAAGCTGTACATCAACGCGAGGTTGGGCCACGGGCGGAACGAGTCGAACAAGATCCTGCTACCCTTCACCTCGAATACCATCGCGGCCGGAAGATCAATGGAGAACACGTAGTTCTCGAAGAAGTTAAACCGGAAACCCATCCCAGGTCCCGAAGCAAATCCCTTCGTCCAGGTCCTCACCTTTGTTGGATCTACGTTTGGCATGGGCAGTGGATTACCATTCTCATCCACCTTGCCTTCGATCACAGGCCAGATGTATTCTGTCGTCAGTCTGTGCCATCCCACCACACCGAATGAGAGGTAGACACTTCCATGCGCATTCCTGTCGAGCGTGTAGAGACCTGACACGCCTTCCACCATGAATGCATTGTCCGCTGTGTAGTAAGGAAGAGCTGCAGCTTGCACACCGAATCCCGACTCCCAGTCATACCTTCCAACGAATCCTGCCCCAATAGTTGGACCAGCACCGAGTCCAATCGACCAATTGCGGAGAGGAACCTCAGCTGATGATGTTGATGAGACGAGAGACGAGAGGAGAAATACAGAGAGTGTCTTGCGCATGGAGAATATATTACCTCATTTGTCTTTGCTTATTCTACTTCTGTAAATTTCTTCTCCGTTCGAGGTGATCGACATGTAAGCAACAGTCCCGCTCAGACGTCTGAAGAAGAATTTGCTTATGAATATGACGGCGAATAGAAAAGTCCAAAAAATCATCATGAAGATCATATAAAGAAGAGCGGATAAGTGTCTCCGCTCTTCTTTCCTTTAGTGTAGGATGTTTCCGTTTAACGTCAATCCAATCTTCATAGTGTAGTTGATCAGTTCTTCTTTTGGAAGTTTTGGAAGAACAAGCTTGAAATAGATGCTAACTCCTCCCTTAAACTTCCCGGTCTCATCTTCTACAGCAAATCCGAACACTCTTTGATTCTCTCCTGGATTGAGCTTCATCTTGAGAGAGAACTTGTGCTCAAATTCAGGTGTGTCCGAAGGTGTCAATCGTTCGTAGGAATCTGAAGATGATCGAGAGACGTTGTGCACACTCGACTTGGAGCGAACACCGTTGGCGAAGAGTTCAGCGTTAATTCCAAGGTCAATTGGATCAAATCCAAGCGATTCGTTGGAAACATAGAGCTCCTTTAGTAGTCCGTTGCCATCAAAGACCTCCTTAAAGGCCCATCCAGGCTGTAACTCTGAAGGTTTCAAATCCACCCAAGAAAGATTCGGTACATCGATTACCTGCCCTGAAAGAGATACATCAATCTCAGGTGTGACTTCACCTGTTAAATTTGGTCCTGTTGTTTCTTTGTTCAATTCTAGATCACTCATTAGACTCTCCATGGTCTAATTAGGGCAGAAATTCTAAAACCTGAGCATACGTAATTCTATGCGAATGCTGATGGGAAGTTCCAAGAAGCATGTAGACGACACTCAAACGATGATTGTTGTGGGAGTCAACCGTCTTAAAGATGAATACGAACTCGGCAAGATCGATCAAATGCGAGATGAGCACTGGCGCAAGCAAGTGAGGATCATTGTGGCGGGAGTCGCGACGAGCCTCGGTCTTCTGGGTTCATTACTTGGAATAGAAGGATCTCCGTATGCCGCGCTGTTCGTCAACTTTCTAGTGCACGTAGTTCTATGAGATACGTCCTCGCTGTCACTGTCTTCTCATTCATCGTGATCATCACGTCTCGCATGACTGACAAGGTGTGCTTCGATGAGACAGACGAGGAGATCTGTGAGTCGGTTCACTTAGAGTGCGGCGTGGCAGTCCACATAGAGGATGCATGCGGCAACAAGAGAAATGTGGAATGTGTGTGTCCACACGAGATGAGTTGCTCCTTAGAGACCCTGACCTGCGAGTGAGAAATTACAACAAATTCCCTCGTAAAATCATTAATGATCTTATATTTAAGGTCATGAACACCGTCATGATAGTATTCTTCTGGATCGTCACGTCGATCAGCGCAACTGTCGTGATGATGGCAGAACCGCAGAACAAGATCCAGCCTCCTCCCTCAAATTACAAGACTCCTGCAGACAAGAAGGTGTGCAGAGGAGACATCAACAAAGAAGGTGTCGTCTGTACATCTTGGGATGTTCAGCTTCCTGAAAACAACAAGAAGCCTTTCTAAATTCTATATTACTTGTAACATATAATTAAGGGAATGAACGAAAGGCTACTTCGTCAATACATCGCAAACGTCCTTACTGAGGCGCAGGCGGACGCATCGGATCCGTACGGGGAGTACCTCTTCGCTCCACAACGCAAGGACCTGAAGACGAAGAAGCGGGAGCCTAACACACCGGAAGAAGACGCGTTGTTGAAGGCCCTTGAGGACCACTACAACAACGAGGAGTACACCCTCGGCGAATTCGCACCAGAGATCCTCGACCTGATATCTCAGGGCAAGTACTCGAAGCTGCTGTCTCCTCCCCCCGGTCCCTACTACCGCCTCCTCGCCGAGTTGCCTGCTCCTGCCTTCGCCTCCTTCCTGGGAGTGCGACCCAAGTCCCTCGTTGTCGGAGAGCCGACTGGCGGAGGACCAGGCACCATGACGCCGGGCGGAAGATACTCGGGATCCACCGGCATCCACTCCTGGACGACGAAGCTGGATCCCAAGTGGGTCAACAAGGACATCCTCACCCGTAAGTACATGAAGGCAGGAGAGGTCCTCGCAGTCGTCGTGGCTGACGAGAGTGGAGGAGACTTCATCGTCAATCCCAAGGGGATGGGCAACGTGTCGGGGATGCCGTCCTACGTGGCCACCCAGAATGAGGTCATCTCATACGGACCGGTGTCCTTCGACTCCTGCGTCTACTACGTTGCCACGGGAGCCAAGGGGGAGATGACGTCCCACGAGGCCCTGAAGCAGTTGATGGGCATGCTGTGAACCACGGCGATACTTAGAGGCATGACAGCACTCACAATCGCCATAGGCGCCGCCTCGGCGGCTTATCTCTTCGCCGGAATCGTATCATGGCTCGCCGCCGCCTTAGAAATGATGGGACAGACGAACAACCGCTACCTCACATGGTTGAGGGAAACCTCGAAGAGCAACGTGGTCGCCGAGGGCCTGTCGGTTGCCTACCTGACGTTACTGTGGCCTCTGCACCTGACGTTGAAGGCCACTTTCAAGAAGTGATCAAAAGAGAAAGAACGGAAACATGGAAGACTTCATAGCAACGATCAAGTTATTCGCAGGCAACTTCGCACCGGACGGATGGTTCTTCTGCTGGGGGCAGTCGCTCCCGATACAGCAGTACGCCGCGTTGTACTCCCTCCTGGGAACCACTTATGGGGGAGACGGTCATACAAACTTCAACCTGCCCGATCTCCGCGGCAGGGTCCCTGTTGGGGTGGGATCGTGTCCGACACTCGGAACCAACCATCAGTTGGGAGAGAGGTGGGGAGCAGAAACTGCGACGCTGACTCCGGCGCAGTTGCCGTTGAAGACGTCGACGGGTACGTGCATCGCCACCGTCCCACCGGCCACCGGATTCTCAACAGTGACGGGGACCGCCAATCCGGTGCCTCTCAGTCAACCTTCCCTAGGACTCAACTACATCATCTGTTGGAACGGCGCCTATCCGTCGAGGCCGTGATCTGAGGAACTTCGTGGAGAGGGGCAGGAGAAATCCTGCTTCTTTCTTCATTTTACAGGACACGTCTTCGTCATGGAGACAACGTCTCTCACGATCGGCTCTCTCACGAACCTGAATCCGACGTCCACTCGACCGGAAGACACCTCCATCATCACGTAACCTGACTTGGAGGCGAAGAAGCGATTCCGTTCATCGACGGGGAAGCCGATGCCGTCGAGGTCGTCTGTGGTGTTGCCGACCGTCCAGTGCATCACACCGCGGTGCTCGAACCTCTCGGCCCAGTGAGCGTGTCCCGAGAAGACGCCGTCGATTCCGTAGTCTCTCCAGGGCCAGTCCATGTCGGGGACGGGCTCGCAACCGATGCAGAAGTCGCTCTGGTCCACCTTGGTGGAGACGGCGGGGTGGTGGAAGAAGACGAACCTGAAGCAGTCGTCGGGTGAAGCAGCGACCCTCTCTCGAAACCACTCAGCCTGTCGGGACGACCACGAGATTCCGTCAGGTTCACGGTCGTCGGAGTCGAGGAAGAAGAAGTGGACGTTGCCGAGGGTGACGTCGTAGTAGCGGGGGACGCCGAAGAACGACTCGAAGGGTTGAGACTCACGAGGTCCGTCCCAGTCGTGGTTGCCGATCGCGGGGAGGAAGTCGCGGGAGGCGAGCCAGCGTCCGAAGAACTCGCCCACGTGGGTGTCGTAGGTGGAGGTGTCGCGGGGGAAGGGATACACGTTGTCTCCCACCGTGGCGACGTGTGCCACACCGTTGAGCGCCATGTCGCGGGCCGCCCACCGCTCCACGCCGCTGCGGTTGCCAAAGTCACCGATGATGCCGACCCGGACGGCGGGGCCGGAGGAGAGGGAAGGGACTCGAGATGTCGGGATGGGGAGACAACATCCGGAGGCGACGAGGGTGGAGAGGAAGATCGCAAATAATCTCATGCCTCCAACTAGGGGAGTCACTGCGACGTTAGAGGCCCATCACACACATGTAACGAAGAGTTACCGCCACCGTCACAGAGAGATTCAGCGTGACTTGCAGAGTCCGTCGACGCATGCCGTTCCCTTGAGGCAAGTGGCCGTGGAGGGAGAGCAGTAGACGTTCGCAGTGCGACAGGGAGCGACCGCGTATGAAACCTGCGCGGAGGCGACCGCAGAGCACGGGTTGTAGTAGTTAATCCCATCGGCACCGCAGACGATCTGTTTCGGGAGGTCCCTGCATGAGTCTACCACCTTGAGGGGAGAAGGCTCGGGCTTGTTCTCGCATCCTACCTTGTCGACACAGACGTCGAGGGTCGCGGGATTGGAGTCGTCGCAGCTCCTCGTCCTCGTGGTGCAGAGACCTGCAGGAAGCTGACAGAAGGCGACGACGCAGGTGGAGGGAGTCGGGCACTGGGAGTCGACGGAGCAGGGAGATCGAAGGACCTCGGCGACCGAACCTGGGCCGGCAGGAGGGGCGACGGCCGCATCGGAAGGGGCAGGCGCAGGCACGGGAGGGGACGAGGCGTCTCTCCGAGGCGCGCACCGACCTGCGACGCACTGGTGGGTGTCGGGACAGGCGACCCCGCAGGCTCCACAATTGGCGTTGTCGATCCCGAGGGCGGAGCACCATCCACCGCAGTCGGTGAGTCCGGATGGACACGCACCTTCGGGACGGGGCCGTCGAGGACCCGGGTCGCATGCGGAGGAGAGGACGAGGAGAGGGAGGAGGACGAGGAGAGGGATCGAGCATTTCATGCCACCATGGTATCCCATGGGAGTCGTCTCGTATATTCCCGACAAATGGAACGACGGTTACACGGTCGCAATAAACTCCATTAACGTGGGAGGCGGAGACAGTTTCAGAAAATGAGGGAGGGACAGAGGGGGAGACGACCCGTAGGAGGGGAGACGCGCAGGGGGAGAGGGAGGGAGCCGCGGGGTCGTCAACTGTCACCCATCAGCATCCTTCCAGTCGTCCCAGGGAGATCCTGTCAAATGTCACTGCAGCGACTCGCCTGATGTGTACACGTGGATATAGGCAGACGACGAGGGGAGGTCCTGTGTTCCCCAGTGACTCTCGGGAATCCACCGAGTGGCGGGAAGTGGCGGGAAGTGCCTCAGAGTGGCACGGGGGAGTCGCAGGGTAGGAAGGGGAGGGGGAGAGGGGAGGCCCGGAGGGAGGGGAGACGGGGAACAGTGGGTGTACAACAGCGGGTAACAGCGGGTAACAGCGGGTCATGCCTTAGCCTAATAGCAAATGCATTAAATGCAGTGCAATGTTGCGCACCCCTTTGATATACTGAGAGCATGGCAAACACCACGCCTCCACGCCGCGTCACCTACGCCCACCCGGACCTTCCCCTCTGCGGGACCATGAGGGGCGTCGTCGCCGTCGATGAGTGGGGAGGCTGTGAGACCTTCTTCCCCGATCCTCCCCACCACGGAGACCTCCTCTCCCTCTACGGCTACGAGCCTGAGGCGGGACTCTTCCTCCACGGAGCAGTCGTGTCTCCCTCCCCCTGACGGGATCATCCTCCCTACCCTCTGGCTCCTCCCCTCCCCGGGGAGAGAGCCTTTTCTGCATTTGTCTCCCGCGTTCAGGTGACTGCCCCCAGCAGGAGGGAGACGCCCGACGTTATGCTCTCCCCCTCCCCTCTGATGCTCTTCAGCTCTCCCTCCCCTAGAGGCAGCAGGGTCCTGTACTCGCTTCGCTTCCCTCCCCCTGTCACCCATCCCTTCCCCTCCAGCCAGTCGAACCACCGACCGTTCCAGTAGGGTTCGGTCACCGCCGCTGGATTGAGCTTGTGGGGGAGGGAGACGTCGTCGAGGGGCAGCAGCAACGCCAGTCGGAGGGTGGAGAGGAAGGGATTCCCATTCTGTCTGCCGTTGGTCCACTTGAGGTAGGAGGCGAGTCGATGCTGCAGTCCCCTCCCCTCGTACTTCCCCACCTTGACGACCCACTCCCCAGGGGAGGCGATCACCTTCGGTTTCGTGTTGGCGTCCCAGATGGTGGCGCCGGTGTCGTTGCTGTGGAGGAACAGGTAGAGGCCGCGATCCGGACCCTCCCTCCCCTCCCGTACCAGTTGAGTCACTTCCTGTAGTTTCACTTGCTTCCCTCCGCTCCCCTGACTTGGAATGCGTCGACGGTCACCCACCCCCAGGCGTCACGTGTGACCACCCGTTGGAAGGTGTGCCACAGGTGGTGACGGAGTCCCGGGAGGGAGTAACCGACGTCTTCAGGACCGAACTCGCCGATGATGGTGTCGAGGTCGTCTCCGTACATGTGCGCCAACAGGAGGCGTGGCTTCAACACCACCTCCTCAGCGAGGACCACCGCTCCTCCGCAGGTCTTCCTCAGCCGCGAGTACGACCATGCCGTTGACGTCGACCTCATACGTGGCGCCTCCCGGCTCCATCCTCACCCGGAGGACGACGCCTGACACCATGTAGTTCTGTCGGTCACGCCACAACACCCTGTCACCTGGCATGTATCTGCTCATCGCTTCTTCACCACCTTCTTCTTGGTTGCAGTCTTCTTTGCCTTGGGAGCCGCCGCTGCCACCTTGGTGGCCTTCGTCGACGCCGCCTTGACGACCTTCTTGGTCGGCTTCTTCGCCACCTTCTTGGTGGGCTTCGGAGGAGCCGCCACCGTGACGACGGACACCTTCTTCTTGGTCGCCCGCTTCTTCGCCTTCTCCGCCCGCTTCACCTTCATGGCCGCCTTCTCGGCCGCGATGACCTCCTTGGGGCGGTTCTTGGCACCCGGCGGCCGACCACGACCACGCTTCTCGCCCGTCGGGGTGGAGGGAGGCGGAGCGTCGACCACTTCCTTCTTGGGCCGGCCACGCTTCCGCTTGGTGGAGATGTCCACCTTTCCGACGGCGAGCTTGAAGACGGTACCGAAGCGGATGCCTTCCTTCCAGTTCATGATGGCGTTCTGGTCCAGCTGCTCGTCGAAGAGGTGCATGCGACCGGTGAACTCGTCGTGGCGAACGACGCGGTACGTCTTCGTGTCGAGGTAGGGCTTGCCTGCCAGGAACGTCGAGTAGCGCTCGATGACGAGCTTGTCGCCCTCCTTGAACTGAGCGACACCGCCGACGATGGCGTCGGGCAGCTTCGTGATGTCCGGCTTCGCCACCGCCTTGCGGGTGACGGCGTCGAGGGCTTCCTGGGTGACGATGTCAGACGGGGACTCGAAGTCGATGTTGCTCATGGTGATCATCCTATCAAGAGGGGAGGGAACTTTGCACTGGGCTCAGACGATCTCACCCTTTTCGTAGAGACCATCGCGGCGGATGCCGAGGATGTAGGCACGGCCGGAGCAGCCGAAGCGGTTCTTGGTGACCTCGAAGATGCGCTCCCCGTAGGTCTCCGACTTCTTGGACTGGTCGATGTAGATGGAGCCGCGGACGTCGATGGCGTGGAGGATGCCGTTCTTGCCCTGGAATTCGCCGTCCTTGTTGACCTGGCCGATGAAGATGACGATGCCGTAGGTGGCCTTCGCCCAGTCGGTCAGCATCTCCGCGCAGCGCATCGGGGTGACGGAGTTGGTGGCCTCGCCCCACTTGCCGTCGTTGAGAGTCTGCAGGGAGTCCTGGAGGACGAAGACCTGCTTGCCGGGGTTGGCCTTGCGGAGCATGTCGGCGTGGGCCAACAGGTCCGTGACGTGGGTGTCCTGGCCGACGACGAAGCCCTCACGGAGGCCGAGACGCTCGACGACCATCTTCACCTGGTGGAGGGATTCCTCGCCGGTGTTGTAGAGGCAGATGTGCCCCGCCTTGGTGATGGCGTTGGCGAGCTGCAGGAGCATCGTCGTCTTGCCGGCACCGGGGGTACCGGTCAGCATCATGACGGACGACGGCACGAGGCCGTCACCACCGAGGGCGTCGTCGAACCACGTGATGCCGACCTTCTTGCGGTCGCGCAGCTGCTTCGGCACCTCGATGTCGTTGATGTTGGTGCCGCGCTTGAGGCCCTTGATGCCGACGTTGAGAGTCATCTTCGCCATGTGCGGGAATCCTTTCGAGGGTTGGTGCCACCTTGGGTGCGGCGTCGTGGCGTGCCGCTATGAGGTATGGTCTTAATCTATCAGGTCGGATTCGAACTTTGCACAAGTTTCTTGTTGAAAGACACTTTCAACAGGCAATTGCCACGGTTTATTGAAAGTTACTTTCAACAGCAATCCAGTGCAAAGTCGCCTCCCCTTAGGATATAGTAATCACATGATCACGGAACGCAACTTCTACATCGCGACGCTCGTGGCCCTCATCCTCTACGTCGTTGGCAGCGCCGCCGCCAACGTGACCGCTACGGGTGACGTCCGCTGCCTCTTCGTCAAGTGCGTCATCATTAAAAAGTGACCGAGTGCAAAGTTCGTCGGCGAAAATAATTCGCAACCCAGTGTAAAGCCGCTGAGTGGCGGTGTAAGATAAGCAAAGATCAACGAGCCACCCCCGAGGGGCTCACAACCGAGGAATGACCATGACCGAAACGAAGCTCTCCGCAATCGAAAAGGCTCTCGCCGCTGCCAAGGCCCGCAAGGCCGCCAAGGAGGCCGCCGGCCTCACCGAGGAAACCCCTGCTCCCAAGGCCAAGAAGGAGCCGAAGCCCAAGGCGGAGAAGCCTGCCAAGTCCCCGAAGGCCGCCAAGGAGCCGAAGGCCAAGACCGTCGACCCGACGAAGGAGGCCGCCAAGGCCGAGCGTGCCGCAGCCAAGGCCGCCAAGATGGCGGAGCTCGAGGCTGCCCGTGCCGCCCGTAAGGTCGAGCGTGAGGCCAAGAAGGCCGAGCGTGAGGCGACCCGCGCTGCCGCCAAGTCGTCGCCGGGTTCGGCGCACATGAAGAAGGTCGAGAAGGCCCGTGCGAAGCTGCCGACCCTCTCCTCCGAGGCGGAGCTGCTCTACACCGAGATCGTCGGCAACTACGGCAGCCACATGGTGGCGACCATCGCGGAGCACCTGAAGCTGCACATCCGCATGTCGGCCACGAAGCGTGCGGCCGAAGGCGCCGCCCTTCCCGTCGGCACGACGGTCCGCATCATCGGCGGCGACCCCAAGTTCGCCAACAAGGTCGGCACCGTCGTCAAGTCGCAGAAGCTGCGCTCCTTCGTCAAGGTGGAAGGTGTCCGCAAGGACGTCTACGTCTTCACCTCGGACCTCAAGGTCATCGCAGACGCCGACCTCGCTGTGGCCGTCTGATCATCATCGGGGTGTGACGAACGCCCCGCCACACGTCCCCGTAGCTCAGCTGGATAGAGCATCGGCCTTCTAAGCCGTGGGTCGCACGTTCGAATCGTGCCGGGGACGCAAAGGACGTGAGGCTCGCCGCGGGGTAAATCGTACGCACACCCCAACTCGCCAAATCGTCGCCGTTCGACTGAGGCGCTCATCGAACGGAAGTGCATCGAAGCTCTTGGAGAGCCCCCAGCGTATTGGGAGGCGCGGGTTCGAATCCCGCCGATGCACCTCCTCCTCCCATCCCGGGCGGAGAGAACCAAGAAGAGAAACCGCATGACCGACACTAACTTCCACTACTACACCGCCTACGTCGTCCGCTCCTGGAATGGCAAGTTCCTCAACCAGCGCACCTACACGGGCCGCACCCCGAACATGTGGGGCAAGATCGGGGAGTCCTTCGTCTTCCGCTCCGCCAGGCGTGCCCAGTGCGCAGCCTCCAGCATCAACAAGCGCCCGAAGGACCGCAGCAACGCTGATCCCCAGAACGCCACGGTGACGACCATCCTGCTGCCGCGTCGTAACCCACGCCGCCGCGCAGCCTGACACCACCTCCCCTTCGGGGGAGCAGTCGCTCAGGTGTTGGAATCGGTAGACAACGGGGACTTAAAATCCCTTGCCCATAAAGCGTGCGGGTTCGAGTCCCGCCCTGAGCACCACACCACATCAGACCAACGAAAGACACTGCATGGGTTACTACGTCAACACCACAGGCAAGCTACTCATCGGCGCAGCCGTCGCGTCCCTCGGCGCGGCCCTCTTCAAGAAGCTGCAGGAGTCCGACTTCGACCCCGGAGACCTCGGCATCACCGGGGACCTGCACGAACGCCTGCAGATGGATGCCTCCGCCGACTTCCACGACTCCTTCGACCACAAGCTGCACCGAGCCGGAGTGGAGGACCCCGACGCCCGCAAGGCGCTGTGGAAGTACTACCGCTCCCGTCGTTGAGGCGGTGACCACGTCCTCGTAGCTCAGCAGGATAGAGCAACGGTTTCCTAAACCGTAGGCCACACGTTCGAATCGTGTCGGGGACGCAACAAGGGACAGTCACGTCCCCATTTGAAAGAGAGAAACAGCATGCTCGAATCCATCACGATCCACACTTTCTTCGAGGCGATCGGCATCAACGTCGTCGTCTGCCTCGTCCTCTATCCGATCCTCGCCACGATCTGGGACGTCTCCGCCGCCCGCTACCGCCGTGAGCTCGCCGCCAAGGTAACCGCCAAGGAGACCAAGTGATGACGCTCGGAGAGGCAGCGACCGTCCTCAACATCGCCGCCTGGCTCGTGGCGATCGGGTACGTCTTCGGTTGGTCTCAGCGGCCTCGAGCGCCCGGCAAATGACAGACTCACAGGTACTGCAACAGGTGATAGGTGGCGTCGCCCTCGCCGTCCTGGGCGCCGCTGCCTTCGAGGCCCTGCTGCGGTGGAGCCGGTGGATGTGAGGGGCGGCGGGGGGCCCGCAGGACGGCTGCTGTGGTGGCAGCGGGCCCCCCTCTACGGGGGTCACAGGAGACCAGGGGGCGCCCCCTAAAAAAGGGCCCAAATAGGGGGCTACAAGGGCCCAGGGCCCCCCGGGGGGCAAACTGTGTAGAAGAAGCCTGCGCGCGCGGGCTAAGGCCCCGCCCAAAAAATTCCCGGGAGACTCTCCGGCACCTGCCACCCCCTACCCACGAACGACTGCGACCCTTTCCGACCCTTTCCGGCACCGAGAGATCACTTGGAAGGGCCGCTTCCCGGAAAATTCCCCGGGAGAATTTTTTCCCAGGGAATTGCAACCCCCCTCGTCGGGGTGATAGGATGAAACCATGAGCAACCTCGCCGACGCTGCCGCCGTGGACCCCCGACAGCTCCACCGAGCGGCCCCGACCCTCGCCAACCTCGTCGCCGCCCTCCACGAGTTGGAGGAGACCGGACGGTTCCTGTACGACGCGGAGGGGGTGATCACCCCCTCCTCGACTCCTCGGCCCGAGACGCCGTGGCTGCCATGGAGGGCATCCCGGAGGTACGGACCTTCCTGGGAACGATGCTGATCGCCAGGGAGGCCCGCCTACGGCGGGACCGGCTGGGACGTCCCCGACGGCGCTAATAACGCCTGCGGTTTCCCGACCTCCCGCATACTTAGGCATCGATGCCTTACAGAGTCAGAAAGTCCAAGTGCCGTCGTTCCGACGGCCGCAGCGGCAGCTGGGTCCTCGCCTACAAGGACAAGTCCGGCAAGTCGCACAGCAACTGCCACACCTCCAAGTCGGGGGCCGAGGCCCAGATCGCTGCCATCGAGGGACCCAAGGAGTCGCAGGGCATCACAGGAGAAACGACAATGAAGCTGACATCGACCCAACTGCGTGCAATAATCGCAGAAGAAGTGGAAGCGGCGCTGACCCAGGCCCCACGCAAGAAGAAGGCGTCGCCGGACGACGCCTTCGCGGACCCGAAGAGTTGGGCGGAGTTCGAGGCCGGCTACGGCAAGCGCCTCGACGACCGCCGCTGGGCCTCCCTGTCGACCGTCTACCCGAAGCTGACGGGGAAGGTGGGCCGCGAGGCCTTCGACCGGGAGATGGAGTCCCGCAACCGCGGGACCGCCGGTGGCGGCGGCCGGCACGCCGGACCCGCCGCGGAGTTCGAGACCCTCCTCGACCTCCTGGAAGCCCTGTGAAAAACGGCCCTTCCGGGGCCGTTTTTCTTTTCCTGCCGTATACTTCCTCGCCAGGTATACCACCCTAACCATTTAACCGTACGGAGAGTCACATGAAGATCAGAATTTCACAGTTGCGCAGAATCATCGCAGAAGAAGTCCGCAGGGTCGTCGCCGACGGCGACGACTCCGCCGAGCTGGAGGCCTCCGCCGGCGACTGGGTGGAGGACAACTACGATGACATCCTCGCGAGACTGAAGTCCGACCCGAAGCTCACCGCTGCCATCCTCGCCGCCGCCGGCATCAACGAGTCCTACGTGGGCGGCCTCGCCCGAGGCGTCGCTGACTACTACAAAGGCGGCATCTCCGCCACGAAGAACGTCGCGGCCGTTACTGGCGGAGCCGGAGGCGTCCTCGCCGCGGGGATCATGGCGATGGTGAACGATCCGAGCCTCATCCCGTGGACGGAGCTCCGCTCCCTGCAGTTGGACGACAAGATCATCATGGACGGATCCGCCTTCAAGGGAATGGTGGTCGGCGCCCTACTCGGGCACCTCGTCGACGTCGCGAAGCATGCGAAGGAGTTCGCCGACCACTCGGCGGCGAAGGCCGCTTCCACCGAGCGAGCCCGCGCGAAAATGGCGGCGCGCCGCCGCTGATAGTCATCGACCCTGAAAAAAGACGGCCCTTCGGGGCCGTCGTTCATTTTGCGGAGTGCAAAGTCTCTCCGGGACGGTGTACCTTGGAGACATGAACGACACACCGTCCCAACTGGTGCAACCGCCGCCCCACGACCTGCCTGCCCCCACGGGTGCCTACAACTCCTGGGCGATCACCGGCGTCATCCTCTACGTCGGGGCCTTCGCCGCCCTGGCCGGTGGCCTCGCCCTGTGGCACGAGGTCCGGTGCCTCCGGAGGTCCGCTGAGGCCCTCCTGGTCCGCCTGGGAGAATTACGACGTTCCATGGACAAGTGAAGCCGTCCCCTTTTACCGGAATATTCCTGATGCCACCCACCGACACCCGTTACACCTTCGCCGACCTCATCTTCAAGCCTCGATCCGGTGGCGGCGGCATCGCCGCCCGCCTCAACTTTCCCAACGGCTACACGGCCTCCGTCGTCCGAGGCGACTTCACCTACGGAGGGTCTGCGGGTCTCTACGAGATGGCCGTCCTCCTCGGAGACTCCATCGTCTACGACACTCCTGTGACAGACGACGTCCTGGGGCACTTGACCGAAGGCGACGTCACGGAGTACCTCAACGAAGTGGCGAGACTGCCGCCTCGAAGTCCTTGAGTGGAGGCATGTGGTCAGGTTGGACGCCGGTCGACCGGCCTCTGTGGTCGACCGGCGGGAAACCGACCGTCACACCCTCCTCAACGGGGGTCGAAAAAGTAACTTGCGTCCGGCCCGCGGGCGGGCAATGACAAATTCGCCGGCGATCGCATACATTATTACATGCGCGCCGGTGACCTCGTCGTCAACATCGTGGGATGGCAGGACTCCGCCGCCGGGGAACTGGGGATGCTGCTGGAGGACTCCGACGGAGACAGCGACGTCTACACGAAGGTGAGGGTCCTCTTTTCCTCCGGCGTCCGGGACGTCTACCGCTGGGAGGTGGAGCCCGTCGACGACTTCGGCCTCCTGCTGGGGATGAGTCGATGAAGCTGTCCCCAGGAGACTTCGTCGTCCTCGAGCGGATGGCCGTCCAGCTGTTGTGCGAGTCCTTCCAGCTGTCCGAGGGTCCCTCCCCCAACTACGTGTCCCGGGTCGTCGGCACCTTCTCAGCAGGACAGGTGGGTTTCGTCGTCGACGTGATCCGAGAGGGCCAACCATCCGAGGAGGAGTTCGCCAGGATCCTCACACCCGACGGTCTCGGGTGGCTCAACGTCTACTACCTGGAGAAGGCCGACTGATGCAGGTGGGGTCGCTGGTGACGCTGCATCCTCGAGGAGTGGGGGAGGGGAAGTTGCTCTACACGGAGCCTGCCGTCCACAGGGCCGAGGTGGTCGGTCGTTTCTCCTCCGAGGAGGTGGGACTCGTCCTGGAGGTGCGGCCTCACGCCGGAGGTCTCGTCGGTTTCGCCCGCCTCTTCTGTCCTCGAGGCACCGGGTGGATCAACACCGTCTTCCTCGCTGAGGTGGCACCGCCGTATTAAAAGACGACGATCTACATACGTATTTCGTCGTGCCAAACTTCCTGAAGCCTCTTCTGAAGACTCGACGCCCGGAGACAGGCGACCTCGTCGTCGTCAACTCCGCCAACGAATTCATCAACGTCTACACGGCGTCACCCCACTTCTCCTTCGCCAATGTGGCCTTCACGGCCATCAACGGGGAGATGGGGGTCGTCCTGGGACTCGGCGCCGACGACCCCGGTGCCATACTCCATCACTACGTCCGCGTCCTCTTCCAGCGAGGCATGGTGGGGATGGCTCACTTCGGCCTCCTCCTGGTGCTTGACGACGACGAAGTGTAGGAAATCTCCTCACGAAAAAATTCGTGAGAAAAGTGCAAAGTTCGTCACCGAAGTGATAAGGTAAGACCATGGACAACAAGCGCATTCACGTCATCCTCGAGGGCGTCCGCTACGACGGCTACTCCATCCGCGGCATCTACCTCTCCGAGGAGGCGGCCGAAGCCGCCGCCGAGGCACACGTGGCGGCTCGGAACGCCGACGACTGCTCCTATGAGCGGATGGGCGATGACGTCCTCATCTGGTCGGACGGCGACAGCTACGTAGAGGTGGTGGAATACCCTCTCGGCAAGCTGTTCTGAGGCGGTGCAGGCGGTGCAAACTTCAACTCCAAAGTGGTAAGGTAAGATCATGAAGAACATCAAGTCCGGCGACATCGTCGAGTATCAGGGCCGTTGTTGGGTCGTCACGGGCAAGGAGCAGTCCTTCTTCGGAGGTGCGCCCGTGTACCGCCTCGTGCCGCCCGGCGATCCCAATCGCGTTCACCTCGTGCCACGCGTGGCTTTTTCCAGGGTCGGACCGTGGCGCTGAACGAAGTGAAAAGTTCCCTCCTGAAGTGATAGGGTAACATCATGGTTACGAACAACGAAAAGAAGTCGACCAAGATCATCGCCGTCCTCAACAAGGACTGGCACTACGAGGCCCACAACGGCCACAACGTCGTAAAGAAGGGCACCCGCTTCGAGCGCACGCGAGACCACTACATCAACAAGAAGGGTGATCTCATTCTCGACCACTGGGTCCAGTACGGCGACGCGTCGCTCATCCCCGCCGCGGACATCGACATCTTCCTCGAGGAGACGGTCACGGTGACCACGAAGACGGTGACGAAGAAGCTCGCCAAGGTCGAAGGGAAGTACATCGTCCCCGTGGACGAAGCGGCGGAATAATTCTCCCTCTCGTGCAAACTTCAACTCCGAAGTGATAGGATCTCATCATGCCTAACATGTCCTACTGTCGTTTCGAGAACACATACAATGACCTCGTCGATTGCCTGTCCGCCCTCAAGGAGGAGGGCACCGATGCCATCGGCTCCAAGCGGGAGGAGCACGCGGCCGAGGACCTCATGAAGGTGGCCCTCCGCTACGTGGAGGTGTACAAGGCCGCCAAGGACCGTGCCGCGATGGCGGCAATGGGCCTCGACATCGAGGAGGACGAATGAAGTCCGTCCGCCTCTCCGAGCTCCTGTACCGCCCCGCCCTCACCATCATGGGTCTGTCGATCGTCCTGCAGGTCTTCTGCATCATCGTCAAACTCTTCGGTTGAGTGCAAAGTCCCCTCCTGGCGTGGTAAGGTAGACACATGATCGACGCCTCCCTCCTCTCGTCCCTTCGTCACAGCAACGTCACCGACCTCTCGGTCGGCAAGATCAGCAACCACGATGCGGCCCTGCTCATCATCGCGTCGAGCCCCGCAGCGATCGCCAAATCCTCGCAGGTGGCCGCTGGGCTGCGTGCATGGCGAGGCTCCAACCATCTTCACTTCACCTACCTGTGGAACACGTCAGGCTACGGAGGCTACGGTTTCGTGGGTCGCAACTTCGGCTCGAGCTCGAACCGCGTCAGCCACCACGCCCCGCGGGGCCGACCTGACTGTGTCACCCAACGTCGGACCTACTGGTATCGCCTGAAGCCGGGTGCCTACACCCTCACCCTCGAAGGCATCCGTCGCCTCGCCGAGCTGACGACCCAACTGTCACACCCCTGAGGAAGTCATGACCCGAGAAGAACACTACGTCGAGTGCATGCAATTCGTCACCTTCTGCAACCTCGAGAACCGCCTCGATGAGTCGCCGCTGGCCCCCAGCCTCCTCCGTGAGTACGCCCTCGGTCACACCGAGGTGGGCGACCCGGACGCCTTCGTGGCCGACATCCGCTCGTGGCGGCGTCGACAGATTCCTGTGGAGTCACCTCGGACCTTCTACGCGAAGAAGGTGGCGGTGATCGCTGCGCTTCTCGACAAGTACCGTGAGGCTGGTGTCCTGTGGCAAAAGCTCGTAGACCTCGAGGCCTCCGCCGAGGATCAGGACGAAGAGTTGCTGACGGCCGTCTCGAAATCCGAGGACGACATCGTCACGACCGTGCTGTGGTTGCTGGATGAGCAGGCCGGAGTTGCAACCCTCGCTGGAACCTAGGAAATCTCCTCACGAAAAAATTCTTGAAAAGTAGTGCAAAGTTCGTGGCGGAAGTGGTAAGATGATTTCATGATCAACGCCGTGCCCACCAAGGCCCTCCGCATGACCTCCACCTTCTCCTACACGGACCGCTTCGGTTGCGTGTGGGAATATCGTCCGGGTGATCTGCTCGTCCTCGGCAAGAAGCGGGGTGCGTGGGAGCTCCTCAAGTCCGGCCTCCGCATCAAGAACGGGCAGGGCAAGGGGAAGCACGTCCTCATCCCCAGCCACGTCTTCGTGGTGGAAGCC
>Ga0172372_10002634_pt1 | contig 27095 bp, 15 predicted proteins | sample LakKiv5m_2_FD_114544 | JGI IMG/M metagenome (GOLD analysis project Ga0172372, IMG submission 114544) | Freshwater microbial communities from Kabuno Bay, South-Kivu, Congo - kab_092012_9.5m | ecosystem: Environmental > Aquatic > Freshwater > Lake | place: Democratic Republic of the Congo...
AGTTACCGCTTTCTATGTAGATGGTTTTGTGGTTTTGAAAATGGGTGCTACCTCTTCTGCTCCAGGCATAGATTCTGATCAGCTTCGGATTGAAAAGGTTTATCCAAATCCGGTATCCACAGGTGAAGTTTCCGTAAACTGGTTCTCTTCTATTCCGGGTACGGTGGAATATACATTAACAGATGTAAAGGGTAGTATCATAAAAAAATGGTTGAATAGGATTGGCACTGGTACGCAGTATTTACAAATTCCTGTTACTGATTTCCCTGCGAAGGGTTATTATAATCTGCAGATTAAACAGGGAATTTTTCAGTCAAATCAACAAATCATATATATGCCGGCAAATTGATGCTGTGTTGCCGCATTTTTATTTAAGCATTCATTCCAAAACCGATTCTTATGAAATTAACATTTAGCCGGGTTCTTTTTTTGGGGTTTTTGATTTTCAGTCAATCCTTATTCTCCCAAACCTTAACCATCGCTATAAAAGATACTACCGTAGCCAAGGGAGCGGCTTTCTGTTCTAATGTTACGGTAACTAATTTTACCAATCTGATTGGTGTTCAGTTAACACTAAATTATAATCCTCAAAAACTAACCTACAGCAAAGTTCAGGGCTTTCATCCCGCTGCATCTGGCCTTTCAGGAGCCTTTGCCAATGTCGTTGCTGCTGATAATAAATCTGCCAAATTAAATATGGCCTGGTTTGATGATCAGTTGAAAGGTATTACTATTCCTGCTGCAAATACTTTGTTTCAGGTTTGTTTTACTGCAACCAATGCGGACGCTCAGGATACATTGAGGATAAATAATATTGAGATTATTAATCTTTCGGAAGCCTTGGTTCCCAGTACCGTTAATGCTCCGGTTATAATCATTGGTGCAGGTGGTGGTGGAACCGGAGGTGGTGGAACTGGTGGCGGAGGAACCGGAGGTGGAGGTAATACAGGTGGTTCTACAGGAAATGTAGGTAATCTGATTCTGGACATTGAGGATAAAACTGTTGCCAAAGGGGAGAATTTTTGCCTGAATGTAAATACACAAAATTTTACTAAAATCGCTGGAATGGAATTTACTATGAATTATAATTCCAGCTTACTGACGTTTACGTCATTGAAAAATTTTCAGGTGCCTGGTCTTGACACCGCTCAGTTTGGTATGCCTGGACGTGGTACCAATCCATTGGGAAAAATCAAATGTTCCTGGTTCGATATTGAGGCAAAAGGGGTTACCCTGGCTGATAATCTATCTATTTTCCAGGTATGTTTTGCTGCAAAGCAAACAGATGGTACGACCAATATTACCTTTGACGCCATATCTGAGATTATTGATTCAAGTAATAAGGAAGTTGTTTTTGAGGGCAGACAAGGTCAGGTTGTTGTAGGTGCCGGTGGTGCTACTACTTCAGATAATTTTAAACTTTTAGTAGGAAATGCCTCAGTGGGTTTTGGTTCTGAGGTATGTGTTTCTGTCACAGTGGAAGGCTTCAAGGATATTATCGGACTTCAGTTTAAAATGAACTATGACTCTACAAAATTACTTTTCAAATCGGTAAGAAATTTTAATAGTACCCTGTCACCGGGTGGTTTTGAAGAATCGGCTTTAGGTAAACCAGGTGAAGGCCTGAATAAGGCAGGTTCACTGATATTGGGCTGGTTTGACAGCAGAAGTCAAAAAACAACCCTGGCAGACGGAGCCACTTTATTTGAACTTTGTTTCACTGCCAGAGATTCTTCTGGTAATACCACTATATCCATACCTACAACCGGTGAGATTATTAATGCATCAGATCAGTTACTCACCTACACCACACAATCTGGAACCATAACGCTGGGGAAACCGGGAAGTGGCGGTGGCTCGGTCAACGGACCTACCTTCAAGATAACAGGGGGCTCTGTTGAAGCCAATGAACCCATTTGCATAGATATCAGTGCAACCAGTTTCAACAAAATTTCAGCCACTCAATTTTCTATAACCTACGACGCAGCAAAATTGCGCTTTGACTCAGTAACCCGATTTGGCCTTCAGGGCTTAAGCGTTAATTCATTCGGATTGCCAGGACAAGGCTCAAATGTTGCCGGAAATGTAAGAATGTCCTGGACAAGTTCTGATACGAAAGGAATTTCAGTCGCAAATAATACGGTTCTTTTTAAAGCATGTTTTACCGCTCAAGGTGCCGGAACGGTTCCAATTCGCTTTGATAAATCTAATTTTGAAGTGCTCGATAGTGTGCAAAAGAAACTTACTCCCGGATTTACAGATGGAGAAGTCTTTATAGAAGGGGTGGTAAATACAACTGATTTTACCGTTAAAGTTGGAGATGCAACGGGTGTTGTCGGAGATAAGGTATGTATGCCTGTTTCTGTTTTGAATTTTAAAGATATCCTTGGTATCGAGTTTAGCCTGGCTTATGATCCGATAAGATTGAAATTTGATACGATTTCAGATTTTAATCTGGCAGGATTAAATGAATCTCAGTTTGGTTTACCAGGAACGGGAACTAATCTTCCCGGAAAAATAAAGCTTTCCTGGTTAGATCCCAATGTTGCCGGGGTTTCTGTACCTAATAATACCGTTATTTTTAAATTATGCTTCCTGATTTTAAGTGAAAATGGTTCATCCAGGGTTACCCATGATCCGACAAGCACCACTGAAATACTGGATAAAAACGAAACAGCTATTCCCTATCAGTTTATTCCGGGAACTGTCCGCGCTGGTAATCTGGTTGCACCTGTCATAGAACCTGGTGCTACAATAAAACCGGTTACTTGTTTTGGAACGAATACAGGTGGCGTAAATATAACAGTTTCAGGTGGAACTGGCACCTTTACTTATAAATGGAGCAATCAGGCTACATCTAAAAATCTGGAAAATGTTGCAAAAGGAACTTATTCGGTGACCGTTACCAATGTGGGAAATCCTCTTACGGCGACAGCTACTTTTGTTGTTACAGGTCCTGATTCTGCCTTGGTTTCACAGGTAATTAAAACGGATGCAGGTTGTTCAAATCAGGAAAAGGGTACCTTGAGCGCCATCGTTAACGGAGGGCAAAAACCATATACTTTTGCCTGGAGCGGAGGATTATCACCCTTGTCAGAATTGAAGAATGTACCACTGGGTACGTATCAGCTGACCTTAACAGACGCCTTAGGTTGTGCTATCGTTTCCACTCCACAAGTCGTCAAACAATCCAATCTAAGTCTCGCTGTCCAGAAAACAGATGCCATCTGCCTCGGCAGAAACACAGGTTCTATTTCGCTGACTGTAACCGGAGGGGAAGGACCTTATGCTTACTTATGGGATAAAAATTTAGCAACTTCAGCTAACCAGACTAATCTTGCTCCCGGAAATTATAATCTTACACTGACAGATGGGACGGGATGTCAATTATTCAGAGCCGTTACCATTGGTCAAACCGATGGCATTTCTATTACTGCTGTTCAGCCAACTTATGTTAATAACGGTAATGATGGTGCCATTGATTTAACCGTGCAGGGAACTAAAGGTTTGGCTACTTATAACTGGACAGGACCCGGATCTTTTACAGCCATTACAAAAAATATATCTAATCTGGATACTGGAAATTATTGCCTCATTGTTCGTGACACAAGCTCTTGTAGGGCAGAAATTTGTATCAAAATGGTGCGTAAGTTACAATTTGCACCGGCGGTAGTGGTAAATCCTTGTGAAGGATTAAATTCAGGTGCTGTATCACTCTCGCTGACAGGAGGTGTTGCGCCTATTACCTATAAATGGAGCAATGGTCAAACAGTTCAGAACATATCAAATCTTGGTGCCGGAAGCTTCACCGTAACAGCTACCGATGCTCAAAATGCAACTTTATCATTATCAGTTACCCTGACCGAACAAAGTAAGCCAAGGGTAACCCCAACGATTACGCATGTAACTGGGTCGCCTTCCAATAATAATGGTCAGATTTCTCTTTCTGTTGTAGGTGGTACTCCTCCTTATTCCTTTTTGTGGGATAATGGAGCCACTACTTCTACCATTGAGACGCTTGTTACTGGCAGATATTGTGTCAAGGTAGGTGATAACTCTTCTTGTACCGTTGATACTTGTTTTAATATAGAATATAAATTGGTGCCTTTAGCTATTGATGTTACGACTACAGGCGTCTTATGTCCAAATGATACCACCGGTAAAGCTAAGGTTTTAATTAGCGGGGGTACCAGTCCTTATAAATTTACCTTAACCCTGAGTGGCAGGGTATTTAATACCACAAATGGTATTCTTAACCTGGAAAACCTGAAAGGCGGTATTATAAACTATGTTGTTGAAGACGCTATAAATACCAAAAAGGAAGGATCATTTACCATTTCAATGCCCACCCCATTTACTGTAGAACCAACCGTAAGACATGATAGTGAAGAAAGTGGTTGTACAGGAAGAATTGTCCTGTCTATTTCTGGTGGTACAGCTGCATACAATGTAAGCTGGAATACAAATAATACCGGACTTCAGATTATTAGTCTTTGTGAAGGTAGTTATACCCCAACTATTAGGGATGCAAATGGATGTACCTTTACCGGGGCTCCTATTTTTGTCAATACCTTTTCTGCAAAACCTGCGATCACAAAAAGTGATTGTCCTGAAGATCTGAATGGTTCTGTCATACTCGACGTACAGGGTGGAAAAACGCCGTATCGATATAAGTGGGTCAATAGTAAGGGCGATACCATCAGTTCCTCCAAAGATTTGATTGATGTTATGTCTGGCATATATACCCTGGTTATTAGTGAAGCTTCAGGTAATGAATTGATTCGGACTTTTAATGTGGAAGCTAAAAATATTTTGACCGCATCGGTTAAAGCAAATACAAATTATAATGGATTTGTTGTTAGTTGTCTCTCAAATAAAGATGGCATACTTGAAGTAACCGCAAAAAATAATAGTGGCAGTACTTCTTTTGTTTATGAATGGCTTCTAAATGGGTCATTGGCCAGCAGTGCTTCCCTGTTCCAGAATGCCGGGGCAGGAATATATCAGGTTAAAATTACAGATCCATTAGGATGTACCATTACCAGGGAAATGGAGGCAACAGCTCCAACTAAGGTTGAGTTGAATGCTTCTGTCATTGATATTGGATGTCCTGCCGCCAGAAATGGTTCTATTGTTGTTTCTGCATCAGGAGGTGTTCCTGGCTCTACTTATGTATATGTCTGGAATAACGGGGTGAGGGGACCTTCCCTCAATTTGATTCCGCAAGGAACGTATTCAATTGCAGTTGAAGATAAAAACAACTGTAAATATACCCAGTCTTATACGCTCAAGGATCCAACGCCTATTGTGGTTACTATGAAAGCCACGCCTACCCTGGATGATAAAAATTGCGATGGAAAAATTACAGCGTCAGCAACAGGAGGGTTTCCGCCTTATTATTATTCATGGCCACAGTTACCAGGTAAAAAAGATTCTTTCCTTTTGAACCTCTGTCCCGGTATTTATGGTCTTCAATTGACAGACTCCAGAGGATGTGCCCCTAATCCGGCCATTTCTGTGATTGAAGTGAATGATGAACGTTTTGAATGCCTGGAATACCGTAAGTTAATAACACCCGATGGTGACGGACTGAATGAAGAATTTATTATTAATTGTGTGACTTTTAATCCGACATATCAGCAAAATCATCTGCGTATTTTTAATCGTTGGGGTCAACTGGTTTTGGATCAAAAGGATTATCGGAATGACTGGAAAGGTACTACCCTGAATGGTGAGTTATTGCCACAAGGAGTTTATTATTTTACCCTGGACTTTAATGGTGATAAACCATTGGAAGGTTCTATCACCCTTTTAAGGGAAAATTAATGTATTGCCTAAGTGCTAAAATTTTAATCTGAGATTCATGAAAAATTTAATTCTCCCCCTTCTTTTCCTTCTTTTCTTTTGTTCCGGGTCTTTACTCGCTCAAGATGAAGCTAATTTTTCTCACTATACGGTAAATCCTGTCCTGGTAAACCCCGCCGCTTCGGGCTTGAGAGGTTTCCACCAATTGCAGGTGAATGGCCGGTATCAATGGACTGGTATTGCAGAGAGCCCCAAATCTTTAAATGCCTTGTACAATGGACCTCTGGGAAATAAATTTGGTCTGGGGGTAGGGGTACTTTCTGAAAATGCAGGCCTTCTTTCCAGAACAAAAGCAATGGTCAATTATTCCTTTTTCTTTGATATTAAAGAAGATTTCTTCCTGTCAGCAGGCTTTTCCACAGAATTTCAACAATTAAGATTGAGAAGTTCAGCCATTTTTGCAGATATTACCAATGGAAATAAATATTATGATCTTAATGATCCGATTGCCGAAAATGCTGTTGCAGGTATTGGCCGTTTCGATGTTGCCCTCTCTGTTATGGCTGGTTTTGGAAATCCCCTGGTAGAAGGAAGTAAGGAAAGACCAACCTACCTGGGCGTTACCTTTTCAAATATTGTGGGCAACAGACTGGATAATATTGCCATAGTGGATGTCAATAAATCCTCTCCTTTTGATTACTATATGTTACTGGCAGGTCATAAAATCAAATCAGAAACAAATAATATTTCTGTGGAACCTTCAGTCTTCCTAAGAAGAATTAAAAATGCCCCTTTTCAAGCTGATTTAAATGTTAAAGTGGGACTGTTAAATGATCAGTTTATTACAGGTCTTTCCTATCGTTCACTCGGAGCCGTAGGATTACTGTTAGGAGCAAAAGCAGCGAATATCCAGTTTTACTATTCTTTTGATTTGTCATTGCAGGAAATTAGCAATTATGCAAGTGGAACGGGTACACATGAAGTTACTTTTGCTATCGCTTTCGATCCGAATAAATACGGCGCAAAAAGATAATTAAATATTTCTGAATCCTGGAAATGGCTTCTTTGCTCACTTTGCGAAGAAGCCATTTTTTATCCTATACTTTTTTAAATTAAAATATATCTATATATATAATTTGGCATGATTTTCTATTATAACACATTATTGAAAACAGAAATGCTTTAATAAGGTGTTTCGCTGGTTTTTATGTGAACGGTTTTATCTCGTATCTCAAATCCGGCAATTATGGAAATCATGAATGGAAGAGCAAAAAAAAATCTAACTTTTATTCTCCCTGTTTTATCAGGGAAGGATAATTCCTTTTTAACCAGGTTCATTCGCTTTGGACCTTTATTGGTCTTTTTTCTCCTTTTTCTACTCGCTGAAAAGGTAGTCGGACAAACATTGACTTGTAATCCGGCACCCATTAATGCACCAAAGGAAATTGCAGTTAATCAAAATTGTGAAGGGGTTATCCTTCCGGCCATTATTGTGGATACAGCTTCTACGACCTATTTGTCTTCAAATATGTCTATTGCGCTTTTTACACAGGCAGGTACTTTAATTAAAAAAGATACCGGCAGTCTTACCGTAAATCTGAATCCTTATCTTGGCACTATTGTAAGGATTGAAATTCTGGTTTTTGGTACTCCCTTTTCATGTAATGGTTATGCCCGTATTGTAGATAAAATGCCACCTGTTATCTCATGCCGGGATACGGTGGTTAGTTGTAGTGTGGATACCTCTGGTATTAATCTGGGAAGACCTGTCATCATCGAAAATAATTGTAATAGTACCCTGACCTATAACTATAAGGATAGCGTTTCCGTTTCTGATTGCTCAATGGATACACTGCAGCGGATATTCCGCAGATGGATAGTAGCAGATATTTATGGTAATGCTGATACCTGTTTTCAAAAGATCAGTTTACTAAAACCAAGTCTGGATTCCCTGACTGCTTTACGTCGTATCGTCTTTCCCCGCGACACCCTGTTAAGTTGTAATACACCCAATGTAAGTCCCGAAAGAACAGGTTATCCAACGATTAATGGCAGTAAAATTAATTCACCAGGATTATGTAAAATAAATTACTCCTTTACAGATGATACTACGAGGACCTGCGCCGGCGTTAGTTTTGCAGTGATTCGTCGCTGGACTGCCATCGACCTTTGTACCAGCCAGGATACCTTGCACACGCAGATTATTCAGGTTAAGGATACTACTAAACCTGTTATTGTTTGTCCTGTTCCAAAGCGTGTTTCTACCCAACCTTCCATTTGTATGGCTTTGGTACCGTTAAGTGCTCCCCAACTCATAACGGACAATTGTGATCCGGCACCAAATCTGATGGTTACAACACCATTCTCAGGAACTTATCCAAACCTTATCAGTATGCCACTCGGTACGCATACTATAACCTACATGGCTATCGATAAATGTGGGAATACGGCTGTTTGTACCTCTACAGTAGAGGTGTTTGATACCACACCGCCCGTTGCTATTTGTAAGGGGGCGGGAAATATAACCCTGACAAATGAAGGAACTGCTTATGCCTCAGCAAGGGCTTTTGACAGTGGCTCCAGGGATAATTGCGGTCTTCCTGTTTATTATAAAGTTAAGCGAAAGGTTATCAGCAGTTGTAACGGTTCAAATGGTGATGATTCGCCAGCGTCAGGCTATCAGGAATGGTTTGACGATTTTGTAACTTTTTGTTGTGAAGATGTGGATAAAGGTAAAATTACCGTTGAGCTAAGGGTGTATATTTCCAATCCGGGTGAAGGGCCGGTTGATCCGGCAAGGGAGGGACCTGGCGGAGATTTATATGGTAATTTTTATAATACCTGTGAGGTAAATATGACGGTTGAAGATAAACTTCCTCCTGTTATTATCTGTCCTTCAAATAAAAACACAGAATGTAATGATGAATTGATTAATCTGGGTCGTTTTGGCAGCCCGATTGTTCTGGAAGCCTGCAGTTACACCTTAGATTCCACGCATAGTGTAAAAATGGAGGAATGTAATACCGGGCTGCTCACCCGTACCTTTACTGCAACCGATGCGAGGGGTTTGAAAGCCTCTTGTACCCAAACTATAAATATTCAGAATAATTCAGTTCTCCTCGCTCAACACATCACCTGGCCTGCTGATGTCACTATCAATTCCTGTAATGCACAGGTTGGGGTGAATGATTTGCCGGTAAATAGCAGAAGACCCGCAGTTAATGAGCCGCTTTGTGCTCAGATTGCTTATGCATACACAGATAATGTTTTTAATATGACTTCGCCCGGTTGTTTTAAGGTATATCGTACCTGGGAAGTAGTCGATTTATGTAAATATGTGCCTGGAATACCCGGACATCGTTTTACTCATGCTCAATTAATTATTGTGGAAGATAAAACGCCTCCCGTTTTATCTGTTCCACCCAACCAGACCGTAAATTTATTTACCGATTGCAATGTGGCTCAGGTAACTATTCCCCTGGCTACAGCTACAGATAATTGTAATCAGAATCTGGTGATAACCAATAATTCTCCCTTTGCCAATCAAAATGGGGCAAATGCAAGTGGTACCTATCCACTCGGTACGACAACTTTTACTTTCTCAGTTTCAGACGGATGTGGTAACAAGGTGACCAGGCAAATGTCAGTAACCGTCATCGATAAGAAACCTCCAACCCCAATATGTAAAAACATAGCGGTAAATCTTTCTAAAATGCCAGCTATAATGGCTATGGTAGATGCCAAAGCTATTAATCTGGCGAGCCGTGATGTTTGTGGCGGCCCCATAAAAATCAGTATCAAAAGAGGTAATTCCGGGGAAAGAATTCCACCCCATCCTCTTGATACCATGTTAACCTTTACCTGTGCAGATTTTGGAATTCAACCCGTTGAGTTATGGGTGACTGATGCTAAGGGAAACAGCGATTTCTGTACCGCTACCGTAGATGTACAAGATAATGATGGATTATGTCTGACAAATCCGATAGGTAAAATTGCAGGTGTCATCAAAACAGAAAAAGGAGAGGATGTCGAGAAAGTAATCATTAAAGAGATTAATGATCCCTCAATGAACGCACTGACTTCCGCTTCCGGTAAGTTTGAATTGCCTAATCTTCCGTTTGGAAAAAATTATAAATTACAACCAACAAAAAATGATGACCTATTAAATGGTCTTTCTACCATGGATCTGGTTCTTATCCAGAAGTTTATCCTTGGGTTGATTCAATTAAAATCGCCCTATCAGCAGATAGCAGCTGATTTAGACAGGTCGGGTAATGTGTCCACCCTTGACCTGATAAAACTAAGAAAATTGATTTTAGGGAAGGATACAGATTTAGGAACCCTGAATAATTCATGGCGATTTATAGACGCTGATTATATTTTTCCGGCTGGCGTTAATCCGTTAAAAGCTCCTTTCCCTGAAGCTAAAACGATAGAGGATTTTAAGTCCAAATTCGCACAGGCTAATTTTATTGGTATTAAAGTCGGCGATTTAAATAGTTCCGCTACGCCCAATAGTTTAATCATTCAAACTCCAAGGAGTACCTATGGTGAACTACAATTGCAGATTCCCAACAGGAAATTTGATTATGGAGAAACGTTTACCATAGAGATAAAGGCGGAATCTCAGGAGGATGTGGCTGGGTTTCAGTTTACACTTGATTTTGATGAACGCATCCTGGAATTTATTGATTATGCTGCCGGTGATGTGCCTGGCATTACTGATGAAAATTTTGCACTCATTGATAAGAATAAGGGTATTCTGACAGCTAGCTGGAATGTAATGAGAGAAAAATCATGGCCTCTGGCTGCAACACCCGTATTAAGACTGACATTCCGTGCTAAAAAAGCCTCAGAAATTATTTACGCACTCAATATGTCGCCCCAACCTACCGTTCCGGAAGCTTACACACATGAAGGAGAAATGTTGGACCTGAATCTGATTTATAAAGATGGTGCTAATCCCATTGGTAAAGGAGGGTATCATTTGTATCAGAATTATCCCAATCCTTTCTACCAGCATACAATGATTGGATTTACAATACCACAATCGCAGGAAGTAAAGATTACGATTACAGATATAACGGGAAGAATTGTTTGGGAGACAAAAGGTATTTATCCGAAAGGCCTGAATGAAGTTCCTTTTCAAAGAGAAGGTTTCTGGAGTGATGGCTTGTATCTCTACAAATTGGAATCCGGTTCATTTACCGATGTAAAAAGAATGATCCTAAGTTCCGGGCATAAATAATTTAAAGCTTTTCCATAGTTTGTATAAGGCGGCATCTATCTGGGTGCCGCTTTTTTTCAAAATCTTTTAGTTTGGCATGAAATTGGCATAGCCTCTCTTGTAACTATTAAAATTTTTTATCATGCGTGGGTACAAAAAATCAGATTGGATGATAGTCGCTATCCTGACTTTCTTTCTGAATTCTCCTCAGTTATTATCCGGCCAGTGTACGTTGATTTGTAATAATAATGTTTCGATTAGTGCAGATTCAACCTGTAATCTCAGAATTACAGCTGCCATGATTCTAAGTGAAACAAATCCTGGAATTTGCTCTCCCTCCGCACCTTCTGATTATGAAGTTACGGTGATGCTGGGACCAAATGGTCAGGTATTTCCGACCTCACCCTTTGTTGGCAGGGCATACTTAAATCAATTACTTTATGCCAGAATCAGACATATACCCAGCGGAAACATTTGTGTAGGTTCTTTTAGGGTCGTTTCATTGGGTTCCCCCCTGATTATTTGTCCGAGGGATACAACCATTCTTTGTGGTACGCCAACTGATACATCCAGGCTTGGAAAAGCTACTTCACTGGAGTGCAATTCCTATCTTATTTCCTACGAGGATAAATATGAAAATAGAATAAATGCCTGTTCAGATACCTTAGTTGGTATCATCAACAGAACATGGACCATAACCCTTTCCAATGGATTGAAAAATACCTGCGTTCAAAAAATTAATATTCGCAGACCCTCTGTCTCAAATCTGGTTTTTCCTGCCAACAGAGATAATGTGTCGGGTAGGAGAGGAGTTTCGTGTGTTACGCCCAATGTTACACCTGATAGTACCGGATGGCCTCAATTAAATGGCTTTAATATAACACCTTCCAATATTTGTGGCATTTCATTGACCTATAATGATCAAACTATTAATGGTTGTGCACCAACTTTTACCTTGCTAAGAAACTGGACAGCTGTTGATGGATGTACCAATGCTATACGTACTTTTCAACAGGTTATTCAGGTCATCGATACAATTAAACCAAGACTAACCTGTTTAAGGGATACTATTGTTGCCTTTACTTCCTCTTCAACCCAGTGTGGTGCAACAGTAACCATACCCCCAATTGCTTTTATTGATTCCTGTGCGGCTAATAATCAGGTCAGAGTGGTTATTATGTCAAATTATGGTGTCATCAATGGGAATGGGGGTCAATTAACGGGTGTTCCGCCTGGCTATCACAATATCATGTATATGGTTACAGATCCCTGTGGCAATACTTCCCAATGCACCCGCGTGGTTCGGGTCATTGATAATACACCGCCTGTTTTGGTTTGTCCTTCCAGCATCCAGGTTTCTTTAACATTGACGGGTGAAGCACAGGTAGAGCCGAGTTCCTTTTATTTGCAGGCCACCGATTTATGCTGTACGAATCTAACCTTTAAACTTCAGAAAATGACGGCTTCTCCTTTGCCCTTTTCTGATTCGCTGAAATTTTATTGTGCAGAAATCTTAACCAATAATATGGCTACCCTTCAGGTGACCGATTGTTATGGAAACTCCAATTTTTGCATGGTCGAAGTAGATGTGGTTGATAAACTTCCAAGAACTATCATTTGTCCAGATACAGTTATATTACAAAATCCTGCATTTTTAGCCGATACAAGTTTAACAGGTTTTGTTGGTCGTCCTATTGTAAATGGAACCTGTAATTTGTTTCAACTGGAATATGAAGATGACAGAAACCTGGGTTGCGGTGGAGGTACAGGCGTAATCAGAAGGGATTGGACCGTTTATTATGGAGGTGTTGATACGTTTAATTGCCCGACTCAAATCATTAATTTAATTGATACTACTACCTTAAGAGCTACCTTTCCTCCGGATTACTCCCAAACAAATTGTACCAATTTAGCTTCGTTGAATCCAGCTAACCTGCCGGTTGGTTTCAGAACCCCAACCGTTATAAATCCGGCATATAAAGGCATTGTTATTACGCATAATGATGCCGTAAATTATAATGTCTCTGGTGCCTGTATTCAAATAACCAGAACATGGACCATTACTGACACCTGTGTTTATGAACCAGGTGATCCCACCATTGGCCCTTTGAATGGAAGAATTGTTGGTACTCAACTCATCAGGGTTTTTGATAATACACCACCCAGTTTTATATGTCCCTCCGAAGGTCTGGTTATTTACCTGGATCCGGATTCCTGTAATACTACTATCAGACTCCCTGTTCCAACGAATATTCAGGAATGTTTACCCGATCTGGTGACGATTTCTGTAAGCGGCGATTTTGGAAATTCTTTAGACATTTCCCGAATTCCAGCGGGTATTTATGATGTTACCTATCGGGTGGCAGATATATGTGGAAATTTTGGAACCTGTGATGCTACGTTTGCTATCATTGAGAATACGCCGCCTGATATGTTTTGTAATAACATTGTTAGTAAATCTCTGGCCGCTTCAGGTACAGCTATTGTGAATGCCATAGAATTTAATACAGGAGCAACGGTTGACAATTGTACCCAAACAGATTCTATTCGATGGAGAATCGGCGCCAGACCCACACCCGGATTTACCGGACCCCCGCCAAATGCCTCCCTGACTTTTGCCTGTGATGATATTGGAGATAATCCATTGACCGTGTGGTCAGTTGATATAGCTGGTAATTATGAACGTTGCGACGTCATCGTCAGAATAAATGATCCATTAGCGGTCTGTGGTGGAGGAGTAACAGTTGCAGGTGCCATTAAACTGGAAAATGGTTCCGGGGTCCCTACCGTAAAGGTAGAGGAAATGAAAAATCATTCCGGTGAATCTATGACCGATAATAAAGGTACGTATGCATTAGGTAACCTTGTTCCTGGCGGAAACTATGAAATTATGCCCGGAAAATCAGGTAGCTATACCGATGGCGTTTCTACCCTCGATCTGATTCTGGTGAACAGGCATTTGACGGGGTCAAGAGCGTTGGAATCACCCTATAAAATCATAGCAGCCGATGTGGATGGAAATGGAAGAATCTCGGTGAGGGATATTATCCAACTTCAACGGTTGATTTTAAATGTGACCAATACCTTTCCTGAAAATAAACCATGGAGATTTATTCCTAAAAGTTTTCAGTTTCCAAATCCTAAAGATCCCTTCGCATCTCCTTTTCCGGAATCTAAATTTGTCTCAAACTTATTCAAAGATATGAATGATGGTGATTTCGTTGCCATAAAAGTTGGAGATGTTAATAATAGTATAATCCCTGAAAATGGTATCAGCCCCCGTTCCCAGGAAACTTCCAGAGTCTTTTTACTCCCCCAATGGAAGCTTCAGCCAGGGGAACGGGTCTGGTTACCTATTTATTTTGAAAGCAGGGACTTTTGGTGGGGTGGACAGTTTGCCCTGCATTTTAATCCCGAATTGATTAAAATACATGGTTTCTCTGCTTCTGATGAGTTAAAGGTGACAGATAAACCTTTATCGGATAACAAATGGGCTTTTACCTGGTATTCCGACGATTTGAAAAAAATAGAAGCAGGTGAGGTTTTAGGCTTTATTGAAGTGGAAGCACTTCGACAAACCGTCCTATCCAATGCCCTTTCTTTAAGCAATAATTTCTTTGATTCTGAAGCTTACTTATCAACACAGCATATTGATTCTGTGGTGGTCGCCCCCCTGACCATTCAGTTTGCTTCACCAAACGCCGCAACCAATAGTGGGTTGCGGCTTTGGCCGAATCCTTTTAAAGATTGGGTAACCTTTCAATTACCTCCTGCTTCCGGTTCTCAAGGTACCCTCGACATTTATGATGTACAGGGAAGAAAAATCTGGACAAAATCCTGGCAATTAAATAAAGGGGATGCGCCTCTTTTCACCTTACAGGGAACTGAACTGCCACATGCTGGGGTATATATCTATAAATATGCAGATGGTTTGGGACAATATACAGGAAATCTGATTTTACAGAAATAATCCACTCCTTGGTTTTTTCAGGATAAAGTTTCTTCTTTGAACTTTATCCTGAAAAATCTGCCATGTATTCAACATTTCAAAAAGGTAAATGGGGGGAATCATTAGCTTTAGTCTGGCTTTTGGCACACGGTTTTACCATTATTCAAAAAAATTGGTTTTATAAACACGCAGAAATAGATTTGATTGCCCGGCATTTAAATACGTTAGTATTTATTGAAGTAAGGCTGTTACATAGAAGAAACCTAAACCTTCCGGAAAATACAATCAGTAAAAATAAAAGAAAAAAATAGCATCGGCAGCAGCTGCTTTTACAGAATCTCATGATTACCAGGGTGATATTCGATTTGATATCATTGGTATAATCTATGGTAAGGATGAAAAACCGGAAATCAGACATTTTCCGGACGCTTTTTTCCCTGGCTTATTTTAACCCAATTTGTTTTTCAGATACTTTCAGGTTAATTTTATATAAAATTGGATATAAATGAGGTTTAAAAAATTAATGTCTTCAGTTTCTGCATTGTCTGTAATTGGATTACTTATGGGTCAGCCTTCGGAAAATAGAAAGGAAATCAGGTTAATAACACTTGATCCGGGGCATTTTCATGCCGCTCTTATTCAAAAAACGATGTATCCACAGCTTGATCCAACGGTATTTGTTTATGCACCAATGGGGACAGATGTAGATTTGCACCTGGGGAGAATAAATTCTTATAATCATCGAAATGAAAATCCAACCCAATGGGAGGTAAAAACATACCTGGGAAAGGATTATTTGTCCAACATGCTGGCAGAAAAAAAGGGAAATGTAGTTATGCTGGCTGGTAATAATAAACTTAAAACTAAATATATTGCCGATGCCGTTGCTGCAGGGTATCATGTTTTTGCCGACAAACCTATGGTTATTAACTCGGCCGGGTTTCATTTACTGGAAAAGGCGTTTAAACAAGCAGAACAAAAAAATATCCTCATATACGATATTATGACAGAACGGTATGAAATCAGTTCTATGTTACAAAGAGCTTTTTCTACCTTTGAAGAAGTTTTTGGGGTTTTACAGGATGGGTCATTAGAAAATCCTGCCGTTATTAAAGAGAGTGTTCACCATTTTTATAAGGAAGTTTCAGGTTCTCCCCTGCAACGACCTGGATGGTTTTATGATGTAAACCAGGAAGGGGAGGGGATTGTCGATGTCACAACGCATCTGGTTGATCTGGTTCAGTGGAGTTGTTTTCCTGATCAAATATTAAATTATGAAAGGGATATCAAATTGAGGGACGCAAGGCGTTGGGCTACTATGATTTCTCCTGCCCAATTTCAGCAAAGTACTAAAATGGCCCAGGTTCCGGATTATCTGAAAAGTATTCAGCAAAAGGATGGTCAGCTTTCCGTATTTTCAAACGGGCAGATTGATTACCAGATTAAGGGTCATTTTGCCAGGGTAAAAGTTACCTGGGCCTGGCAGGCAGAACAAGGCGCCGGAGATACCCATTATTCCATTATGCGAGGAACAAATGCCAGTCTGATTATCAGGCAAGGTAAGGAACAAGGCTTTCAACCTGCATTTTCAGTAGAGTCCAACCGGTTTAAGGAGGATGCGTATCGTAATACCTTTGAACGTGTTTTCCGTGAAATTGCAAAATCCTTCCCAGGTATTAGTTATATCTTAATGGGAAATACCGCTACATTTGATATTCCCACCGTATATAAGGAGGGTCATGAAGCTCATTTTGCCAGGGTTACGGAAAAATATCTTGATTTTATTCAGAAAGGAAAAATGCCTGCCTGGGAGGTACCCAATATGCTGGTCAAATACAAATTGACTACAGATGCATTAAATCTGGCATTAAAAAATACGAAATAATAGCTAACGGATTTTTTATTTAATTTCTTCAAAAACGCCAAGTTCTACCTGTCGTTTTTGAAGATTCGTATCCAATAGCCTTACTTTTAGCCTGGCACCCATCTTTAGCGTTTTTCCAGTGTAAATACCCCTGGCAAATAATCGCGATGGATCCATTTCATAAGGTTCAGCAAACCGGTTAAAAGAAAGAAAGCCTTCGCAATGGGTAGTCAGTAATTCAATGAACAGTCCTCTGTCCATCATACCGGTAATGATTCCTTCAAAAATCTCTCCAACGTGATTTTCCAGAAATTCAACCTGCTTATATTTAATTGACTCTCTTTCCGCCTCCATTGCTTTTCGCTCCATATTGGAAATATGTCTGCATTGTTCCTTTAAATATACTTTATTACAAAGCGATATGGTGTCCAGATTATGCGCCAGTAACCGATGCGCAATAACATCACTGTAGCGGCGGATTGGGGAGGTGAAATGGGTGTAATGGCTGAAAGCCAGACCATAATGGCCAATATTTTCGGGAGAATAAATAGCTTTAGCCATTGTCCTGATTGCAATTGGTGCCAGAAATTTAATGGCTGGGTCGTGAAGCGATTTTTCCACCAGTTCGTTATAAGACCGTGCAATTTCTTTCGGTGAACTCACATTCATTTTAATACCAAATTCCTTTGCAAATCGGGCTAACTCAAACACCTTATCTTCATTGGGTTCGTCATGGACCCTGTAAATAAAAGGAATTTCATAGCCTGTCGTATCTGTCTTATGTTGTATAAACAGAGCAACCTCCTGATTAGCCAGCAGCATGAAATCTTCAATTAACTTGTGAGCATCCTTACGCTCCTTAATAAAAATTTCCAGTGGCGTTCCGGCGTCATCGAGTTTAAACTGGACTTCATCGGACTCAAATTGGATGGCACCTGCTACAAATCTTTTTTTCCTAAGTTGATAGGCTATTTTATTCAGGTGTAATAATGGTGCTGACAAAGGTTCGGCCGAACCATCAAGAATCTCCTGCGCTTCTTCATAAGTGAATCGTTTGTCAGAATGAATAACCGTCCTGCCAAACCATCTTTTCACAATTTTTCCTTTTTCATCTATGTTAAACACGGCTGAAAAGGTCAACTTATCTTCATTTGGTCTTAAGGAACACAATTCATTACTTAATTTTTCAGGCAACATGGGTAAGACCCGATCTACCAGGTAAACCGAGGTAGAGCGGTTATAAGCTTCTTTGTCCAAAGAGGACCCCTCGCGTAAATAATGTGTTACATCAGCAATATGCACGCCAACCTCGGTCTGGCCATCAGGTAATATCCGGTAAGATATGGCATCGTCAAAATCTTTTGCGTTCCAGGGGTCTATAGTGAAAGTCAATACTTCACGCATATCTCTTCGTAGCGCGATTTCTTCCGGGGTAATGGTTGTATCAATACCATTTGCTTCATTTAAGGCCGGTTCACTAAATCCTAAATCGAATCCGGCATTTAAAAGAATGCTTTGCATTTCAATATCATGACTGCCGGCTGCACCCAGGACGCAGGTAATTTTCCCAATGGGTAAAGGAGTTGCCTGACCGGTCCAGCCCGTTATTTTAACAACGACCTTATCTCCATCTTTTGCTCCGGAAATGTCTGGTAATGCCACTTTTATATCATAAGGTAAAAAGGTATCTGTGACAACAAGTCCAAATGATTGGTTCAGGTGTAATACACCCAGGAATGATTCTTTAGCCCTGGTAATCACATCTGTGACTTCACCTTCAGGTCTTCTTTTTCCCCTGGGTGTCCAGGTCTGAATACGCACCGTGTCACCATGCATCGCGGTATTAAGATTTCTCATGGAAATATAAACATCAACAGGCCAGCCTTCTACTTTCACAAAGGCAGCACCAGACCGAGTCATATCTATAATACCAACTTCTCCCTTTTCCTGTTTTTCTGGTTGATTATTTTTGTTAAATTGAAATTTATAATCTTCCAGGGCAAGCACTTCTTTTTCTGTAACTAAAAGATTCAGGGCATGTAAAATGGCATCTTTAGTATTTGAAATGGAAAGGGTCTGAGCAATTTGTCTGGGATTATATCTTTTTTTGGGTGCATTTTTAAGTAAATCCAAAATGGCTGACCGCAATACTTTCGCGCTGTATTTAGGCTGATGGTCTGAGGAAGTACCTGTTTTTTTTCTTTTTGGCATGATAGGTTTTTAATCCGGAATGAGTTCATCTTCTATTTCAACAATGCGTCCTTCCGGCAGTAGTTCTAATAACAACGTAGTACTGCTTCCTGGTTCATAGGATTCTCTGATATTTGAAATGCCCGACAAAATTCTTATCCTCCAGTCTTCATCAATGACGGCAATAGATTTAAGGAAAGTCTCCTCAATCACACTGGTTCCGGAAAGGGTTCTTTTATCTATTAAAATTCCCTTTTTGGTGAAGGTGGCTATCCTGTAATGATAATTTAATAAGGCACCTTTCCAGTAAACTATGGCATGAAATCCCTCTGTTTCTGCTATCCGGAAACAAGGCAGAAATTCTGTAAATTCATCAGGTTCTTTTGCTTCAAGAGGATAGAGGAATTGCTGAATGATTGCTTCAGGGAGCGGAATGTTATTCTGACTGAAAATATTTATATTTTCTTCTGCCAGAACAACTGGTAATGGCAGTATGGGAAAATATTGAATGAACTGGGAAAAGGATACTTCTCTTAAAGGTACTTCCATCATTTTTAGAATGAATATTATTTGAAATGATTCTAAATTAATTTCTTTTGAGGAACTTAGTCCGTGATTAAGGCAGGTAATTTGCGCTAAAGATATAGTTTTGCATATCATTTTTCAACATGCTTTTAATGAAAAATAAAATACGATGAGTTGGATGACAAATATTTTGAAGCCAATAGGATTGGATTGGTTTGCTAATTTTTTGACTTCATCAATTGGCAGGAAGCTATTGATGAGCCTTTCAGGTCTTTTCCTTATTTTATTCTTACCTGTTCATTTAATTGGAAATCTTCAATTGCTGACAAAAGATGCCGGGGTTTCTTTTAATCTCTATTCTTATTTTATGACGCATAATCCACTGATTAAGACCGTTTCCTATTTACTTTATTTTTCAATCCTGCTACATACCATTCAGGGTTTATTACTGTGGAGGAAAAATAAAATGGCAAAAGGTAATACCGGATATGCGGTAAAGGCATTAAGAGGTGAAGGTACCAATGTGAAAGCTGCTTCAAATATGGCCTGGTTAGGGATTATTATTTTTGTATTCATCCTGGTACACATGTATCAGTTTTGGCTACAGATGAAACTTGGAAAGGTTCCTATGGTAACCATTGAGGGAGAAGCGTACAAGAATCTATACGAACCTGTGATTTCAGCTTTCTCAAATCTTAATTTTGTTGTTTTTTATGTAGTTTCCATGATTATTATCGGTATTCATTTGAATCATGGTTTTCAAAGTGCATTTCAAACGCTTGGACTGAATCATAAGAAGTACACCCCTTTTATTAAGTCCCTCGGTAAAGCCTATGCTTTTATCATTCCTTTTGGATTTGCAGTCATTCCCATCATCGTTTATGGGCGACAAAATCTGTGGTGGTAATTTTATTTTTGATCTTAATCGTTAATGCAAATGGATAACTTAAATTTGAACGGAAACGTACCCGTTGGGAACTTATCTGAAAAATGGACTAAATATCGTTCTACGCTGCCATTGGTGGCGCCAAATAATAAACGGAAAATTGAAATTATTGTCGTTGGTTCTGGTTTGGCCGGAGCCTCCGCAGCTGCAACCTTGGGTGAACTTGGCTATCTGGTTAAATGTTATACTTTTCATGATAGTCCAAGAAGAGCGCACAGCATTGCTGCTCAGGGAGGTATTAATGCTGCAAAAAATTATAGAAATGACGGAGACAGTGTGTTCCGTCTATTTTATGATACCATAAAAGGAGGAGATTACAGGTCAAGAGAAGCGAATGTTTACAGGTTGGCCGAAGTAAGTACCAGTATTATCGACCAGGCTGTCGCCCAGGGGGTTCCGTTTGCGAGAGAATATGGCGGGCTATTAGATAATCGCTCTTTTGGTGGCGTTCAGGTTTCCAGAACCTTTTATGCCAGAGGCCAGACGGGTCAGCAACTACTCCTGGGTGCTTATCAGTCTTTGTCGAGGCAAATTGCGCTGGGAAATGTTGAAATGTTTACCAGACACGAAATGATTGAACTGGTGTTGAAAGATGGAAAAGCGAGGGGTATTATAGCACGTAATTTACTGACTGGTGAACTGGAAAAACATGGAGCTCATGCCGTAGTCCTGGCAACCGGTGGTTATGGGAATGTTTTTTATCTTTCTACAAATGCAATGAATTGCAATGTGACTGCCGCCTGGCGGGCTGTTACAAAGGGAGCTTTTATGGCAAATCCTTGCTTTACTCAGATTCACCCAACCTGTATTCCACAAATGGGTGAATACCAGTCTAAACTGACCTTGATGTCTGAATCTTTAAGAAATGACGGTCGTGTTTGGGTGCCTGCAAATACAGAAGATGCCAAAGCCATAAGAGAAGGTAGGAGAACAGCACTGGATATTCCTGAAAATGACAGGGACTATTTCCTGGAAAGAAGATATCCTGCTTTTGGTAACCTGGTTCCCCGTGATGTTGCTTCCCGTGCTGCAAAAACAGCATGCGATGAAGGAAAAGGTATTGTTCCAACCGGGTTGGGCGTTTTTCTTGACTTTTCTGCCGCTATCGAAAGATATGGTAAGTCAAAAGCCAACATTTTAGGCCTATCCAATCCTTCCAAAGCAATGATTATTGAATTGGGAGAAAAAATTGTTGAAGAGAAATATGGTAATTTATTTGAAATGTATGAAAAAATTTCAGGGGAGAATCCATATAAATTACCAATGAAAATCTACCCGGCCGTTCATTATACCATGGGTGGTCTGTGGGTCGATTATAACCTCATGACCAATATTCCGGGTCTTTTTTCCATCGGAGAGTCAAACTTTTCAGATCATGGCGCCAATAGATTAGGTGCTTCCGCTTTGATGCAGGGTCTTGCTGACGGATATTTCGTTTTACCTTACACGATTGGTACCTTTTTGAGCGAGGATATCCGTACGCCTAAGATAGATATAAATGTACCTGAATTTGCCGAAGCCGCTGATCTGGCTAAACAAAGAATTGAAAAATTATTTGCCATAAAAGGGAAACAATCTGCTGAAAGTTTTCACAGAAGGCTCGGAAAGATTATCTGGGAATACTGTGGTATGTCCCGGACCGCTGAAGGATTAACGCTGGCCAGACAACAAGTCAGGTCCTTAAGAGATGAATTCTATGCAGATCTTTATCTCCCGGGTATCGCCAGTGATTTGAATCCTGAACTGGAAAAAGCACTGAGAGTTGCTGATTTTATCGACCTGGGTGAAGTTATGGTGGTTGACGCTTTAAATAGAAATGAATCCTGCGGAGGTCATTTCAGGGAGGAATATCAAACCCCCGATGGGGAGGCCTTGAGAAGAGATGACGATTATGCTTATGTAGCAGCCTGGGAATTTAAAGGCTGGAATGAAGATCCCATTTTACATAAGGAAATGTTGCATTTCGAAAATGTTGAATTGAAAACTCGTTCTTACAAATAATCTTAACTTAATTGCTTGGCCTTATCGGCTTTAAATTGATTATTATGAAATTAACACTTAAAATATGGCGGCAGTCCAGCCCCAGCGAAAAGGGAAAATTTGAAACTTATACACTCGATAATGTCAGTGAACACATGTCTTTCCTGGAAATGCTCGATGTGTTAAATGAAAAGTTAAGTTTTGAACAAAAAATTCCTATTGCTTTTGAACACGATTGCAGAGAAGGTATTTGTGGCACCTGCAGCCTGGTGATCAATGGTCAGCCGCATGGACCCCTGCAAGGTACAACCACCTGCCAGCTGCACATGCGTAATTTTAGAGATGGTGAAACTATTGTAATTGAACCATATCGAGCAGCTGCTTTTCCTGTTTTTAAGGATCTGGCCGTTGACAGGAGTGCTCTGGATCGTATCATTCAGGCTGGAGGCTTTGTTTCTGTAAGTACAGGTCAGGCGCAGGATGCAAATGCCATACCTATTGAAAAGGATATTGCATCTCAGGCTTTTGATGCTGCTACCTGTATTGGTTGCGGTGCCTGTGTTGCCGCTTGTCCAAATTCCTCTGCCATGCTTTTTACCTCTGCTAAAGTAGCGCATCTGGCGCTCCTGCCACAGGGAAAAGTAGAAGCTCAAAAAAGAGTTTTAAATATGGTTCGCCAAATGGATTTGGAAAATTTCGGAAATTGTTCTAATATTACAGCCTGTGAAGCAGAATGCCCCAAAGGTATTTCTGTTGCTAATATTGCCCTGATGAACAGGGAATTTCTTTCGGCGTCGTTTTCATCAAAAGATGCCTGATATTCGCGATTATTGCTCCTTTGTTTAATAGATTTTCGCCTGAAACCCCTGGTTTCAGGCTTTTTTTATAAAAACAAAAAGGGCGTCATGTATTTACACTTGACGCCCTTTCCAGATTTATGCATTTAAATTAATTAACATTAATGATCATGCGCCAGATCTGTTGGAATGCTTCCCTTTAATTTGACATGCGTAGTGCCAAAAATATAATCCCATAACGGGGAGGAAACACCAAACATGGTATCAGATTTTCCATAATGATGTAAGGCATGATTAACCCACAATGCCTTGAATATATTATTGGGAGGTAAAAAGATATGGATTGCGTAATGAACTAATAAATAAAAAGCATATCCACTAAGGAATCCGGCAAGAAAAGAAAACGAATATTTATCAAGTATTAATTCAAAAAGAAAAAGTAGAATTGTTCCTACGGCAATACTCATAGCAGGCGGCATAGCCAGTCGTTGCTTATCTTTCGGATAATCATGATGAATACCATGCATAGTATAAGCAAATTTAGCACGTTTTTCCGTCGTCCCAGGCAGATGATATACATGCCGGTGTACCATGTACTCAGCAAAAGTAAAAAAAATAAACCCTGAGAAATAAAGAGAAACAACCTGCAGATTAGTTAAGTCTGTAGATACTTTGGTATAATAAAGTAAGGCTATGGCATATACAAAAAACATGGAAACCGGAATAGCAATATGAGTTCTTGTTAAACTATCCAGCCATTTGTTTTTAAATAATGGAACGGATATATTTTCATTGGAAAGGTAGGCTTGTTTTTTTTCAGTTCTCATTTATCAAAAATTTGGTTATAATCCTAATGATTTTCTCGTCTGACTAATATATTTTCTATACATCAAACGATAGATTCTGTAATAAGTTCTATATCTTTTTTTAACTGATTCATAACTATAATATTGTTCATGGTCTTCCCAGTCATTGATAGAAGGAACTTTGGATTCTGACTCATTTCCCGGAAGATATCCTTGTTCAGTCATCCAACCGTCATTATAAATTTTTCCTAAATATCTTGAACCATGATCTGAAAACAGGGCTACTACCACGCTGTTTTCATCTAACTCATGCTGGATTTGAAAAATCCCCTGCATCGCCGATCCGCTGGAATATCCCATTAATAGTCCTTCTTTTGCGGCAAGCTCTCTGGCTCTGAGGGCACTGTCTCGGTCGTTGACTTTAATGAAATCATCAATGAGAGAGAAATCTATATTTGATGGGATGATATTTTTTCCAAGACCCTCTACCTTGTAAGGTTTTATTTCATTTGGGTCATAAATGCCCGTTTCCCAGAATTTCTTAAGAACAGAACCATAAGCGTCAATGCCTATGATTCTTATATTGGGATTTTGTTCTTTCAAATATTTGGCAACACCAGATAAGGTGCCTCCAGTACCGGCACAACATACGTAGTGCGTAATTTTTCCTTCTGTTTGCCTCCATATTTCAGGGCCTGTAGAATGGTAATGTGCCGCAGCATTATCAAGATTAAAATTTTGACCGAGATAGAAGGCATTTGGTGTTTCTTTTGCAATCTGTTCTGCTCTGGCATAATAGGATCTGGGATCTTCCGGTTTGACATCAACCGGACAGATAACTACTTCAGCTCCAAGAGATTTTAGCAGGGAAATTTTTTCAGTAGATGCTTTACTGGTCAGTGTCAGGATGCATTTATATCCTTTTATGGCGGAGAGCATGGCTATAGAGAATCCTGTATTACCTGAAGTGGCTTCTACAATGGTTCCTCCTGGTTTCAGAAATCCTTTTTTTTCAGCTTGTTCAACCATGTAGGAGGCAATCCTGTCTTTTGCACTTTGACCCGGGTTAAATGCCTCAACTTTAGCATAATATTTTCCAGTCAAACCGGAGGTAATTTTATTTAACCTTACCAAGGGTGTATTGCCAATAGTACCACTTAAATTATCACAAACCATATCCTAATTATTCCTGTTGATTAAAACGTTGTCGATTTTCGGGGTATGAATGTTCATGGCATTAGGTTGAAACAAATATACGTTAAATAAGTATAATTTTATGTTTCACCAAGGTTAAATCATCTTAAATATCCATGCTTTCGTAGAAAAATATCCATTTTTTCCAGGGTTTGAAAATAATATGGATTACTTCCATCTTTCCATCCAAAAAATCCGTGTACCGCTCCCTCAAATAAAAATAAGTCGCATTCTCCGCCGGAAAATTTAATTTTATCGCGAAATAGTTCTCCCGTAGATACGGGAATCAAAGGATCTTTTGTGCCTAGAAATACAATAGTTGGCGGAAATTTTTTTCTGATGCCATGCATTGGTGAGATATCAGGGAACCATTCCTTAATTCTGTCATGTCCGTATCCACCAGGCCCGTTATCAATTACCGGGTTAAATAAAACCAGGATATTGGGTGAGGGACTTATGGAAAGAGGATCCCGGGAATCATTAATTTTTAAAGAGGTAAAGGCTGCAGCGGCGAGATGTCCGCCGGCTGATCCTCCTGCAGCTGCGATGCGGTTTGATTTTATGTGTAATTTTTTTGCATGTAATCTTAAGAACCGAATAGCTGATCTGGCATCTTCCAGGGCCTCTTTAGGCGTTGTACCATGTACATTTTTTAATCGGTAAGAAGCGCGTATGGCAATCATTCCTTTATCAGCCAGATAGGTTGCCTGAGGCAGAAATTGGTCTGCACTGCCATTATTCCATCCGCCTCCATGAAAAAAGATAATGGCTGGTTCGTATTTATGAACTTTTTCAGGATAATGAATCCATAGTTTAAGTTTTATGGTATCTATCTCTTTATATACTAATACGGTGTCCCGTTGTGCATTTAGCTGATTCAACAGGAACATCAATAGAGAAAGGGATATATGCTTAGCCATTTGCATGATTTGTCTTTTTAATTTTTGTACAGAAACTAAGTATGACCTTTTTAAGTTTTACCTTTGTGTCACCGAAAAACGTCACCCCGATGAGTTCATCCAGATTATCTTTAAAAGTAAGATTAATTCTTTTTAATCAAGGGAAAATATTACTCTTAAAACAAACGAAACTAAATGGGGGAAACTATACCCTGGTAGGCGGAAACGTGGATACCGGAGAAACAAGCAAAGAGGCGCTCGTAAGAGAATGTAAGGAAGAAGCAGGTATTACCATTGTAGAAAGCGACCTTAGATTAGTTCATGTTTTACAAAAAACAGGAGCAAAAACACAGCGAATGGTTTTATATTTTAAAGCTTTTCGGTGGGAAGGAGAACTTCAACGCAATGAACCCCTGAAATTCAGAGCTGCAGAATGGCATGACCTGCACAAATTACCCAAAAATCTGACCGGTACGATTAAAAAGGTATTAAAGGATTATAAAGAGGGGATTCTTTTTACTGAAAAAAAACAACTACCCAAATAAAAAGAGGCTATCTTTTCAGACAGCCTCTTTAAAAGGTACTATATATTTTATTTTGTATCAGCTCTGGTAAATATTCTGTTCCAGACAATTCCCTTCGCAGGGCTTCCCTCTAAGAAAGACATCCAGATAAACAATGGTTTTCCGACAACATGTGTTTCCGGAACAAATCCCCAGAAACGACTATCTTCAGAGTTGTGCCTGTTGTCTCCCATCATCCAGTAGTAATTTTGTTCAATGGTGTAATGACTGCTTAATTTGCCGTCTATATAGATTTTATTACCATCTATACGAAGATCATGACCCTCATAAACCTGAATTATTCTTTGATAGAGTGCTATGGTTGAATCATTTAAGGCAACACGGGCTCC
>Ga0172372_10002636_pt1 | contig 27090 bp, 19 predicted proteins | sample LakKiv5m_2_FD_114544 | JGI IMG/M metagenome (GOLD analysis project Ga0172372, IMG submission 114544) | Freshwater microbial communities from Kabuno Bay, South-Kivu, Congo - kab_092012_9.5m | ecosystem: Environmental > Aquatic > Freshwater > Lake | place: Democratic Republic of the Congo...
CCCCGCGGAGGCTCCAGTGACGCTGGTTCGCGGAAGAGACGGGAGAAATTCATTGAATGCGTTGTTTGCCTGCCGACGCAGCTCGCGGCGGTCGCAGAGAAACAGGATTCGTTTGACCCAATTCGCTTTGACCAGCGCATCACAGAGCGAGATCGCGACACGAGTCTTGCCTGTACCGGTCGCCTGCACAATCAACGCTTTGCGTTTCTTTTCCGCGAACTGCTCAACCACACGACGGACCGCTTCGATCTGGTACATGCGACCGGCAATGTCGGGATTTGCCGACACTTCGCTGACTGGTTTCTTCGCACTGCGCTGGAAGTGCATGTGCTGCAGGCTGTCTTTCGAGTAGAATCCGTAGATCTTTCGCGGTGGTTCCCCGGCAGCGTCGTTCCAAATCCACAAATCGTATCCGTTGGTATAGAAGATCACGGGACGCTGGCCGTGTTTCTTTTCCAGGGCATCAGCGTAGAGTTCCGCTTCCTTACGGCCATCGGTGGCATTTTTGCTGGTACGCTTTGCCTCGACCACCCCCAGCGGCTTACCGTTGTCGTCCATCAGGACATAGTCCGCCGCACCTTCGCCGGTTGGCGTGGGCTGACCAGTCACCGGGTACTCTTTTTTGACTTCTTCCGTGTTGGTGATGCCTTTGCCAACCTTCCAGCCTTCGTCAGCGAGCATCTGGTCAATGAGGTACTTGCGAGTTTCTTCTTCGTTGAAGGCCATCGGGTCGATGGATTGCAGTTTCGCGGTGGCCTGCAAGGCCGCTTCCAGCGCGGCCCGTTTTTCTTCAGCGGTGGCCAGCGCTTGCTCAGCCCGCGACCTCTCTTTTCCGAGATCAGCCAGAAGCTTCTGCATTTGCGCTTCCTGGGCGGCGACGCGTTCCAGGATGGCACGCTTCTCACGCCGCTGCCTGAATCCCTCCGTTCCACCTTCAGGAGGTTCCGTGAATTCAGGGCAATCCGCGGCATTGCCACCTGCGTAGTTGACGTAGAGCCAGCGGGCGACGTTGTAGGCTTCACGGGTCAACCGCAGTGCGGTCGTGCTATCGCCTTTGTTTCCATGAGCGGCGTTGTTGCCTTCGAGGCGCAGGGCATGGAGCTTGGAGAGGACGATTTCCGGAACGACGTCTTTGAACGGCTGGTTGTGGAGGAGATCGTTGAGGTTGGCTCGAAATGGCTTTGGCAGTCGTTCGTGATGGTGAATCCATTCGACGATTTGTTCACCGAAAACTCGCAGTTTGGCGATTGCGCCCACAGGATCTGGATGCGCATACGCCTCTGCAAAGCCACCAAGCCCTGACAGCTCTGGCCACTTCGGTCGGAGGAACTCGAAGTTGATGGATTTCATGAGAAGGTCACGTCCTGTCATCATGCCGGACCCGTAAGGCACGGGGCGTGCCAATCGGTCGGCGGGGCATCAGATTATTCATGAGTCGGTGCTCCAGTTGCCGGTGACACCGAGACGTTTGAGTTGGGCGTCGAGGGTCTGGTAGCTCTTCATGCCCAGCAGCCGAGCGGCCCTGGTCTTGACGCCCCCGGACTCCTCCATTGCCCGTCGCAAGTACTGACGCTGTATATCGTTAAGGTGCTCTTCAAGATCGAATTCATCGCCCAGCGGCCGATCCAGAATCCACGCGCCTCGATTGCCCGAATCCGGCAGTTCCGCAATGGAAGCGGCCACTTCTTTGCGACTGATTATTTTTCCGTCCGTGAGCACTGCAGCCTGCATCAGGGCGTTGTAGAGCTGGCGGACATTCCCCGGCCACGGCTGTGTTTTCACAAAAGAAATTGCGGAATCAGAAAGGGATTTGTGCTCATAGCCGGGCTGGTCAGCTTCGAATTGAGCGTTCAAAAGACCGAGGAACCGTTCGGCGATTTTGGGGATGTCGGTCTTTCGATCCCGCAGAGGAGGCAGGCTGATCGAGATCCCCGCCAATCGGTAGTACAGGTCCTCGCGGAATTCGCCTTTGCGGATGGCGGCGAACAGATCTTTGTTCGTGGCGGCGATGATGCGGACATCAACGCGGCGATCCCTGCCGTCGCCCAACCGCTGGATGTAACGGACGGACGGCCCCTCGCCTGTTACCGGCTGCAGCACACGGAGCAGCTTGGCCTGAGTCTCCAGATCACATTCTCCGATCTCGTCCAGGAAAACCGTACCGCCATCGGCCACTTCGAAGAGTCCCTTCCGCTCGCCAGCGGCCCCTGTGAACGCACCTTTGCTGTGACCGAACAGCTCGGATTCGAGCAGCGACGTGGCGAGTGCAGCGCAGTTGACGGACCTTATCGGTTTGTCGCGTCGATTGCTGGCCTTGTGAATGGCCTGGGCGAACATTTCCTTGCCGGTTCCGCTTTCGCCAACCAGCAGGACCGCGACGTTTCGTATGGCCGCACGCCTGGCACGCCCAACGGCATCGCGAATCGCTCGACTTTCACCCGCGATGTCTTCGAAACCTTCAATTTCCGCCGGTGCCTGTGCTGCCAAATGCTGAAGATGAGCATCCGGGTCGCGCAGAACCTCTGGGATGACATCGATCAGATCGAATGGCACATCGGTGATCCACGATTTCCCGCCATAGGTTTCGTAGAAGGTGGCCGGGAACCGCGTCTTTCCCAGCAGCAACCAGACAGCGGCCATTGCCGGAGTGCCGGGACTCAGGTGCAGACAGAGGTCCGTCTCAGCCCATGTTCTGGATGATTTGATGGATTCCAGTTCGCGGTTGGCGATCTCAAAGATGGCGGCATAGTCGGTGGGTTTTGCAAGTTCGACTTCACGAATCTGAGGTTTCTGTCCCAGCCACTTCGCGAAGCAGCCGTTGAACTCGTGCGAGTAATTCGACAGCAACCGGATTTCGTCGAATGCCTGAGTCTCCACCAGAGTCCTGGTGGGGCCACGATCAGACGTTTCGGGCAGCTTGCCGCCGAGTGCGGACATGAGCTTATGGCGGAGCGATTGAGGACTGTCCGCAGCCAGCGCGCGCAAATCGGAATGACCGATCCACTGAACCAGAATCTTCTTTCGACGCATGGCACCATCCTGTTTGTTGAATGACAAACAGGTTTATACAACAGAATAGCGCGATAGGCAATGATTCCCCCCATCGTTGTATGACCAGTAGCTGCGTCTTCGCAGTGCTTTCTCTTTATCGTCGGTGCTGTGGGGAACAGCGCTCTCAAGACCCGAAATTCCACCGGTTTGACGGCGCGCAGCAGGAGGGGCAATCGTGGGATGGTAAAACGCCGTGAACGCGGCTCATAGTCGCGTTTCGCTCTGCGAAACGGATACCCAGACTTTTCACTGCTGAAAACCTCAAGCCAAGACCTTTCCTTGCTCAAGCGAAAAACGCCCCTGAACTCGTGGCTGACCGTCGTTTCACCATCGCAGGGCGATCATTAACTTTCCCAACTTGTTTCCTTCGAAGAATTTCACTCTGCTGAATTCCCTGGACGTCTCCTTCCGCGTCTCCTTCCGCCCGGCCGATGGGTGAAATCGCCTCTCCCATGCGATGCTCCGGCGTTCTGCTGGAAAGCTCGGGGGCCAGCCCCCGAACCCATGGGAATTTTGAGGCATGGCGCCACGGTTCAATTTCTGAGCGAAAAAAGCGGCGATGCATGCAGGGCTGGCGCGACGCAGCGACTGCCATAAACGTGGGCCGCGACTTCTGCGGACCCGATTAGTTGCTGCCTGACTGCGGTGACGCTGAAAGGAAGATATTGGGCAGTGAATTTCTTAATTCTGAGCGTTCCAGAGTTCTTCTTCGGTAACCCCCAGCGCCTGTGCAAATCGTACGATCGTTCTTCGCTGCGGTCTGCATCTGCGATTCAACATGTTGCTGATTGCTGGCTGACTGACTCCCGTCAACGACGCCAGCGTCTCCTGCGACATGTTTTTTTCTTCCATCTTTGCTCGCAAACATGCAGCAAATGAGGCTTCCTCTCGAAGTCGCAAGGTACATGGCACCCACACAGTCCGTTCGTGCGTCCAGTCGCGTTGCCAGGGAGTGCGGGGATGTTAATCCCCCGGTAACGGTGCGTGCCACGGCGCGGGTGTGTTCAGCGTGGAATGCAGATGCGGGCGTCGCGTTGCTGGTTGTGGTGGCGAACGCTGGCGGCGGCAGGGACGTTACCGGCCGATTGACATCGACCGCACGCCTTGTTGCGTGGCCATGGTCCGATGTGGGTTCCGAAACGCGAATTCCATGGCGATTGCGGTATGCCAGGGTATAGGGCACCTGAACGGTCGTAGCCCCCGCCGGTATGTTATGGGACCCATGGGACCCATGGGACCCATGAATGAGGGCATGGGGGCAGTGATTGCTGCCGGCTGGCGTGATGTGCATTCCTCGTTTTTGTTTTCCACGCGGGGTTGATTCGCACAAGTGCAAAAGTGCCATGCACCACGCCGCCCCGATGGCAATGAAGTTCCCCAAACACCGCCGCAAAATACCCTAACCGAGCCGCGACCGTCATGGAGCGGAATCACCACAAAATCACCGCGCCGGAAGTCGCAAGGTACATGGCACCTGCACCGTTCAAAAAAGGCGTCTGGGTGTGAAAAAAAACTGGGTTCCAGCAGCATAGGTGCATGGCACCTATGCTCGTTCGTGCGTCCAGTCGCGTTGCCAGGGCGTGCGGGGATGTTAATCCCCCATTAACGGTGCGTGTCAGGGCGCGGGTGTGTTCAGCATGGAATGCGGATGCGGGCGTCGCGTTGCTGGTCGTGGTGGCGAACGCTGGCGGCGGCAGGGACGTTACCGGCCGATTGACATCGACCGCACGCCTTGTTGCGTGGCCATGGTCCGATGTGGGTTCCGAAACGCGAATTCCATGGCGATTGCAGTATGGCAGGGTACATGGCACCTGAACGGTTCTTCACCTGCTTGTCTGGGTGATGGCCAGCCCGTCGAGCCAGATGGTCAGTGGCGGTGCGCCCCACGAGTCAAAGGCGATGGAGATGGCCTGAATTTCCTTTGGCAGCTCACCGTCACGTTTCCAGACATCGCTGCCGCTCAATGGAATTTCCAGCAGTCTCCAGCCTTCGCGTTCCTCGCTGTGCTGCAGTTCCCGCATGAGGTCTCGTCCGGCTGCTGGTTCGAGATGACACAGCTGACCTGCGGGACCATGCAGCGTGAAGAAGGGGCCGCCCTGCCAGCCGGTGACGTCAGAATTGATCACTCGGAGCCACACAGAAACCTGCTGCTGATCACTGGCAGGGATCCGCAGCGACTGGTCAGTGGGCCATGTGAGCGCTGCGCGGAAGCCTGCATAAGGGTTGATGTGCACCCGGAGTGCCTGCTGCCCGATCAGTGCGGTGTGTCTGTCGATGGAGAATTCCGCGCGAGAGGTCTGCTGATTGCTGCGAATGCGTTCGTGGAAGTCGGTGATCGACCAGCCGGTGGCTTCATGTTCGGTGCCCAGCTCTGTGACGGGGGCCACGGCATAGACGTGTCGCCAGGCAGGTTCAGTGCGTCCATGAAGGGTGGCGTTGAGTCCGATCCGGTGAAATCCTGGTCGGTCAAACTGTTGCCGAAACGTCTGGCCGGGCTGGAGTGGCGAATCGCCGGTTTTCCAGAGAAATTCGGGGGATTCTGTGGTGAATGCGGTAATCACAGCCTGCCATTCGGCGACTTTGCCGACCATCACCACCCCGGGACCCTGCACGGTCGCTTGAAACTCTGCTGCCGGCTCAGACTTCTGACTGGCCGGTACTTCGCGGATGTTCTGTACGTTGCCGTCCCAGAACTGATCCGCAGCACTGTTGTGCTGAAACTGATTGCCAGCGAGGGTAATCCAGTCGGCATGCTGGCCATAGATTCCCCAGCGGTTTTCATGGAGCTGATTGTCTTCGAGAATCCAGTGCCACGCTCGCCATTTTTTGCCATTGGAAGCAGCATCGCCAATCAGCGCGATTCCGGCACCGTTGTTGCCGACGCAGCGATTGCCGCGTGCCATTGTATGACTGGAGGAACCGAACAGAAACACGATGCCCGCATGACCGGCATCCGGGAGGTGGGGTGAGTTGTGGTGACCGCTGGCAAGTCCGTTGAATGAGGCTTCGTTGTTGATGAGTCGTGTCTGGTCGGAGCCACCGAGCCAGAAGCCGTAGCTGCAGTGATTGGCCGTATTGGCGATGAACGTATTCCGCGGCGCCCAGCATTCGATGCCGTTGTTGTTGGCATACGAACAGTCATTGGCTTCGAAATGATTATCCGTACTGCACCACCCATTGAGCACTCGCACAAAAATCCCGTCACCACCGTGAGTACAGTCGTTGTGGAGAAACACGTTTTTGCAGGAACCGCTCTCGATCAGGACGCTGGTGGAGTCGCGGGCGTGTACTTCGCCCGGGGCGATGCGAATGCCACGGCTGAGTTTGTTGCGGCGAATCGAATTACGGCAGGCAGTCCAGAGCTTCAGACAGGTGTTGGAACAGTCGGAGAAGTCGTTGTCGATCATCAGGTTGTCACTGGAGTCCAGCAGTACGCAGCCATCCCAGACACGATTCGCGCGGTTGCGAAGCAGTGTGGAATGACTCACACGGTCCAGCAGCATTCCGCCTCGGCGACCGTTCTCGCCCCAGCCAAAATCAGGATCATGGAAGTTGTCGGAAAAGTTGCAGTTCTCTATGAGCCATCCGGACCCGTTGCGGATGACCAGACCCGTTTCCCAGCCGCGTGCGTTGATGTTGCGAAGAGTCACATTGGAGACACCCTCCGCCAGAATGGCCGTGCCTCGGAACTTCTTCGCCGGCGTACCAGCCTCGATCGGACTCCCAATCAGCCACGCACCGTTCCCATCAATCGTCACACCGGAGCGTCGCACAATCAACGCCCCGTAGGTCATGGCAGGATCCAGCGTCGTATCCGCAGTGATCTCGAGCACCCTGGGGGTCGTTTCATTGGCGGCAGCAGAAAAACCGGCTGACAGCAGCACGACGATGACGAAAGTGCCAGCAGGGAAAACCTGGAACATGACTGGGAGCCTGAAGAGGTTACGGATGAGTTCTCCGCGAATCATAACCAGTCACCGCCGGCAACGCACAGGCTCACCACCACGGAAGACGGTGAAGTCGCCACGGTCAGTTCCGGTGAGCCGTGAGCGGACATTTCCAGAATCAGGGATGCAGATGCCGGGGGGCGGCTGCGGGTGCCATAAAGGGGGAAGGCCGGTGTCGAGGGATGCCGGTGCCAGGGGATGCCGGTGCCATGCACTTCAGGCCGTTCTTCCTGACCCTGTTCGGCATCTTCGGTGGCTGTCCCCGGCTTCGTAAGGAATGCTGCGGATACCTGTGAATTCCCTGCAGTTTTGGTTTTCAGGTGCATGGCACCTTGAGTTCGACAAACCCATTCATTTGAGTAGTGATACAAACTCCGCCATTGACAGCCCCGCACCTCGGAGAATCGCTTTCAACGTACCGCGTTTGATGATCTTTTGCCCATGTTGCGGAACAGTGACAACTGCTTTGTGGCCTGGCTTTCTGTATTGCAGATGGCTACCGCTGCTTCTCACCAGAGCAAAACCGCTGGCCTCCAAAACCCTTATGACGTCGCGCGCCCGCACGGCGGGCATACGGGCACTTTCATTCTTTGATTCTGACGCGATGTCGTCGTTTTGAGGATTCATTGATTCTGAGCAGTCGCGGACAGATCAACCACCACTCTCTTCTCAACCGTCCCTTCCTCAACAAAATCCTCTTCCCAGGGAATTTCACCACAAGACAGGTGCTCAGCCAAGGCCCCTGCGAGCGCGTCTACGATGTTTTCGAGCGCTTCAGCAACTGTTTCGCCCTGGCTGGCAACACCTGGAAGGTTTTTTGCGTAAACACTAAATGAACCATCTTCTTCCTGAATCAGGCCAACGCGGCACTCGAATCGCGTATTCTCTGGAAATTCACGCCAGTCCAGGTTGGAAAGCGTTGTGCTACTATTCGTCAATGCTGACATCTGAATCATCCTGCGTGGCGGAAACTCGATACGAACCAATCATTTCGTCTGCCGCAAAAACTTCAACAGCGTAATGGCCAGGCCCTCGAAAAGAGAATGATGGAAGAGGCACGGAAACCTCTACTGTGGCCAATCGATCCTGTGAACTCAATGGAAAACTTGTCTCACAAATCACCGAATTGTCAACGAGGTAGACAATCCTGATGGTGAACTGAACTTCCGACTGCAACTCCGTGATGCTCAGAAAGAGCCACGGATTGCCCGCACGACGGACGTCCTTTACAGCAACCATCCGCTGGCCAGTTGCCGATTCGTTCGCCGGCTGAGCTTTTCGCAACTTCACGGAATTAAACGTACCCGCAATGACGTACTGTCTTGTCAGAACGTCCTGGTAGACTTTCTCTGCCAAAATCATGGACTGAATGCGAGGGAGCACGGAAATTCCAGACCTTCTGTCAAGTGTCCACGATTCGAAAGTATTCGGAAAAATGTAACGTTCGTCAACACTGATTCAATCATCGCGCTGCCACCAAACGAGCGAATTGGTGAGATCACGCACCGGGGGTTCCAAAAAACCAATCCACCAATCGTGATTAGGTCGCGTCTCATCAAAGATGGGGCATTTTGCCGCAACTTCGCAGCCGGGATGCAGGTGCCATGCACCTCAAGGCACCTCAAGGCACCTGCAGGACTCTCCTGCACCTTGAGTTGTCTGTGACTGGAACTGCCATTGCGGCTCGTGGGACGGCAGTGAGGAGCGGCCGATCTGGTTTGGGCCAGGGCGTGCATATCCACCCGCGGGTAGCGGCGACTACATGGGTTGTCGTTTGAGTTGTGCGGCGAGGGCGCGAAGAACGCAGAGGCCCAGGGGCCTCTTACGGGCTGATTGACATCGGCCGCGCGGGGCGTTTTGCGGGGAAAAGCTGGGTGGACGTTTCGCGGAGCAACACGCGACTCACGTTGCTTGCTTCGCCCCTGCAAGTCGGAGCGCTCCTTTTTGCGGGATCCGGACGGTAAACAATCAGTTTCCAGCACGCTGGATCCAGCCGGTGGCTTCGGACTGGAGATCGGGTTGCGGGGCAGTGGAGGGGGTGCTGGCAAAGTACCAGCGTTCGATGCGTTCGATGGAGCCGGCAAGATCGCTGGCGGCAGAACCCTGCAGGCTGGTCTTTTGCTGGATATCACGGAGCAGTGTGAGCACAGAGAAGGGCGTAATTTCTGAAGGTATCTGCCAGCGTGGTCCGGTGACTGCGACGAGTGCTGGCTGGCGACGGAGAAAGTACCACGCGGCAATACCGGAGGCAGTAACCACAAGGAAACCAATCACCCACGCCGTGTAGCTGGTTACTGGCTCATCATAGGACTGCTGCAGGGCTACTGTCTGCTGGACAGATTCGAGGTCAGCATCGTTGAATCGCTGGAAGAGCAGTTCTTTTGGTTCGATCTTTGCTGAGGCGAAGCTGAAGGAGCGAGTTTCGCTGGCGGTGCGTTCGCGACGGTCTTTCAGGGAGACGTTCCAGAGGCGTTCAGAGAGTACGGCGGGTGCGCGACTGGCGTCGTCGAATTTGGAGACGGAGAGTTTGTTGTCTTCGACAGCGGCGACTGTGAAGTCGTCGAATTTGAGTTCAACAAGTTGTTCGAGTTCAGGTACGAGTCCTCGACCGACGGCCTTGATTTCCAGCAGCAGTTTTCCTGAGGCGGCTTCGCGTTCGTCCAGTGTTTGTGTGATGGTGAGTTCTTCAACGGGGCGTGGGTCGCCTGCAGGGGGCGAGCAGTCGAGGGAAATATTGGTGGATTCGACAGGGAGCACGACGTAGCCTGTGGTGTCGAGGAAGTCGAGGTCGAGGCGGACGGGCGGGAGGCGATCAATTTCCGGACCGCGGGCTTTGAGCAGCAGGTAGGCATACGGAGTGACTCGCCAGCCCGCTTCGGGATCGGGCTGCGACTGGATGGATTCCGGTTCGAAGGTGACGGAGAGGACTTCGAAGTGTTCATCGAGTGCTGCGCGGGCGGCTTTTTCGAATTTGTCGCGATAGTTTTCGTTGGGGCGGCCGTTGTTATAGTAGTAGCCGCCACCGGCATTCTGGTTTTGCAGATAGCGCGAGAAGCCACCGGACTCGCGTTCGATGGCAGCGGAATGTCTCAGAGACACCAGCACACCGAAGGGCGTTGAATGTCCGACGCGGACGGAGCCATCGACAGTGGCCTGGAGCTGAATTTCGGTGACAAGGTCCTTGTAGTAATCGAATACCTGCTTCGCTTCACGGGCCTGTGGACGTTCTCCGGCGAGTTTGAGTCCTTCGCGGACGTAGCGGAACTTGACCGACGGATTAACAGTGCTCATGCGAGTAAACAGGTCATTGGCGAACATATCCAGATGTCGTTCGCGAACTTCGCCGGGCAGATTCTGCAGGGCTTCGCTGATGAGCGGAATCTGTTCGGGGATTGCCACGCGTTCCTCGGAGATGCGTTCGAGCGAGGCATCTCCGAGAGCCGCATAGAACCAGGTATTGAAGGCGTCGATGCTGAATTTGTCCTGATCGAGCTGTTGGACGGTTTCTGAGTAGGCTGCTGCGGCATCACGAAGAGCGGCGAGGGCTTCGCGTCGGCGTTCGATGAATTCGGAGGATTTGGCGAGGTCGTTCTGATAGTTGTTCAGGTCATGCAGGAGAGCTCCACGAACGGAGAGCAGTTGCCAGCTGCGGGGCTGTTGGGCGAGTGCAGTGGCACAGAGGCCGAGAGCGGATTCGTAGCCGCGGAGCACTTCTGCTTCGATTTCGGCCTTTTTGCGATTTGTACCGGCAGCCTGCTGGACCTGGGGATTGCGCCAGACGGTGCTGAGGGCCGTGCGCATGCCATTGAGCAGCAGGGCGAGCGTTTCGGGGCGGACGAGTTTCAGGTCACCGAAGACGGCTTCGAGGTCCTGCTGCTGGTAGACTTCGGCGGCGCTGTGGACTTTGGTGAAGGCGGTGGCCAGCCATTCTTCGTTGATGCCTTCAAGGTTCAGCGCACGGATGCGTTTGACCCATTCGGCAAGTTCCAGCAGATTGCGTTTCTGCTGGCTGCGAGTGAGTGGGATGGCGTTGAGTCGTTCGTTGTAGCCGAACGAGAACATATAGGGGTTGGTACGGCGACGTTCGTTGTTGGGATCATTATTCTCGGACCACGTGGACAGGAATGTTTCGACGAGTCCGCGAGCTTCCAGCGGGTGAGTTTTTGCGAGCTGTTCGATCCAGGGAAATGCGAGCGTTTCTTCTTTGACTTTGAGGTGCAGTTGAGCGGAGGCGGCGGCAAATGTGGGGACGAAGCCTGATTCGAGGAAGGCCAGCCAGCGATCATTGGGGCGGGCATCGAGCAGTTTGCCGGAGGGAATCGGGCGCGGCATTCCGTTCTGCATCTGCATCTGCCGCATTTGTTCGGCAGGGTCCTGCTGCCAGAAGAAGTTGCCGAACTGATCGCGCTGCATCCGCGGCCCTCGAGAGGTGCTGGGGTCCCATTCAGCGGAGTAGCTGGCTTCGCGGAGCCAGTTAACGAGCAGCAGGTGGAGCACAGGGCGCCAGGCGTCGGTATTGTCGCCGGCGTGTGTCAGCAGGGCTTCGACGGCGGTTTGCTGGAGCAGCAGTGTTTGCAGGCGTTCGTCGGGATCCTGTGCCTGTTCACCCATATTGCGGGCGGCGGCAGCACCGATACCGCTGAGTATTCTGCGGCCGCGTTCGGGTTCGCCGGTGAAACTTTCGGCCAGCCATTTTTCGCCCAGTTCGCGGCGAAGCTGAGGTACAAGCTGTACGGCGCGGCGGAGCGCAGTTTGCTGAATAATTTCCTGCTGGGCGGCGGTGAGCGGACCTGGTTTGGAGTGGTCGGCAGGTGGAGTTGCCGGGGCATCTGGGTTGGGAGCGGGTGCTGGGGCGACAGCCGGAGCTGGTGGCTGCGGAGGTACGGCGAGGATTGCCTGGACTGCGGTCCAGGCCTGTTCGAGCCGCTGGCGGTCCGGCTTTCGCTGATGAAGGCTGACAAGCACCTGTGAGTGCAGGTTGAGGTTTTTGAGGTCGGCGGCCGCGATGGCAGCGTCGAGCGTCGGGAGGAAGCTGAGGCAGTCTTCCAGACGTCCGGCGGCGAGCAGAATCGCCGCGGCGACTTCCTGAGTAAGTTTGCGATTGGGCGTATCGACGCTGAGTCGAGCGCGGAAGGTTTCTGCCAGCGCGGTGGCCGATTCGCCTTCGTCCGCGGAGCTTGCGGCCAGCGATCCGAGCTGGCTGCGGCGGGAGTCTGAGAGAGTACTGGCGGGGCAGAGTTCGATCAACTCGACCAGGTCCGCAGCCCGAACCAGATTTTTTTCTCCGATCATCTGATTCATGCGGTTTTTGGGCGCCGAGGCGGGGCCCTGGAGGAGTGACTGCAGAAGACGATCATAGACCTGCTGGCGGTCAGATTCCTGGAGTGTTTGCAGGGCGCTGTGAACGGCGGCCCAGTCGCCCTGTGTGACGGTGCGTCTGAGCTGGTTGAGAGCGGAGCGGAACAGCAGAAAGTCAGCGCGGGCTTTGGCGGCCGCGGCGGCACGTTCGGCGGCGGCTGGATCGGGGTTGGGCGTTGGGGTGGGTTCGGGAGTTGGGGCAGGAGGAGTGGGTTGGGGCTGATCAGCCGGGGGGGCGGGAGTTTCGGCGGGTTTGGGGCTGGCCCAGAGTTTGAGGATCGACGATGGTCGGCGGTCGAATTCGAGCGACTGCAGGAGTTGCTGTTTCTGTTGAGCGAGCTGATCCGGTGAGTCGGGAACGGGGCCTTCACTGTCGGCTGCAGACATCGTGGACGGGTCGCTGCCGTCCTGCATCATCATCAGTTCGCTGGGATCGATACCCGCTTCGATGGCCTGGCGAAGTTGTGCCGGACTGATGCGGGTTGCCCGCAGCTGGGCAGCTGCGGGTGTGGAAGCGACAGAGATGGTCAGCAGGGAGCAGACCGCGAACACCGTCCAGTGACGCATGGGAGTACTCTGAGAAAGGTAAAATCATCGAGCAAAGTCGCGTTTCGCTCTGCGAAACGAACCCTGAATGAAGGCGAGGCGTGACGGACGTTTCGCGGAGCGAAACGCGACGAATCAGGACCCTTCGCCGTCAGCGGGCTTGCCAGCAGACGAGCCGCGGGCGTCAGATTTCTTCTGGCCCATTTTTTTCGGCGACGGCCGACGGGAACGGCAGTTGCTGCAGCAGTTCTGGCAGGGTTTTGGAATCGGCAGCCCCTGCAGATCACTGAGAGCCATCTGTTCGAGACGGATGGCGGCTTCGAGGTTTTCGAGCTGGCGTGTGACTTCGCCTGAGCTGTTGCCGGCTTCGGCCTGTTCGGCAAGCAGTCGATAGTTTTGACGGGCGGATTCGATTTCCGGCTTCCAGTCAGTTTCCGGGAGGCCTTCAAGTCGCATCAGCCATGTGAGGTAGTACTGGGAAGACGCGAGAGCTTCGCGGACCTGAGCCGTGAATCGGGGATCAGCGGGTTGAGCATCGCTGGCTGTGATTTCACCGAGCAGCTTTTTGAGATCTTCGCCGGCTTCGGGCAGTCCGGCACCATGAATCTGCGCCTGAGCCAGTTCCAGTCGCAGAGTGCGGCGAAGTTCGTCGGCGTCGTCCGGGAGCAGTTCGAGTGCGGTCTGCAATTGTTTTGAGGCCCGCGTCCACTGGGCCTGGCGGGCCAGATTCCGACCGGACTGCAGATGCGCCCCGACCTGATCCATTCGCGCATGAGCTTCTCCGGCACTGAAGTGGTAGAGAAACCCGGCGAGTGGAATAATCAACCAGATAATCAGCAAAGTCTTGCGCATGGTGATGGCCCTTTAAAAGGACTGAAGGAAGCAACGGATCACTGGAATGGCTGTTTGCAGTCACCGATTCATCATATTTCGATTCATCATATTTACTGACAACTTTGAAGCAGGACAACGCGATTCAACCACGAATCGGCGGGAATTTTCACGAATCCGGGGACCTGGGGAACTGAACAATCTCTATAGACAGCTGTGCAACTATTCGTGTGAATTCGCATGAATTCGTGTCAATTCGTGGTTGTGAAACTCTGTTGTCGCTTCAGGACGAGATGACCTGAGTATTCTGTACTGAACTGGTAGCTTTGTCCATACCCTGCCGAACAGGGTTTGGGGAGTTGCGGATGCCGGGGAGCCAGGGGGAGCCGAGGTAGTGGAGCAGGATGGGGGTGAAGGCAAGGAGACTAGTGGTGGCGAGGAGGATGGTGAGTGCCAGTTGGCGGAGTGTCCAGAAGGACCGTTCCTGGCCTTCGGCGGAAAGAGTCAGCTTCCGCAGGAGTTCGCTGGGGAGATGTTTGTCGTTGCCGTTGTGGTAGACCCCCTTCAGTCGGACGGCGATTTGCCGCAGAGTGCTCATGTCCTGCTTCGAGTTGCGGCCATTCAGAAACGTGCCGTTGACGGGATCACCCACGCCGACCACCACCACATCGGCCACGGAGGGTGGCATTTTGGGCATGCCGGTGGCGGGGACAGTGTCGCCGTCGCTGACGAGGACAACCGTGGTGCTTCTGGGACGCCAGCCTCGAGCCGTGTCGGCTGCAGCCTGGATACCGGAGAACAGATCGGTCTCGCCCGGCCGGAACGCAAAATGCATTGGCAAATCGTTCAGAATATTTTCCACGACCGCAATATCTTTGGTATCAAGCACAACCGGGAGCGCTTTGGTGTAGGTGGCGATGACTGTCACGCGGTATTCATTCATGGGGATGCGGCGGAACCACGATTCCATCACCTCACGAGCACGGACCATGCGGCTTTGTTTCCCGTCCACTCCGGCATCCTGCAGGCGCATGCTGGGAGACACATCAAGGACCAGCACAGCGTGCTTGAGTTTTTCGAATGGCACTTGCCTTTCCTGTCCCGGAACACGAACCTGAGGGGGCAGCAGCAGCAGGATCACCATTGCCCAGGTGGCTGCGGCGGCTGAGAGACAGCGAAGGGCCGGAGCGATGCGAGCCCACGTGCGTGGGCGTCCGGTGGGGCCAAACACCAGCGTCTGAATGCGGCGAATGCGACGGGCGTGCAGCCATTCGGCAGCAGCCACGAGCACTGCGGCGATAAGAGCAGCGGCGATTGTGAGCCACCACTGGGATGCTGTGAGTTGCCCGGCGTCTACCACGGCGTGTACCTCAAACCAAACGCTGCACCAGCGGTCAGCAGGGCAAGGCTGAGCCCTGCCGTACAGAAGGGGGCCAGCGCGTCGATATATTCAATTCCAATCTGTTCAATTTCCGCAGGCTTCATGGCATCGATGCGGCGGAAGACGGTTTCCAAAGCGGCAGGGTCACCGGAGATGAATGCTTCTCCACCGGTGATTTGAGCAATGTTGGAAATCTCTGCGGGGATTTCCGTGTCCCCGATATGAATTCCGAAGAGCACAATGCGGGCATCCCGAAGCTCTCTGGCGGTTTCTTCGTCCGCCCCGTTCATCAGATCAAAGCTCTGGCCATCCGATACGAGGATCACCATGCGATCACCCTGTTCCTGTTCTTCCAGAAACCCACGACACGCGCTGAGTGCACGCGCAATCATTGTCCCGCCACCAATAGCGCGCTGAGAGTCCGGACGCATGAATGGCAGTGAGCATTCGAAGGCGGATACGTCGCGGGTGAGCGGGCACCAGCGGACGACATCCTGTGCGAAAAACGTCAGTCCGAAGGCATCACCTTCGCGGAAATGCAGAAACTGATTAATGGCCTTCATGGATGCGTCGTACCGGTCACCCTCGCCGAACGGCGCCAGCATACTCCCGGAACAATCGACACAGAACATGATGTTGGTGAGCTTTCGCTGTGTGATCGGGCTTCCGGTGGTCTGCGGATTGGCAGCGATGATCACGGCGATTGCGAGCAGGGCTGGTGTGAGTGATTCTGCGGCGGCGATGAGTCGACCGATCAGGATCCGGGAAGGCCGGGAACCGAAGTCCACGGGCAGCGCCACTTCGCGACCTCGCAGTTTCCAGAGTCGGGCCAGCAGCAGCGCGGGGATCAGCAGTCCAGCGAGCACCCAGGGGCGTTCGAAGGTGTACAGCAGAGAACGGAGGTCGAGGGCTGCGAGGATCATCACGGAGCCCTTTCTGTGGAGTGTTCAGAACGCTCCACCAGCTTCTGCAGGGGCAGGAGCAGATCGGCGAGTTCGGCGGCGTCACCTCGCTGAGGACGATCGTACAGCCAGCGCTCCAGCTGTCGCAGGAGCGGACCGGATTCGGGGTCGGAAAGCAGGGTCTGCTGCAGGGCCACGGGTTCCAGTTCGGCGAGCTTTCGCTGTTCTCGCCAGAACCCGACAATCAGCGTTTCGAGGCTGGCTTTGTCGGCCGTGGAGAGTTCACCGCGACTGATAACCGCCTCCAGCTGCACTCGAATCTGTTCCAGCCGACTCCGTCCCGAGGACCCTGACGATCCGTTGACTGAGGTCTGAGGGCGGAACCAGATGAACGCAGCAAGACCGGCCAGCCAGAAGAAAACCAGCAACCCCAGCAACACACGATAGCCACCCACCCAACCACTCGATGGTGATCGCAGTTCGTTGGGAGTGAACCGTTCGGGGGCCAGCACTGAGGTGACGTTGACGGGGAGTGCGGGCAGGTCAGCAGTGGAGGTGCCGTCGCGGCGACGCAGCCATTGGGTGAGGTCATATTCACCCGGCTTTTCTCCGCTCCACGTCATGTTATAGCGGAAGCCATCGCCGTGCGGATAGACGCCGTCGATGCGGATGATGATGAGGCCTGCGGCGGAACCTGTACCCGCATCCGGGATGAGTTCAGTGCCGGGGAAAAAAACCTGAGTGATGGGCGCGAACATCCCAACGGGGGCTGTGAGTTGTGCATCGCCATCGATGCGGGCCGGCGCACGTTCAGAAGTTTCCGACTGATCGGCTGACTGGGCGCATGTCACAACCGGAAGCAGGAGTAAGGCCAGCAGAAACGTGACGGCGCGCAGTGCCATCGACGTGTGAGCAAGAGTGTTCATCGGGCACCTCGATTCCAGACGCCGCGGGCTTTGAAGAAGTTGCGAACAAGCGGCAGCCAGTGCTGGTCGGTGCGAATCACGAGGTGATCCACGCCGCCCCGCTTGAGCTCCTGCTGGAGTTCGGCCTGCGACGTGTGAGTGTCGTCGGAATGAGCGACCAGCGTGCGCCCCGTCTCCGCTTCGACAGCCCGCAGATAACCAGCCGCGGGAAGGCCTTCTTCAAGCGGGTCACGAAGTTGCAGCACAATGCACTCATGTCGCTGATTGAGCTGACGGATGGAGCCCACTGCTCGAGGATCGTGAAGATCACTGAGAATAATCAGCAGTGTGCGGTTGAGCAGGGACGGGGAGAGGCGATTGAGACAGTCAGACAGATGCGTCTGTTCGTCGAATCGATAGCGACGCAGCTGCAGCAGCCACTGGAGAATTGTGTCTCGGGAAAGCGATGGGCGAACGTGCAGCGTGGAATCGCCGGTGGTGAGCAGTCCCACAGGGCTGACGCGTTCCAGACAGGCCAGCCCCAGTCCGCCGGCCAGCTGCAGTGCGGTTTCGTATTTGCTGCGGCGAAAGGACGAAATGGTCATGGACGCGGACGTGTCGAGCAGCAGATAGCAGGGGAGTCGTTTGGGGGTTTCGAATTCGCGAATCCACGGTTCGCCTGTACGCGCCAGAATTCTCCAGTCAAGTGCTCGAACGGGGTCGCCGGGCTGATACTGCCGTGACTGGACATATTCAATCCCGCTGCCACGGAATGGGGAACGATCTGTGCCGTAGCTGAAACTGTCGGCCAGCTTTTTAACAGCAATGATGAATTGCCGCGAGTCGGGGAGATGAAAAGGTGCGGTCTGTCCGTACATCAGAAACCTTTAGCTTGTCGGCGGTCAGCGGTCAGCGGTCAGCAGTAGGTGGTTGTTTATTAAGTGGTCGTGTGGTTGTGGATGATTGGGTTGGCTGATTTGGCTTGCGTCTCGTTCGCTGATCCTGCGTTCTGTTCTGAGTTGTCCCCTCTTCACGCTCTACAATCCACTTTCTGCGCACTCCTTTCTAAACGCCTCCTCCCATTCTTGTGTTCAGAATTTCTCTGAGGACGTGTCGGCCGGTGATACCGTCGGCGAGGGCTTCGTAGGTGAGTCGGATGCGGTGGAGGATAACGTCTTCGGCGAGGGCGAGGATATCTTCGGGGGCGACGTAGGCGCGTCCACGGATGAGAGCTCGAGCGCGGGCGGATTTGATGAGTGAGATACCGGCTCGAGGGCTGCAGCCGAGTTCGAGGTGGGGGTGGTTTCGGGTGTCGTTAACGAGTCGGACGATATGTTCGATGAAGGTTTCGCTGACGTGGACGGAGTTGACGGCTTCCATAGCGCGGATGAGTTCTTCGGAGCCGCCGACGGGTTCACGATCGAGCACATCGAATTCGGTTTGCACAACGGCACCGCCATCGCGGCGCTGGATGCCGAGGCCGATGTTGCGACGGAGAACTTCGCGTTCTTCGTCGGGAGTGGGGTAGTTGAGTCGGTGGCAGAGCATGAAGCGGTCGAGCTGGGCTTCGGGGAGTTCGAAGGTGCCGGCCTGTTCGACGGGGTTTTGAGTGGCGATGACCAGAAACGGTGCGGGCAGCGAGAAGGTTTCATCGCCGATGGTCACGCGACGTTCCTGCATCGCTTCAAGAAGTGCACCCTGGACTTTGGGTGCGGCGCGGTTGATTTCGTCCGCCAGCAGGAGGTTGGTAAAGACCGGGCCTTTGCGAGTTTTGAACTGGCTGGTGCGCTGATCGAGTATTTCGGAGCCGAGGATGTCGGAGGGGAGCAGGTCGATGGTGAACTGAATGCGGGCAAAGTGCAGATCGATGGAGCGCGAGAGGACGGAAACGAGGAGCGTTTTGGCAAGTCCGGGGACACCCTGCAGGAGCAGGTGACCGCCGGTGAGCAGGGCGATGAGGCAGCGTTCAACGACGATGTCCTGTCCAACCACCACTTTTCCGACACGTCCACGGATGGCGTCGAGATAGGCGATGACTTTGGCGATGTCCGGGGCTGGTGCGGCTGTCGGCGAGACGCTCATGAATGATGGCCTGTGGTGAATGCGATGTCTGATCGAGTGATTGGTGGCTGGTGGCAGCACGCAGAGTGCGGCAGGCGGGAGTTTATGCCTGACAATTCAGCGATGCGATCGTGAAAACCGGGAGAAGCTGCCGATTCGGGGACTTGTGAGCGTTGAATATAACGAGGCGACTGAGCTGCTGCTTGGGGAATCCATGCAAATCCGGGTGGAATTCTTGTCCCGGTCGCTCTGGCACAATGCGACCGACAGGCTGGTAATGGTTCACCGTCAGGAGTCGCAGTTCAGCAGCCCTGTGGGTGAAACGGCCTTTTTTGATTCTCACCCTTGCAAAATACCTGTCTCGCGCAGCCCTCAAAATGAACAGCAGCAGCTCAAACACATCAATCTCCCCACCTCAAACCGGCAAAACGGCGGAAACGGAGGTGCGTTTTGAATATTCGCCGTCGCTGGTAGAGATTCTTCAGCATCAGCGGCTTTCGATTCTGATATCCACCTACCAATCCGGGCAGGTGCTGGTACTGGGAACCCATGCGGATCAGCTGCGAGTTTCATTTCTGAACTTTGAGCGTCCGATGGGAATTGCAGCCAGCGGCCAGTCCATCGCGATCGGCGCGGGGTCGGCGGTACACTTTCTGACAGCGCGTCACGCGGTCGCCGCGACAGTTCCTCCGGCGGGCAGCTTTGACAGCTGTTTTGTGCCGCATACGGCGCGTCACACTGGCCGGATTATGGGACATGATCTTGGCTGGGGCCGCGAGGGAATCTGGGTTGTCAATACGCTGTTCTCCTGCCTCTGCACGCTGGATGACCGCCACAGTTTCGTGCCGAGGTGGACACCGAACTTCATTTCTCGTCTGGCAGAAGAGGACCGTTGTCATCTGAACGGTCTGGCGATGGCCGATGGCGTCCCAGTCTGCGTGACGGCGCTCGCGGAAACAGACACTGCCGCGGGATGGCGAGCCGACAAGACGCGCACGGGCTGCCTGATCGACATCAGCTCGGGAGAAGTCTTTTCGCGAGGGTTGTGCATGCCACATTCACCGCGAGTTGACAAGCGGGGGCGACTGTTTGTTTTGAATTCGGGCGAAGGGGCAATCTGTACGGTCGATCGGCAGTCCGGAATTCTGGAAACAATCGAAAAAGTCCCGGGCTACACACGTGGACTGGCACTGAATGGCCAGTTTGCCTTTGTCGGAATGTCACTGATCCGGGAGTCAAATGTGTTTGGTGGTCTGCCGCTCAGTGGTGCGGGGAACCTGCGATGCGGCCTCGCTGTGATTGATCTGCTCAGCGGTCGCATGGTGGCGAGATTTGAATTTCTGAATGCAGTTGAAGAGATCTTCGCGGTGGAGTGTTTGCCGAATTGTCTGAACCCGGCAATCGGCGGTGCGCGGCATGGTGAAGATCAGCGGGAAATCTGGGTTGTGCCCCAATCCGCAGCGGTGCTGCCGCTGCGACTGAAATGACAGTTACCCTTTACAAATACAGGAAACGGAGTCTGAAATGTTCGGCTTCCTTCAGGTCTTGAAAGGCGTCGCAGGTCGTCAGCTGAAGTCATCCGGCGTTCGGCAAACTCGCAGACTGCAACGACAGTCCGTGGAACAGCTGGAACCCCGCCAGCTGTTGACTGCCACACTGCTGGCCGAAATCAACCAAAGTGCTGTTGTTTTCGGACCGCAAATACTTTCTGACTCCGCATTTTCCGGCAAGAGTGCGGTGGCATTCAGCGACAGTTTTTTTTACGCGGAGGGGTCAAGCGTCTGGAAATTGACAGCGACGGGCACGGAAAAGCTGGTGGACGTGGCGCCGGGCAAGGAGTTCGTCGTCATACGCTGGATGGAAGTCAGTGGCGACCGATTGTACTTCTCGGGCGAAGGTCAGCTCTGGGTATCCGACGGCACTCCCGCGGGCACTCAGGCCTTCTTCCAGAACACCAATCTCTGCCGTAATCCGCAGAATATGGTGGACGCCAGCGGCACGCTGTTCTTCTTCGCCTCGTCTCCGGGTTATGGGTATGAATTGTGGACGAGTGATGGCAGTGAGGCAGGTACGCGGATGGTCGTTGACCTGGTACCGGGTCCCAACTATGTATCCACGGGTGAGATCACAGCCGTTGGCAACCAGATATTTTTTTCCGCCTTTTCGCCGGAGTCGGGTGTTGGGGCCGAACTCTGGCGTTCCGATGGCACCGCCGCAGGTACTCATCTGGTGGCCGATATTGTCCCGGGAAACAACGGCAGCTTCCCACGGAACCTGATTGCAGCTGGAAATCGCCTGTATTTCACCATCGCTGGTTTTGGCGCCGGCCCGGAACTCTGGACCACAGATGGCACAGCCACCGGGACGGTCCCGGTGCTCGGTCCATCCGGTGAACGCATCGACGGCAATGTGTCACGCTGCGCGATCGGCGATTTCCTGATGTTTGATGGTTATGACAGTGCAGGCCGAGAACTGTGGCGTGCCGACGGCGCGAGTGCACACCCAGTGAAGGACCTCTGGCCCGGAGTTAACAGTTCGGGACCATTCGCGTTCACCGCGTCCGGGGACCGAGCGTACTTTTTCGCCGACGATGGAATCCATGGCGTGGAGCTGTGGAGTTCTGATGGAACAACGTCCGGAACAAATCTCGTTGCAGACATCAATCCAATTCCTGATTGGTTGCCGCCAAATCCTGTCAGCGCCAGTGGACTGCTCTACTTCACTGCCGCCAGCAGTGAATCTGGAAATGAACTCTGGCGGACCGATGGCACAGCAGATGGCACAATTCTGCTGAGTGATGTGAATCCCGGCTCAGGCTCGGGGATCACTGAGTCGTCCATGCTGAAGGCGGATGGAACACTGTTGTTCTTCACGGCAGACGACGGCGTCAATTCCACGCAGATCTGGCTCAGCGACGGAACGCCTGCAGGGACCCGGATGGCCTCCACACCGCTCAAGCTGGAACTTGGCGGAAACCCAGCCTACCTGACGGATGTCAACGGTACTCTGTTCTTTGCCGCGAGGTCGGCCGGCATGGACTCGGCCGGGGAACTCTGGAAATCGGATGGAACGCCAGAGGGAACCGTGCAGGTCAAGGATCTCACCCCGAACGGCGAGCCCGGATTTTTGCTGAATTTCAAAACCCTGAACGGCACCCTTTGCTTTCTCGCAGCAAACTCAAGCTACCTCTACGAACTCTGGAAAAGTGACGGCACAGAAACCGGAACTCAGATGCTGAAAAACATCAATCCGGGTGGTTCCATTGGACGAGCGACCTTCACGGAGTTTGACAATCACCTGTACTTCGATGCCGATGATGGCGTGAATGGTTCAGAGTTGTGGCGAACGGACGGTACCGAAGCCGGGACCGAACTTGTCGCCGATATCAATCCCGGGTTTCAAGGCAGTCGACCGATGACCGGCATCGCCGCGCTCGGATCGCTGTTCTTCACAGCTGACGACGGCGTCCGTGGCACAGAGCTCTGGAAAACTGACGGCACCGCTCAGGGAACAGTACTCGTCAGCGACATCAACCCCCGCGGCGACAGTCTTCTGCAGAATTTTATCGTATTCAATGGTCTTTTGTATTTCACGGCCAGCACACCGGATTACGGTACGGAACTCTGGGTGACAGATGGCACCGCAGCCGGAACAACTCTCGTCCTCGATCTGCTTCCCGGCCCCGGTTCTTCATCGATTCGTAACCTCGTGATCATTAATGGACGACTGCTGTTCAGTGCGAATGACGGGATCAGTGGCGAAGAACTCTTCATCAGCGACGGCACAGCCGCCGGAACGTCGCTGTTACTCGACATCAATCTCGGCGCCTTCGGGGCCGAGATCGATTACCCGACACTGGATTTCACGGGCAGACTCGTCTACTTCTCAGCCCGCAGTACTGACTATGGCAAGGAACTCTGGCGAACTGATGGGACGGTCACCGGTACCTATATGATTAAAGATATTTACCCTGGCAATATGTCTTCCGACGCAAGGGTCGTTTCCAATGCCAACGGTTTGCTGTACTTCATCGCATCAGACGGCATTCACGGAGAAGAGTTATGGCAGACGGACGGGACCGTTGACGGTACTGAACTGCTGGCTGACATCGTGCCCGGAATCGCTCCTTGCGGCTTCTACGGAATTCAGGCCGTTGGTGATACGCTGTTCATCGCCGCAGGGCCGGGAGCGAACACGGAACTCTACTCAGCTCCTCTCAACCGGCGCCCCACCAATCTGTCACTCAGTAACCGGATCGTTGCCGAGAACCAGGTGCCTTTTACGGAGATTGGCGAGTTCTCAGCCGTGGATCCGGACAGCAATGATACTGTTGAGTGGTCATTGGTGAGCGGCGATGGTGATGGTGATAATCAGTTCTTCTCCATCGTCGGTCAGACCCTGCAAACGAATACAACATTCGATTTTGAATCTATTTCCAGTTTCTCCATCCGTGTTCGCGCCACCGACAATCACGGACTTTCAGCGGAAGCTGTCTTCGAGATCCTGACCAGCGATCTGAATGATCTGCCCACTATCAACGGCATCCCCGACCGAACTGTCCGCGATAACTCCGGACTGTCTTCCATTAATCTCACCGGAATTACAGCCGGTGGCGAAGTGCAGCCAGTCATGGTCACGGCCGTCAGCAGTCTGCCGAGCCTGATACCGAATCCTCAGGTGTCCTATGTTTCAGACAACACTATCGGTATGCTGCGATTTCAGCCTGCAGTCGGTGCAGGTGGTCAGGCGACCATCACCGTCTCCGTGGAAGACGGCGGAGAAGATAAAGATCTATCGACGCGAAGTGACAACAGCGTGTATCGGCGATCCTTCGTCGTCACCGTACAGAACACTCGACCCGTCATTACAGGGCTCACCGGCACTGTCCTTGACCAGCGTCCGAAGATCTCGTGGCAGGCTGTGCCGGACGCTGCCGGGTATCAGGTGTGGATTGGAAACCGCAGTACCGGACAACTGCCGCTGATCAGCACGACAGTCTCGACACTCGATTATCAACCCACCGTTAATCTCGGGATCGGCCGTATCGAAGTGTACGTGCGCGCAGTCTTCCCGGGTCAGTCGTTCGGGTCATGGTCGCTCATCAGTCGCTTCACCGTCCATACACGCCCCATCATTCAGCCACTTGCTCAGCGGCAGACATCGCCCCGACCGGAATTCCGACTCGACGCAGTTCCCGGAGCTGTGAAGTACGAATTCTGGCTCGATAATCGTTCCACTGGGCAATCTCCATTCCTGAAGGCCACCGTCACTTCGCCAGTGTTGATCCCTGCAAACGACCTGCCACTGTCCAGCTATCGACTCTGGGCCCGTGGCATTGCGGCTGACGGCACACCCGGTTACTGGAGCATCGCGGCAAACTTCATCGTCGCTGCCCCGCCTCAGCCCATCGCTCCGCTGTCATCCACGTTCAACCGTCTGCAGACATTCACGTGGTCGCCTGTAACCGGCGCGTCTGCTTATGGGTTCTATCTGAAAGACACCAACACCGGCGGCATGGTTGCCTCTGTGAAGGGGCTGTCCGCAAATTCGTGGACCCCAACAAGCCCGCTGCCGGAAGGAAACTATGCGTGGTGGGCCGTTGCAGAGACACCATTTTCCGACGTTGGCAACATCTGGTCCAGCCGCGTTGACTTTCATATTGGCGGACGACCCGTCATCAAGGGCTCCGGAGGATACGTGGCGGTCGTAAGACCTGTACTGAGCTGGAACAGCGTGATTGACGCGGTCAGCTATGAGGTGTGGATGAATCGTGTGACCCCCGGTGCCGCACCGTCAGTCCTGTTCCACGTGACCGGCGTGACCGGCACCACCCTGCAGGTCCCGCAGTCACTCATCGTCGGCGCGAGTTATCGTTACTGGATTCGCGCGGTCAGCACGACCGGCCGATTTTCTCCATGGTCGCTGCCAGCTGACATTTCCGTGCAACTGACAGACAGTGTGCAGCGACAGTGGCCGCGGCCGCTGACAGCGCTCCCCATGGAAACAGCGACGTCAGACCAGCTCACTGCCCTGCTGACCACGCCCGCCGCTGCTGCCGAACACCCGTGGACAGAGAGTCAGAGGGCACCTGCGGCATCCAGCGACCAGAACCGCAATCCCACCGCCACCCCGATCGTCGCTTTGGTGAAACGCTTCACCCTGCCGGAAAACGATCGTTCGTCAGCAACAGCGGCACCCATCACCGGTGCCGCTGCGGATGCCGTGATCGGTGATCTGGTGCAGTGGCTGGTAACGGGTGATGCGAAGGAGCTTTGCTGATTTTTGACTCGATATACCCCCTCGACACCGTCGTATGCTATATTCCCTCCCTGCGTAATTTACCTCCGGATATTTCCTTCGCAACAGAGGTCTGCAGGAATGGGAGTGACGATCTACTACCGCGGAACCGTCAATGACATCAGCGAGATTCCGGTCCTGGAAGATCGCCTGCTGGATTTTGCATTTTCCATGGGCGGAACAGGCAGGATTTGTCGGTTCGTGTCCGATACGGATCCCACCCGTGTCGTGCGGGGACTGATTCTGGAGCTGGCTCCCGGACAGGAGTCGCTCAGTCTGCTGATTTCACCGGAAGGCCACCTGACGCCGCTGTTTCAGATCGAAGAGGCGGAACAGGCACCGTTCAATGAACCGCCATCCTGTTTCGTGAAGACCCAGTTTGGTTCTCCGCATGGACACATTGCCATCGTGCATCTGCTGCATGCGATCCGACAGCGTTTTGTAAGCAATCTGGCAGTCGTCGACGAGGGCGAGTACTACGAGACTCGGGACACGCAACAGCTGATAAAAAAAATGGCAATTGTAAACAACGCCATCGCCAGCTTCGCAAAAAAACTCAACCGCTACCCGCTCAGCCCCGAAGCGATGGAGGATCCGGAGATTTTAGCAACCCGCATTGAGCGCGTGGCACAATTGGCACATCGCTCCATAGTGCTGGCCGACACTCCTCCGGACGACACTTCAGTCAGCGAATCGTCGCTCGACGACGAAGTTGACAAAATGCAAAAAATGTCGTTGAGAAATGAACAGCGGATGGAGCGCATGATTCGGCGGATTGAAGATGCCACGAACTCCGGGCTGTCCTATGACGAGGCATTCAGGCTGGCAATGCAGGATGAGGGTCTGCAGATTCCGCAGAGCGATGCCGTGGAGGCATGGCGCGACAGCCTGCCATCGGGTCCGTTCGAAGAATCGACTGATTCCAGCGTGGACGCCTTTGACCATGATGCAGAGAAAGCTTCAGAGCTGCACCCGGCTGTCGAGTTGGCACAGGAGTTTCTCTTCGAAGTGATCCGACTGCGAACGGCTCGACAGCCTTCCAACTGGTTTCGAACGCTGGAAGAGTCTGCCTGTCAGATCATCGGAGGGCTTGTCCAGGCCACCAGCGGGACGAGGTGTGACGACAGCCTGACCGATCGCGCTCTTGCGATTTCACAGCTGAAACGCGCGTTTCGGGGAGAAGCATTCGCTCGCGGAGCCATTTCGGGACTCAGATCCGACGGTATGTTCGACGACAGGCAGGCCACACAGCTCTTCCACCAGCTCGATAACATACTGGACGTGATTCAGCAGCTGTCAGCAGCGGCATGGAAGGCTGCCGACGATGACGATGCGTCACGGAATTCCAGCGACAACTGAAGCAATTCCATGGAAAGATCGACCTTCCGGGCCATGAACATACATCCTCCGGCGTGTGGCCGATGGCCTTGACTTTCTGGTATAAGGCGGTGCCGGGAGGGCGAAGCTCCTGCTGAGCCACATCCCTGCCGCGAGCACTGCGGCGATCCCCGCTGCTTCGCAAAATCGCTGGCAATCGCTTACAGCGCGGACCAGCGTTCGGTGGCTCGGCAGGAGCCTCACCATCCCGGGTCTTCATCCGTCTGTTCACAGGATTCCAGAGAACTTCAGCGTCATTGGGCTTCCGCCCAACCGCTAGCTCAGCCGCATGGCGGCAGCCTGCGGGCAAACGGCCCGGCCAACGCCGCGACAACGTCCTCGCCAGCGCGCGCACCTTCGGTACGAAACCCTGCCGGGGGCTTCCGCCCAACCGCTAGCTCAGCCGCATGGCGGCAGCCTGCGGGCAAACGGCC
>Ga0172372_10002637_pt1 | contig 27050 bp, 23 predicted proteins | sample LakKiv5m_2_FD_114544 | JGI IMG/M metagenome (GOLD analysis project Ga0172372, IMG submission 114544) | Freshwater microbial communities from Kabuno Bay, South-Kivu, Congo - kab_092012_9.5m | ecosystem: Environmental > Aquatic > Freshwater > Lake | place: Democratic Republic of the Congo...
GCGAAAGCGGAAGCTCCTCGAGAAGCAGAAGGAGGGGAAGAAGCGGATGAAGCAGGTCGGCTCCGTCGAGATCCCCCAGGAGGCGTTCCTGTCCATCCTCAAGGTCAAGGAATAATCCGGTCGCGACGAAACGTTGCGAAGTCGCCGTAGGAGGGTGGGCGAAGTGAGGTAAAGCGCAGCCGTGCAGGTTCACCGCACGGCGAGCCACGAACGGAGCCCAGCCCTCCGAGGCGACGCAGCCGAAGGTGAGTCTCGTCGGTGCATTGGGGATACGTTGCCGTATATATCGAACGGTCTGAGGAGAGGGGAAACCGATGTCGGAACTCGGGATGCAGCCAGGGGGGTCTGGGAAGGGGAAGGTCCGGGAGTACGCCGAGGCGTTCGCCGTCGCGCTGGTCATCGCTCTGGTCGTCCGCACCCTCCTCCTGCAGGCGTTCAAGATCCCGTCGGGCTCGATGGAGAACACCCTCCTGGTCGGGGACCACATCTTCGTCAACAAGTTCGTCTACGGGTACCACGTGCCGTACACGAAGGGTCGGATCCTCGCATTCAAGACGCCGAAACGGGGCGATATCGTCGTCTTCGTCTTCCCCGAGGACCCGAGCAAGGATTTCATCAAGCGCGTCGTCGGCACCCCCGGAGACCTCGTGGAAGTCAGGCGGAAGACGGTATACATAAACGGCGCGCCTGTCGCGGAGGATTACACGAGGTACGCGGACGGCAAAAGCTCCGATGGAAACGACGTCGAAGGATTGATCCGCGGCAGGGACAACATGCCGCCCGTGCGGGTGCCTGCCGGAAAGCTCTTCATGATGGGCGACAACCGCGACCGGTCGTACGATTCCCGATTCTGGGGGTTCGTCGACATGGACGCGGTGATCGGCAAGGCGCTGTTCATCTACTTCTCCATCGACTGGAACCGCGGCATCGGCTGGACCGACGTTGCCCGCTTCCCCGAGCTGGTCCGATGGGATCGGATCGGGCGCGTATTGCGCTGACCCGACCGCCCAACGGCTACGTCGCCGTGATTACGATTGGCCGTTGACTCGGGGAGGGGGATGGGGGTAATATCCATTTCGGCCTTTTAAGCTAATCCCGTGAGGTTAGCAAAGGATGAAGAGTCATCGACGATCGCCACAGTGCCTCTCCGCGCCGACGGAGAGGCATTTTTTTTCGCCCGACGCCGGCATACCGGCCGGGACAAGGGGGCCGTCCAGATGAAGAAAACGGGAACGAAGACCCTCCTCGACGGCAAGGGTGTTGAACGCGTCCTGTCCCGCCTGACCCACGAGATCATCGAGAAGAACAAGGGGGCGGGACAGATCGTCCTCGTCGGCATCGCCTCCGGGGGGATTCCCCTTTCCGAGGTGATACGCCGGAAGATCCAGGTGATCGAAGGGGTGGACGTTCCAACGGGGTTCATCGACATCACCCTGTATCGGGACGACCTGAACAGGAGCGGATACCAGGCGCGCATGAAGCGGACGGAGATCCCGTTCTCCATCGACGACAAGAGGGTGATCCTGGTCGACGACGTCCTCTACACGGGAAGGACGATCAGGGCGGCCATGGACGCGCTGGTCGACTTCGGACGCCCTCGGAACATCCAGCTGGCCGTGCTGATCGACCGGGGCCACCGGGAACTTCCCATCCGCGCCGATTTCGTGGGGAGGAACGTCCCGACGTCCAGGACCGAGACCGTCATGGTGCGGGTCGAGGGCCCTCCGGAGGAGTGGACGGTTCTCTTGAAGGAAGATCCGCCAGGGAAGGGAGAATAGATGGAATGGCATCGCCGACATGTCCTCGGGCTGTCCGACTTCCGGCCGGAAGAGATGGAGTTCGTGATCGACACCGCGCGGTCGATGGAGGAGGTGCTGACGCGCGACATCAAGAAGGTCCCCGCCCTGCGCGGAAAGACGGTTGTTAATCTCTTCTTCGAGGCCAGCACTCGGACGCGCACCTCGTTCGAGATGGCCGGGAAGCGCCTCTCCGCCGACGTGGTGAACTTCAGCTCGGGCACCTCGAGCGTCGCGAAAGGGGAGACGCTCCTCGACACGGCGCGGAACATAGAGGCGATGAAGCCCAACATCCTCGTGGTCCGTCACTCGGCGTCGGGCGCGGCCCTGTTCCTGTCGCGGCACGTCTCCTGCTCGATCATCAACGCCGGTGACGGCGCGAACGAACATCCTTCGCAGGGTCTGCTCGATCTCTACACCATCCTGAAGGCGAAGGGGAAGATCGCCGGCCTGAAGATCGCCATCGTGGGGGATATCCTGCACAGCCGGGTCGTCCGGTCGGATCTGCACTCCCTCGGCAGGATGGGCGCGAAGCTGTGGCTGTGCGGACCCGCGCCCCTCGTTCCCCGCGAGATGGAGCGGACCGGGGCGGTCGTTACGGGCGACATCCGTGAAGCTGTCCGTGGGGCCGACGTCATCATCATGCTGAGGATCCAGCTTGAAAGGCAAAAAACAGCCTATTTCCCGTCATTAAGGGAGTATTCACGAATGTATGGCTTGAACCGGGAAGTGTTCTCTCTTGCGAAGGATGACGCGGTCATCATGCATCCGGGACCGATCAACCGCGGCGTGGAGCTTTCCGACGAGCTTGCCGACTGCGAACGTTCGCTGGTTCTGCGTCAGGTCGAGTCCGGGGTAGCCGTCAGGATGGCGCTTCTCTACCTTCTCGCTGGAGGTTCCCATGTTGCTCATTAAGGGGGGCAGGGTGATCGACCCGGCGTCCCGCAGGGACGAAATCGGTCACCTTGTGCTCGAGGACGGAAAGGTCCGCGAGTTCCTGGCGGGCGAAGCGCCCGCGCGGTTCGACGGGCAGGTGATCTCCGCCGAGGGGATGTGGGTCGTGCCCGGCCTGATCGACATGCACGTGCACCTTCGCGACCCGGGATACGAATGGAAGGAGGACATCGTCTCCGGAACGCGCGCGGCGGCGGCGGGCGGATTCACATCGGTCGCGTGCATGGCCAACACGAATCCGGTCGACGATTCGCCGGAGGTCGTCAGGTACATCATGGGGAAAGCGCGGCGGGAGGGGTTCGCCAACGTCTTCCCCGTGGCGGCGGTGACCCGAGGGCTCGAGGGGAAGGAGATGGCGGATTTCTCCGAACTGGCCGACGCCGGGGCGGTGGCGTTTTCCGACGACGGGAAGCCGGTGGAGAACCCACTCCTGTTCCGGCGCGCGATGGAGTACGTCCGCCCGTTCGGATACCGCATACTCTCGCACGCCGAGGATCACGTCCTGGCCGGCGGAGGGGCCGCGCACGAGGGGTGGACCGCCCGCAGGCTCGGGATTCCGGGGATCCCGTCCGCCGCGGAGGAGGTGGCGATCGCCCGGGACATCCTGATCGCCCGGCAGGTCGGGGGGAAGCTGCACATCCAGCACATAAGCACCAAGATGGGGGTGGATCGCCTCCCGATGGCCCGCGGGGCCGGGGTCGACGTCACGGGCGAGACGGCTCCACACTCCGTCCCCCAGACCGCCGCGGCCCTCGAAGGGTACGAGATGAACGCCAAGATGAACCCGCCGCTGCGAGGCGAGGACGATCGGATGGCGATCCTCGAAGGGATCCAGGACGGCACGATCGACGCGATCGCCTGCGACCACGCCCCGCACGAATCGTACGTCAAGAAGTGCGAGTTCGCCACGGCCGCCAACGGCATCGTAGGCCTGCAGACGTCCCTTCCGCTCTCCCTTTCCCTTCTGGCCGGAGGAAAGGTCGACCCGGCCCGCCTCGTCGATCTGCTGTCCGCCGGGCCCGCGCGGATTCTCGGCCTTCGCGGAAAGGGGACCCTTGCCGACGGCGCCGACGCGGACGTCACGATCGTCGATCCCGAGGTTGAATGGGAATTCGGGCCCGGAGAAGTCCTGTCCAAGTCGAAGAACAGCCCCTTCCTCGGGTGGAAGATGCGCGGCCGCGCGGCTGCGACGATCTGCGGCGGGCGGGTACGACATTCGACGCTCGATGGAGTTTCGCCGGATGCCTGACCGGAAGGCATTTCTGGTCCTCGCGGACGGCACGGCTTTCGAGGGGACCGCCTTCGGCTACGAAGGCGAGTGCTCCGGCGAGGTCGTCTTCAACACCGGCATGACCGGGTACCAGGAAGTCCTGACGGATCCGTCCTACAAGGGACAGATCGTCACGATGACGTATCCGGAGATCGGCAACACCGGGATCAACCCGGAGGACGTCGAATCGAACCGCCCCTGGGTCGAGGGGTTCGTCGTCCGCGAGGAGTGGGGGCCGCCGTCGAACTGGCGGCACGTGGAGTCGCTCGACGCCTACCTGCGGCGGTACCACGTCTGCGGTATCGCGGGGATCGACACCCGCGCCCTCACGCGGCGCCTTCGGGATGGAGGGTCCCAGATGGCGATCCTCTCGGCGACGGACTTCGACGCGGACCGCCTCGCGCGAAAAGCACGGGAGCTGCCGTCACTCGTGGGGCGCGACCTGGTGAAGGAGGTCACCTCCGATCACCCGGTCCATTGGGACACCGGGGATTGGGACCTCGAGAAGGGATACCTGCCGGCCGCCGCGTTCCGGGGAAAGTTCGGGCGCGTCCCGCGGATCGTCGCGATCGACTTCGGGATCAAGCGGAACATCCTGCGGATGATGGTCTCCCACGGTTTCGACGTGACCGTCGTGCCGGCGGGCACGACCGCGGCGGACATCATGGCCCGCTCCCCGGACGGCGTCTTCCTGTCGAACGGGCCCGGGGATCCGGAAGGGGTGCCGTACGCCGTCGCCACGGTCCGCGCGCTTCTCGGCAAGGTCCCCATGTTCGGTATCTGCCTGGGGCACCAGATAATGGGGCTCGCCCTGGGGGGGAAGACGTTCAAGCTGAAGTTCGGCCACCACGGCTGCAACCAGCCGGTGAAGGACCTCGCGACCGGCAAGGTCGAGATCACCAGCCAGAACCACAACTTTTCGGTCGATCCGGATTCGGTCGGCGGCGCCGCCCGGATCACCCACGTGAACCTGAACGACGGGACCGTCGAGGGGTTGTCCGTCCCCTCGTTGCGCTGCTTTTCCGTGCAATATCACCCGGAGGCGTCCCCCGGCCCGCACGACTCGCGGTACCTCTTCACCCGCTTCCACCGCTACCTCTGCGGGGAGGAGGAGCTGTGATTGCGGCAGGGTTCCGACAACACGCTGCGGAGGGCGTAGCGGGAGGTTCCACGCAGCGGCGTATGGAGCGAGGCAAGGATTGCGTCGAGCGGAATCGCAGTGAGCGGGCGAAGATCGCGAACGTAGCGGAGTGGAAGCCTCCCGCGAGCCCGGAAGCAGCCAATCGGTCGCTCTCCGCCTGCCGGCTGTGCCCTCGGGAGTGCGGAGCGAACCGGCTCGAAGGGGGGCGGGGGTTCTGCGGCGCGGGCAGGCTCGCGCGCGTCGCGGCCGTCTCCGTGCACCACGGCGAGGAGCCGCCGATCTCCGGGACGCGCGGATCGGGGACGATCTTCTTCAGCCACTGCAACATGAAGTGCCTCTTCTGCCAGAACTACCCGATCAGCCAGTACGGGAACGGGAGGGACATGGACGCCGAAACGCTGGCCGGGGAGATGCTCGGGCTGCGGGACCGGGGGGTCCACAACGTCAACTTCGTCACGCCCACCCCGCATGCGACGCAGATGCTGGAGGCGATCGTCCTGGCGCGGGCGAACGGGTTCGACATACCGGTGGTCTACAACACGAACGGGTACGATGCGCCCGATACGCTTGCGCTCCTCGATGGGATCGTCGATATCTACCTGCCGGACGCCAAGTATGTTTCCGCGGAGCTCGCAGACAAGGCTTCCGACACGCCGGACTACGCGCGGCACAACGAGGCCGCCATCGGCGAAATGGTGCGCCAGGTCGGGTTCCTCTCCACGAGGAACGACGGGATCGCCGCGCGGGGGGTTCTCGTCCGCCACCTGGTCCTTCCTGGAAGGGTGGAGGAGACCGAGGCGGTGCTGGAACGCCTGTCGGAAAGGCACGGTCCGGATCTTCCCCTGTCCCTTATGGGGCAATACTTCCCGGCGTGGCGGGCGGCCGACGCCGACGGGTTCGGCAGGAAGGTGACGCGAAAAGAGTACGACCGGGCGATCGGGGCCGCCGAGCGGCTCGGGTTCCGGAACGTTTTCATACAGGAGAGATAGTGCCAAAGCGCAGCGACCTGAAAAAGATCATGCTCATCGGCTCCGGTCCGATCATCATCGGGCAGGCGTGCGAGTTCGACTACTCCGGGACCCAGGCGTGCAAGGCCCTCCGCGAGGAGGGTTACGAGGTCGTCCTCGTCAACAGCAACCCGGCCACGATCATGACCGACACGGACTTCGCCGACCGTACATACATCGAGCCGATCACCCCGGAGATCGTGGCGAAGATCATCGAGAGGGAACGACCCGACGCGCTGCTCCCCACCATAGGCGGGCAGACGGGGCTGAACATAGCCATTTCACTGCACGAGATGGGGGTGTTGCACAGGTTCGGCGTCGAGCTGATCGGGGCCAACTTCGAGGCGATCCAGAAGGCGGAGGACCGGAACCTCTTCAGGAAGGCGATGGAGAAGCTGGGGCTGACGGTTCCCCGGTCCGGGTACATCCGCTCCATGGAGGAGGCCCTGCAGGTCATACCCGACATCGGCTACCCGGCGATCATCCGCCCATCGTTCACGCTCGGTGGGACCGGCGCCGGGGTCGCCTGGAACCGGGAAGAGTACGAGGAGGCGGTCCGCTGGGCGCTCGACGCCTCTCCGAAACGCACCGCCCTCATCGAGCAGTCGGTCATCGGATGGAAGGAGTTCGAGCTCGAGGTGATGCGCGACCTCGCCGACAACGTGGTGATCGTCTGTTCGATCGAAAACCTCGATCCGATGGGGGTGCACACCGGCGACTCCATAACAGTGGCTCCGGCGCAGACGCTGACCGACAAGGAGTACCAGATCATGCGCGACGCGTCGTTGCGCATCATCCGCGAGATCGGGGTCGACACCGGCGGGAGCAACATCCAGTTCGCCGTCAACCCGGAGAACGGCGAGATGGTGATCATCGAGATGAACCCGCGCGTTTCCCGCTCCTCGGCGCTGGCGTCCAAGGCCACCGGGTTCCCCATCGCGAAGATCGCGGCCAAGCTCGCCGTCGGGTACACCCTCGACGAGATCCGGAACGACATCACGAGGGAGACCCCCGCATCCTTCGAACCGACGATCGACTACGTCGTGACGAAGATACCCCGGTTCACGTTCGAGAAGTTCCCCCAGACCGAGGACGTGCTGGGCACGCAGATGAAATCGGTGGGGGAGGTGATGGCGATCGGCCGCACATTCAAGGAGTCTCTGCAGAAGGCCATCCGTTCGCTGGAGAACGGCGTCTACGGCTTCGAGGAGATGTTCGATCCCGCTGCGCCACCGGCCCCGGCGGCACGGCGCAAGACGATCGCCGATAGATTGCGCAAGCCGAACTCCCTCCGCCTTTACTATCTCGGGGAGGCTTTTCGCGACGGCTGGACCGTCCCGGAGATCCAGGATTGCACGGGGATCGACCCGTGGTTCCTCGAGAACATCCGGCAGATCATCGACATGGAGGACGGTATCCGCGCGGCGGCGCCGGCGTTCCGGGACGATGCGGGAAAGGATCCGGCCGCTTTCGGATCTTTCCTGCGCCGTATGAAAGGGAACGGCTTCTCCGATCGACGGCTCTCGAAGCTGCTCGGGGTCGGCGAGGACGACGTTCGCGGGATCCGTTACGCCGCCGGAGCGCGGGCGGTGTTCAAGCGAGTCGACACGTGCGGGGCCGAGTTCGAGGCGCACACCCCTTACATGTACTCGACGTACGAGCGGGAGGGGGAGGGGAAGCCGACCGACCGGAAGAAGATCGTGATCCTCGGCGGCGGCCCGAACAGGATCGGGCAAGGGATCGAGTTCGACTACTGCTGCGTCCACGGGGTCTTCGCGCTTCGGGAGGAAGGGTTCGAGACGATCATGGTCAACTGCAACCCCGAGACCGTCTCCACCGACTACGACTCGTCCGACCGCCTTTACTTCGAGCCCCTGACGAAGGAGGACGTACTCGCCATCATCGAGGAGGAGAACCCTGTCGGCGTGATCGTGCAGTTCGGTGGCCAGACCCCCTTGAAGCTCGCAGTCCCCCTCGAAAAGGCGGGGGTCAGGATTCTGGGAACCTCGCCCGAAAGCATCGACCGGGCGGAAGACCGCGAGCGGTTCGCGGAGATGCTGAACCACCTGGGGCTCTCCCAGCCGCCGAACGGGATAGCGCGCTCCACCCACGACGCGGTCGAGATCGCCGCCCGGATCGGCTACCCCGTGCTGCTTCGGCCGTCCTACGTCCTCGGCGGGCGGGCCATGGAAATCGTCCACGACGAGGAAGGCCTTCGCAGGTACCTCACGGAGGCCGTCTCCGCTTCCGAGGCGAAGCCGGTCCTGGTCGACCGGTTCCTCGAGGATGCCATCGAGATCGACGTGGACGCGATCTCCGACGGGGAAACGGTGGTGGTCGGCGGGATCATGGAGCACATCGAGGAAGCCGGCGTCCATTCGGGGGATTCCGCCTGCTCGCTCCCACCGCACTCCATCTCCCGCGAGACGATCGCCGAGATCGCCCGGCAGACGAAGGCGCTGGCCACCGAACTATCGGTCATCGGCCTGATGAACGTCCAGTTCGCCATCCAGCGCGGCAGGATATTCATCCTCGAGGTCAACCCGCGGGCTTCCCGCACCATTCCGTTCGTCAGCAAGTCGATCGGCGTGCCGTTGGCCAAACTCGCCGCGAAGGTCATGGCGGGGCGGAAGCTGGCCGACCTCGGATTCACGTCGGAAGTCGTGCCTGCACACGTCTGCGTCAAGGAGGCGGTCTTCCCCTTCATCAAGTTCCCCGACGTCGACACGCTGCTCGGCCCGGAGATGAAATCGACGGGCGAGGTGATGGGGATCGACAGGACGTTCGGCACCGCCTTCGCCAAGGCGCAGATCGGCGCCGGGATGATCCTGCCCCGTTCCGGCAAGGTGTTCGTCAGCGTGCGGGACGAGGACAAGGAAGGGGTTCTCGCCGCGGCGGAACGGCTGATGCGGTGCGGGTTCTCGTTTGTCGCCACCCGCGGAACGGCGACGTTCCTGTCGGCGCACGGGATCCCATGCGACACGGTGCGGAAGGTGAACGAAGGACGTCCCCACGTGGCGGATCTCATCCGGAACGGCGAGATCGCCCTGGTGATCAACACTCCGCTCGGGGCGCAGTCGAAGGCAGACTCCTACTACATACGGCGCGCCTCCCTCGTCTACGGCGTCCCGTACTTCACCACCCTCGCCGCCGCGCGGGCCGTCTCCCTTGCGATTTCGAACCTGATCGCGGACGATCTGTCCGTCCGGAGCCTCCAGGAGTACCACGGGATCCCGCGCAATACCGGCCCAGGGGCGCGGTGACCACGCCGTATCCCATCCAGTTCGTCAAGGGGGTTGGACCCCGCCTTGCGGAAAAGCTCGCCGCCCGGGGGATTCGCACACCGCACGACGCCCTCTACCTCTTCCCGAAGGATTACGAAGACCGTCGCAGGTTGGTGCCCATCCGTGGCCTCAAGGAAGGGGAGACCGTGCCCGTCCGCGGCAAGATTCTTTCCGTGCAGGGCGGAGGGAATCGGTTCGGCCCGACCCGGCTCCTTGAGGTCGTGATATCCGACGGGACCGGTCGCCTCTCCGCGAAATGGTTCCGCTTCCATCCATCCCTCGCCGACCGGTTCCGCGTCGGGGAGTCGGTGACGCTCTGCGGATCCGTGCGCCGGTTCCGCTTTTTCCCCGAGATGCACCACCCGGAGATCCTCGCCGACGAGGAAGCGGCCGACCCGGTCCACACCGGCCGGATCGTCCCCGTCTATCCGGAGGTGGAAGGGATTCCGCCCCGGGTGCTCCGAAAAATTCAGTGGGAGGTGGTACAACGGCACGCCTCGCTCGAAATCGAGTGTTTCCCCGCCGGAATCCTCGAGCGGGCCGGGGTCCCGCCCCTCCAGGAGTCGATCGCCTCCATCCACTTTCCACACGACGACGCCGATGCGGCGCGCTTCCGGGAATTCTCCTCCCCCCAGCAGCGGCGACTGATCTTCGGCGAGCTTTTCGCCCTCCAGTGGGCGCTTGCCCTGCGTCGGGCGGGCACCGAGCGCGAGGATGCGGTTCCGCTTCCGTGGGACCGCGGGATCGTCGACGAGATCAAGAGGCGGCTCCCGTTCGATCTGACAGGCGCCCAGCGGCGCGTGGTCAACGAGATTTTGAGGGATCTGGGTAAGCCGCACCCGATGCACCGGCTCCTGCAGGGGGACGTGGGCAGCGGCAAGACGATCGTCGCCTGGATCGCCGCGATGGTGGCCTGGCGGCACGGCGTGCAGACCGCGATTATGGCGCCCACGGAGATCCTCGCGGAGCAGCATTACCGGAGGTTTGTGGAACAGTCGGCCGGACTCCCGGTCCGGGTCGCGCTCCTTTCCGCAGCGCTGCCGCCCAGGGAGCGCGAGGCGGCGAGGAAACGGATACGCGACGGGGAGGCGGACATCGTTGTGGGGACGCACGCCCTGATCCAGGAGAGCGTCGCGTTCCGCAACCTCGCCTTGGGCGTCATCGACGAGCAGCACCGGTTCGGAGTGCTCCAGCGAGCCTCGCTCCGCAGGAAAGGGAAAACGTCCCCGCACCTGCTCGTCATGACCGCCACGCCGATCCCGCGGACGCTCGCCATAACCCTTTACGGCGACCTCGACGTCTCGGTGCTCGACGAGATGCCGCGCGGGAGGATCCCCGTCCGCACGAAGGTCGTCACGGAAGAAGGCCGACGGAAGGTGTTCGAGGAGATCCGCAGGGAGATATCGCGGGGCGGCAGGGCGTACGTCGTCCTTCCTCTGGTGGAGGAATCTGAAAAGATCGCCCTGCGGGACGCCGTGCGCACCGCCGAGCGGCTCCGGGAAGCGTTCCCGGGAGTTGGGGTCGGGCTCCTGCACGGCCGGATGAAGGCGGCGGAGAAGGAAGAGACGATGGGGCGGTTCAAGGACGGCGGCCTTCAGTTGCTCGTCTCGACCACGGTAGTCGAGGTCGGCGTCGACGTCCCTGAGGCCACCGTGATGGTCGTCGAGCACGCCGAGCGGTTCGGCCTGTCGCAGCTACACCAGCTTCGGGGAAGGGTCGGGCGCGGAACACGCCCGTCGTACTGCTTCCTGATGACGGCAGGGGAGCGTGGAGAGGAAGCGACCGCGCGACTGGCCGTCATGGAGAAAACGGTCGACGGATTCCGGATCGCGGAGGAAGACCTCAATATCCGCGGTCCGGGCGACTTCGCGGGCGTCCGCCAGTCGGGGATCCCCGACCTCGTCTTCGCCGACCTCGTCCGGGACGTCTCGATCCTCTCGCTGGCCAAGGAGATCGCCGCGGAACTGCACCGCGACGACCCGGAACTGTCCGCGCCCGAACACGCCGGTATACGGCGGTTTATCGAGATGAGAAGGGGGCCGGTGTCGGCGCCGGATTAAGTGTGACCACACGCCCGCACATTAGAGCGCACGGAGCAGGGGGGTCCCCGGAGCGGAGGTCGCTCGTGCGGAACCGGCGGAGACCCCGCGCTTGTTAAGGAGTGGATGCACCTGACTGACAAATGTCCGAAGAAGACTGGGAGATGACCGCAAAGCACGTTTGCTGGTCGGAGACGGGGAGCCGCGACCGGATGCGACCGGGGACGCCCCCTGCGGAGAAGCGTCAATATGGCGGGCGTTTGGAATCGGCCGCCGGCAAATTGACTTGGGGGGCGGTATTCATTAGCATGTTTGTCTATTCTTGACAGGAGATTCCCAAATGGAAGAGTTCGCGAGAATCCAGCGTTTGCCTCCGTACGTGTTCGCGGTCGTCGTGGAGCTCAAGTCGAAATTGCGCCACGCCGGCGAGGACATCATCGACCTCGGAATGGGGAACCCCGACCTTCCCACGCCGAAGCACATCGTCGACAAGCTGGTCGAGGCGGTGCGGAATCCGCGCAACCACAGATATTCGCTTTCCCGCGGGATCCCGAAGCTGCGGCTGGCCATCTGCAACTGGTACAAGCGTAAATACAACGTCGATCTGGACCCGGAGACGGAGGCGATCGCCACGATCGGGGCGAAGGAGGGGTTGTCCCATCTCGTGCTCGGAACGATGGGGCCGGGGGACATCGCGTTCGTCCCCAACCCGACGTACCCGATCCACGCCTACTCGGTGGTCATCGCCGGAGCCGACGTGCGGTCGATCTCCCTCACGAGCGGGGAGGGGGACTTCGTCGAGCGCGCCGAACGGGCGATCAAGATGTTGTGGCCGCGGCCGAAGATGATGATCATCTCGTTTCCCCACAACCCGACGACCCAGGTGGTGGACCTCGATTTCTTCAAGCGCGTCGTCGCGTTCGCCAAGGAATACAAGATGCTGGTCATCCACGATCTCGCCTACGCGGACCTCGTCTTCGACGGGTACAAGGCGCCTTCGATCCTCCAGGTCCCGGGGGCGAAGGACGTGGCGGTGGAGATGTATTCCATGTCGAAAGGGTACTCGATGCCCGGCTGGCGAGTCGGCTTCATCGTCGGTAACAGGCGGCTGGTCGGGGCGCTGACGAGGATCAAGAGCTACCTCGACTACGGGATGTTCCAGGCGATCCAGATCGCCGCCATCGCCGCGCTCAACGGCCCCCAGCGCGTTGTGGAGGAGGCCGTCGAGGTATACCGGAAACGCAGGGATTGCCTCGTCGAGGGATTCGCCCGGATCGGTTGGGAGTTCGAAAAGCCCAAGGGCACGATGTTCGTGTGGGCGCCCATTCCCGAGCCGTTCCGGGCGATGGGCTCCGTCGAGTTTTCGAAGCTTCTCCTGACGAAGGCCAAGGTTGCGGTTTCGCCGGGGATAGGCTTCGGGGAGCACGGGGAAGGGTTCGTCCGGTTCGCTCTTGTGGAGAACGAGCACCGCATACGGCAGGCGATCCGCGGTGTGAAGGGGATGCTCCAGTCTCCGCCGAAAGTCAAGACGAAATGACCGTTCCTCTGCACGAGATCGGGGTCGGCGTCGTCGGTTTCGGCACCGTCGGCACCGGCACGATCAAGCTTCTCCTCGAGAACGCGGAGCTACTTCGCAAGCGCGTGGGGATCCCGGTCCGGCTCGTACGGGTCGCGGACATGGACGCCTCGAAGGACAGGGGCGTTCGTCTGCCGGAAGGCGTCTTCATCGGCGACGGCATGCGGGTCGCGAGGGACCCCGAGGTCCACATCCTCGTCGAACTGATCGGCGGCACCGGCGCGGCGAAGGACTTCCTGCTCGAGGCGATCCGCAACGGCAAATCGGTCGTCACGGCCAACAAGGCGCTGCTCGCGGAGTGCGGTCCGGAGATCGTCAAGGCGGTCCAGTCGGCCGGCGTGGACATCGGGTTCGAGGCGAGCGTCGGGGGGGGGATCCCCATCATCCGTACGCTCCGGGAAGGGCTGGCGGCGAACCGGATACGGGCGATCTTCGGGATCATCAACGGCACGTGCAACTACATCCTTTCGCGCATGACCCACGAAGGCAAGTCGTTCGCCGATGTCCTTGCCGGGGCGCAGGCGGCAGGCCTGGCCGAGGCGGACCCGTCGTTCGACGTCGACGGCATCGACACGGCGCACAAGCTGGCGATACTGGTATGGCTGGCGACGGGCGGGCACGTCTCCCCGAAAGACATCTTCGTACAGGGGATCCGGGAGATCGACCAGGAGGACATCTCCTTCGCGAAGGAGTTCGGGTACACGATAAAACTGCTCGCGATCGCCAAGGAGAACGGCTCCGGGATCGAGGCGAGGGTCCACCCGACGATGATCCCGTCCCATTACCTCCTCGCAACGGTCGACGGCGCCTACAACGCGATCTACGTCAAGGGGGACTTCGTCGGTTCCTCCCTGTCGTACGGGCAGGGCGCGGGGATGCTTCCGACGGCGTCCGCCGTTGTGAGCGACGTGGTCGAGATCGCGCGCAACATTCGACGCGGGTGCGTCGGCCGCATACCTCCCGGTGGGTTCTTTCTCGCCGATCCGTCGGCGCGGGCGGACCTCGCGCCGTTCGATCAGGTGCACAGCGAGTACTACCTGAAAATACGCGTGGTGGACAAGCCGGGAGTCCTCTCGAAGATAGCGGGGGTGCTCGGCAGCCACGCGATCAGCATAGCGTCCGTACTCCAGAAAGGTCAGGGGCAGACCGCCGTCCCCATCTTCATCGTGACGCACCGGGCGAAGGAGAGCGACATGCGGGCCGCGCTCGCCGAGGTGGACCGCCTTCCCGATGTCCTCGACCGGACGCGCATGATCCGGATCGAAAACAATCTCTAAAAGGAACCGAGGCCAAATGCGCTGGCAAGGGATCATCCGCCGATACGGGCGGTTCTTCACCTCCGTCCCCGAGGAGGCGGTCGTAACGCTGCTGGAGGGGAACACCCCTCTCGTGCCTGCCCCCGCGCTGGCCCGCCGGATAGCCCCGGGAACGGAGCTGTACCTCAAGTACGAAGGGCTGAACCCGACCGGTTCCTTCAAGGACCGCGGGATGACGATGGCCGTGTCGATGGCCAAAGCGCAAGGGTCCGACTCGGTCATCTGCGCCTCCACGGGGAACACCTCCGCCTCCGCGGCCGCCTACGCCGCCCGCGCCGGCATGAAGGCTTTCGTACTCATCCCCGAGGGGAAGATCGCGCTGGGGAAGCTTTCGCAGGCCATGATCCACGGGGCGCAGGTCCTCCAGGTGCTCGGAAACTTCGACGACGCTCTTTCGCTCGTCAAGGAAGTTTCGTCGAAATACCCCGTGACCCTGGTGAACTCGCTCAACCCGTACAGGATCGAAGGGCAGAAGTCGGCCGCGTTCGAGATCGTCGACGCCCTCGGCGACGCGCCCGACTACCACGTTCTGCCGGTGGGCAACGCGGGGAACATCACCGCGTACTGGGCTGGGTACAAGGCGTATCGCGCCGCCGGGATCTCGAAGCGCCTTCCCGCGATGCTCGGCTGGCAGGCTGAAGGGGCGGCGCCGATCGTGCGCGGCGCCCCCGTCGCCAAGCCCGAGACGGTGGCCACGGCTATCCGCATCGGCAACCCCGCTTCGTGGAAACAGGCCGAAGCGGCACGAGACGAGTCCGGAGGCCTCATCCGGATGGTGAGCGACGCGGAGATTCTGGAGGCGTACAAGATGGTCGCCGAGACGGAAGGGGTGTTCTGCGAGCCCGCCTCCGCCGCCTCGATCGCCGGCGTGATAAAATTGGGGACCGAAGGATTTTTCCGCCCGGGGCAGCGGCTCGTCTGCACGCTGACCGGACACGGCCTGAAGGACCCGGACAACGCCATCGCCCAGTCCATCGCGCCGGTGACGATCCCACCGGTCCTGGGCGACGTATTGAAGATCCTCGGTTTCTGAAGCGCGGAAGGAGGCGACGATGGGCGGCAAATACATAATCCTGATCGGAGACGGCATGGCCGACTGGCCGATCCCGGCGATCGGCGATCGCACGCCGCTCGAGGCCGCGGACAAGCCGAACATGGACTTCATGGCGGCCGAAGGCTCCGTCGGGATGGTCCAGGTCGTCCCGAAGGAGATGTATCCCGGCAGCGACGTGTCGAACCTGAGCATCCTCGGGTACGACCCCGCCGTGGTCTACACCGGCCGCTCGCCGCTCGAGGCGGCCTCCATAGGCATTTCCCTTGGGCCGAACGACGTCGCGGTGCGATGCAACGTGGTGGCGCTGAAAAACGACGGCGCCGACTCCGAGATGGAGGATTTCTCCGCCGGGCACATCTCCACCGCCGAGGCTGCGGAGCTCCTCGCCTCCCTCCAGGACGCGGTCGCCGACAAGGGGGTCCGGTTCCACACGGGCGTGTCGTATCGCCACCTGATGGTCTGGCCCGGCGGGTGCGACGTCGTGAAGACGACCCCGCCGCACGACATCCACGGGAAGAAGATCACCGCCTACCTTCCGCAGGGCGACGGCGCGGAATTCCTGCTGACGATCATGGAGATCTCCCGCGAGGTCTTCTCCGACCATCCCGTGAACCGGAAGAGGGCGGCGGCCGGGAAGCTCCCGGGAAACTCGGTCTGGCTCTGGGGGCAGGGAAAGGCTCCCCGCATACCGACGTTCGAGGAGAAGTTCGGGCTGACAGGGTCCGTGGTCGCAGCGGTCGACCTCATCAAGGGGATCGGGATCTACGCGGGGCTCGAAGTGATCGCCGTGCCGGGCGCAACCGGATACACCGACACGAACTACCGCGGAAAGGCCGAGTACGCCCTTCGCGAGCTGGACAGGAAGGACTTCGTCCTGATCCACGTGGAGGCCCCCGACGAGGCGGGGCACAACGGGAGCGTCGAGGAGAAGATCCGCGCGATCGAGCGGATCGACCGTGAGATGCTGACACCGCTCCTCGCCAGGGTGCGGGACAAGGGGGATCTCCGGATCCTCCTGATGCCGGACCATCCGACCCCCGTCGCGATCCGCACGCACGCGCAGGAGCCTGTCCCGTTCGTCTTCTACCCGGCGCCCCCCGGCCTGTCCGCCACCCCGGGGAAGAGGTACACGGAAGCCGACGCCCGCGACACCGGCCAATTCGTCCCGGCGGGCACCAAGCTGATCGAATACCTGCTGGCATAACGCTCTTAACAGATAACGCAACGTATCAGGAGGGTCCGGCGGAGTCGCCGCAGGAGGGGGGGGAGTGAGGCCGGTCTCCAGGGTTCCGTTCCCGAAGAGGCCGTGCACCGAGAGGGTCGATGCGCCGTCTCCGGCGAGGCGCCCGACCGAGGCGTACCCACGGCGGTACGGTGAGGGAGGGGAACGAAGCCGGGGCGGATGCAGCGGGCATCGAATGCCGGGATCTGAGGGAATGGAGCCCTGAAGGCCGGTGCGCAGCCGTGCAGGTTCACCGCACGGCGAGCCACGAACGGAGCCCCGCCCTCCGGAGGCGACGCAGCAGAAGGATAAGTAGACATGTTTGTGGAAGGGGACCGGCGTGGAGCATGTCGCGACCGTACGGGTGATCTTCGGCGACACGGATGCAGCCGGCATCGTCTATTACGCGAATTACCTCCGCTGGTTCGAGGTCGGACGGGCGGAGTTGATGCGTCGGAAGGGCTTCTCGTCCCTCGTAACGATGGAGCGGGGGGTGCTCCTCCCCGTCATCGAGGCGAGCGCCAGTTACCACGCGCCCGCACGATACGACGACGTTCTCCGGATCTACGCCGGGATCCGGGACGTCCGGGGGGTCCGCCTGACGTTCGGTTACCGGATCGAGCGGGACGACGGCGTTTCGCTGGTGACGGGGCACACGGTGCACGCTTTCACGGGACTGGACGGCAGGCCTGTTCGGCCGCCCGCGGAGTTCCGGACGCTATCGATCTCGAACGACATATCCCGGTAAAAGGGGGGCTGACGATGGAACGGAACCTGGCTTTGGAGGTCGTCCGCGTGACCGAGGCGGCGGCGCTCGCCTCGGCGCGGCTGATGGGACGCGGGGACAACATCGCGGCGGACCAGGCGGCGGTCACGGCGATGAGGAAGGCCTTGAACTACGTGCAGTTCAAGGGACGCGTCGTCATCGGCGAGGGGGAGCGCGACGAAGCCCCGATGCTCTTCATCGGGGAGGAGGTCGGCGCGGCGGAATCCCCGAAGGTGGATATCGCCGTCGATCCCCTCGAAGGAACGAACATCGTTTCCGCCGGCGGTTACAACGCCATCGCCGTTATCGCCATCGCGGAAGAGGGCGGTTTCCTCCACGCGCCCGACACCTACATGCAGAAGATCGCGGTGGGGCCGAAGGCGCGCGGAGTGATCGACATCACGGCTTCCCCGACGGAGAACCTTCGACGGATCGCCAAGGCACAGAAGGCTTACGTGGAAGACCTTTGCGTCATCATCCTCGACCGGCCGCGGCACCAGGACCTCATCAAGGAGGTCCGGGAAGCGGGGGCGCGGATCAAGCTGATCGGCGACGGCGACGTGGCGGGAGCGATCGCCACCACGAAAGAGGGGTCAGGGGTCGACGTGCTCATGGGGACGGGCGGCGCGCCGGAGGGTGTCCTTGCCGCGGCGGCGTTGAAATGCATGGGCGGAGACTTCCAGGGGATCCTCAAGTGGCGGAACAAGGAAGAGATCGAGCGCGCAAAGACGATGGGGATCACCGACCTGAACCGCGTCTATACGCTGCAGGACCTGGCGAGCAGCGACGTGATGTTCGCCGCCACCGGCGTCACCTTCGGAGATTTCCTGAAGGGTGTCCGGTTCTTCAGCGGCGGGGCGTACACGCAGTCGGTCGTCATGCGCTCCCGCTCGCGCACCACCCGCATCATCGACACGACCCACTACTTCGAGTTCAAGCCGAAGTACGAGTAGAGACGCATCTCACTGCGTTGCGAAGGACGAGCACCGTAGCAACATAACGAGGGAGGTAAGCGCTACGGCGACTGGACGGATCGAGATCGATTTCGAGCGGTGCAAGGCGTGCGAACTGTGCGTTCCCGTCTGCCCGAAGAATTGCATAGGGATGGGCGCGGCCGTCAACCGGCAGGGGTACGCGGCCGCCGTTTTCGAGCGTCCCGACGAATGCACGGGGTGCGCGATCTGCGCCGAGACGTGCCCCGACGCGTGCATACTGGTGTGGCGATGAGCGCGTTGCCGGCGTCCACGTCGCGGCGGATCCTGACCAAGGGGAACGAGGCGATCTGCCTCGGGGCCGTCGCGGCCGGATGCCGTCACTATTACGGCTACCCGATCACGCCGCAGAACGACATCCCCGAATACATGGCGGCGCACCTGCCGGGCCTCGGAGGAACGTTCCTGCAGGCCGAGAGCGAGGTTGCGACGATCAACTTCATCCTCGGCACCTCCGCTTCGGGAAAGCGGGTGATGACCTCCTCTTCGGGCCCCGGGATCTCCCTGATGCAGGAAGGGCTCTCCTACATGGCCGGCTCCGAACTGCCCGCGGTGATCGTCAACATCTCCCGCTCCGGCCCGGGTCTCGGTGGGATCGCCCCATCGCAGGGCGACTACTTCCAGGCGGTCAAGGGCGGCGGCCATGGCGGATACAGGCTGATCGTCCTGGCGCCCCACTCGGTGCAGGAGATGTACACGCTCACCATGCTCGCCTTCGACCTGGCCGACAGGTACCGCACTCCGGCGATGATCCTCGGGGACGCGATAGTCGGGCAGATGAAGGAACCGTTCGTCGCGTCCGCGCACGATCCGGCGTCGACGGAGGATAAACCGTGGGCCCTGACCGGTTGCGCAAGCCGCGAGCGCCGGAACGTGAAGTCCCTTCACCTCAAGGACAACGCCATCGAGATCCACAACTGGAAACTTCACGAAAAGTACGAGCGGATCCGCAGGGACGAGGCGCGTGCGGAATCTTACATGCTCGGCGGCGCCAGGATCGCGATCGTGGCGTTCGGGACCGCCGCGCGCGTCGGCAAAACGGCGATACAGTGGGCCCGCAAGGAGGGGATCGCCGCGGGGATGCTTCGCCCGATCACGCTTTTCCCGTTTCCGGTGCGCGAGGTCGCGGAACTGGCCGGGAAGGTCGACGTCATGCTCGTCGTCGAGATGAACACCGGGCAGATGGTGGAGGACGTGCGGCAGTGCACGCCGCACCACGACCGGATCGCGTTTCTGGGCAAGCCGTGCGCCATGCCCACTCCCGAGGAGATCCTCGAGTGCATACGCCGGCTGGCGGGGAGGAAATCGTGAGCGCTCCGGGGAAGGCCGGTTTTTCCAGGCCGGTATACACGCGGCCACGGAGTCTGGTCGACGTCAAGAGCCACTTCTGTCCGGGCTGCCACCACGGGACGATCCACAAGATCGTCGCGGAGTGCATCGACAGGTACGACCTCCGGGAAAAGACGATCGGCGTCGCGTGCGTCGGTTGCGCCGTCTTCCTTTACGACTACATCGACGTCGACGTGGTAGAGTCTCCGCACGGGCGCGCCCCCGCGGTGGCGACCGGCGTCAAGCGCGCTCAGCCCGACAAGTTCGTCTTCACCTACCAGGGGGACGGCGACCTTGCGGCGATCGGAACGTCCGAGGTGATCCACGCGGCGAACCGCGGCGAGAACCTCTCCGTGATATTCGTGAACAACACGACGTACGGAATGACCGGGGGCCAGATGGCCCCGACCACCATGCTGGGGCAGAAGACCTCCACCACTCCGTACGGACGCGATTTCCGAGGCGACGGCTATCCGATAAAGATGGCCGAGCTCCTCGCCGGACTGGAGGGAACGGCCTACTCCGCCCGTGTCGCGGTTTCCACTCCCGCCCAGATCCGGAAAGCGAAGGAGTCGGTGCGGAAGGCGTTCGAGATGCAGATCGGCGGGATGGGATTCTCCATCGTCGAGTTCCTCTCCACCTGCCCGACGAACTGGGGGATGAAGCCGCTCGATGCCCAGAAAAGGGTGCTCGGGGAGATGTCGGAATATTTTCCGCTGGGAGTTTTCAAGGAGCGGACGCAGGCGGACGTGGCATGACGGGCGACATCATCATGGCAGGTTTCGGAGGTCAGGGGATCCTGATGATCGGGAACCTGCTGGCGATCACTGCGATGGAAGAGGGGAAGCACGTAACGTACTTCCCCGCTTACGGGGTCGAGATGCGAGGGGGCACCGCGAATTGCACGGTGGTCGTCTCCGACGAGGAGATCGGTTCTCCAGTGGTCGGGCGTCCGAAGGGGCTCCTGATCATGAACGGTCCCTCGATGGAAAAGTTCCTCCCCATGCTCGCGCCGGGCGGTGACCTCATCATCAACAGTTCCCTGGTGGAGGAGAGCCTGGTGACGCGTGAAGACGTCCGGCTTTTGTCCGTACCGGCGGACGACATAGCCCGAAACAGGATCGGAAGCCGCCAGATGGCGTCGATGGTCGCCCTCGGGGCCTACGTCGTCCGCTCCGGCATAGTGGACCTCAAGACGGTGTTCGATTGCCTCCCAAAGGTGATCTCGAAGAAGTACGAAAAGTTCATACCCCTGAACGTCAACGCCTTGAAGGAAGGAGCCGCCATTGCCGGATTTCACGCGTGACGAGACGATGGACGACGTCCTGTCCGAAGTGGCCAGGGAGTCGGGGGAAGAGGAAGGGAAGACGGGAGATCCCGAGGTCCAGGTGGGCGAGCACGTGCGGGCGTTCCGGGAGGCCCAGGGGATGACCGTGCAGCAGTTCGCCGCGAGGACCGGGTTCTCCGCAGCGCTATTGACGCAGATCGAGAACAGGATGGCCTCGCCGTCCCTCGGTACGCTGGTGAAGATCGCCAACACCTTCGGGACCACCGTATCCTCGTTCATCGGCGGTAAAGAAGAGCGGGAGTTCTCCATCGTCAGGAAGGAGGACCGCACCACGGTCTCCCGCGTCGGTCTCAAGGAAGGCGGGAAGTCGTCGTACACCTACGAATCGCTCGGCGCCGGGAAGGCGGGGCGCAGGATGGAGCCCTTCCTCGTCCGGCTTCAGCCGCTCTCCGAGCCGCCCACCGCCCGGAACGCCCACGACGGGGAGGAGTTCCTGTACGTCCTTTCCGGGAAGGTGACGGTCTGCCTCGGAAACCTCTCCGACGTGCTGGAGGAAGGGGACAGTGTCTATTACAATTCGACGATCCCGCACCACGTCCATTCAGCCGACGACCGGGAGGCGCTTATCCTGGCGGTGATCCACGCCGGGACGTGACGTTGCGAGCCCCGGCGCTCATCGAGGGGATCAGGTTCGCGGCGGGCCTGGCGTCCGCACCCTCCGCCGTGGTGAACCTTTGGAAGGTCGCCACCGGCGGGAAAATCGTCGGCGGTCTCCCCTCGATCCCGGTCCCGGAACTCCTTCACGCCGCCGACCTGCTGCCGATCCCCGTCGAATCCAGGGATGATGTTTCCCTGCTGTCCGGACAGGTCGACGCATGGCTGGTCCGAGAGGGCCCCCTTCCGTTTCCGGTTCCCGATGCGTCCTCCCCGCGGTTCGCCCTTCCGGTCACGAAACCGACAGGCGTCGAGGAGGCGCTCGACCGTCTCGAAGCGCTCGCCGAGTGGGCGTGCTCCGTCTCCCGCATCCCTGCATCCGAGGGGGCCCTGTGGAAATCGATCCGGGCACACGATGCCAGGCGGTCGCTGATCGAAAAACTCGACGACCGGTGCGCCCGGGAGCCGGCGTTCCTCGCTCCTGACGAACGACGCGACATCGTCCGCGCGGGCCTCTTCCTTCCACCCGAATCTTACTCGCGACTCCTTTCCGGCATACTCGGCGTCGATCCCGAACCGGCCGCCGTTCCCCCTGAAGGGGAGCGGGGCGACCCGCTGATCGTGCTGGCGAGACGCTGGATATAACTCTCGTCATCCGCGACACTGCGCCGGGTTGTGGGCAGGGGACACACATTCCCTGCAGTGGGGGATGCACCTTCTCTGCATCCCGGGTTTCCACCATGTATGTCCCCTGAAAGCGCCTGCACCTTACAGTGAATCCTCCCGGCCGTATCTCACGGTGGGAGAAAACCCTTCCGTGGCCTGTGTCGCTGCTTACGAAAAGCGGGCGTGGATATTTCGGTTGACACGACGTGCCGCCTGCAGTTACCATTTTGCCAGTTAACGTAAGGTGGAGACAAATGGCCAGGGTTGCCGAGGGAACGTACGCGATCGGCGAGATCAGCCGCATGGTCGACCTGTCGCAGCGGACGATCCGCTACTACGAGGAGATCGGCCTCCTGCACAGCGTTCGCAGGATCGAGAACGGGAAGCGCGTCTACACCGACCACGACGTCCGCCGCCTCAAGTTCATCAACCGCCTGAAGGTCCTCGGCCTCTCCCTCGCGGAGATGGTCGAACTCGAAAAAATCTACCGCAAACAGCGCAACAACCGGGAGATCCTGCCCAAGCTTCTGGATATCCTCGACGAGCGGGCCGCGCAGATAGACGAGCGCGTGGCTCAACTCGTGTCGCTCAAGAAAGAGATCAGGGAATACCAGCAGCGCCTGCGCAGCAAGGTCCTGCAGGACGAAAACCAGGAAGAACCGGGAACGCCCGGGAAGGAGATGCGCCAATGAGGGAAGCAGTCATCACCGGAGCCGCAAGGACCGCCATCGGGTCGCTGATGGGGGGACTGTCCGACATCTCCGCTCCCAGGCTGGGCGCCGTGGCGATCGCGGAGGCGGTATCCCGAAGCGGGATCCGCAAGGAGGACGTGGAACAGGTGATCATGGGGAACGTCCTCTCCGCCGGGATCGGTCAGGCGCCCGCCCGGCAGGCAGGGATCTACGCCGGCATCCCCGTTTCGGCCGGGGCGCTGACCATCAACAAGATGTGCGGGTCGGGTCTCAAGGCCGTGATGCTCGCGGCGCAGTCCGTGGCCACGGAAGAGTTCGACGTCCTGGTCGCCGGCGGGATGGAGTCGATGAGCCACGCGCCGTACCTGCTGAAAAAGGCCCGTTCCGGGTACCGGATGGGAAACGACACGATCTACGACCACCTGATCGTCGACGGCCTTTGGGACGTCTACAACGACATTCACATGGGAAATTGCGCGGAGACGCTGGCGAGGGAGCACAAGATCACGCGCGACGACCAGGACGCGTTCGCGGCCACCTCGTACACGCGCGCCCTTTCCGCCATCAAGGGCGGAAAATTCGCAGAGGAGATCGTCCCGGTCCCGGTCCCGCAGCGCAAGGGGGACCCGGTGCCGTTCCTCGTGGACGAGGAACCCGGACGCGGCAACGTGGCCAAGCTGCCCACCCTCAGGACCGTTTTCGAGAAGAACGGGACCGTCACCGCGGGGAACGCGTCGACGATCAACGACGGGGCGGCGGCCCTGGTGGTGATGTCTTCGGACGCAGCGAAACGGCTCGGAGCGAAACCGCTGGCGCGCATCGTCGGATACGCGACGGCCTCACTCGAACCGGTCTGGTTCACGATCGCGCCGGTGGACGCCATCCGGAAGCTTCTTCAGAAGACCGGCGTTCCCAAGGAGAAAGTGGGGCTCTTCGAGATCAACGAGGCGTTCGCAGGGGTAACGATCGCCGCGATCCGCGGGCTGTCGCTGGACCCGGAGCGCGTGAACGTGAACGGCGGCGCGGTGGCGCTTGGGCACCCCATCGGTTGCTCGGGCGCGCGCATCCTCACCACGCTCCTTTACGCGATGGCGGACCGGGGTGAGCGGTACGGAGTCGCTTCCCTTTGCATCGGCGGGGGAGAGGCCGTGGCCGTCATGGTGGAGAAGCTATAGACATACATCGTGTATTGGCCGTAAGTATTCAATATTGATAGCCATATTATGGGGGAATCCATGGGAGTTTCGAAGATCGGCGTACTCGGCGCAGGCCAGATGGGCAGCGGCATCGCGCAGGTCTCCCTGATGAGCGGATTGCAGGTCGTCCTGAACGACGTGTCCGACGCGGTCCTTGCCCGTTCCCGCGCGGGAATCACGAAGGGGCTCGACATCCTCGTCCGCAAGGAGAAGATCACTGCGCAGGATAAGGAACGTGCGCTGTCCGGCCTTCAGGCGACGACCGATTTCGGGGCCTTCGTTTCCTGCGATCTCGTCGTCGAAGCGGCGACGGAACGGGAAGAGTTGAAACTTTCCCTGTTCAGGAAACTCGACGAGGCGGTCCCCGAAGGTCGAATCCTCGCGACGAACACCTCTTCCATCTCGATCACGAAGATCGCCGCTGCGACGAAGCGCCCGGCGCAAGTGATTGGGATGCACTTCATGAACCCTGTCCCCCTCATGAAACTCGTCGAGGTGATACGGGGGCTGCAGACCTCGACGCAAACGTTCGACGCGACGATGGCGCTCGCGCGGGCGCTCGGGAAGGAGCCGGTCCCCGCGAACGACTTCCCGGGGTTCATCGCGAACCGCATCCTCATGCCGATGATCAACGAGGCGGTATACGCGCTTATGGAAGGCGTCGGGGAGGCAGCCGACATAGACGCGATCATGAAGATGGGCGCGAACCACCCGATGGGGCCGCTGGCTCTTGCGGACCTCATCGGGCTCGACACCTGCCTCGAGGTGATGAACGTGCTGCAGCACGGTTTGGGGGACTCGAAGTACCGCCCGTGCCCGCTATTGCGCAAGCACGTCGAGGCCGGCTACCTCGGGAAGAAGACGGGGCGCGGTTTCTACACTTACGAGAAGGCATAAGGGGGAACCGATGTCGTACGAGAACCTGCTGGTGGACGTGACGGATCGGATCGCGACGGTAACCGTAAATCGACCGAAATCGCTCAACGCCCTCAACCCCGCGACGGTGCGCGAGCTCGGCGCGGCCATGGAAGAATTATCGGCGCGGCCCGACGTGGGAGCGGTCCTCCTGACCGGCGCGGGCGAGAAGGCGTTCATCGCGGGGGCCGACATCTCGGCCATGAATGGATTCACGACGCTCGAGGCGCTCGATTTCTCGCTTCTCGGCCAGCGGGTCCTCTCCTTCATCGAGGCGATGTCCCAGCCGGTCATCGGCGTGATCAACGGCTTCGCGTTGGGCGGTGGGTGCGAGGTGGCGATGGCGTGCGATTTGCTGATCGCCGCGGACACGGCCCGGTTCGGCCAGCCCGAGGTGACCCTGGGCATCATCCCGGGATACGGCGGGACGCAGCGCCTGCCGCGCCTGGTCGGTCGGAACATCGCCAAGGAGCTGGTCCTCGTCGGCGAGATGATCTCCGCGCAGCGCGCGTACGAGATCGGCCTGGTGAACAGGGTCGTCCCTGCGTCGGAGCTGATGGGTGCGGCGAGGGATATCGCCAAAAAGATCCTCTCGCGCGGCCCGGTGGCCGTCCGCACCGCCAAGATGGCGATGAACCGTGGGCTCGACCTCGACCTGGGGAACGCGTGCGCGCTCGAGGCGAGTCTCTTCGCCGCGGGCTTTTCCACGAGGGACAGGAGCGAGGGGATGGCCGCTTTTCTCGAAAAGCGGAAACCGACGTTCACCGGTGAATGACGAGGAGCAGGTTCCCATTCCATTGACGGGGGAGAGGACGCGATGACGTTCGATCTGACGGAAGAGCAGCGGATGATTCAGGATACGGCGCGGGAGTTTGCCCGGAAGGAGATCATGCCGAAGGCGGCCGAGCTGGACGAGAACAGCCGGTTCCCCGCGGAGCTGATCGGCCGGATGGCCGAGCTGGGCTTCATGGGCATCGCCGTTCCCGAGGTGTACGGCGGCGCGGGGATGGACAACGTCTGCTACGCGATCGCGATGGAGGAGATCTCCCGCGCGTGCGCCTCCACCGGCGTGATCATGTCGGTCAACAATTCGCTCGCGTGCGACCCGATCCTCAAGTTCGGATCCGAGGAGGTCAAGCGTGAATACCTCGTGCCGCTTGCCTCCGGGAAGAAGCTCGGCTGCTTCGGTCTGACGGAGCCCGGCGCGGGTTCGGACGCCGGTTCACAGAAGACGACTGCGGTCCGCGACGGCGATTTCTACGTCGTCAACGGCACCAAGAACTTCATCACGAACGCGCCGCATGCGGACACTTGTGTTCTCTTCACGATGACCGACAAGGCGAAGGCGCACAAGGGGATCACCGCATTCGTCGTCGACATGAAGTGGAAGGGGATCACGGTCGGGAAGCACGAGAAGAAGATGGGGATCAAGGCGTCCCCGACGGCTTCGATCGTCTTCGAGGATGTCCGGGTTCCCGCGAAGAACCGCCTGGGGAACGATGGGGACGGGTTCAAGGTCGCCATGAACACCCTCGACGGCGGCCGCATCGGCATCGCCTCACAGGCGCTCGGGATCGCCCGCGCCTCGCTCGAGGACGCCCTGGCTTACGCGAAGGACCGCAAGCAGTTCGGCCAGGCGATCTGCGAGTTCCAGGCGATCCAGTGGATGTTGGCGGACATGGCCACCGAGATCGACGCCGCCCGCCTGCTCATCTGGAGGGCCGCCTGGATGAAGGATCGAAAGATGCGCCACTCCAAGGAGTCGGCGATGGCGAAGCTGTACGCCTCGGAGACGGCGATGCGGGCGGCGGTGAAGGGCGTGCAGATCCACGGCGGATACGGGTACATCAAGGAGTACCCGGCGGAGCGCCACTTCCGCGACGCGAAGATCAC